>Ga0256842_1000021_pt1 | contig 122127 bp, 129 predicted proteins | sample 4559240metaG_FD_185973 | JGI IMG/M metagenome (GOLD analysis project Ga0256842, IMG submission 185973) | Hydrothermal vent microbial communities from Guaymas Basin, Mexico - 4559-240 | ecosystem: Environmental > Aquatic > Marine > Hydrothermal vents | place: Mexico: Guaymas Basin | collected... | reverse complement strand
TTTTAACGTTTCTTTGGGCTGTTTTTATCAACAAAGACACTATTGTCACTTTGAAACGTAAATACCCAGATATTTACCGCATTCTTCGTGCTGTACAAGTATACAGTAAAGTCAAATCAATTCAGATTAGTGAAGTAGAGATACAAAAAGCAGTTGAACGTTGGATTAAAACACGTTTCCTTCACTATGTTAATCCCGTTAATTTAAATGACTTAGCGTCTAAACTTTCACATCGTTTTGCCGAACAATTTTGTACTGGTGAATATATTGATTTAGTAACACTTGATACAGTCTACATCACCAACCCACTTTTCACAAACCAACTCTTACACTTTCTTGACGATGCAGTACTCAACCTTGGAACAGGACATACAAGAAAGAATACAAGACATTCAACACAATGTAGATCGCCTATCCGCCAAACAGGCAGAGCTAGACAGGTCTCTCGCAGAGATAGACGCTCACATGGCGGACATAAGAGCTCAACTTCAAGTGACCAAGGACAAGGAACAGAGAAGTAAACTAATTGACAGATTAAATGGGTTAGCACGTTCTTATGCATCATTGCTTCGTTTATATAATGAGATTGAAGCTACACGTGTTGAGTACGAGAAGATGATTACTAATTTGATTACGGATAAACACCATTACATTATCCAGTACAGAAGACTAGAAAAAGGTACAGATGAACCGATTATTACTAATCTCCTACAACAAGCAGATTTCGCTTTGGAAGATGTAAAATTTGACGATAGTAGTTTAAACCCAGAGGCAGTAGCAAATGAATCTTAAGCAGATATTTGAGGAAGCCGCTTCTACAAGTAGAATCGAGCAAGAGTTGTTAAAACTTAGGAAACAGGCATTCAATGTTTACAGACAATGTTCAGATTATCTTGTTGGAGTATATGTGTTAGTTGATAATACTGGAGGCGATCCAGTAGGGTACTATGATTTCTATTCTGCAATTGTACTTGAAACTGCTATTTTCCATGCTTATGATATGGTTCCGATAACACGTGAATCAGGTATGATTTTCCAGAAAATACGTAAAGGCCGTCCTTCTTTCTGTTTTGGTGGCCACAAAGTATCACGTGGTTATCGTGGTCATATTTTAGCCGCTAAGGATGTCACTTATATTTCCAAAGTAATTGATTTAGATAAGATGTCTAAGGTTACTAACATTTCCCAAATACCTGATTGTTTCAAGGTGAAAGAACCGAAACAGGTATTTGCGTTAGTTGAAAAGAAAGGGTATTCTACTTTCAAGGGTGCTTGTAAAAAGGTCATCCTTTACAGTTACTCTATTTTTGCCAAATGTTTACAGTATGTAAATTCTAAGTCACGAACAAGATTACTTGTTGTACATGACACAGAGTTTGTACCAAAGTGGAGAGAGGTAATAAACGACTTAGTATCTGAAGCAGCAACAAGGGAAGCGTAATATGCGTGGTAAACAGGTGAAACGTATTCGTAAACACATTTACACTACACGTAATTTTAAGAACAGAAAGTACACTACACTTTCAACCGGAACCATCATAGCTGATCCTTTAAGACGTGCTTATCAACTCGCAAAGAAAGGGCATAAACTTGGTTACGAATATGTGTTACCCGGTTTAGGGGGTTAGTACTTATGAGTGAATTTGGACAACAGTTTGCAGCAGCAGTTAAAGAAATTCTAGACACACAGTATGGTAACATTATAGCACCGCCGGCTTATTATTTTAGTACTGGTATTCGTACCCTAGATGCTCAACTTGGGGGTGGTATTTACTCCTCTCATTTGACACACATAACTGCCACTCCTGAGACAGGTAAGTCTACCTTTGTAATGCAGATGGCGCAACGATTTCTCAGTCTTTTTCCGGATTCTATCTTTCTCTATTTAGATGTCGAGACTGTTGGTGGTTATGATGAACAGACTGGACGTTGGCGTTCTTTCGTCCTAGATCCTAATCGTTTTATTCACAAATCTGTTGCTGCTAATATTCGTGAACTCTTTTCGATGATAAATACGGTTTGTCAGATTAAACGTACTGTACAGGAGAGGGCACAAGAATCCGGGGAGGAAAAGGATATACGTGTTGCGGTTTGTATTGATTCTATTGCTTCTGTACCGGGTCTTCAAGATCAGGACGCCGAATCTCCTGATCAAGTTATAGGACGTCGTGCACGTGAAATTACTCATTTCTTTCGTCAGTACTCTTGCACCATCAAGATGGAACAGTTAGTTCTGTTCACTATTGACCAAGTACGTCAACAAATACAAATGCAGTCACGTTTTCAAGCAACACCAGAAAAATCAGTGGGTGAATTCAAGGGGTTTCGTGCAGCCACCAAAGTCGCCTATTTAGAACATGCTGTTTCCCATTGGTTGCATTTCAGTAAAGGAGTAGAGATTAATCCTGCTTCGAAAATAAAATACCCTGGGGTTGACGGGTGGGTACTTCATATCAGAACCGAAAAGAATAAGCATGCTCCTTCTGGTGTAACTTTGGAGTACATATTTGATAAGCGCTATGGCATACATCCGTTTTGGTCTGAGTACCACTTCCTAAAAGAATGGACGACTACTGAGAAGAAATACTACGGCGATTCTAATCCGCATTTTGACCTTTGTATTCGCAAGGCCGGAGCCTACAAAAAGTTAGTTGCTTTGGATAAGGACGGAACAGTTCTTGATGAAATTACTTTTCGTGAAGCCGACGCATACAATCTTTACCAGACTGACTCCAAGTTTAAAGAAGCGTTTGATATTGCACTTCAGGCTTCTATAGAAATGCGCATACGTAATGCGCTGTTTGCTATTGCTGATAGTTTGAACGACACCAATAAAACTGAGGACACTAATGGATCTGAGGAATCTAGTTGATGGTTACATCAATACTCGCTATTATATCGACAATGAATTAGATTATCAACGTATTGTTGCAGACCTTATGTCACGTTTAAATGATTTGTTGTTTATCCTCCGTACCACAGGTGATTATGACCAATTTGACCAACTTCCTACTACAGTTAAATATCAAGTACTTTCTGGTTATTTAGATGTTTGTAAAATGAATGACCAAGGTGACATTGTATGTTATCGATTTGAATTGGAACCAGATGACCAGAATGAGTTGATGCTCCAAGAAGTTGAATTGTCTTTGCCTGTTTTATTACTAATGATAACAGGTGCTGTCTCACTACGTTATACGTTGCACCATTTGTTAAGAACAGCGGCTCATCGTTTGGTAGTAGGTATTGCCAAAGTTTTCAACAAGGTAAGTAGAACATTACGTAAACATGCTTATTATGCATATCGCTACGAGGTCATTAAGCATAATGTAACTAAATGTTATCAGCAATGTGGTATTGATCCTACTTGTACTGATTTTTCTGGCATAACACCAGAGCAGGAAAAGTGTTTGACATATTGTTATCTTAATTACCACAAAGATTTGGCAGTTGAGACATTACGTGCTTTATACGATTGTCTGACTGTAACAGATAAGATAGATTTGATTGAGAGAATACGTAGATCTTCTGATTTCAAGATACCTGAGTCTGAGTTAGGTCAGATGTGTCGTCCTTATATGACAATGTTAAACGATTTAATAGATACGTATGAACAAGTTGTTTCAGCGTGTTTGAAGAAGGTAGATGAGCAAGCCAAATGGCATAAAGAATTGTACGATGCATTGTCTCGCGTGAATCCTCCCAGAAGTAAGCAAGAAGCCGAGATGAGGCTAAAGAACGTACATAGTGTTCAATCTTAGTGTATATCTTGAGATGTCAGTATGCTGCAAGTACAGTCATATGTGGACCAACTTCGTACGCTCCAAGACCAGGAGATCTCAAAAATCATAAAAGGAGGTGTAAACATGCCTGCAACAACTTCTGTGGTAAGACGTACTAAACAGGCTAAACTCAACGCTCTTATTGGTACTATGGCCATCAAACTGGCTAAAGAGGCCAATGATCCCCTCTATGCTAGGTTTGTTAGAGCGAGGAGTCTTTGGAAGAGGCTTCAGGAACAGATAATTAAGAAGTACAGGGCAAAAGCCACTAAAATGGCCAGAGAAGCACTTATGTCTGGTAGGAAAAAGTAATTAATTGTTATAGTTTTTTGTCGGCGCGGGCTATATAAGTTTTGTAATATTGTTAGTTCCGCGCCGTTTTCACTAATAATTATCCAGTGGTTTTGATAACATGGATTTCTTCGATCTCAAGATACCTGGTAAAGACAGTGAGTCAGATAATCAGTTTAGTATACAAAGTACACATGAACAAGTTACCGACCGACCTCATCTATTTTCAATAGAAAGTTTTCTGGAAGAGTGTGTTAAACGTATTAATGAATGTGAGTTAGTCCGTTTTGGTTATAGTAGTTATATTTCTGCGTACGACATTTCACATGATTGTATTCGTAAAACACTTTACCGTTTATTAGGTTATCCTTTGCCGGATTTTCGATATCTATGGCCAGGTCTTCAATTACGTGGTACTATTGGTTCCGCAATACACGAGTTCATTCAGAGCCACTATTCGTTTACTGAGACTGAAGTAGAACTTTTCGTTCCTTCTTTAAACGTGTCTGTAAGACTTGATGCTTTAATTGGTAGTAATGTATTGGTTGAGATTAAAAGTTTACCGTTTAAAGATTTAGAGACTATAGTTCGCAGTAACACGCCGAGAAAACACGATCTCCTACAAACTGTTCTCTATAAGCACTTATTAGAAAGCCATTTAGATGAAATTAAGAAAGCAACTGATCGTCGCATACCGAAACAATCTCGTTATTGTATAGAATATATACAATTCATTTACGTTGCACACGATATTGTCGCTTCCGATCTTACTCTTAGTGAAGCATTACAAGAAACCAAACGTGTTCGTAGATTTCTACGATCTAAAGGTCTTGATTTTATTTTTGTTGTTACGGTGGATGGAAATAATGTTCAGGAAGAAATGAACTATGTCGTTAAGAAACTATCACGTATCAACGAATACCACAGGAAACGAGTTTTACCAGATCTGTCAGATGAATTCGTGGATCGCAAACAATGTGGATTTTGTCCCTATCGTGATCTCTGTATTGGACGAGGCTAAATATCGTATTGATCAGTTGAACCGTCTTGAGCGACTAATACGTAAACTTAAGGATAACCCACATGATACACAAGTTTGCCGTGAGATAGCTAAGACGCTTAAGCTTATGTTTGGTTATTTAGATGTTAAATTTCGTGTTTTATATAATGAACACACGCCCAATGCTTTTGTACTATATGTACCGAACCCCTTTCGGTCTAAGATAGAGGATAAGAGACCACATATTGCTATGTCGGTGCAATTTTATGTTACAAAAGGTTTGTTAGATTTGTTGACGACGCGTGAGGTAGTTGCCGTTTTGTTACATGAAGTTGGTCATACTTTCTATTCAGGCAAACCTTTGTTTCAGCAGTTGTTAAGTACAATACGACGGTTACTTTATTTAGGTACAATGATTACAGTAGTTGTAACACATTTACCTATTTTTGCACTTCTATTGTCTACATTAACTCTTTCACTGCAATTAGAAGTAGGTGTTGGACTTTTGTCACGTTTATCTGAGAAGGACGCGGATAAGTTTGTAGTAGAACTTGGATATGGACCTGAATTAGCAACTGCGTTACAGAAGTTATCCGTTTATGCTAAATTTCAAGAGGGTAAAAAGACAGGATTTTTCAGTAAAGTTTGGGACAAGATTAAACAAATATTTGATACACACCCTAATAATACAGAACGTATTTGTCACGTTCTTAAAACTGTTATAGATGAGTATCCAGAGCAGTTAAAAGGTGAATTAAAGACATTATACGAGAAGTATTGTAAAAATGCAAGTTAAAATTTCTACGTTACCATACGATATCCAAAAAAAGATACCGCTTTCAATCCGTATTCAGAAAGACACATACGAGTTAAGTGAGTTGCCTTTAGAAGTGCAAACTTTAATCAAAGCTTGGTTGGAACAAGTTAGTTCTAGTGAATTAACTCCTACATTTTATGATGTCATGCCTAAAGTTTCTGGTGTTTCTGTGTATCAGATACGCAGTCTAAAAGAGCTTGCTGCGTATTACGTTAAAACATACCTTCTAACACCGAAAGGTAGTTATCCTGGTGACGTAACCTTTGGGTCAGATTTGCGAAAATATTTACAAATAAAAGACGAAGTGCATAAGCGTGAATTAATATCTAAAGAGGTACATGACGCAGTAAATTATGTTTCTAGACAATTGGGTACACAAGTCACTATAAAGGACTTGCGAGCTAGTAGTATTGGTAGTGAATTGTACATTACTATCACCCTTATGGTTCAAGGTGAAGAAATAAGTTTGACCGTTGCGAGTTAACAATGCGATTATCAAGTTTGGTTTACGGAAAGTTAACAAGTCACACTCGGATAAGTCATCGTACTGATACTACACAGTTAATTCTGATTTACCCTGTTTTATCAACTATTGGTAAACCTATAATACGTGATTTCGTCTCCGCTTATTTTCTTAAGGAGATTTTAGCCTCGGATATTATAAGGACAATACGGCTTGGTTTGGGAGAGACGCCTAAATTCTTCGAACATTATCACGTACAGGAAAGAATACAAGAGAAGGCTGAACGTCTTCGTCAAATACTTGAGAACGATCCTGTGTTGCGCAAGTTTCAACCTAAGATTTCTGTAATAACGGTTCCGGAGACACTTGTTAATGTACCTGTTGTAGTTGGTACTTTTTACCGGGAACTTCCACCTACTGGACTTACTCATCTCTTATTAGTATCTATTTTAACAAGTCGTCCTCTTTATAATGTCGAAAATCTTGATTATGTATATCGTGTGGCTGTTCAACACCGTTTAGAACGTGTTATTGCTCATACTGTGAATGAAGTGAGGAGACAGGGTAAGATTGAACGATATTTAGGTACCCAAAGTAATCCAACGTGGATACGTCGTTGGTTATCTAATTTACCTGGAGGTAGTAAGCTAATTCAACGTTTAGAACGTGGTAAAGAATTACCTGTGAAAGAAGTTGTAGATGTCGTTGACAATGAACTAAAGCAAGCTTATTTGACATTACGTGTTTTTCTTTCTCCAGAAGAATATGCTAAACATGTTGGTTTTAATCCTGTTGATACTAATTTTACGATTATGCGATTTCAGGGTAATCTCGATGATGTAGTAGCAAGATTTGTTGACCGTGTAACTACTGCTGTACGTACTGTCGTTTCCAATTACTTATCTTTTATCTACAATATTTTTGCTCCTTATGTCGGTCATATACCAATAGACCGGATATTACAAGATGCTGTTGATGAGTGTCAAAATGGATTTAGTGAAAATGTTTTGACATCACTTGAGGATTTCTTATTTGCACCATTTACTCTTAATACACCTAATGCATTGCAAAAACGTGAAAATCTGTGTTCACGTATACATGGTATTTGGGATACGATAAACGAAATTGTTGATGTTCCTATGGGTAGTCAAATTACGGATACTTTGAGTGCGTTAAATAAAATGACAGGTGATTTGGGCAGTACAAATTCAGGTATTGTTAGAATTATTAGTAGTTTGTATCCAGATTTTGAGAAAGTAGTTTATATAGACGTTTTTATACCCATTATTAAGTCAGTTTTAGCAACTATTAGGCGGTTAAGTTTACCGAACCAACCTGTTAATTATCAAGGTGTAGTTGTAAGGCCTGATAAGTTTCTTCACGGTGTAACTGATGTTTTATATCAGATACTTTGTTTTATCTTTTTAGCTAATTTTGTAAGAACTATTTGTGTTGATTTAAACTTCGTGAAGAAACATTATGATTTGTCGCAAAGTCAGGCGTTTTCGTTCCCAAATTATACTTTAGGTCTTCCTATGAATAGTGTTATGTTTTTGGCACATGGTATACGAACTACATTCAAGAATTTTCAAGAGGACTTGAAGAACGTAGATGTTCACCTTAGTCCAGATAAGGCATTTACATACGTTTACAACACAATGTGTACTCATGCGGCTACGCCGTTCGTCAATTTAATAGCTGTTGATGGTGATCAGTGGTACTATAGATTTGTAACTATGACGAGACATTTGAGAACTAAGGAAAGTCAAATAATGACATTTGTACAGCATACGTGTTGATAACTGCTCTTTAGGAATAAATTTATGCACTAATGTTTTCCTTTTTAGAGGGGGAATACGTCACACAGTCACTGCCCAAAAGATTTTAACAAATAACAAACCAACACAGTAAAGGAGGTAGTGTATATGTTGGATAGGTTTGAGTTGCTTGAAGAAATCGCTAAAGCTAAATTTGATTTAGATTCCAGAAAACACAATGTAAAAACGCTTCAGGAAGAACAGGAGAGAATTTATAAGACTAAGCATCTTCTTGAGATGAGTGGTACTTATGACCCTGAAGAGTTCGATAAGAAAGCGATAGTTGATAAACGTGTTTTTCAGCAGATTGTCAAGGAAGTCGTTGAGAAACCTACGGATGACATTTTGGACAAACTTGAGGAAGTGTGGGATAATCTCTACAAAACAATTCGTGTATTTTATGAGTCTGTCAATCTTGAACCTAGAACTATAGTTCCTAAAGACTTATTGACTAAACCGTTGTTTGAACAAGAGGAGTCAATTAAGGATTGGTTGACACACGTTTTGGATGCACTTTATTACGATAAAACTGTTGACCAACGTATCCAGGAGTTAAAAGAGGAAGTCAAAGAAAAGCTTCCAGAAGTTTCTAAGAATATTAATGAAGATACTAAGCAGATTATCAGGGGCATTATATTGACTAGAGTTCTTGAACAGGTAGTGTTTCCACCTTTTGTTAAAAGCACTATAGATTACATCATAGAGGACGAGGTGTGTAACAGCATCTTCGATACAGAGAGAATTCAGGAGGCTTACGAGAAGATACATACAACTTTGGAACGTATTGCTAATACTTTGCTCGCACTTAACAAGTAATGTCAAGGATAATTGCAGATGGCAAATATCGCTGACCTTTTGAAAGAATTGCAATCGAAGCTTCGTCAACATCCTTCTATAAAGCGTGATATCTACAACTTAATTGATGACGTCTATAACGAAACAATAATGCAGGCTTCACATTCTACAGATGGTTATTGTACACGTTTCAAGGTTTCAGCTAACCGGATATCCAGTATTTATACGATGTTAGATTGGCGTTTTGAGTATGTAAACAGCTTTTTCAAGGGAGCATGGGGGTTTCCAAAAGAGACTGTTATGGCCCAATACCCACCCTATCAGATATTGCTTCTTTTAATTGCTTATGGTGTTTTTGAACATGATGATAGTTTTGTACAGAAATGTCTTTTCTTATTGTTGGCTATACTTTGGAATGGTCGTTTAACCACCTATATCCGCTATTGTAATCCTGATATTATGGCTTATGTTGTACAGTATATGGTAGGTAAGCAGTCACTTGTTTATAAATATGAGTCACCGTTAGCACTTCTTTTAGATCATTTTGTACCAACGATTTACCAGAAGTATAAGTCTTACATACTTAAAGACGTCAACCACGGGTTGAAACGGCTTTTCGCCCAATCTTGGGCAAGGTTGCGTCAGGTATTTTACAGCAGGCCTTCTATTTCTCTGTCAAGTGGTTCTAAGGGTTATATAAGTGGATTAGCTCCGCTTTATTATAAGGCCCATGAAGAAGGCAAATCTATTAAAGCAGTTTCAGGTGATACTGTTGAACAGACGTTTACTGCTGATAAAGTTCGTGGCATGGCAGACGAAGTTGTTAATGTTCTCGTTTTCAACTATCCGAATTATCCTGATCATTTTTACAATACTGTCAGTCAGGAAACTCTTATTAAACCGTCTGTGTTGAAACAAATTGCTGAAAGATTACATGATCCGCAATATACCGATATTGTGAAAGAAATTACTGCAGCTCTATTTCGTGCTTTGGAAATTGAGGATAAACTGGATCTTTGTACCAAAGATGTATACGATAAAGGTAAGTATGTATTAACTAGGTCTCGTTCTAAAACCGCTCTCGATTTACAACGTTTAATTGATGAAAAGATGAATATGTTGTTTCACGGTACTGACATAGTTAACCTGCCGGCTAACCTAAAGTCACAAGTTAGAGTAGCCATTTTCTACTTTATTATGTATCATGCCAGAAAACATTATTGCTACTAATTATGGTGCCCACGTTAAAAGAATTTGTTAAGGATACTATCGATAAGCATGTAATTGACGATAACCTAAAAGTTGCATTGCAAGCAATTTATGGTCGTTTATTTGATGATATAGAACTAGATCTTTCTGGATACTATATAGTTCTTTTTGTTCCACCTACTCTTTCTGGTCTACCCGGGTATTCTGAAGTTTTAAGTCGAACAAATATACGGGGCATTGTACCTCTATTAGCTACTGAGATTAACCCACCCGAAAAACAGATTGATACTGACCAGGTTGCGACTACTTCTGGTGCCATCCCTTTTGCAACTCAAGTCACTACTTCAAATCAGTTATCCGTGATATACACAGAAGGATACAATATAGCTATTTACGATTTTCACGTTATTTGGACTGAGTATATTTATCAAGTTCTTATGGGCACTATTGAACCTTCGTCTGAATATTTAGATCCCTCCAGTGATAACTACGGTGCCATTGACTACATGGGTGCTTTTTACATAGTTAAGTTCCAACCAAATGGCCATTTAACTTATGCGGCACGAGCTGCTGGTGTTTTCCCGTTAAATCGTCCGTCATCAGATATTATTGGTAGAAAAGCTCAGCCGCAGTTAACTACAGTTACAGTGAATTATTCGGTTGTTGATTTTACTGAAGCAACACCGGAATCTTCTGCTATTTTTCCTGAGCACAAACAAGTGGTAGATGAAGTGCTGCACTTAATGCAAAGTCTAGGTTCTTAAGGCGTTATGAATCTTCAAGGTAAAACTCCAGCTGAAATTATCGAAAATCTTTATCGACGTTTAAAGCAGGATTTAGAACATATTGGTATTCGAGTTAGTAGAGTAGGATTTTTTGGATTTCTTGTTAATCTCATAGGTTGGTCTCAATACGACGTTTTTAACTACTATAATCAGCTTTTTCGGGAGGTATTCCCGGAAACTGCTTTAGATCTAAATAGTCTACTTTTTCATGCGTCGCGTTATAAAGTACCGATTTCATTTGCAGAACCGTCATCTTTGACAGGTGTTCTTCGTATTACATGTCCGAATGTACTTTTTACGCCTATACCTAACAATTCTGAGAGGGGACAGATTTACTTAATACGTGGTCTACGTGACAGCCTGATTCCAGATCTTGTTGATAAAGACATATCACCGTATCAAATTAAAATTAATGATATTACGTTTACGAGTGAAGCAGATTACTACATTGAAGCAAATTTTGCACATAACAATAATTTTTGTCGTATTATTGATAATCAGGGTCAAACTACTGTTCTTCCTCTTTCTGGTTCTGAATGGATTATTCCTTTGAAAGGTGTTTACCAATATGACCTTCACATAGAAAAAACAAGAATACCTGTATATCCTTATGGCACTTATTATGACTATGATATCACGACGGTTTCTTATGACCAAATTTATGATATCTTAGTTTTTGTCAACGAAGATGGTAATTGGGTAAAGTATGACGTTTTATTTAGTGAGTTTACAGCTGATGCGAATGCTCCAGTTGTTTTCTTTCACGTAATACCTAATGGTGTACGTATTCGATTTGGATCTGGTTTACGTGGTCGTCATGTGCAAAATCGCGATGTTGTAATTTGTCTCAAAGTGACACATGGTGAAAATGGTCGTATTTCACCGACTACTGTTGCTTACAATACTTCTGCAACGGTTATTTATACTGGTAATGCCAAAACTACATCTTTAACACGTACTTACACCGATATTATAAAGTTAGATGTCGAGGCAATTGGTGGCAAAGCTGCGTTTTCGCCTGATGATTTACGTAAACAAGTGTTAGACTATATTGTAACACGTAATAATCTCGTTTCACGTACTGATTTCCGAAATGTTTTCTCCAAGTATTATACTACTTTTGAGTTAATCTTTCGTAAAATTCATGTCTTCGATAATACAATTACTCTTCTAATACCACTTTATGACAAGTATCAGACGATTGTACGTACGACAAGTGAAACATATCTTGAAACAGATTTTAATCCAGATGATGAAACGCTTATTTATCTGCCTGAAAGAACTATTTCTTCTGGTGTCCAAATGGTCAGTCCTTTTCTCTACAAATATGATGAAGCATTTGATAGATACATAGGTTACCTTGTTTTTGACAACATAGAAATACCGCTGAACACAATTAGAATTTACGATGAATCTGTCAGGCAACCGAGCATTAAGTGGACTTTGACGTATACTGATAAATCTTATTTCTACGTTGAGTCTCAGGAAGAATTACTCGATTATGATTTTACAATAGATTTTCAAAATAATAATTATCAGATGTCACCTATTTCTGATTATCGTTTTGTTTGGGCTTATGAGAATCCAGATACCAAGTCATTTATTCTTGACCAAAATTTTCCTGTAACACTTCACATATTCCATGCTCCGCACAAACAGTTGTCAGGTACATGTACTATTGATTCTTCGGATCCGACTAAAGTTATAGGCAATGGGACATCTTTTACAAGTGAAGTACAACCGGGTGATTGGTTTTGGCTTGAAGTAGATGGTATTACTAAGCGTGTCAAGGTGGATTCTATTATTGATGATGTTACGTTAGTTTTGCAAGAAGCATACACAGGTAGTTTAAATGCCTCTTCTCCAGCTTATATACAACATGTGAGTCATGAAATATCATGCATTGTTAGTACGGTTACACAATGTTTGGATATGTCAACTCTTGTTTCTATACCTAAATACACACAAAATAATGTTACGTACGTTGTTGATGTACCATTTGTAGAAAAAAGTGTTTGGTTGGTCAATAAAGATTATATTCGTAAACAGTTATTGAAGTTAACTGAAATGTCTGTTGATGTAAATCAAATGATTACGGATAATGTCAAAGTTGCATTTTTGAATAGTGTTTCAGTTACTTCTGAATATGTGCCATGTATTTTTATTCAAAAATACACTACAGACCTAGTATTGCCGTTAAAAATGACAGTTAATATTGTTGCTGATCGTGAACGTGTTGTGCAGGAGGGTATTGACTTAAGACAGATGTCGGAACAATTGCTTATTGAGTTGTCTAAGTTGCTTGTTAGTCGTTATACCGGTACTTCCGTTACCTATTACGATTCACATATTATCCACTATTTTAAGGACAAGTACGCATGGATTAAAGATGTATGTGTATCTGTTACTGATAGTGCTGGTACTGAATATAAACACGGATTTGAACTTCACAATGTTGATGACATTTTACGCTGTATTTGGTCGAATACGTCAGATAAACTGAAGGTTTTACGGTATATACCAGTTGTATTGTATTGGGATATTAATAATTTGCAGTTGAATATTATGTAGTAAAAGGAGGTGATAATATGGATGCTAAAAAGTGGTATCAGAGTAAGACGATTTGGGGTGCTATCATATCTATTCTTGCGACTCTTTATAGTATTATAAGTGGCCATACTGTTTCTACAGAGACACAGCAAGTAGTAGTCAATAATGTGCAAAACATAGTGTCAGCAGTAGTGGCTATAGTTGGTGCCATAACTGCTATTTATGGTAGATTGAAAGCGGACAAAATAATTAAGTAAGAAGAACAATTAGTTTAAAGGAGTGGTTATATGAAGTGTCCTTTCTGTTTTGGACCATTAAAGCAGTTAGACGGTAGGTATATTTGTACAGCATGTAATCGAGTACTGTATTTTACTGAGAAACAGTTGTTATCTGAAACATCTAAAAAGAAAAAACATCATCATAAAAAACATCATAGTAGAAAGCATCACAAAAAACGTAAAGAAAAAGTAGTAGATTTGACGACAGAACCAGTACCTGAGAAAGCCGAAGATTTGACTGCTGAACATGTTGAGGAGCAGGTAGAACCTGTTGTTGAACCTGTACCTGAAGATGCTGAAAATTTGGTAGCTGAATCAGTTCCAGAAGGCGACGTACTTAGTGAGTAATCTGTTAAAAGTAGTTCGTATTTGATATTTAGGGTTCGCTTTCGTAACCTTTCTTCCACAATCTCTACTTAAAGAATAGTAAGTAATAATACGAGAACAACTAGTTTAAAGGAGGTGTAGACGATGAGGTATGACATCACTGCAATTATGGCTATTATAACTGCGGTAGTTACTAAGTTGGGCATGGTAACGGAGGATAAAAAGATTACAGTTAAGGAAATACTTGAAATCGTCGAAGAAGTAGTGAAGTCACTTGGTATAGAGAATAAAGTAGTTGTTGACCTTTCTAAGAAGTAAGGCGATGTTTAGCAACATCTCTGCTATAGCGACACTTTTGATCAGATTAAGTGATATTCTCGGGAAGGCGTACCAGTGGTACAGGGAACACAAGTTGGAGGAGCGATATGAGCAGATACGTGAAGATCCTGCTCATGAGTTTGCTGAGTATTTTGGTAGTGAGTTGCGCAAGACCGAGACCAACACCGGTACTTCCAGCTAAACCTATTCTGCACCCTTGGCAGAACGATAAGGGCGGTATTTGTTTGGATAAAGAAGATACAGCTGAACTGTTACATTATATACTACAACTTGAGGAATGTTGTAAACAATAAGCCAAAAAGAGTGCGGGACGTTTTGGTCCCGCATCTTCTGTCTAATTGTCCAGTGTTATGGTTAATTCTCCATAGATACGTAAAACTTTGTTAGCATATTTTCTAGATTTTCCACAGTATAGGTACAATGCGTCGTACCAGTTACCAGCACGATTGTACATTTCTTTTAATATATAATGAGCAGCAGCAATATTCTTTTTGAAGTCGAATAAATCTCTTGGTTTACTAATTATCCCTTGTTTAATCAATTTGTCTTTCCATAAATACGGTTTGATTTGTAATAGTCCCCACGCTTGATTTTCGTATTTTCTTGCACCGTTAATCATCCAAGGTCGTAGATTTGTTTCCACAATAGCCATTGCTAGCAAGAGTTTACCTTCTCGGTATTTTAAACATTCGTGAACTATTTGTTTAACCATGTCTTCTGTGACTGATATATGTGCGTATTTTAGTGCTGTTTTGTATAGTTTTTCCTCCACATCCTTTTTGGATTTTTTGTTTGTCGCACATACTGTTCTGATAATTTTAGGCTTATATGTATGTACGTAGTATAAAATGCCTGTACCAACACCTAATAGAAAAGTTGTTATCGTTATAAGTGTAATAAGAACAATTTTTCTAAACATAGGACCTTTAAAGGAAATATCTGTATGTTTCAGGTTTATAAGCTACTTATTGAACAGACATCGGGTCAAACAATAACTTATGCTCCACAAGGTTCTACATTAAAAACAGGTATGACTTTAGGCGGTGTTGCAGGATTCTTAGGCGGATCTTATTTTGGTCATAGAGCTGGTAAAGCGGAGATGAAAGAGAAGTTTCGTGAGTATGAAAAATTGAGACAAGAAGTTGGTAAACTACATCAGGAGTTGGAAAGAAAAGGCGTTAATCCTGATGAATTGACTAAGTATGCTGAAAATATTCGCAAACTTGAGGACCTTGAGAAAGAGTTTAACGATTAGTTGCTACTTCTATTCTTGTATGAGGAAGAAATATCCGTGGAACAAAAGTCACACGGTTAAGACTTATGGACAAAAAGCAAATTCTTCTTGAGTGGTATAAGTGTCGCAAATCGCCTTTCTACTTTATAAACAACTACTTTCACTTTAGTGAACTTTATCATCCACGACGTTATGATTTGTCTCTAATGCATACTAAGCTTAGACGAACAGTACGAGCATGTCTTATTTTTCACCGTGTTATTCTAATGGCTTCACGTCAATTGGGCAAATCTACTATAGCGGCGGGTTTACTCTTATGGGCATGTCTTTTCTATCCTGGTACTCTTGCTGTTATTATTAATTACCGTAAGTCAACTGCATACGACAACATAGAGAAGGTTAAATTTGCCTATAATCACTTACCGCCGTGGTTAAAGATACCTCTAAAATCCGACCCTAACATCAAACACTATATTGATTTTGCTCATGGATCACGTCTCTCCATTTTTTACCCTTCTTCTAATACACCGCCTGAACAATTAGCACGTGGTTTAACTGGTACTGTTCTTTATATAGATGAGGCTGCTTTTATTCGTGGAATTCATGAAGCTTATACTGCGGCGCAACCTGCACTTTCTCGTGCCAGAGAACAAGCTAAACATTACAACTATCCTTATTTTATTCTCTTGTCTTCAACGCCTAATGGTGTAGAAGGTACTGGTAAGTGGTTTTATCAGATGTGGGAAAATGCAATTGACGATTCTTACGTATTTGCAGGTGATAGTGATTTATTACGCCCTGACTACATGCAAGCGTATCAGGAGGCTGTTTCTTCTGAGTTGAAGAATGGTTTTATCCGCATTAAATATCATTGGTCTGAAGATCCTGAGAAAGACGAACAGTGGTATTTAGAACAGTGTCGTGAGTTAAACTGGGACGAGCGTGCTATTGCTCAGGAGTTAGATTTAGAGTTTAGAGCGTCTACTGAGTGTGTATTTCCTGATGATGTTTTGAAAGCAATAAAACCCGAAAGTCCGAAGTTTTATGTGAATTTGAGTGAAGTTGAAACGTAGCGAAAAAGAGTTAACTAGTTTGGGTCGATTTCTGTACCGATATTTTTCGAAAAGAAATTATAGTAGCATCAGATTATAAAAACAAAAAGATCCCTGCGTCCCCCGTTACCACACGATTTTTACAACCGCCCTACGTGTTTAGATAGTTGGTGTGGTAACGGGTAACCCTCTTGACCTGGAATCCCGGTTTTCCAGGTCAGACCGGTGCCGGGCCACCAGTCTTGAGGGCCGCAGGGATGTTATTTAGATACAAATATCTATAGTATGCGCTTAGCTGTTTTTGAGGATAGTTTTGATCCTACTGACTATTATATCGTCGGTATTGACACAGCTGCTTCTGTCAACGGTGCGCTTTGTGCCATAGAAGTGTTTACTTTCCGTGAATTTAAACAAGTAGCAGAAGCTTTTGGACGTATTGGATCTTTACACAAGTTTGCAGAACTTGCTAAGAATGCTGTTTCTTGGCTAAGAAGTCAAGTTGGAGACAATATTGTAATAGCTATAGAGCGTAATTCTATAGGTCAAGCTGTCGTAGAGTCGTTTCAAGATGACCCCGAATTTGAACCTCTTCTTTACTACGAAGAGAAACGTGGTGAACGTATCTATGGAGTTCAAACTACCGGTCAAACAAAGGGCATTATGACTAGTCTCTTTTACCAACACGTTTGTGACAACCCGTCTATTATACGTTCTCAAGACTTGAAAAATCAGTTGCTTAATGCTCGTCGTAATAATCAGGGCAATATTGAAATACCAAAAGGATATAAATCCGACTTGTTTATGGCAGCGTGTTTTTGTGCATATGCTCGTAAGATGTGGTATAGTAAGTTAATAAGTGTAGTAGATGTAACCGTTTCCAACCAGTTAGCTGAAACGTTATCTAGAACACCTGTTGTTGTAAAAGATAAGCCAAAAACTGGTGAACAACATTTACATGATTTACCTGAGATTATTTATGATGTTGATGATGAACAAGACTTGCGCTATATAATTGTAACGTAACCAATGCTTCCTCAGCAATATCAACAACTCCGCAATATGACATATTTACAATCGTTAACTCCTGGTGAACGAGTAGCTGCTCAACAAGAAGCCAGACAAGCTTATGAAACATATATGCGTCGTTATGCAGCTGTTGCTCGCCGTATTCCTGGATTCACTTGGGTAACTATGGGTGCTCGTTATATGCGTGGGTTTGGTGAGGCGATGCTTAAATCTGCACAAGATGCTACCAAAGAGGCTGCTTTAGGCGCTTCTATTGTTGCTCCTTATCTTGTGCTTAAAGGGTTCTCTAATGTTCGCCGCACTTTTAAGCCTATCTATCAGCGTCAGGAATTGGCTCAGATGGGTGCTCCAGGTGTTATTGAGAAATACATGAATACTGTGAGTTTACTTGATTATTTGGTGCGCGGACCGTTTTTTCAAGCTCAGGTCTTAGGTGGTTTACTTAGGGCGACAGGACATCACACAATTGGCAATCTTTTAACTACGTTTGGTGTTCATCGTCCTCACAGTATTTGGATGGCTGGGATTGGTAATCCTATGATGTCTTTGTTCAACAACGCTCTAAATATGGTTGGTCTTGGTGGCGCCTGGAAGGGTCTTTTAGGCGGTATTGCACGTATTCCTCATGTTGGTCCGTTTATGTCTAGTAGCTTAGGTTTTATGTTACCTATAATGGCTATGCAGATGGGTCTTTCTATCTGGAAAGCACGTAGGATTGCCAAACTACGTGGTCAAGATTCTGTAGATGTGTCACGTTATTCTATAGCTAACAAATTAGATCCGTATATACAACAAGCAACTTCACAGGGTCAACTTTCTATTGGTGACCAGATACAACTAGAATTGCTCAAGGCTATAGAGCGTCATACGTGTATTATTCCCGCCTGGTATCAAGAGTGGCATCACAAATACAAGGCTACTACTTACGATTACAAACAAGGTTTCTACAAATCTGAAGATACTTATGAGAAGATACACGATGTTTTTGACAATATTCAGTTTAAGTTATCTGAACTAATCAATAAATTTGATCCTTTTTCTCAATTAATGACGTTTCTTCTCACTGGTAGAACACCTCGTAGAACTTTAGAAATTCTCCGTCAGATACGTGGTGAAGATAGGAAAGAACTTGAAAAACGTCGTCTTGCTCTAGGTGTTTCCTATAGTCAATTTAGATTAATGTCTACGTCTGGACCTCAGTTGGTTGCATCTGTACCTGATGCAGCAAAACAGCTGACTTTACTCACAGCTTCTTACGATTTACAGCGCTTTATTTTAGCAGAATTAACATCTATACGCCGTTATGGGTTTGGTCTTCGTTCCACTATTGCTTATCAGCCTGAAGAACGCAAATCTATTTTAGGCAGACTGTTAAGTGGTATTCAGAGTATCATAGATAGTATTCCTGGTTTGTCTGCCTTAGTTAACGTTGCTACTGTTGCGGTAAAAGGTGTCAGAACTATCCATAGAGCTATCCAAGCTATTCCCAGAACAGGTGACATACTTAGAGAGGGACTGGTCAAGTTACGCGATAAACTTTTTGGTGAGTTTTCCGTACTTGTTAAGGATCGGAAGTTACTTCTTGAGAAAGCAGGGTTAGCGCTAACACAAGAAAAAGTACGCGAATCTGCGTTTACTTTTCTTGGTAAGTATTATCCTCAAATAATGCAGGAAATCGTTCAGTTAGAGTATCGTAAAGTAGGACTTCTTGAGGAGATAGCGGAGTCAACAGGAGAAGTCGCTGATTTTTTGCTAAAAAACAGAGGATTACGCGAAAGAAGAGAACGTATACGCGAAAGATACGAACGTGTCGTTGAGAAGAAATCCTTAGTTTGGGATCCTCTGACAGGTCGTTACTTGACACAAAAAGAAGTACAACAAGTTTATCAGCAAAGGAAAGAACGTTTATACAACATACTTCAGAAAGCATTTCGGTCATCTCCGTTAGGTCAATTAACCAGTTTCTTTAGTGGTCGGCCTAAAATAAACGAAACTTTTATCAGTCAACTCGCTTACTCCACTCTTTCACATCAACAAGAAATCCCGTTATCTCTTTTCCAACATACTCGTGCACCACTTTTAACTGTACAGCGTGTTACTAGTCGCGCCAAACAAGCGTTATTATCACGTCTTGAGGAAGAACGAAAAGAGGAGCGTGAAAAGAAGACAGAAGAATATCGTGAAAGACAGTTATCTCTTTTAGAACGTGTTGTTGATGAACTCGATAAACTTAACTCCTTAGTGAAAAGACAAGCACGTCAGAAACCTAAAGAAGTTAAAAACTTAATTACCTCTATAGCTGACAAGTTTGGTGGCATGTTTAAAGGTGCTTTTTCTTTCTTTGCTGGTGCAGTTGCAAGTCAGATTGCTGGTCTTTTGGGCAAAGTTTTTAGTAAGTTAGGTGGATTTATTGGTAAAATATTTAAAGTCCCAGATTTCTTAAAGAAACCGAAAGTATCTGTCAAACCCAGTGGTGTTATCGATTTTGCTAAGTCTGCGTTACAGAAAGGACGCAAACTTCTATCAAAAATTGGTCTGGACGAACTTTTAGAGAAAGGTGCCAAATACTTACCGAAAGTAGGATTAAAGTCTTTAGCTAAGAAAATACCTATTTTAAGTGCCATAGCAGGCACTATTTTTGCGGCAAAACGGCTATTGAGCGGTGATTTTTCGGGTGCTGCATTGGAGTTTGGTTCTGGATTAGCTTCTACAGTTCCCGGTTATGGTACTGTTGCGTCTATTGGTTTAGACGCAGCACTTATTGCACACGATTTGAAACGTCAGGATGTCAGTGGTATTGTTGAAGTTGCTCAGAACAATGCGTCCAATTATGGTTCCGATTTTGCTAAAGCGTTTTCTTTTGTCATAAGTAAAGAGGGACTTCTATCTGCAGATTCTGATGATCCAGGTGGTATGACTTTTATGGGAATTTCACGTCGTAGTTACCCTGATTGGGAAGGGTGGCGGTTTGTTGACAAACATGATTTCAAAACTGCCGCTTCTTTAGTTCCACGTTTTTACTATGAAAAGTTTTGGAAGCCTCTATCCTTAGATAAAGTACCGAATTCTCGTATCAGACTTTATATCTTTGACACCGCTGTCAATATGGGTATACCTACTGCTAAACGTTTAGTTGCTAAAGCGTTAGGCGTTTTAGGTGTCAAAAAGGAGAATATAAAAGAAGGTCTTCAAGTAGTACGTGAACGTGGTCTTGAGGGCAAATTTCTAACGCATCTGCACAACCTCCGTGTTTCTCGTTATGAGTATATTGCTAAAGTACGTCGCGGTGCCAAAAAGTACTTACATGGGTGGCTAACACGCGCAGAACAAGCTTATCATAGCATAGACAACAGCGTATTTAAACGTAAACCTGAAGAACCACTTGACGCATGGCACGCACGTGTAATTGCACATCACAGAGAACAACAGCGTGCAGAGAACATACTTGCAATTGCCTTACGTCATGCATCTCCTATTGCAGAACGTTATGGTATTCCCGAAGATGTTTTAAAAATCTATCTCACTAAGTCTAAAGAGGCACAAAAGATTCTTCAATCAGCCTATGAACAATACGGTGGTCTAAGAGGTGTTCCTTTTGGTGTTATTCAAGCTGCAATACGTCTTCGTAAGCGTTATGATCGTGTCCATAATTGGGAAAAAGTGTTGCCAGATGTACCTGTACAAGAATATAGAGTAACAGTTCGTAGACCTGTTGAACTAGATACTACTGCTACACGTGTTGAACGTGTTGTACATCGTCGTTTTGAACAAGATGTTCGTCGTAATGAACAAATCTTACCACCTTTACCACCAACAGCTAACACGCTCACAAGCTCTATTGCACCAGAACAAGAACAATTAAGCGAATTTGACCGAGAACTTCTTGAGACTTATCCTAATCTCTTTGTACAACGCAGTTTGACATATATTGTTTCTTAGACTATGCCTTTACCACAAACAATGCGATCTTCAACACAACCACAATCACATCAAACACCAGCAAGTTCGACTTCTTTTGTAGAAATTGGTCGTCCTATTAAACTACCTACTTCTGTAGATACAACTGGCATCATTAACACTATTTTCCGTGCCAGAATGCATGTTGTTGACCTTATTCCTGTTTACTATAAGGTAAGTTACGATAATACAGGTGAAACATTTCCTATCAAATACACTCTGGATTACAAAGACGCGTCAAAGGAGTATCAAGATCGTTGTTCTATTTATGGGCTTGATCCTGTTTTAGGTGTTCGCCTTTTCGTTACTGACGAAATGACTGCCAATGAAAATATAACAATTAGTTGGCAAGAAAATAAGATTGCCAGTATGTTGAATTCAATGGCAGCAAATACACGTGCTATTCAAGCCGTACTTTCGGGTATGCGTACTTTACGTTCCGGTAGTCCTGTTTATGAAAATAAAGCTCAAGCAATGGCTGAAGATGTTGTTAGCAATGTAATTGATAAACTCGGTAGTCTTATTCTTAGCGATCAGACGCGTAACCAATTAAAGTCAATTGCAAGTACCTTGATTGAGTGGTTAGGCAAGGGATACCGTATTTCATTTCCTCGTATATGGATGGATTCTGATTATTCGTCCACTTTTAATTTAACTGTTCGTTTAGTTTCTCCTTATGGATGTCCTAAAGCAATTAAAGAGTTTGTAGTTAAACCTCTCCTCTATTTACTTTTACTCGGTAGTCCTAGTACCACGTCTGGTGTTACTTATGGTGAAGTAATTCCGGTGCGTGTTCGTGCTTATGGTATTACAGACATTCGTCTTGGTTGTATAGAATCTATTTCTATTAATCGTGGTGGTCAAGATACTGTTTTCAATTTCTACAAACAACCTCTTTCTGTTTACCTGAACATTACAATACGTCCATTAATGCCAGGATTTGCTGTTGTCAAGCCATCTTCACACACAAGTACATATGACTATGCTAATATAGAAGATACAGAGTTGGAACTTTTGGACAAATATGATGAGCAATTTAACGTTTTAATGCCAACTGTGTCTGCTGTTATTGATTCTTTTCGTCCAGCTCCGTCTTCTATTGTCGGTGGTGTAAGACGAATCGCACCTACTGGTCGTCGTTCTACACCTTTAGCTGAACCACAGCGTCGACCTACACCTCAAGTAGCAAGCGCTCAACCAACTAGACAATCTAACCGCAACGATACATTCACAGGTCTTGCATAATGTATGGTGTTGACAGTTATTTTTCTAATTTAGTGAAATCGTATGATTTAGAGACACAATTTAAACTTGCTCAAAAGTGTTTATATGTCCTTTCGGATAAACTAACGCACATTACCAGTATTAAAGCAAATATCTTGGCGGAACCCCGGTTTTTCACATCGTTAGATTCTACTACTTTTGATCCATCTTTTATACGCAATTTAACGGTTAATCTTTCTGATTTGGGATATCAGCAGTTGACACTTTTATCTAACAGTTTGAACACGTTGGTGACAATACGTCATATAGATGAACGGTCTTATATACCCTTCACTTTAATTTTAGCATCTTGTAACACTTTATCACGATTATCTATTTCACTTCTTGATTTAACTCTTCTACCGACGTATTTGTCACTCGGTCCGTCTAACATAGACCAAAGCTGTATTTTAACCGCGCTTCTAATTTTTATATCTCTTTCTGCCTGTCGTATACAAGGTCGTATTAGTAGTGTTTTCACATCTAATATTGGTACTTTATTTTCGAAGACTGATCTTTCAACACGTGTATCTTCCTTGTTCAACGGGTTGGAAATTGCCAAATACTTTTTCAGTTGTATTACACCTTATTGTGTTTATTATTGGCATTATGATGAAGACAATCTTGCTGTACCTGATATCAGTTCTCAAAAGTACGAAGCTATAATTTCAGATTTATCTTCCTGTTTTACACCATTACTTGAATATTCAGTAGATTATCAACCTTATGTAAAACGTACCTTATTAAATCTTTGTCCAAAACTTGCCGTTAAGGAAGTTTTGCTGAATCAACCGTTACCTCCTTTTGATATTGAGTTATCTGCGTTTAATAACCTACGCGATTCGTGTTTTCCTTTAGTGTACGATGTAGTACAAGCGACCAGTGTTTATACAAAAGATCCTGCTTTTTTTATTAATCTACTTTTGGAAGCGGTGAACAATCTGGAATTACCCGCCCCAGACATTGATGTTTCAAATATAGAAGAAATACCGAAATACACACAATATTTTATACAATTGATCAAGTATGGTTATCTTGCATCGTCGCCATATGAACACATTACGTCTATTTGTACCGAAGCTCTTAACAATTATTTAACAATGGTTATCTCCACTAAATTACCTACTATTACTGACAATGTTTCTTCTGTACTTGTAGCTCATTCGTTACAAGTACCACCACAGCAAATCCTAGAGATTTCTACTTATCTTGCTGTAAAACGATACCTTTTACCACTACTTATCGCATCTTACGTACCAGATTTTGAACCTGTCATATCTTCTGTTACATCTTGTATTCGTTCTTATTCTTTTTCCGAACTAAATGAGTCTGCTGTTCGAAGCACTATTATTCGTCTTTTCTATTCGCCATCTGCTCTTCATATTGTTAATTCTCTTGTGAATTATCTACTTAAGGCTTGTCTTCATCGTCAGATTTTCATTGATGCTGCATCTACTTTTACAGTTCAGACGAACAATAGATAAATCCAACTATGGGCTTGTCGCGACTTTTAATACAGTCATTTGTTACAGACGAGATACTTGGCGTTATAATCGAACTTACGTTACGCAGTGTTCCAGGGTTAAAAGAGAATCTCAAAGAGTACATTAATCAGCTAAAACAATTACCACTACCACGTATTCGTCAACAAGAACTAGAAGCCATTGAACTACTTTTAGACAATTGGTACAAACCACAGACATCTAAAATTGAAATAGCAAAATTACACAACATTTATCGGTACGTAATACCAGTCAAATCAAAAGATACACGTGAATTAGTTGATAAATTTAACTTCGCATTTGATTGTCTAACCAATATAAAACACTATTACACTGCTTTGAAACGTTATCAAGATATTCTTTCCAAGGCAGAAAACTTAACACCGACTTCTGCTATTCGTGTTTTACGAGACTTCCGTGAAACCATCGTTGACATCTACAACGAATTATCTACAACACAATCTCTTGATTTAGACAAACTTTCCGATTATCTGATTATTGGTCCTAACCAAGAAGAACTAGAAGAAACTGCATCACAACTTCTCAAATATTTATCGCAACACTTTGGTTTTTACAAATCTGGCATTACTTTTCTCGACAACACTACAGGTGGTATTGAAGCGTCTACTCTTCACATCATTGCTGGTGCTTCGAACCACGGTAAGTCTCTCTTTATGTTAAACATGATGCGTCAAATGATCACCAATAACAATTATACTTCTAAACACGTGTTTGTTTGGATAACTCTCGAAGATTCTATTTACCGACTTATTCGTCGTCTTATTTCTATTTTTGGAAATATACGTTCCAAATCAGTCCGTCATTTCTACCAACAACTTGCACATTTAATCCATCAGCGTGCTATCAATCCTGATACTGCTAAGTCAATTTTATCGAATACACTTTACACATACATCATCGGAAATCACGACCCAGCATATATACCTCGTATTGTACTCAAACATTCAGACGAATATTCACTGACTACTAACGATATTCGTCGTTTTATAGAGTTCCTTCGTGCCCAGGGTTTTACACCAGTTGCTGTTTTCTTAGACTATTTAGACCTAATTCTTCCATCTAAGCATCAACAACAAGATAAAGAGTACAATTTACAGGGTTACGTGGTTCAGGAACTACGTGCAATTGCAGCACAAAATGGTGTACCTATTATAACCGCTACTCAGAACCAACGTTTGGCAGAAGACCCTAACATTGTTCTTTCTAATCGTATTGTCGGCGATTCCTATAAGAAAATACGTTATTCTGATTATGTCTATATGATTCGTCAAAACGAACAGCTCCCACTCACAGACCCACGTGTTCTAGAACATGTTTATAAGGACCAGACCAATCCTCTTCCAGATGTACAAGATTTACACGGTACGATTATACCCGTAGAAATAGCTATTACCAAAGCAAAAGATGCTCCCCGTAATATATCTTCCTACTTACTTTTCAATCAAGAGAATCTTCGTTTTTACAACGATTTGACAGAACTAACTGTTGATTTACGTCGTACCAAGGATTTGGACACGACAATACTTCAGGAAGCTTCTAATCCACTTACTGAGAATCTGCTTGTTACTCATGATACATCCTTAATCATCTAAATACAGAGACTCTACGTTGATACATGTACATAGTCTTTTATTATCACTTTATTTCGTCAAGTTTAACTATTATTGGTCAGATGTACCAACGGTCTAATGACCAGGTATCGGTTACCAATTTGAACGTTTCTGAACACTATTATCAAACTAATAAACACACAAAGGAGGTTTCAGTATGAGTGAAAAGAATTTTGTTGAACAGCTTGTTGATTCTATTTTCGAGTCCGCTGTAGAAGACGGTATTCGTGGATTTTATCGTGGTGTAGAAGCTGCCTCTGCTATTTCTGAATCTATACAGGAACAGGGTGGACTCGATAAGTATCTTGAGGCCTTAGTTGAATCTGCTGAAGCGTCTGATCTTGCAGATGTTCCTGAGGAGGCTATTGATCAGCTCCTCGATGAACTTGAGGCTGAACTTGAGGATGACGTTGAATCCGTAGAGGACTCTGACGTCTAATGCTTTATGTTTTTGTCGTAATATTACTATGGTTGATACTTATTACTGCCCACTATGTTTGGTACTCAAGGGTACATCAAATTTATCAACGTATTCTAGCTGAGTACTACGATATTACTGTTAGACCACGTATTCTGAAGATTGTCGAGTTGCGTGGTAAGCGTACCACACAGAAGCTTCGTGATGACATTTACAAGACGTTAACAGGGTGTACTTCTGAGTTCTACAATTCTCTCTATCTGCCACTACGGTTGTATCTATTAAGTATTTATGGCAAGTACCATTTGACCACATCTATATTTCACTATTTTTACCACGAAACGGTTAAAACGCTTAACGAGTACAACCCTACTGAGTTATTGTGATAGCGAACTCTCACACAAAATAAGTTTCAATATGGCTGCTTATGACTAAAGACGACATCCTAAAGTTAACAGACAGTATAACAACGTATCTACGTGGATTGTCCAAAAGGGAACTCGATGTTCAGTTCTCCAAGGAGGAACAAGAGGCTTTTTCTGAGTTGCTAAACTGGTTGTCCTCTGGTTCTACAGATAAGTTTGAGCAGTTAATTCAGGACCTCTTCTCTGGTCTTCAGGTCGAACAATCTCGTTTAGATCGTTACAGAATGTATGACCATGTGTATTCTCTTGTTCCTTTGTGTAAACGAGTTCTCCGTGTTTACAGATCTCAGATGTTATTACGTGATCCTATTACTGGTGCACGTTATATTATACGTACTTCACCACTTGCCAAGGATGAGAAGAAGGAAGTTTTAGGACGCGCTGAAACAATAGCGCGCAATATCATAGAGAGTTATCGTATATTTCGCCGTTTACGTAATCGTGATTTGCCTACTCTCTTGAAACGTGGTGATTGTTTTACCGAGATTGTTCCAGTTTACAAGTTGAAGATGAAGTCTGATCATTCTGTTGTTTTGACGGAAGCCGAAGTAACTCAGTTGGCCAATTTGTCCAAGCATTCTAGACAACAGGCTGAGTCTGAGTTACTACGTACACTGTTCACCATTGTTGAAGAAGAGGAAGTTCAACAAAAGGAAACTTCTAAACACCATGTGGTTTTACGCTCTATACCACCTGAACGTGTTGTTCCTTTGGTATCTAAGTATGGTAGTGTCTATGGTTACATAGAAGTTATGCCTATGTCTATGTCGGTGTCTCGTACTGTTGGTCAAAGGATGGCTTCCACTTTGTTAAATCTAGCCGGGGTTAGTGTTGATAAAGGCATTGTAAGGGATACGTTTGAAGACCTTGCCAAGCGGTTGTCCCAAAGGTTGTTAAACACACTTGCGCAGAAGTATGATTTTTCTGTTACATCTCTAGATGATATATTGCAGCGGGAGTTTTCCGTACAAGTTGCCGATTTTATCAAGAATATGTATTTTGACCTACAATCACATCAGCGCCTTTCCCAAGGGAAAATCCGGTTTATACCGGTTAAACGCATGGTGTGGGGTCGTTTAGTTTCGGATGATTTTTGGCCTTTTGGCGCATCTGTTTTGGATCCTATGGTATTGCCTGGTCGTATGTACATTCTCACTTTATTGGCCAATTTAGTCATTAAGACATCAAGAGCTGCTGTTATACGTAAGTGGATTGTCGAAGTAGGTGCTAAACTACAGCACATGAACATTGTTCAACAGGTTGTTCGTGAGACCCGTAACAAATTAACTATAGATGAGATAGCTACATTGAAGTCGTTACCACGTATTCTAACTGAGTTTAAAGACATGATTTTGATGAGTAAAGGTGGTCAGCGTTTTATAGATGTCGAAATTCAATCTATGGGCGACCCTAATATAAAAACGGCTGATCTAGAGGAATTACGACGTGAATTAATAGCAGCGTCCGGTGTACCAGCTCCTTTTCTTGGGTTTGTAGATGTTGTAGAACTGCGTGAACAGTTGGTACATGCTAATGTTACATTCGCCAACACTATTTCTGACTATCAGGAACATGTGAACGACTACTTGACGGATTTAGTGTCTACAATTGCAAGATACATCATGCCTGATGATGAAGTAGCACAACGATTGGACGAGTTAATAGAGATACGATTAATACCACCAGTTGTTTTAATGCTGCAGTTTCTTGAACAGACGATGGGATCTCTTAGCAACCTTGTTCAGATGTTTCGTGGACTTGGTGTATCTGTTGATCCTATGTATCTTATGCGTACATACATGCCTTATGTTGATTGGGATGAGTTTGAGAAGAATGCTATGAAGGCACAAGTTGAAACCGATATAACTGGTACTGGTAGTACTGGAGGAGCTGGATATTAAACTTTTTAAGTTCTACATCGGGGGTATAAATGTCGGTTGATTACTTTGATTACGATATTGATAACATGCTCGTCATTTTTGAACAGAGTTTACCTGGTGAAGGGCAACAAACTGCGCCACAGGAAACTCCTCTTGATACACTTAACAGATTTTTCGTTTTGAACAAATTAATTGACATTTTGTACCAGCTAAAGGGTAGTGGTGTTGAAGACGATAACACAGATATGCTAGAGATGTTTATCAAGTTGCATACGTTGTTCCAGGGTAAGGATTTTTACGATGTTGTTGGACAGTTGTTACAGAATCTAGTTGCCAAGTTACAAACTGAGCAAAAACAATGAAACCTCTCTATGTATTTGTTGAATCCGCACACGTATCGCCAGTTACGATTTTGGAGGAGAATACGTCTCTTTCTTTCCCCAAGATAAAATACAGAACAATTCTTCAGACGTTAAACGAGAAGAATAATAATGCCAGATTTTACGATGACAGTATAGGTGATCAGATTGTTCAAAAGTTAGCTCCTATGGCTGAATCACGTGGGTTGATAGGTGAATTTGACCACCCTTTTGTTCCCGAATCTTCTGATCCTAAAACTATGCAATCTGTAAAGCGCAGGATGCTTCGTTATGAGTTGAAGTCTGCTTGTAATTTGTATACTAAGATTTGGCGTGATGGTAATCTGATACTTGGGGAAGCAGAAACACTTACCTTTTCCAAAGGACCGGACTTATATAAGGCAATAATGATCGATAGAGTTGATATTGGTCACTCGTTGAGAGCAATAGGAGGGTTACAGCCCACACCTGAAGGTTATTTAAAAGTAGTGCCTCCCTTTGTTCCTGTAACCTATGATGTGGTGATTAATCCGTCACATTCTAAGGCGAAAGTATTGGAGGTCACTACAGAGGAAGCAATTCATCTTATAGACGATGACGGCAATACACGGTTGATAACTGAAGATTATGAAGCAGTGTTAGATGATGAGAAAATAACGATTTGTACTGAGAATAAGTGTTTTCAAGTGTTTAAAGAGGAAATATTGGAGGAAATACTAAGGATAGTAGTTCCTGGATTGAAGATATTGTAAACGAGAACGAATGAACGTTTGCTTTTGACACTTAATTTGATCAGAAAACTACAACAATCAATAGGAGGGTGTAGATATGATAAACACAGGTGATCTCATTTTCGAAGCTCACGAGAACTATCTTAAAGAACACTATTCTGAGTTCAAGGAGTCTCCTGTAAAAGCTACTCTTTCTCTTCTTACTAATGAGCATAATTTCCGCGCTTATGTGGATCAGCTTACCGAGAGTCTTGATCCTGAGACCAAGACTGCCGTTGCTCTTGTTTGCCAGAGACAGAGAGAATGTCTTTTAGAGGAAGCAAACGTTGCGGCTGATGGCTCTGCTATTGCTTATGCTGTAAACTACTTCCCTATTCTTGCCGACATATTTGCAGAACCTATAGTTTCTAAAGTCTGTACTGTTCATACCGTAAATTCTGGTAAAATCACCGTACCTAGGATTAGGTATAAAGCCATTATAAAGGGATATGACGGGTCAAGTTCTGAAGTGATTATACCTACTGCTACACAGTTAATTGCTGCACCTGCTGTTTCTTTGCAGCTTGTACCTGGTGCACAGAATGATCTTTTTGTAAAGGCTGGTATTAACTCTGGTGCCTACAAAGTGAACAGGAGATTTATAATCTTTAAGGGCATTAGAGTTATTGATAACGACGGTTCTTCTGACCACACCATTGACATCTCTGGTATTTTTGTACGTCCTGATATTAGAGGTGCTTTTAGAATCGAGACTAGCTTTACTGATAGTGCAGGTAACGAAGTTAACATATTCCTCTCTGGAACTGTAGATTATAATAGAGGTATTGTACAGTTTACTGCTGATTTTATCAATGGAACCAGTGGACACACCTATAATGTAGATTATCTTGTCTGTGAAGTAAGATTTAATCCTATCAAAACTGACAATGGTCGTGTAATTGTCAAAATGATTAATGAAGCATGGGATATAGATGTAGATATCAATAACGACTTTGAGATTGATCTTACCGAAGAAGATGTTCAGAACTTCAGAGATATCTACAATGTAGATGCTATTAGGAATATTTCTCAAGCCGTGAAGGCACAGATACTTCTCAACATTGATTACGAAGTGGTTTCTCTCCTTCAGGGCAATGAAGGTGACATGGCAGCTTCTGTGACACTTGATTATGACCTCTTCAAGTCTGGTGGATATGCACCTGCTTCCGTAAGAGATCTTATGTTTGCTATTGTTCCTAAGGTTCTTTCTGCAGCTAGACAGGTGAGAAGCAAATACAATGCTATGCCGCAGTACATCCTTGCATCTCAGAATACTGCTCCTCTTCTTGAGTCACTTCAGGAATTCTACACCATGTTAAATGATAATCAGGGTGCTATGGGTTCTCTTGGTAAGGGTCAAGAGTTTAAGAAGTTTACTATACTTGCTTCTGCTGCATGTCCTGATAACAAGATTTATGTGGTCTATAAAGCACCTGTAGGTCAGATGAGCAGAACTGCATTACTTCACGTAATTTATAAACCGCTTTACATCATTGAGGAAACCACTGACAGTGTTCGTCGTACATTTGTAAGATCCAGGACTGCTGTGGAAATGCCCAGGCCTGATGCTTGTGGATATGTGGTCCTCCAGAACTATGACGGTTTAATCTAATCTAGTTTTAGTACCCGACTAGGTGGTCTTCGTGACTGCCTGGTCGGGTACGTTTTTAGGCTTAAATTTTGAAAAGGAGGTTTGCGACTTATGTCACTTCAGACATTTACTACTAAACTTTCTGAAGCACTTTCTACACGTAAAGTAGAAGTATACTTACCGATAGCTAAACAGCGTGTTACGATATCACCAATGACAGTTCTTGATGATGTTAATCTTCGTACACGTTTAACACGTCTTCAAGAACAATTCAAAGCACTCTTAGCAATCATTTTTGAACGTTCAGTTTTTGACCCTCCATACCAAAATTTCAACGATTTCGTGAGCAGTATTACATCTTTTGATACTGAGGTACTCACTTGGGGACTTTATAAAGCGACTTATCGTAAGTTCCGCGATTTCAATCTTGTTTGTGAACATTGTGATAACATTATGACAAGAGATGTCGACCCAGATGAATTACTTCATGAGGATAGTTTTAAGGCGTGGGATAGAGAGGTCCCGTTTACCGAATTTGTTCACCGTGTAGAAATACCTTTGACATCTAATTTGACGTTAGTAGCAGGTATACAACTTCCATCTATGCGTCGTATCATACGCGTCTTAGATATGATTCCAGAGGAACGTGCGGCTCGGTATCTCGAAAACCTAGGCATTTCTATGACTGAATATGAATTCTTGCTTATGTGTCTGAAAGAGTTGTCATTGAAGGAGAACGGTGAGTTTATTGCGTCCGTTGACAATTTACAAGAAATTCAAATACTCCTCAATACTCATATAGACGCCGACGTCAAGGACAAAATCCTTGACGAGTACAATAAAGTATTTGCGGAATACACCCCAAAGTTTTATGTTGTTCAAACGTGTTCTAAATGTGGTAAACAGTTTAAGACTGAAGTACCATCTATAATGACGTTGTTTTTTCTGCGCCTCGTTCAGTGATAATCGAGAGAGGGCCTATAAGGAATATTTACGTTTGATTGTTTCTAGTTTGTATTTATTTGATGGGAAAGTTACGTTTTCCGATTTGATGAACATGCCTGTTCACTTTGCCTTTGATTTGATAGATGAGTTTGTAAGGACTGAGAATAAACTACGTGAAATGTTTAATAAAGAACGTGAGAAGAGTTTGCGCGTTTCAAAGTAGTTCGGAGTGAATTGTGCCGACTTACAGAAATGATACTGATGATATCCTACATGTATCGCTTGGTCTTTATGACCGTGCTTTGAAACCTGGTGAAACCATTGAAACTGTCTATCTACTTGATAATATAAAAGGATTAACACGTGTTTCTGATGAGCCTTATTATAACCCAGTTGATAGCGTTTATGATTTGTCCTTTGCAGGTGCAGGTGATACTAAAACAATAGAAATACCCGACCCATTTTCTACACACGTTATTCGTATATCAGACGTTTCTGTTGATATAGAAGTCTTTTTTAACTCCGAAGACAATACACCAGGTTTACCATTATCACCAGGCGATGTGATAACGTTGCGTAATCCACAAGCTATTGAACGTTTGATAATTAAACCTAGTGATGCAGGGTTTTGTAGAGTGATCTTGATTAAACGTCCTATGACCAGTAGGATGTAACGGAGGGACAATATGTATCAGGTAAGACGTATTATTTTGGTAGAGAGTAAAGTATTACAAGAGGGAACGAAAGAGAAAGTAATGGGACTCCTTTTTGGTCCTTGGGCGACTGGATATTATGCAAAGAAAGCAGGCGAGGCAAAAAGTCAAAAAGAGAGGCAGAAGTATTTAAAGAAAGCAGATGAAGCGCGTTTAGGTCATGTTGGAGGAGCAATAGGTCTAGGTGCTGCACATGGTATAGCAGCCGGTACAGCAATGGCTCACGGCGGTGACGTTGAGGAAATGCTTGGCGGACTGACTGGTGGATTAGCTGGTGGAGCTTTAACTGCTGGGTCAGCATACTTGGGGAGTACAATTGCTAAACGCCTTGGCTTAAAGCTTGGAGAGAGGAAGAAGAATAAGTAGTGTATTTCGGATAAAAGTAAAATTAAGCTGGATTATGTTCTATGCTTAAACTCTATAAGTTTCTAATCTCCGGAATTACAGAGCAATCAAGTAAGAACGAAGACATTATCCTTGTGGTTGATACTAATTTGGGACTTGAACATGCTAGACGTTTTGGTCAAGACGGTTATACTACATACTACGCAGTTGTTCACGGACAGCCCTATCCCAAAATGCAGGATGAAATTTGTGGTTACGGATTTTCAGACGTAAGGAAGATTTGGGACTGGGGTGAAGGTCTTGAAAAAGGCGCTAATATCATAGTTTTCACGGATTCCGGGTTTGGTCATTTGGCTAGTTGGCTTAGAAAAGAGGGATATTACGTCATAGGTGCAGATGGCAAGTCTGAGAGGTTAGAGTTAGATAGAGTTTATGTTAGAAAGGTTTTGCAACAGCTTGGCATAGATGTTCCTCCTGGTAAAGTGGTGAGAGGTGTTAAACAAGTTGTTGAAGCTGTCAGGAATGCTAGAGGGAAGGTGTTTGTGAAGATAAATAGGTACCGTGGTACAGTTGAAACTTTTGGTACTGATGACCCTGCTGAAGCGGAGGCCATTCTTTCTCGTGGTGCCTTTAAGATATTAGGTGATAATGTTACATTTGTGGTAGAAAACGAGTTAAAAGGTGTCGAAATAGGTGTTGATGCATGGTTTAATGGACGACAGTTCATACCAATTGTAGCAGAAACGATAGAATACCAAGGGTGTGGTAATACGACTAAGTTTGTTAAGTTACAGGATAGTATTTGGTACGATGTGTTGAAGAGACTAGAACCGTGGTTAGCGAAAAATGGTTATGTAGGTATGTTCTGTTTAGAGGGATTTTACGATGGTAAAACAATATATGTCACCGATATTACTCCCAGATTTAGTTATATCTGCAGTTACGCATATCCTAAAGTTATCAAGAATTACACTGAATTCATGATAGGTGTTGCAAAGGGTTCGGATATTACACCTGAACCACTTGGTAAGTATAGTGTTCAAATAGGTGTTTATACAGATGACCCAAATACTTGGCGTGTTATACATTACAACCGCGATGATACAGAATGGATAGCTTATCGTCGTGTTATCAAACGGGATGACGATATTTGGTTTGTTCCAGGAGACTATGTAGTAGCAGTTGGAATTAGTGCAGCGGATGATCTAAAAACTGCTATGAAACAAGCAATAGAACGTGCTAGTGCTGTTGAAACGTCTAACATCTATTGTCAAGGTAAGGAGTTTGAAGTCTATTTGAATGATGTGTTAAGCAAAGCTAAGAAATTGGGTTATACGTTCTAGGAGACAAGGCTCATGAATAGCAATTTTGACTACGCATTTGAAGTATCAATCGTAAGATGGGAAGGCGGATATGTAAACGACCCAGATGATCCCGGTGGAGCCACTAAATGGGGTATATGTGCACGTGCTTACCCTAATCTCGATATTAAGAATTTGACTATAGACCAAGCCAAAGAGATTTACTACAAAGACTATTGGTTGAAAGCTAAATGTGACAAGCTTCCTTCTGGTATTGATATCTTTCATTTTGATAGTTGTGTCAATATAGGTATACGAAGGGCATCCGCCTTCCTCCAAAGGGCTGTTAGAGATTGTGGTAAACTTATCAAAGTAGACGGTGTAATAGGTCCAAAAACGCTGTCAGCTATATTTGACTGTAATGCTTGTGAGGTGCTTTCTTTTTATGCGCAACATCGTGCCAAGTACTATATAGCCTTAGCGTATAATAGAGGTATGAAGAAGTTCCTAAAAGGTTGGATTAGACGTGTAGTAGATGTAGTAACTAAAGCGGGTAGTATGGTGCGCAGCTAATATGCAAACACAGGATTTTGACTTTCAAGTAGAGTGGACACGACAGTCTACACCAAATGTTCAATTAAGCGATATACGGAAGTGTTTACAAAGTATTAAAGACAAATTAGACGAATTGGGTAACCGATTCGTCAATATAGATGTCAAAAGAGACGTTGAGAGTATTGGTCAAGATATCAGTAATTTAGGTGTTCAGATTAGCAGTGTTCTTGAAGTTCTAGGTACACTTAAGAATATACAGACGAATGTTGTTAGCCTAATAGATAGACTGAACCACATACAAAAACAATTAGGTACACTTGTACAGAAACAAGAATTCGACGGTATTCTAAGTAGTGTAACACAGATTTCTACATCTGTTCAGAAAGAACTTCAGGATTTACAAGATATACTGCATACACAGTTTTCCTCGTTAACTGATAAGCTGGATAAGTTGTGCTCTAAATTGTCAAAATACGACAACACAACTAGTTGTCAATTGACCAGTCTTAAGAAGCAAATTGATAGCGTAAAAACAGAAGTTACTCAATTTACTGATAAAGTTGCTAGTGTTGTCGAAGACATTGTTGTCCACTATTTACGGGATAAGTTAGTTAAGCTGGAAGATGCTATTAACGATGTTCAGACTACTTTGGAAGAATTTCAGTCTACAGGCGAAGTTGTTAATACGATCAGTTCTAATGTTTCACGTGTAGGTGACAGTTTAGCTAATTTGTATCAACACCTCAAAGCTGTCGAATCTAATTTGGTAGAGAGAATTGAGAATAACAAGACTTCTTTCTCTACCCAGATTGAATCTGTTAATTCTAATATAGTTCAGATGACCACCACTATTGATACTTTATTAGACAAATTGACGACTACAGAAAATACCCTTAAGTCCACAATAGAACAATCAGTTGTCGACTTAAAGTCTGTTCATAGCACATTAGAGGACGAATACAAGAAACAGATAGAACAGTTAGTCAGTTGTCTAAATGAGATCAAAAGTTCTATCACACAGTCAATACATGATTTGAAGGATGCTTATAATCAAACCATAAAGAACCTAAGGAAAGAACTAAATCAGATACCAGAAATTCAACCTATTCTATCCTCAATTGATGATTTAAAACGTCAATTGGATGGTCGTCTGACAACACTTTCTAGTACGATAAAGAAGATCCCTGCTCATGTGTCACTTGACCTTACACCCATACAGGACAGTTTGAACATCCTCTCACAACAAATTGAGACTATCAATAACAACATCCAGTCTTTACAGAATAACTTTTCTGAGATTAGTCAAGTTGTTGATATCATACTAAACCAAGTAGATGAGATAAATGCGACACAAGCTGTTTTTGAAAGTCAATTGGATGATTTGTCGGATAGTCTAACACAAATTGACGTTACGGAACAATTGGACCAAATAAGCAAAATGTTAACAAGACTTTGTGAACAGCAGAATGAGTTAAAGCGGGAATTTAATAGTCGTTTAGAATGTTTAGAAAGATATATCGAATACCGTAACGAGCAGATGACTGAACTCCAGAATAGACAGCTACATATGGCTGAACAATTGTCTCATTTGCCTGAACAGGCTAATGAGTTTGGTCAGACACTATCCAAATTGCAAGAACAACTTAATGTTATAACAGAACATGTAACGAGACCATCTATATGGAGACGTTTTATAAATTGGTTACGTGGGGGTAAACATGACTCATAATATAGTTTTCACAGAAGAGAAGGAACTAATTGTTACAGATGAAAATGGTAACACACTTCTACTTTTACCGACGAATCCTACTACAGGTCAACCTTGGCAATCTGAACAGGAAGCTGTTGACTATTTCAGGGACAATCTGCAACCTCTGATGGGGTTTAGTGATGACAATATAATAACAGGAGATATAATTGGAAGTAAATTGGAAGATGTTTACAATGAGTTAGATGAGGATCCTACTGATTTGCCTAAAGAAGCTTTATATATAGAGACGCAGTTGGTATATAGGACGAATAATTTGACCGTTGACAGTCTCAGGAAGATAGTTAGTAATGTGATAGCAGGTAAAACTACTCTAGAAGATTATTATAACACCGTTTTCTCTAAATATGAAGCCCCAAACAATAACATCAAGTATTGGATACTACGTGCACTCCAAATAGCCGTTTTGTGTGCTTATGATGAATTATGTTGGTCCCTTGAAGGCACTGCCGATTTTGATGCTTTAAACAAGTATTTGACTACTATGAAACAGTTTTATCATGATATACAAGATTTTATGCACCAAAACATACAATAGTTTTCTAATCCTTAGGAACACCTATTTCCTCTTCTATCATTTGTTCCCAAAGTGGTCTAAGGACGTAAGCACACGGACATAACCTTAGAATAGTAACTCCTAGTCTTAAAGCTCTGATTGTTTGTACTAGAAGGGTCTTCAGTATTCATACAGAAAAGAAGGATAAGTTCCGGTATAGGAGGATCCTATGGAGATATTTCTCGAAAATAGATACAAATGTGGAGGTGGTGGATGTCCCGCTGTAATAGAAACTGAAGATATGATGTATTTCTACGGTGCCGGTCACGATAAGTTTACGTTTGCCCCAAAATTTCGTTCAGCCTTATTACCCTTTCTACCCGAAACACCAATGCTTGTTCTTCATAAATTATGGATGAAGTATAAAAACTATTACGTTGATTATCTTTCTCATAGATACATGCCAGAACACGATAAGTCTCCCATGTACATAAAACTAGATGATGGCCACGTTATTGCTTATCCTTGTAGGGACATTGTTAGGAAGTACTCATCTGATGGAGAAGGCAGACTTGTTGGTTGTTACGGTGGCGGCGATTCAAATACAAGATGGATTCCCGTATATTATATTCCTCAAAGTAACCAAATAGTATATTGTGCTGAAAATAGTTATAGGGCGAGATTTTACTATGCCGGTAAACTCAATTCTAACTTAGGGAAAATTTTAGATGCTCAGTGTTGTGATTGGTCAACTGGTGGTTTTCTTACGTTAGTTGGCAACACAATTTTCTTCTACATTTCCAATCATTATCGCACAAATCGGGTACTGATTGTTAAATTTGATGTTAGCACGAATACACACACTGTTATTTCGGACAAAACAGCGGCTTATAAATGCAATACTATAGCTTCCAATCCAGTTGTCAATAACGGTGTCAAAACTTTCTATATACCCTATCCTGCAACAGATAGATTTAATTTCTACAAAGTGGATATTGATGATGGAGCTTCTTGTACTGTTACGCAGATCGCTACTGACTTAAACGGACACACTATGACACATTTTAATTATCGTGATGCACAAAGCAATTTATTCCCTTGGATCCTTCCTGGTGATAAATTGGCACTTGGCACTTTTGAATCCACACAGACGAGTAAAAATAACCTCAATGTTTTTGCTATTTATGTTTTTTCACGTAGTGACGATTCTATAGTTTTACTTAACAGAACTCAATTACCCGATCGTGCTCGTGGTTATTTGAAGCTGAATGATACAGGTGACCTAATTTTGGTCATCTACGATTCAAAAGTTGAAATGCGCAAGTTTAATTCTACAGATAATACATTTGATTTGGTGAAAACGTTTAGTATGTCTTGTCTTGCAGTCGGACAAGATTCTTTGGGTCGTTTGTGGTTTGCTGATGCGAATAGAGATGTTTACTTTACTCCATTATTTGATGTAGATAGAATAGACGTACGTTTTGTGGAAAAAGAGGTTACATGGCAAGGTGAACCTATTACTACACAAGTTGCTGTTTCTGCTTACGATTTGTTTAACAATAGAGTTGCAGTGGATGTTAAGCTTACTATTGAAAGTGGTAATGCTGTCTTTCCAACTAAGGATGGAGATACGTTAGTGCAAACTGTAACTACCTCTACGAATAACGATGTTTTGGTAGATGTTAAAGTTCTTGGTCCTGGTATGATTTATGTCAAGGGAGTAAGGGTATAGGATGTTTATAGGAAATAGGGTATATGATGAGGATTACTTAGAAGTCGATGTTGGAAAGCGAACAACGTTCTTTGTATCCGATGATGCTGTTTTAAAAGTTGACAATGCTGTTAGTTGTAGTTGGCATCACACTAGTGTCAAGACATGTACTACTGTTAATCTGATTTCTGGTTTCACTAAACCTGATGTTCATAATCAGCTTTTGGTTCGAGGGCTGTCAGATGTGTATTCTAATGTAGCTGGTCTTTTTGTAGCTAAACTATCGAACAAGTCAACTCAACCTATTGTTAGTAGAGATTCCATGTGTTGTACTCAGCTATTATCCATATCTCATCAGCAGAACAGTACGAGATTATTTATTTTATACCCGTGTGACGTATTTCACCTAGATGATACAGATATGTTAAGTGTTAACGAGCAAACAGATTACCTATTTGTGCCTTTGAGCGATGAAACTAGTTTGACTGTTACAGTAGATACACTGGAAGTAAGTGATCCAGAGACATATATGCAACAGTTTAGTGGTGAAACAGGTAATCAGATCTTTAACTGTGATGTATGCAAGTTATTAGAAGACATATATAGTGAACTGAAGCAACACCGGAAAGCTACAGAAAAGACGATGCCACAGCCTCAAGAAAATACAACTGAGGAGAGGATAACGGCTAGATTTATTGTCTAGGGGGAATCTATGGCACAGACTTGGATGGTAGGAGAAGAACAACTACTCGCAATAGATTTATCACCCTATGATATTTATGGGGCTTCTGGTTTTCAACTCTTGATTAAGGAAAAGGACGCTACTGAAGCTACACCAGTTGAGGGAGATTTCACCGAAGTTATTGAAGCGATAAGTTCGCCTGTGTCTACGACCTTAGCAAGTAATGCTTCCGCTGGAAGTACTGAAATAGTTGTTAGTGATGCTTCAGCTTTTACCGTTGGTATGAGAGTCAAGATTGCTAACAGTGAAATAAAGTATGTAGCGGGAGTCGATACAGTAAATAACAAACTTATATTTAGACGTCCTCTCAAAACAGATTATAGTTCTGGATCTTCTGTAGTACAAGTGGGTAATACTGGTATCTACGAAAGAAAGCTTACCCTTAACTCAGTAGGACAGTACATACTAATTGTGAACAATCCGTCTATTGGACTGTTAAATGAGAGCACTAAGGTGTACGTAGTGGACAAGGACTTACGTACTATTTCAGACCAAATTGCTACACACGATTCTATTGTAAATAATAAGCTTGATGAAGTTCTAAATAATCTTGGTAGTGGTGGAGGCGCAACATTATCTGGTAGACTTATAGTGTAGTAAGGTCACAACAATGGCTATTTGGGAAAGAGGTAGAGAGAACGAGATAGTAGTTATTGTTAATACACCTGGGGATTATGAGTTTGAGGCTTATTATCGTAGAGTGGGTGACAGTGGTTTCACCAAACTAGATAAATCCTTCGTTAAATTAGATGATTACACTTACGTTCTCAAACATTCTTTTGATTTTGTGGGAAAAGTTCTCTTGAAAGTTGTGGAGCAGAACAATAAGATACGTCCAATGTTCGCTACTATAGAGGTTGTGCCCTACCTTGATTTCTTGAGGAATAACAATATAAAACTTGCGCGAATAGAAAAGAAAATACTTGGATATTAGCTATGGCACTTCAAGTAACTAATGGAATTTTAGAATGGGTTGATGATACTTGGGATTTCGATTATATAATCGCCGATGACGTTTTAGATGTTTTGTGGCGTTTAACTGTATTAGATGGCAATTTAATTCTAATAGAAGAGGACACAGAACCGGAGAATAATCCTCCACTTATAGATACAGCTACTGGAGAGGAATATGTTTTGGCAGTTATAGATGGGAATTTATATCTACGAAAAAAGAGTCCCGTTTTTGATTGTGATGTTTGTGGATTACTAAAGGAGATACGATTGCGACTAATGAGTGTAGAAGCAAATATTAATGAACTTATGACAGAAGAGGAGGAACAAACAAGTCTTATAACGTCTACAGGTAAAAGAATTAAGATAATAGCGTAGGGGTAAATTGATGGCAAACGAGTTACCAGTAACTGGACTTGAAATAAATAATCATATTCTTACTATTGACGAGAGTGGTGAACTTTTAGTTGATGGTGAGCCTGTTTCTTGTGAAGGTTCGGATGAGAAGGTAAAGGCTGACACGTCTGATCCTACTGCTGGTTATCTTTCTGATAAAGTTGATGACGAAACTATTACAGTAGATGTTGACACACACAAACTCAAAGTAAAGAAATCCTGTACATTCTTAGATCTAGCTGATACACCTTCTTCCTACAAGGGACAAGCAGGTAGATTTGTAAGAGTTAATGCTGAGGGTACCGGACTTGAGTTTACTGCTATAACTACTGGTGGTGGGGGTGGTTTCGATTATTCGTATCCTTCTAATCCTTCAGTTGACGTTAATCCGGATAGTGTAGGTGCTTCTTGGGTCAATACCACTACCGGTGAGATCTTCGTTTGTGTAGACAATAGTTATAATATGAACAAGTGGATTGGTCAATTGGGGACAGTTGTTGGTCCTTATGCAGTTGATTTCTTCAAAGACGGTAGTGAAGAAGTATTTATGCCATTGGATGGAAGTTTTGACGATTTGGAAGGACATAGTGTTTCTATATATAATAACCCCAGTTTTGTCGATGGTAAAAAGAATAAAGCGGTTAAGTTTACTGGTAACCAAACGGTTAAGATAACGGGGCCTGTTAACTGTAAAAGTGCGTCTTTTTGGATTTACATTGATAATAACATCCCCGCGAGTTATTGTGTAGTTATGTCTGGTCCTAACGGACATTGGAACTTTTTAGTTCACCAAGATTTGAAAGTTTCTTGCGGTAGGACTGGTATTTGTCCTGGTCAATCTATTGATATCGGACTAACAGCTAATGCTTGGCACCATATCTGTTTAGTTTGGAATGGAAGCGATGCGGTTGATGTGTATCTTAATGGTAGTTTTGCTGGAACGTCTAATATTGGAAGTTCTGCTAATAGTGAACCACGTGATTATTTGCTGTTTGGTTCTGGTAATCCTACTGGTGGAGATTTTCCTTGTTCAAATATACGTATAGACCATATTAGAGTATTTTCAAAACAATTATCAGCCTCTGAAGTAGCACAGCTGTATGATGAGTTATCTACCAAGATTAAGTTGCAAATATACAATCCAAATTCTTGTAATTTATCAGATTTCCAAATGAAAATTGATTTAAGTGGTATTAAGTCTACTATTGATTCTTGGCCTTATTTTAAGATTGTAACTGGAGATAACACTATTATACCTTTTGCCTACGAAAAGTCGGATGGTGAAGTCACTGACACCAAAACAGAATGGGATACTACTTTGGTATGGATTAAAATACCCTCGATATCTGCTGGTGGCGATGTAGTTTTACGCATAATGCCGAGTAGTGTTGAAACAGCTGTTTCCGGTGACGATATTTTTGATTTCTACGATGATTTTAACGGTAGTACTAAATTTAGCGTAATTTACGGAAGCGGATCATTGCAAGATGGCAAGATGCAACTTACAGGTATTGCTTTTTACCAGTCTCCAGTTTTATCTTTACCCAATAGTGTAATTATTGAAGCTATAGTTAGTGCAAAGTCAACAGGAGAATGTGTTTTATTTGGTTTATCTACAGAGGAGACTTTGGGTAGTTCAGGGAATACAGATGATATCTTGAAAAATGGATATGATTGGGGATGGTGGGGTTATAGTGGAGATGCTCATTTTATGAGAACTATAGTCAATTCAAATTATGCAAACACAGACAACGGTCAATATTCTGGTTTTTATGGGCCTCAAACTGGCGTGTCTTATCATATTGCTGGTGCTTATGACGGTAGTGTTCTATACCATTTTAAACCCACAACCGATAACAGTCTAGAGGTAGATCATACCAGGGAGGATTCTACATTTAAGAATCAAGCTTGGAAGAGGCTAATTATTGGTGCTTGGAGACCTGCTTGGGGTGTTACAATATGGAACTTTCATTGGATTAGAGTTAGGAAATATGCTAAACAAGACCTTACCTATTCTATAACGACTACGTAGTAAAGGAGAAAAGACAATGGCCATTTTTAGAATTGATAGATACAACAATGTCAGACCCGTCAATATTCCAAAAGAGAAAGAGGATTATTTCTTGTCTCAAAAATTTTACGATGTTACATATGTTAAAGTCGATAACCCACCTAAGTCTGACTTCGGTTTTTACAAATACAACCCAGATACTCAACAAATTGAGGTGGATGTGGAGAAAGAACTTGAATTGTGGAAGAAGAAAAAGAAAGAGGAAATTAAACAAGCATTTCTTGACACTTTGTCAAGAGGCTTTACTACGTCTTCAGGGATAACTCTTGATAGCAAACTGGAAGACTTACACAACTTTAGAGCGAGTTTAGATTACGCTAAGGTGAAGAATTTAGAAGAGGTGGTAATAAGGGATTACTATAATCAAGTTCACACAGTTTCTGTCTCCGAGTTTGAAAAAATGGTTTTGGAACTGGGAGAACATATTCTTAACTGTTTTAAGAAGAAATGGGACTTACAAGCACGTGTCGATCAAGCACAAGATGTTGATGAAGTAAAGACAATAACTTGGTATAGCGACGAACAGAAATAAGTTTGCTTCCGAGCTATTAAAGAGGGTTTACACTTAAGTAAACTTGAACAAGTGGGCCACTACCGCGTAACAAGTCAATAGGAGGGTATATGGCTGTAAAGATTAAGAAGGGACAACCATCTTGGATCGCTGTAGATACTGAGTTCGACGTTTTCGATGATGCTGATAGTTTTTCTGCAGAGATCGTAGCCGCTGATACTGGTTCTCAGTATGAAAACAAATATCCTAGCCCGACTTTTGAAGAAATCATGTGGACTAATCCCGGACATTCTTGCACTTTAACAAATGATGCACTTGAGGGTGATGCTTACTTCACAGTGGATCCTTCAAGTTGTACTGTAGTGCCTGGCGATAGAATTAAGGATCCTACGAATAACATTATTTACTATGTAACTGACGTTTCACAAGCGAAAGACAAAGTGTATGTAAAAGGTGGTGTAAAGGCAAATCTCTCCGCTAATACTGAACTTGACACAGTTGGTAATACTGGTATCTATAGGTATCCCATTCAGATTGACGATCTTGGCGATTATTTTGTGAACTTTCATCATCCCGATATGGGCCATGCAACAGTGAAAGTAGAAGTTGTTGAACATGATGACGACGATATTTACCAGAGACTTGACGAAGGACTTAACTCTCTCGGTGCAACCAGAGTAATGAAAGTTATTGCTTAAAATTTATTAAATATAACTTACGCGGTAGTGGCCCTTTAAAATATGAGACATACTAATTTTGTACCTAAACTAGCATCTTTCTACGTTATCAACGATAAGAACGAGGAACCTAGAAGACTTTTCAAGTTTGACCTGGTAGACGGAATACAAGAACTCGAGTTCCCAGCAGTAGAAACAATAGGAGAATACTACCGCATTAAAGTTAATACAGAGAATTCTGACTATTTTCTCTTTTTGCTTTGGGGTGACGCGTGTGAAATTTTACGAGTGGGAAACCCGCCTCCGCTGGTTATAGGGTATTTAGGACAAGAAGGACAGACAATTAACTACAGACAGATTTCAGTTACAGATGGAACACAGTTAGACCAAGGCCAATTTGTAGAGATAGGACACGGGTTCTACTACGTCTCACCCGCTTCACAAGACTTATCATTTTATGACATAGAAAACGTAGGCCTTATTACACTGAAATTACCCTACACGTGTGGAGATACAGGGCAAGGCGGAGGCGGAGGCGGGGTTTTGCTTGCTGACGAGAACTTCTTTGACGTTGGTTATGCTACTTTTGGTTTTCAGGGTAATAAATATTCGTACTTTGATATGGCAACTGGTCAATGGGTTCAAGATCCAACGAAAACACGTCTAGCGCGGGCTTCTGACCTAGCCAAGGCAGTATGCTACAGATACAATCTTGTTTGGAATGATCCCTCTGACCCAAACTGGATACGTAACTATATAAAGTATATGCAGTGTTTTGATGAAGAACGAGGAATGTTTCTCTCCTACATACCATCCGTGACACCGGAAGACAATTATAACAACTTTGCTTTGATTGTTGAGGACGAATTGGGCAAACAGTATATCCGTGGTATACAAATGAGAATACTTCAGGGTATAGAAACAATTGGTGATAGTGTCGGTATTATTATTACGTACCGTTAGGCTTTTTCTATGGGATATTGTGTATATGGATACGTTTATGGACCTGACTGTAATCCGGTAAAACATGGTAAAGTTTACCCCTATTTTAAACAGGTAGATTCTAACTCTAGTCCTTCTAAATGGGCCGATGAGCCATATCAGATAGATACCCATGGTTACTATAGCTTTAACCTTAACGATACCCAGTTTCTTGGTGTAGATGGAGTTTTTAAACCTGGTATTGATAAAATCTATATAGCGTACGTTTATAACGAAGATGATCCTAGTGATGAAGATAGAACATCATTAACGTTTACTCATTGTTGTTTTGTAACACATTTAATACAGAAAGGTGTTGATGTTTATCGTATCGACGTAACTCTTTTACCAAAACGTAAACCTATTGTTGACTCCTATAGTTTGCCTCCTGATGAATTATTGACGAAACATACCTATACTGCTTCTGAAACGTCTTATCCTGATTATTCTTGGGTATCAAATCCTTGCGTTTCTACCCCTGATCTTTCTCAGAAGTACACGTACGATCTTGTAGAGATCTTTCCTGGTCACGTCCTTTTAGAAACAGTTTACGACTGGGGTGACGGAACACAAGATACTATTCCTGCTACTGTTATTGATGGAACAAATTCTACTTCAGCGTCTCACGTTTATACTGAAGGTGGTAAGAAGACTATTTGTATCTACATTAAACAGAAATGGAATACAGAACAAGTTATTTGTAAAGAAGTTAACGTCCGCTATAATCCACCAAATGTCGATTTTCACTGGACACCAGATCCCGTTGTTGGTCCTATTACCGTTACTTTTATCAATGATACCACTGACCTAGATAACCGTAGTCGAACCGAATATACATACACCTGGACTATAGAAGATACCAACAAAGATGGATCCGATAACACACAGACTTACGAAGATGTCAAGTGGTCATTTCAACCTCAACATGTTTTTGCAACACCTGGAACTAAAAATATAACGCTCACATGTAAGTGGTTTGATGGTATAGAGTGGCAGGAAACTTCCGTCACGAAACAAATAGTTATTCAAACCTATCCAGAACCTGATGTTGATTTCCACTGGACACCTACTTATACTAATGATTGGGAAGGGCCTCGGTTAAAAGGGCAGGAATTGATAACTTTTATCAATGATACTTCAGATCCTTACGACCGTTCCACAGACGTCTATACATACAAATGGACTATAGAGGATACTCTTTTAGACGGTACCGACAACACTAAAATTTACGATAACGTCGATCATACGTATCAACCACAACATGCTTTCCAGTCACCTGGAACTAAAACGGTTAAATTGCTCTGTTATTGGAACGATGGGTGGTATGATCATACCAAAGAGGTCGAGAAAACTTTACAAATCTATCCTTTCAACATAGTTCCCGATTTCACCTGGACACCCGATTGTCCTATTAACCGTGCACAAGATGTTACTTTTAACCCTGATAGTACTTATGGTGATACGGATAAAATTAGTCGATATGATTGGGTTATAGTGGACTATTGGCCACCTTCTTCTTTACCTGATTTTTACACATTTTCACAAGATGAGACATCTAAGTTTGGAGAAGGTTCACCTGACAACACACAACAAGTAGATAACACTTATCACATAGAAGACACACAATATCCGACTATCAAATACCATACACCAGATCCTACTGATGTTACGCTTACTATTACATATTGGGACGGTTGGCAGTACGTAACAAAGAGCATAACTAAAACGGTCAACAAATGTAAATACGAATTAGATCCTGATTTTACTGCCACTAATTGGAATCCGCTAGGACGTGAAGAGAAAGTTTGTTTTACTAATACAACTCATGATCCTGATAACCTCCAGTATTTTATAGATTGGCATATTGAAGACTATTACAGTGTCGATAATTTAGATAACCCTAATCCTGGTCAGAAAACGGATAATTCAGAAGAACTTCTAGGTGTTCCACCTGACACGCAAATTTGTCATCACTTTCAATCACCAGATGACCACGATATTACTCTTGTTATTTACTTTGATAATGGATGGCAGAGGGAACGTAGAGAAATCACCAAAACAGTCCATCCTCAGACCTATCCTGCACCAACACCTGATTTCTATTGGACACCAGAACATCCTATTAGTCGTGATACTTTGGTGACCTTCCACGACAATACTTCTGACCCTAACAACAGATGTCGTTATTTAGATTGGCAAATTTCTGATTATTATGACCTCTACAATCCAGATAATCCGGATTATGGTAATTCTACGCCAGACAACTCTACTTCCTTCATTCACAAATCTAGAGATTTCACTCCAACACATTATTTCCAGAGTTACGGTTCTCATAATGTTACAATGCGCTACTATTATGATGATGGTTTTGCGGAGAGATACGTAGATATTACTAAGACTTTAACAACTGATAAGTATGTTCTACAGGCTGATTTTACAGAAAATCCTTTACCTGATTATGACGAAGACTGTGATTGTCACTACTGGGTCGGTCAACGAGAAATAGAGTTCATAAACACAACTTCTGATCCTTATAACCGACAATTGGATGTGAATTGGAAATTCGTAGATCCATCTGGTATTTCAGATGACAAAGCAGTAGAAGAGCGTAATGATCGTCCACCAGATGAACATCAGTTCTACACGTGGCAATATCCGTCACGCAAACCTTTTTCAGCAGATAATGGCGCAACTAGTTGTAACCCGAATAAACAGGTTACTTTGACAGTACGTTATGATGATGGGTGGATAGACCAAGCTTTTACGAGTAAAACGAAGACTTATGAGGCACGACCTTGTGAAATTTCTGCTTCTATTTGGTATGAATGTAACGTTGATAACTATAATCATTAAACTATGTCTTGTACAATTTATGGTCAAGAAAAAGTAGCCTACCATTTATCCTACACTGACAAATGTCCAGCTATACAGTACGTTGATTGGTATATAGAAGACTATGACTTAGATGGTAATGATGTAAGTGTTACTCATACAAATAAATCACCTGATGACGTAATTTATCATGTTTATCACAGTCCTGGTGATCGTATTGTGCGTGCTGTTATTTATTTCGATGATGGATGGGGCAACATCTACCAGAAGACTGTACAGATAACGGTTCATCCTACTCCTTATGATCCTCCTGTCATTGATTTCGTCTGGGATCCAGAAGAACCGACTGTTACTGATTATGTTCACTTTGCTCAACAAATTGATGACAGTCGCGACGAAGATTCCGCTTATGGTAAAGTAGAGTATGTTAATTTTGATATCTATGACGATGGTACTGTCGATGAACTAGATACTGACAACGATCATATACCAGATAAGACAAATTTGTCCAAAACGGACGAATTTTGGTACAATTTCACTGAAAAACATGATGTCAATGTACGACAAATCGTTTACTATAATGATGGGTGGCAAACACAAGTTGTTGATAAAGTAAAAACAATTCACATGTCTAATGTACCACCTGTGGCAGACTTTGATGTAGAAGAGTCTGGTTATTGTTGTCCACGGTATAAGTTTGATGCACGTAATTTATCCAGCGACCATTATTCCTACGATATAGATGGTGACGATAATCTTCTTGAGTACAAATGGGAGTTATATCGTTGGATAGGCGATCATTATGAACTTATTGATCAACAGGACCGTTCTTCTAATCCTGTTTACGAATATCAGTTTCAGTATGAAGGTCAGTATAAAATAGTGTTAACCGTTTGGGATCAGGATAATGCTTCTTCTACGAAAGCTTGGGAGTTCGAGATTGTCTTTGGTCCGTGTGAAGGAGGTGGACAACCTTCTGTAGAACTTCGTCCGCTTCCGTTTACACGTTGTGATCAAACCCATCCACCTAGGACACATCTGCGTTCTATACCCTCTTCACGTATCTAATGCCAATTACAGTTCGCACCTGGAGACCAAACAAGGCAACCAAAATCGATGAAACAACTTATGATGTAGATGTGCGTATGTGCAACGGTATTTATCTCTATGTTGATTACCAACGTGGTACCGAGGATAAAATACGCTTCTCTTTCTATGTGCGTGATCATTTTGACAACTCCAATAAGTACTATTTGCTTCTCCTAGATGATTACACACCTTGGCAGCCTGAGTTTGATGGGTCTTTTGATAAGTTTGTTTTACCGGTACCATTTCCACGTCCAGCTGATATTTTTCGTTTTCATATAGATTATATAGGTTCCGATTTGAGTAACCCAGGGACTTTAGACATTTTTGTAAACATTAACAGTGAGTTCTTCTAATGTTACAAGCTTATAAACTAGTGTTAACCGAAATCGATTTTGACGACGAATTGGTACGAAAAGCAGCTAAACAAGCAGCTATTTGGGGTGGATCAAGTTTAGCAGCTACTACAGTTGGTAAGAAGAAGTCGGCTTTTGTTAAGTCACCGAAGGAACGTAGACACGCTTTAAAGCAGTTTGCAATTGGTGCTTTAGCAGGTGGATTAAGTACCTTGATTTAAGTTTTTCTATAAAACCGTCGTTTTAGAAGTTTTGTATCGGATTAATTCTAAGCGACTTCTAGTTTTATTTCACTAAAGTGCTTCGGAAAATAGCAAATCGATTGCAGGAGGACATGTATGGCATTGACACCACCTTTTCAACAACAATATTTATCTCCTTACGGGCAGCAGATTTTCCAGTATGGCACAGCCGACTCCAAAATCTTTATTTCCCGTTATACAAATAATCTGTTAAAAGCTTTAACTCTTGGTCAGGATAACGTCATTATCTATGGTTTAGATGTCACATACACTATTTCTGGCGATACTGTACATTTCACTTTATCACCTGGTAAATGTATTCAAGATATCACGCTTTTGGAGTTGACTCAACCATTTGAGTTTGACGTTGACTTAACAGGTTATACTTCTGGTTATCTTTGTATTTTTACCAGGTTTAAGTATTCTGGAGATCTTTCTCCAAATCCGTTTAAGATCGCCATTGTTTACGTAGACGAGGATGGTGTCGCGAAATCTGATTTCGATCTGTATATACCTGAACTTGACAAATCAATACTCTATGCGTTGAAAATATCACGTGATTCAAATGGTGCTCTTGTTTTAACTGAAACAACTTCTATAACTATTAACGGTGAACAACTACAGGTACGTGTAAAACCTGCTAGTATCATAGCGCATAGTCATGTTTGGACTGACATAAGTAAAGACGGATCATCTATTAAAGATTTGGGTGATGTAGATGATAATATGAATCCTACTATAGGTTATGGATTGGTGTGGGATGGTGATAAATGGACTGCAGGTAAAGTTGCTGCTGAAGGTGGTTTTGAAGATACACTATATATGATACTATTAGACAATAGTAGCTTTGAATATTGTTACTATAATATATTGGATGATATAGATGACCTAACGCTTAATGGGTTAACTCATGATCAGCGAGGTACGTGTTTACAGGGCGATACAGGAGCCTATTTCACTGCGACGGTTGTTTCTGGATCCGAAACATACTACAAATTTCTAGTTCATGTGGAAGCAGACGATGCGGTTGCGCCTAGTTTAGAGTACTCTATTGACGGAGGCAATACTTGGACATCTGGTGATTTGGATAAGATTATTTTAGTTGAAAACGGATTTACAAGTTTGGATATCAAAATAGTTTGGAATGGGTCTGGTAAAGTTTATAATTTTGGTGTTCTTTATAAAGAAACAGGTTATTCCTATGTTACTGATGTCCAAGCATTTGAAATTATGAATGTTACCTCTGACCAGACTGCTCCGATTACTATTACACTTCCTAATAATATGGTCTATACTCCTGATGGTAAGTCGTTGGAAGTTTACTTGAACAGAGTTAGGTTGGTGAATGGAGTTGATTTCGAGGAAGTTGATAGTAGAACTATAAAGCTGAATATTGATTTAGCTGCAGGTGATACTTTAGTCTTTATACAGAAGTATGGTTATGTAGACACAAGTGTGGAGAATCAAAGCAAACTGAACTCTTTAGTCCCTCACTGGACTGACAATGTTGCAGATTACCTCGTTTTGAGAGACCAAGCTGACGGAGCGTTGGTTAAGCTGTATGTAGAAAATAGAAACCTCGTAGTGGAGGAGTTATAGTATGGGAACTAGATATGCGTTTCTAAACGATACACAATATAACAAGTTGTTTAAGAACAGGATAATTAACGGAGACTTTGCGATATGGCAGAGAGGAACTAGTGCTAGTTATAGTAGTGACGCCGATGCGTTAACTATAGATCAAGGATATAAAAGTGCGGATAGAATTTGGGCATCTAATGTAAGGGCTGGTGGTAAATTTACCGTATCCAGAGGAAGTCTAAATGGGTTGCCTTCGTATAAAGTTGTAGTAGATACACCACCAGAAAACTTATCTTGGGATGGTTCTAATACTCGATGTTGGGATCCGTTTACCTACCATTTCGAAGGCTCTCATTTATACGATATTGCTATAAAAAAGGGAAGTGTAACAATATCGTTTTTATGGAGGTCTAATGTAACAGGTAAAATATCCATAAGTTTACACAATCAAACTAGTATACCTGACGAGTCAAAATATGAAAATTATGTGACTAGTTTTGTTAGCAACGGAAATGATGAAGTACAGAGGGTTACAGTTACTATACCGTTGGATCACAACTGGCTTCAACCTCCACGAAACGATAATAACCGCGGATTTGTTCTGAACATCGGACTTATTGGTGATAGTAATAGGTGCGACCCGGGACAGGAAAATCAGTGGGTGGGAAAGAATTCTAGTGGTATAGACCCTTACTGTGTTTCAGATTATACCAACTGGGCAGCTCAAGCTGGTAATTACATAGAGATAGCTCAGTTGCAGCTAGAAGAAGGTGAAGTTGCGACTGAGTTTGAGTATGTTCCATATGAAATTCAACTTATGAGGTGTATGAGGTATTGCGAGGTGCTAAGAGATGAAGGGAGTGATACTCCGATAGGGAACGGAAAGTGGTATTCTGGCGATTGTGGCTGGGTTACTTATTTCTTCAAAGTGCCTAAGAGGGTTCCGCCTTCTATGTCTTATGGTCCTGATTTAAATAGACTTGTAGTAGAGTATAGTGGAGGACCTGTATATATAGACTCCCTTGTTGGTGTATCATCGACATACTCATATAGGTTTCAATTCCACGCTACAACTACGTCTACCAGGACAAATTTTGCTACTTTGTTTGGATTTTGTAGAGAGGTTGCACAAGACGGATATATAATTTTTGACGCCGAACTCTAAACCAAACAAAGGAGGTTACAAGCGATGGCTAAATACAAACTCGTAGCCGACGGAATCAAAGAAATCAAACTTGAAGATGGAACTACGAGATACGAACCTAACATTATAGGAATCAAAGACAACGAGACTAATATGTTCATCCCTCTTGACCTAGCAAACCGTCACTATCAGGAGTATCAAGAGTGGTTGAAACACGGTAACGAACCTGACCCATCTTACACCTTAGAGGAAGTAAAACGACTAAAGAAGTTTGAAATCAAATCTGCCTTTCTCCAAGCTTTCAATCAAGGCTACACCTCTCCCACACTTGGCATAAAAGTGGATTGTAAGAAAGAGGACTTGCTTAACTTTAAAGGAGCGTTAGAACTTGCTGAAGCTACGAAGCAAGAGAAAATTACTATTCGAGATTACAATAACGAATACCACACAATCACAGTTGACCAGCTTAAAACCTTGATTACTGAGTTGATTGCCTATCATGCTCAACTTTTCCAGAAGAAGTGGGATTTGGAGAAGCAAGTGGATGCAGCTACAGATTTTGACTCTGTTTGTAGGATAAAGTGGGAGGGTGGAGATGAATAAGTTAGATGCAAGATTTATAAAGGAAGTCGGTCAATTCAAAAATAGAATAATCAATGGAGACTTCTCTGTAGCTCAAAGGGGTGAGAGTTTTAGGTTAGAGAATGAGGCTAGGTATACAATAGATAGAGTATTTTCTAATGTAGAGGGATATACGGTGGGTTTACGGAGAGATAAGGTTTATGCTCTAGATGAAGGCAGTTTGGTTAATACTTTGGATATTTTCGGTGATGGTTCTTGCATTGCAACATATACTTTTGACGGGAATGCTAATGATTTGTCAGGAAACTACAACGGAACTTGGAGCGGAAATGAACAGTATGATATAGGTAAGTTTGGTCAATGTGCGAAGTTTGATGGGAGTAGTTATATGGCAATACCGTCTCCTCTAACGAGTTTACCCGCTTCAATAAGTTTATGGTTTAAAACGACTCAAACAGCTCATGGATCAACATATTGGAATAACCCAACTCTAATAGGTTTCGCAACCGCAGGCGACGCTAGCAATGACTTTGGGATTGAAATAAAAGATGGTTATATAGGCACTTTCTTAGGCTTAGGTGTTGAAGACTACTATTATTCCCGTACCCTTGTATCTGATGGAGTATGGCACAATGTTATACTGAAGTTACAACCATCTCTTGCTACCCTATATTTGGACGGAAATAAGCTGTATGAGAGAGACATCAATAGTAATACCTTAGCTGATGTAGCTCAATGGTATATGGGGGTTATGTATAACTATGACGGTTCTCATGTAGAAAGTGCTAGTTATTTTAAGGGCTTCATCGACCAAGTCCGCATCTTCAACCGTGCATTAACAGACGACGAAATCAAGATTCTCTACACCGAATCCAATCACTACAAAGAGTCTCCTACTTACTTTCTTTACTACAAGATTGAAGACGAAGATACTTCAAATTCCAATCGCCATATTCATTCATTTGTTTATCGCTTTGAAGGTCAACACTTATACGACTTAGCTATTCAAGGAAAGAAGGTGACACTTTCGTTTGAGTTTGCATCAAATAAGAATGGAGATTACTCTTTATCGTTTAGAAACTGTACTCGTGGAGTTACTGACAGTTATATCAAAAAGTTTACCTATAATGGAGATGGAGAGTTTCAAAGATTTGAGTTCACTTTTGACTTGTCTGAATTCCCTAAGAGATTTGAAAATGACGAGAATGTAGGATTTGAACTTATAATCGGCTCTAACGATAAAAACTATGAAGCACCAAGTGAAGGTTTGCATACCGGTGTAGACTACCACTTCTTAACAGGAACAAATCAGTGGCAGAAAGGTGATTGGTTTAGGATAAGAAGGGTTCAGTTGGAAGAGGGCGATAGAGCAACAGAGTTTGAGTATGTTCCTTATGAGATTCAACTTATGAGATGTATGAGGTATTATGAAGTTTTGGAAGGAAGTTACAGTGATGATTGCGATAAGTACAATGAAAAAGTTTATTTACCATTTAAAGTTGTGAAAAGAGTTACTCCTACAATAAAGTATGAAAATGTTTTGATATTCAGAGCTGGTAGTTGGCAAATACCAGGGAGTATTTCTATTGTATCTTCGCGAACCTATGTCGTTCTTAATGTTGGAGATGCTAGTGCTTTTGATTTGGTTGGAGGTGGTGGGAGTCAGTACACTACTAATCCATTTAAAGTTGTAGCTGACGCCGAACTCTAACTTTAAACACGGAGGCTTAAATCATGCCCATTATACGTAAATTATCCACTCACAAACTACAAAAACAACCTACTAAAGCTGATATAGCTACACCATCTATAGCATACTTACAACAGCAAATCCTACAAAACGAAATTCAAGTTCAATCTACTGTGACTTCCGACTTCACCGAGTTAGAAACAGGAAACAAGTTCTATCCGATAGATGCTTCCGCAAACAATGTTACTATAACACTAAAGAACGCTAAAGATAGGATTGTAGTTATTAAGAAGGTTGATGATACAGTGAATTATGTTAGAGTTCAATCTGAGAGTGGATTGATTGATGGTCAGGAGTTTGTTCAAATTGAAAATCAAAATGACTCTTATACGTTGATTTGTGACGGATCTAATTGGTGGATTATTTAAAGGAGGTGAGTAGAGTATGAGCTACAGAACTGCTAAGGGACTGTTAGAAGCGTTGAAGACGGTTGATGGTGAAGGGAGTGGATTGGATGCTGATTTGTTGAGAGGGTTGTCTCCAAACAAGTTCGTAAGGACAGATGTACCAAGTACCATTCAGGTTGACAATAACTTCTATCCATTAGTGATTTCGGGGACGTCTGATTCCAATAATTCATTCGACAGTGTTGGGCTTGCTTTGTATCCTGATAAGGATACGAGTAAACGTGTGGAGTACAGCAGTACCCGTGGGGGCGAGTTTCGCATTTATTGTGCAAGATATTCAACTAATATACTATATAGTGATAATGGAAGCTTAAAGTTTTTGGATCATAAAGTTTGGCATCAAGGAGATGTAGCTCAGTTGTTGTCATCGTCTGGGTATATAAAGTTTCCGAATGGGTTGATTATACAGTGGGGAGTTTATGAAAAAAGTAGTCCGTTCGTTCATGGTGAAAAATTTGATATAATATTTCCGATTTCATTTCCAACAGTTTTACTTTCGTTTGCTTGTGCGATTTCACCAGGAACAGACGAGAACAATGGAGCATTTCATTTCGGGGTTGCGGTAAGACAAAATTTAGATGGAACATTAAGCAACTTTTCAACATCTGGGGTCGGTGTAAAGGTATGGGACGTAGCTGGAAATACCCCTCCGAACGGAAAGGGTCGTTTGTGGTGGGTAGCAATAGGTTACTAAAGGAGGACAACCATGAAATATGCAATTTTTGACGAGAAAGGTTTTCCTAAAGCATTTTACTCTCCAGACATCCACGGAGACAACATTCCTAAAGAAGCAATTCCTATATCAGATGAACAGTGGCTTGAGTTCATAAACAATCAAGGTAGAAGAAGATGGGACTTTGAAAAGAAAGAAGTTGTTGAGTATACTCCATCTCCACCTTCTTTAGATGAGTTGAGAACAATAGTTCATAATGAGAGAAAAGCAAAGGTAGCAAGCTTATTGTCCAAAACCGACTACATAATCACAAAGATTCAGGAAGCTCAAATCAAAGGGGATACCTCTAAATATGAAGAACTCATATCTTATTACAACTCTCAACTTCAGCAGAGAGACGCTATAAGGCAGTGGAATGACGATTTAGAGAGAAGAATACAATCAGCTACAACTACAGAGGAGCTTGAACAGATAAGGCAAGAAATTGCCAATTACACTCCTAAACAGAGTTAGTAAGAGGTTTCTAATATGAAACGAGTTTACTTAAAGCAGAACATCCACCTTATCCCAATCCACCCTCTTGGTGGAAGTTTGGTAAGTTACTGTAGTTTCTTTTGAGTAAAATTATTTGACTGATGTAGGCTAAATGAATCTATTTTGGAAAAAGATCACTTTGTCGTCTGCTTAACACTTTTAATCATATCCGAGGTCTTACAGTTGTCGTCTTTGATTACACCATCACTCTGGCACAATGCCTGTCTTATATACGAGAAGCATTTAAAAACGACTGGTAAGCCTATTGGCAGAAGAAAGTTGGCAGATGTGCTCGGAATTAGTGAATCACTTGCACGTGGACTTCTTTTTGCTATTCGCAATCAGCATGTTTTCACCTTAAAATCTCAGATTGTTTCAGAACAAAAAGATATAGAGTTAGTCCTTGCTGACCTTCATATACCTTATCACGATCAACTTGCTGTTAATACTGTTTTTGATTATCTTGATACTGAACATATTACGCCTACTATTATAACAATACTTGGTGATTTAATTGATTTTTATAAAATTTCACGTTTTTCGAAAGACCCTACTCGCAAATCCGTTCGTCAAGAGATAGATGAAGCGCGCAACTTTCTCAATTTCTTGCGCAATAAATATCCAGATGCTAGAATTTTCTATCTTTATGGCAACCATGAACAACGTTTAACACGTTATATAGCTGATAACGCTCAAGAAATCTACGATTTAGTTCAGGATCTCCTAGAAGTTAGGTTAAATGTTAAAGAACTAAACATAACCGTCTATACAGAACCTTTTCGTATTGGTAAACTATGGCATTTACATGGTCACGAACGTGTTGGCAGTTATCAGCCAGAGCATATAACAAACGTTATCTGGAAGTATGTACACGACCATTTCATTGTAGGACACTTCCATAGAAATCAAGAAAAGGTGTTTAAACGTATAGACGGTGAACTATACTGGGGTGGAGCTGTTGGCCATTTGGCTACTAGTTTTGAGTACGCGTTATTAAACAATTGGACTCAAGGGTTTGCTATTATACGTTACGACGATAGAGGTAGATTTAGAGCTACTATTAAAACTGTGTACAAGGGTGAGGTTTTCTAGTCACACGAGGTTGTATAAATGGAAGAATTACAGTTACTGATATCATTCTTAGACAAGCATCCTCTTATTGGTACTATTTCGTTAGCCTTATTTATTTTACTTGTCATTTCACTGCGTGGAGTTGTTAAACAGAACAACGATGATCGAATACGTGTCAACGATAAGCTTGATGACGTTACTAACAAAATAGCTAATTTAGAGCAGCAGTTGAACAATACGACAGAACTGGATAAGATGCGTTATGAACAGATTTTAGGACTTTTGCGCGAAATAAAACAAGATATACGTGAAGTTCGTAATATGTTCTCAAGAACGACTTTTGGATCGCTCTAAAATAATCTTCATCTAACTCTCTAGAAGTCGACAAGCGATTTGGACCAAAGGGTTGAGAATACAACGATTAAAGACTTTGAAAACGACAACTGCCGGGGGAAGTAATTATGCAACTGTGTAAGGAATGTGGAAGACATTGTCTTCCTATTGACTTATCAGAATACGTAACAAAATACTTCGAGTTTCTCAATGAAGATGTTATAGTTCCATCTGTTGAAGTAGATAACGGGAAGTTTAAACGTTTAGCACATCTTTCGTCTGCTACATCTTCCAGTTTAGCACATTTTTATTCTTTGAAATCTGAGATTATGCGCCAAGTTTATGCCAGTACTTTATTTTTCCACTCTAGCACTCTTTACCTTATAGATATAGGCATAGACCTTGTCCTAAATTGGTTTAAGGTTATAGCCGCGTGGAATCGATTTCTTGCGTTACGAGATGAACGATGTGTCAATTGTGTAGAATTTCTGAAGCAATCTTTTAATGAGTTAGTTATTAAAGCAAGTAAAGTCAAGAAAAAGTTAGCAACTGTTTTGTCTGATAAAGGAAAAGAAATTACTGAGTACGCGACAAAAATACACAGTGAAGTTGGTCGCATATGGTTATACGATAAATTCAACAAGTTATGTTTAGACGAAGAAGATATTCATTTATCCCTAGTATACGAACTAACATCAATACTTGCAATTTTTCTTGACGCATTCATAGGTATAACTCTTAGTGTTGACCAGATGCTGACAAATAAGCGCGTAATCTATAGTCAGGGATTTACTTATCTGTATTTGGATGAAGTGGATGTCTTAGATGCTTTAATACGTGTTATGGATATGCAACCACGTGAAGTACGTGTTTTGAAGCCTGAATTACTAACAATTGCTAAAATGAATATTGCAAAGTTAGGCTTGAAATGTAAGGTATACTAATGTTCAGTCCTAGAAAACAAAAAAAGGGGCCCGTAGGACCCCTCTTAGATGACTTACTCTTCTTCCTCTATAACCTCTATTCGTTCAGCTATTCTACTAATTTCTACTCTATCATCCATCACGCGATATAACTTATATAGACCAGGTGTCCAATCGTCTAGATGATTAACTAATCCCGTATACAGTTTTCCATAGAATCCTCCTTGAGCACCAGGCGTGTGTGAGCCTCTAGTAATTGTTCCTGTCAGCTTGCACATAAACTCCGGCCATACCGCAAATGCTCTAGTAATTGTTTCTAATTTCCTACCGTGAAAACTACCTATATAGCCATTATGACCAATTTCGACATAGAGAACTTTTTCCACCGGATCACAGATTACCAGAGGCGGAAACATATCTAGTTCGACATCTACGGCGAAAACTTTCAATCTATCTCTGACTATATCTGTGTCTATAGCATTCAGTAAGTACCATGTTTTAACATCTTCTTCCATTTGATACGCGCGAATAGAAATAATCTCCGATTTACCTGTTGACATATCCTGCTGGATACAATAGTCTATAAATAATTTGCCATCCTCGCCTTCTAATTCAACCTCTTCATTTACTTTGTCAAATGGAAAGATTTGGATCTTCTCATCCACTACATACCTGATAGGTGCATACATTGCTATCTTTTTGACTCTATTCAAAGTTGTCCTAACAGGTAGGTCATTTAAGTCGGATATTAATTTACCATTTTCTAGTACTGCTGAACCTACAATTCTAAGTACCCTTGTATTATTATCCTTCTCGTACACTATCAACCCTAGAAACCTGTTTTTGTCTGGTGTAGTGATGTAGTGAGTACTAGTTCGCATAGTTCGTACCTCCTTTAAACTAGTTATTGTTTAGTAAAGTTCCACATTTTTCATCTCGTATAGTCGTTGTATGTAAAACTGAATCATGTTCATATGCATCATAGTAAAACTACACTTCCGTAATCTGACAAGCCTCCAGTCCCCTCTGGACAGATTGTCCATGGGACTACGAGGGATCGCCCAGGGTCGTCCTGGCGCAGGACCTCTGGAACCTATAGATTGAAGGAGGTCCTTTCAGATTTTTCATAAATATCTATACTACAGAAAATGCAGTTATCAAGTCTTTCTAGTCCACAACTTTCTTATCGTTATTTAGAAGAGTACTTACGTCAACTCGATCAGTATAAAAACTATCGCATACAATCTTTACCTGTTAGATACTTCTCTCTAGAAACTACCTCTACATTTGAAGATAGTACTGCTTTCTGGACCTCACCTCATTGTAAGTATACACTTTATGACTTAACTCCTCTGATTTACGCAACTCCTTTTGCCGCGACTACAACAGAAATGCAATACGGTGCTATCCTCTACTTCACAGGTGTTCTTCATATTGCTACTTTGAAACCGAAAATAAACGACTTAATCTTTTTCTTCAGCCCTTTGAATAGTACTGGTGTTCGTGTGACTAATATGCGTGTTACACCGCACACTATTGAAGATAAAACGATTTATGAGATAGACGTTGAACCAGCTAATATACAATATGAACATATCAAGAATTTAAACATACAAAACCATTATGTCTTTTTTGCTAACCAATATGTCACATTAGATGTGTACGAAAACATCATCAATCTGTTGCAAACCCTGGAGTCTATTGCATCTGAAATAGAGTCACATTTTGACAGTACATTTGAACTGTATTTTTTCACATATGGTGACCAGTATAACGAACAAACGATTGTAGCGGCTTCACAGTACTATAATCGTATCATTTATGATTGTCTTGAATTCTACACCAAAGGATTCTCTTTTCCGTTACTTTCGACTCTACCACGTCCTTATGGTATTTTCAATTATTCTAATGATATCGATAAGTCAGGCAACACTATTGACCTAACTGGATTACAACCACAGGAGTCATTTTTGGCAATATTTGAACAATTACGAGGTTACCTCTATGGCAATAACTCGTGATCAAATACAGGACTATTTTGAACGCTATCTTTTCGACCATTTACCTTACCGCGATGACGAACTTTATGGTATTATTCTTCGATACCTTCTGGATGTGTACATTGATCAGATTTACAATCAAGTGCCTGGTGATTTAAAATTACTGGTAGAAAACAAGGAAGTTCCAGAATCTCTTATTGACCATATTTTAGTGTCTGCTGGACTGCCACAGGATCTTCTTGATAATCTCACTTATTCCGATAAATCGATTATACTAAAGTGTTACGGAGATTTGGCCCGTATTAAAGGTAGTGTTAGTTTATTTTACCGTATTGCACGTGATCTCAATGAACCTTTAGGTATTTATGAGTTGCTTATTACAAGGAAGGAAGACGATTGGGTATTTGTCGCTAAGAAGATTTATGAGCATGAGTCTATAAGTCCTAGTAGAGATGGCGATGTCATATCTTATGATGATGTCTATCAACGTGTTCCAGAACTTCTTGTCGATAAGACGGTATTAGACAGTCTATACAATAATGGTCAATTAGTTTTACCACTGCAGTCACACATTATTCTTTTCGTAACACAGAATGTGCGGATTTCTGTAATATCTGATTTGATTTTTGTCATGTATTATACAATATTCCGAAATATTGTTCTCCTTTTTACACTTGAAGGGTATGATCCTGTTAACATCACGTTGTTAGACTTAGTTTTAGCAGTTTGGTATTTAAATACTAAACGTGGTAATCTGACCTACCATATTGATCCACGTATTGGGTATGTGGCGAACATAAGTACTTTCGATGCGCTTGGATGGAACACCGAAGAGAAGTTTAAAGATTTAGTTGCGGATTATAAAGGTTTAACTTTAGCTACAGATCCTGAGGAAAGACGAAAGCTTTTGGACAACTTTACAGACAAATGGTTGACACCTCTATGTGGTACTGTACAGGAACTTGATGTAAACAGTGACGATATATATGTGTGGTTAAGTACAAACAACAACCGTTTTGCAGAGATACTCAAGGATATTGTGGTTAATCATCCGGATCGTATCGATGATACATTGGAACAATTGTTCACATGTTTTCTCGCATCACAAAATCCATCTTCTGCCATTTACAATAAGTACAAGTATTTGTTCGCGTCCATTCTTTTTGGTAAGGCAATACAGCCTGATAAAATGTCTACGTATGCTTTCTTTTACCACATGAAGCCTTACCACGTCATGTTGTTAACTGATACTAGTATGTTCACAGGTGTTCTATTGGAGGATCCTTTTGATAGTCTATGTTTAGTAAGTCAGATTGGTACAGATAATGTGGTTAAATTTTTGTCGTCTGTTTTTCAGATTGACCAAATGCAATTGTGTGTTAACCATAATGTCAAAGAATTTCTAATGTTAACTAGCTCTGCGAATACGTCAGACGTAATTACGTCACCTCCTAATAGTCAGATACCGTTTAGTAGTACACCCAAACTTGCGGCTAATTTATGTCATGTGTCAGTAGTTAACTTTTTAACTAGTCGTAATGACTATATAGTAAACAAGTCTTACGAAGTACTATGTTTGGCATCTTGGGCAAGAGTCGAGCTAACTTCAAAAAACAATAATGGGGGAAGTGTATGAAACGTATTGTGAACAGTAAAATGGGCTTTAAAGACTTTATAGGTAGAGACCATGTATCCAGAATTAGAGGATTTGTACGTGTTCTCTTAGATGGTGTCTTAATACGAGAATCAAAAAACATGGTTGTTTACACAGGACGTGAGTATGTTTTACCCCGTATTTTTTATCTTACCGATAGTCAAGGGCCTCCTAAATTGGAATATAAGGATGCGATTATTTCCCATTTTGTGGTAGGTAAACAAGGATCCGTTATATCCGGAGGTGACCCGACTATTTATCCACCTACTTCTGAAGATAGTATTGCTCAGATAACCAGTACACGTGCATACCAATTACATAGTTCTGAGATCCAACCGAAATATGTTACAGTTAACGGTGTGATAGGAGCTGGTAAATGGATTCAATATGTTAGGCAATTTGACACTACCAATCCTGATAACATGTTGATTACTACTAATAATGTAACTGGTAGAAAGACAGAAGTAGTTTTAAAGTGTGTGGTAGAACCTAATGAACCCTATATAACAGACGACTATGCTAAAATTGACGAGGCCTGGTTAATCCTAGGAACTTGGGAGGATAATGCTTATCACTCCGCAAGTAGTACTGTAACACCTGTAGAAGTGTTTGCGCATGTTACGTTTGCTCCTGTGTGGAAGCCCGTCGCAACTGGTACTTTGACCATTGAATGGCACATACTTAGTTAAAACAAACTTTATGCGATTGTATCGTGTTGGGATTGATATTTCTGCAAATTTTAGGGGGTTAATATAATGCCTGACATGAGAGTGCCTGGTGTTTACGTTTTTATTGAAGATGTTTCTTACTTAGAACCTGCTTTAGAAACTGGTCGTAGTGGTTATGTTGTTATTACAAGCGATCGTGGTCCTCACAATAGGATTGTTGAGGTAACTTCCTGGGATCAATTTGTTGAGTTATTTGGACCACCTGATATTAACAAGACTGGTTACGGACATTACCTTGCTTATGCGTTTCTTCTTTATGCACAAAAGTTATATGTATGTCGTGTTGCTCCTACACCTGATAACGGCTTTTCCGAAACAGAATCTGCTACTTTAGCAAATGTTGTACTTGCTAGATCTACTAATTACGAGACACTCAGTGGCACCTACACTTTTAGAGTCGATAAAGATCGTTCTATAGTTTCTACTTCTTCACCTCTTGTTGAGTTAGAGAATGCTTTTGTCGTAAAAGGGAGTACTACAAGTTTTGACTCTTTGAAATATGCTAAGAAAGTTGTTCAAGTAGAGAGTGATCGATATGTATTAGACGGAGATTATCAAGGAACATCCGGGACTGGTTCTGTTAAAGTTGCAGAACTTGCCACGAGAATTGACGCAGGTTCAGATAATACGTTTCAGTTCACTGATAATAACACTGCTGTTGTCTGTACTGATCCTTCTGTTATACAGAATTTTCGTATTGGCGATCTTATTCTGTGGGACGATGGAACTACCACAGACCCAAGACAATACGCTGTACGTGTTGTAGATATAGATATTACTGCTGGCAAACTTGTACTCGAGAAGACTTATACAGGTAATACAAGTGATTCACAGTACTTAACTAGAATACGTCAATGGGCAGATGCTGCACCTGCTGGTGTTCGTTCTAAAGGGTATCGTTTTACCAAAGGCAGTAAAATAGTCATTTGTAAGTCTGCTGCGGAATTTGATGTTTTCGTAGATAGGAAAAACAATGTGCTCCGTTCTAACTATTTCTGGATCTTTAAAGCAGGATCCAACTCTTGGGGCGATGGTATAGAAGCAGCAGTGAGGGTTGTTGGATTCGATTATGACGATACTGCTCAGGTGTATAAACTTATTCTCGAAGACGCATATGAAGGTACCACTACTTCAATACTTGATTGGGATTATTGCGGTGTTGTTGGAACAGGTGATTCTGGTGTTGTGTCTGAATCTACTACGATTACTGTGTCCAATGTAGTTGATGCTGCGGATTCGAATGCACAGTTCTATGGATCTGATTGGGATCCTAAAGTTGTCATCTGTGCCTCTAAGACCGAGTATGATCAGGTTTCTGAAGGCGATTGGATTGCAGCTCAGGCAGATGGACTTGATTATATAAGACAAGTTGTTAAGAAGTATACTGATGGTTCAGTTTACTACCTTTATCTCGACGAAAAATATACTGGAACAGAAGGATCTGGAACTGCTATTAAAACTACACCGGTTACAACCCTTTCAGTTGACTTCGTCAACGGTGAAGACGAGTTAGATGCGCAACTGCCCAATGTTTATTTCTACTTTTATGCAGTCGGTGTTGGTGATTGGTACAATAATATTCGTATACGTGCTGTCCGTAATGTGGAATATGAAAAGCTTTATACAGATGATAATGGTGAGCCGATGTACAAGTATCTCTTCTGGGATCTCTATATTTATAGGATTGGTGAAGATGGTAATCACAAACTGTTAGAAGGTCCGTGGACTGTATCTTTAACACCTTATGTTTACTATAGTGGTCAAAAGGTTAAAGTAGTTGATCCAACTTCTGGTAAATCTCTTTATATAGAAACTGTGGTCAATGAAAGGTCTAAGTACCTCCGTTGTAAAGCTGGTACTTTAGAGGTAGAAAATCTTGTTAAGAGCGAAAAAGATAGGTTAATGCTGTTACTTTCAATGACACCTGCTTCTCCTGTAGGTACTAATAATGTCCCGGTTGCTGACGAAATTAGATTAAATAAGGGTAGTAATGGTATTTTGTACTTGTCTAATGGAATGGTCAATCTTGCCAGCGATAAGATTATAGGTCTTATTGCTAAAGCGTACGAAGGAACTCTGATTTCTGTAGACGGGTCCGTTGAGTTAATACGTCAAGCGATTTATCCTTGGTACGAGTTCGATTATGTCCTCGTAGGTGGTTACAACGCAAACATCCAGAATGCGGCTATTACTTTAGCAAATATGCGTCAAGATATGCTTGTTCTTGGTGATACCGGATTTAATTGGTCTGCACAACAGGATCTTGATGCACGTTTAAACGATGTGCCTTGGAATAGTTTCAATGGTGCTCTTTATGTTCAATATCGTAAGATTTTCGATAAACACACAGGTAAAGAAATCTGGATAACTCCTGTTTACCATGCTATACAGCGTCATCTTTATGTTGATGAAGTTTATGGTCTTTGTGAGCCTGTAGCAGGTATCGAAAAAGGCGCAATTGAAGAAAAGATAGAACTAGCTTACAGACCAACTTTAACTGAAATTGGTGATTTAATTGAGAAACAGTTAAACCCGACAATTGTTGAACCTGATGGTAAATACTTTATCCAACAGTATACCACTTGGAAACGTCTTTCCAAACTTAAGTACCAAAATGTTGCGAAGTTTGTACATTTTATCAAGAAGTGGATACCTAAGTTGCTCAAAGGCATTTTGCACAGAAGGATGACTCCTTATTGGGTAAATGAGGCCCAAGCTCGTGTTAACAAGTTTATGAATAAGTTCTTATATGATCCGTCTAATCAAAGATGGTCAATTTTACAGTCTTTTAGTGTAAACGTAGTACCGGACCAAGATTCTGGTACACTTTATGTCACACTTACAATTAGACCTTATGGTGTGATTGAAAGAATTGTTGTTAATATCCAGGTTGCATAAGTTTATAACGGGGTCGTTTGACCCCGTCTTTTTGTTTGAGACTTATTTATAAAAATGACGAGGATTTACAATGGCATTAAATGGTAATAGCATTTTTGAAGCACTTGAAAATCAAGGCGTAATTGCCCGCACAGCAGACGGTAATAAAGAGTCTAAATATACGAAACCCAGTATCTTTAACAGATTTGCTGGTGGTTCCCTTTTTGATAGTCACCCTCGTGTAACGGGTTACTTCTTCGTTTGCTTTCGGTTACCCGAGGCTATTTTTGGTAAGGATAAACAGGATGCCGAACTTTGGTTATCTTGTACTTGTGAACAGTTTACCCCACCCACTAGAACTTTAAACGTGGATACGGTACCTGGTATCGGTGGAGTTTCTGCTGATTTTGTGGTTGGCCAGAATATTACACGTACTTTCACTTTAGTATTCCGTGAATACGAGTATCTTCGTATCTATAATATCATTCGTAAATGGACTAGTGTATTAGAACCCTACAGCGGGTTCAGTCCCTTAGATAAGTTAACAGCCTTAAAATACAAAGGTTCCTGTATTGTCGCTCTGATAAAACCAATTGGTGCTAACTCAAATTACAAACCAGAAATAGAAGACGCATTCTATTTCGACGGTGTATTCCCTGAAAATGAACCCTTGGATACTGCTGGTAATGAAGATATAAATACAACTGCCCTTGTTACACATTCTGTAACTTTTCACTTTGATGGATGGCCAATAACCGCTTCTATTGATGACCAGGTAAAGAAATACGCGGAATCTATCATTGAAGGGTACAGTATACATGATCCTTATGACAGAATGATGGCCACAATACAAGGTTAGTTTGACCAGTCCTGACAAACAAAAAAGGGGTCCTATAGGGACCCCTTTTCTCTAATTAATCTGTACTTTTATATTCCTGGAGCGTTCCTACTATACTTTTTAGTATTGCGTCAGCATCTTTGTACAGTGAACGCAATACCATTGTCAAAGCAACTACTCTTTCTAATGTAGATGTACCGGATTGTCTATATAGAAAATTATAAATATCCTCAGCTACTTGAGACCATTGACAATCGTTCTCAATTTTATCGGCTATATTATTGGCAAGATTTACTACCTTATCTTTGTCTACACCACATGCTTCGAAGAAGTTGTCTTTACTGTGGTTGAACTTTGGTTTGTTGTGTATAGGAAGAATGTTGAACAGTAGTTCTGTTAGGTATTCTCTCGCATTTTCTTCGTTTAGAATATTGTCTACAATTTTTTGTACGTCTTCTTTTTGTTCTGCTAATGTTAAGTCGACAATGTAATTGGCAATTTTGTCATTCATTTGATCATTAAAATTGGCCATTTTCACTTTCCTCCTTTTTTATTTTTACACGGTTATCGAAAATTTCTTGTTCGGGTCAACAATCAGGGTTATATTTGACGTATTAATTCTAAACTGAAATGACATACTAGATGTCAGTTGATGTCCAGGTAGTGGCCTCAGTATCACACGGTGGAATATACCGTTAACAAGTATTTCATTGTCACCATATTTAACGTCTTGAGGATCTACAAGGTTGAAAATCTGTAAATAATTTCTACTGATTAAGTCAAAAGATGTACCATATCGTACTATTAGTTGTATTTGATAAATTGTTTCAAAAAGTGCACCATCAACAGAACTTATAAACTTACCTTTTACTCCGTTTGCTTTTAGATATAAATTCCCTCTCCATTTTGTTATCCAGTCATTGCCACTATCCTTTATCCCCGCTATTTCGACTACACTTGGTACATTGGTGTACAATATAGCACGATCTAATGTTTTCTCCAAATCCTGGCTTAATTGCTCGATTACACTATCTGGAGTATCGGGTTGTGTCAAGTCGTATTTAGTGATTTTGTAAATCATGTTGACGCACAACTTCCTTTCATTTTGATAGTATTGCCTAATTCTGTTAGCTGCACTTTTTCGTGTTCGTTGTAACAACCTTTGTCACACAATACAGAGTAACAAATAATACACATTTTACCCTGTTCATATAACTTTTCACAGAACCAAAAATTCTCGTAGTCTGTAATGTTGTTCAATGCTAAATCTGCACTAAAGTCTTCTTCTTGTACTGTCTGTTTTAACGCTTTGGAAAAGATACGAAACTTATCACAATACATGCATGGTAACGATATCAGCGGGTTGTTTAATCCACCGACTAGAAGTTTTTGACTCATTGCTCCTATTGTTAGAGTGCTCAATTTTAATATAGGTTTATTGTCCTGTATCACAACCTTTCATACGGGTGCGTACAGTTAGCCGACAATTAAATCTCAAATCTATACCGAGAGTATCTCCATCTACCACTTTACCAGCAAAGTATAAAGATTATCAAGTATACTTTGAGTTCTTCTTTTGTAAAGTTTACCGAAAATATCTATAGTTCCATTTACCAAAACAGAACGACGGGCATAAAAGCCCGTCTGACTGATTTACTACTTATCACTATCTAACCACATGTGAAAAATTTCCAGCAGGTGTGTTTAAGAACAATTTAACATTCGGATTCTTCTCAAGACTTTCTGCGATTTGTTTCTGTACTTCTAACTCTTTCCACTTTAACAAGTTAGGTGTAATAGTCTGTGCCAGTTTTCTATTCGCTTCAGCGATCGCTTCTGCTCTTTTCAGAGTTGCTTCAGCTTCAGCTTGAGCTGCAATTACTTTCTGAATTTTCTTAGTTTCAGCCTCTATTCTTTTAACTTCTTGACGTCTTTTAGCTTGTTCTTCAACATATTTCATTCTTTGTGCCTCTTGTTTAGCTAACTGTACATCCTTAATTTTCTTTTCAATTTCGGGTGGCAAATGTACGTTTCTCAACTGTACACCAATTACTTGGACAGCGCCTTTGGACTGTTCTTGTACTTTCCTGGTTATATCTTTTTGAATTCTCGCAGCAATTTCAGGTCTTTTAGTGGGTATTATTTCTGCAGGGTAAGTACCGATTACATCTCTGATAACTTCACGACAAATAGGATTAATTAACTTCTCTTCCCAATTATCGCCCCATTCTTGTAACATTTCGGATGCATGATCAGGTACTAATCGATATTGAACAGTTAGTTCCACCTGGATGGGCAAACCACGTTGATCTAACACAGTAATTGGTTTGTGATTGATAACACCATGACCTTTATTGTCGGGTACTTCTTTATAGTTGATAGTATGAACACGTGTATCAACTATTTTTATGTCGTAGATGATAGGTATCCAGGGATGGATACCTGGGTTTAATTCGTTCTTACTGTATTTACCTAGTATAACACGGATACCTGTTTTACCTGATTCGATTACGCGTACACATCCTGTGGCCATTATTATTAACACAGATATTATACAGAAAATTTTCAGTATCGATTTAATGTGAAATCGTTCATTTAGACTACTCATGTTCTACTTCAGCTGAATATTTTTTCAACAAAACGTATTTTACGTTTTTCAACTAATTCAGCGAACTTTTGATCGAATTTTGCATGCATTTGCAGCAATATGTACAAATCCGCTAATTCCTTTAACCAAGCTTCTTCTCTAAATGCACAACTGTCTTTTAATAAAGCTGCCTCTTCTTTAACGTACAATTCACGAATATGATATAAAATTGCTAGACGTCTTAAGTACGAGTCTTTACGATATCGTTCCTCTATTTTCGGCCAAATCTCTTCCATCTTTTAATACAGACAAAAAAGATTAATCGTACTTTTTGGTACATACGAATAAGTTGTCTAACACAAGATCTATCAATACGAAAAGTAACATGTATATAGTTTGAAAGACAAAGAGGCGGACCCGATGGTCCGCCCATGTTATACGTTTAGGCTACAAATCCAGAAGCTGCATCACCCTTAGCAGGTGTACACTCTACCTCTTCGGGTTCGCTAGACTCTTCAGTAAGCACCTCTTCAAGAGCTTCCTTGAGTTCTTCTTCGAGGATTTCAGTAATCTTTTGTTTAATTAAGTCTCTAAGTCCTCCAGCCATACGCCAACCTCCTTTGAACTAGTTGTTGTTTAATAAAGTCTCATATCTTTATCTCGTGTAGCCGTTGTATGTAAGACTATAAATCTCACCTGTGTGTTATAGTAAAACTACATAATCCAATTGTCTTCCGCAATCTGATAAGCCTCCAGTCCCCTCTGGACAGATTGTCCATGGGACTGCGAGGGGTTGCCCAGGGTCGTCCTGGCGCAGGACTTCTGAAATCTATAGGAAATGTGTTCCTATAGATTGAAGGAGGTCCTTTTGATAGTTTTTGGTTTTGGAAATATTGTGTCCTCATCGTCATCATCGTCATCATACAGATAGCTATATGTCTTCCTATCGTAATCCTCTGGATTTACGTCAATTATCGGATCTATTTTATCTATGATTTCACTTATAAAGTCAAGAATTTGTGTGAGTCGTGCGTATCTTGTAGGTTTTAATCGATAAAATGTTAAGTTATATTTACCGTATACATCTTCCAACTTGCCCAGAATTGGGTGATATTGTCCACAATACGTAGCATTTATAGTAGGATACCACATATAAGTACCTTCGACGTTATCATCATCTGTAGGTCTAACATTTACAACTTTTCCTTCTGCAGTATATATCTCTCCTTCTGCGAGAATACAGTCAACTTGTATTTTGTCATCCGCTTTTTCAGATCTGTAAACTACGCTCGCGGGATCTAATGTTTTTGACAGATCAGTCGATGAAAATCCAAATCGACCAGGATGTTTGTGTATAGAGATACCATCGACTATCAATCTGCATGTAAGGCCTAAATCTAGTTTTTTTACATATTCTTTAGCTAACTCTTTTGTATCTTGTATCCTCACTCTAAGATCATCTAACGAATATTCGATGTTCGAATGTGAACACGTCTGTGGAATACTGAAGTAATAAATAGGTATTATTACATCTATACGGTCTATCGGTATGTGTAGTGTGTGTCCATGTACTTGAAACTCCGCATCGCCAACCCTCGGTTCTACCAAGTTCTGTATTTCGTCTAATACTGTATCTTTCTGAACACATATTATAACTCTGTCCTCACTGTATTCATCTTTGACACGTTGTATTTTCCTAGCGAGTTGTATCTCTTTTGTAATAGCAGAGACGTTATACCGCATCTTCCAAAATTTTCAAAGCTGCGATTTTAAATGCTGCTAAGATTGTATCCCAGTTTTCAGGTAAAACGCGTGTGAAATAGACACTGTCGTAGTTTTGTTTTCTCATGATATCTATAATATCTGATTTGTTCGTTGGCATTCTACTGCCGAAACAAACCTCATGATCCTCTGAAGAAATGTTACCTGTCAAATATCCACATATTCTGTACCCGCGATATTTATCTTTTTCTCTCCGAATCATATACATGCTATACCAGGGTGTAACTATACCACTCCATACGGTAATAGACACAGGAAGAACAACATTCTCATCATCAGATAAGAGTTCAATTTCTTCCTCTATTAATTTCTTAAGCGGTGTATTTGGATCAAATTGATGTGTTTTTAGCTTATCTTCTTTGTATAGTAATGTTTTCATAAACTCTACGATAGAATTAGCAATTTGCATACTTGTTTTATCTGCTTTAATTTCATTCTTCAAATAGTAGATGTAACAGGTTTGATATCTCCTTTGTAAAATTCTATCCGGGTAGAAATAGAGATCAGTTAAGGGATTTACATATTGTAGTTTAGAGTCATCAGCAATTAAGATACCGTACACATTTGGATGTGTTATTTTGTTTATTAGCCACTCCAAATTAACGTTGTCTACTTTCTTAATTGTGAATTTGTCAATTGGAAATATACTAATACAATCTGAAACATCATGTAGTGGCAAAGTACCATTCCAACTGGTAGTATACCATTTATCAATAACAAGACTATCATTTTTTATCATATTTAGTACTAAATCCTTTAACCACTCTTGCAGCATTTCTTACTCCAGTTCGAATTTATAACCTTCTATTTCAACAATTTTACCAAACAGTTCGCGTGGTTTATATGTGATATCTACATCTTCTTTCTTGAAAAGGTACGGTAATAATAATGTCGCTATTAATACACCGAACGCGAGAACACAAACGTCAATAGTTCCATATGTTTCTGTAATCGGTAAAGCATGGTAAGTTTTATAGCGTTTGATATAGAACTCATCATTCTGATGCAGGATAAAGAGATGCGGTATATTGTTTTCAACAATCTCACGACGCGTTCTAAGATCAGGAGCGCCGATCACTATACTACCATCATAGTCTTTTAATGACCATCTTTTCTTGTAGAACCGAATATTTAAATACTCTTTGAGATATTTCGCATATTCAATTTTACAATGTTCGCTATCAAACACAGGATATTGTATAGGTAGTCTAGGTATGTTATGCCACTCCAAACAATCGTCTTCGTATACCTTAATCTTAGGATTCCATTTGGTAAGACTAAATTTCCTTAAACGATATAAGTTATATAAAAGGTTGAACCCGACACCTCCTAGTCCTATAACGGTTATTTCTCCAGGATAATGTTGTTTACTTCTTTTTGTAATTAGTTTCGGTACAATTCGTTTTCTGATATATTTTACAAACAGTTGAAATGCTTTGTCGTTGTTAGGTGTTTTGCTGAATATATTATCGATTATCGAAAATGAATCAGATAATTTGTAATCATAGTATCCATCTATCCGTGTACTCTCCAGATAAACTCGTAATGGTAAAGATGTGTCTATATTAGCATATGCGTCTATGTTTTCTGGGAATATCTGAAATTTGGATATGTCGTATTTTGTCTCTAACACCTGTGCTAATAAGTCATACAACTTCATTCTAAACCTCACTCTACTTCGTTTAGTTGAAATATCTATAGTTCTGTTTGCATTCCTAGAGTAAATTTATCCATAATATTCATCGTACAAGAGGCCCAAATTTCATTTTGTGGCGTAACACCCCAGTAAAACGCATCCATAGGATCAGACGTTAAACACATAATCCAGTTATCACATGCAGTATTTATCATAAACGCGTGTTTGTACTTGTCGAGTACAGTAAGTAGATAACGATATTGTTGTAGAGAACAACGAGCATCAGATCGTAAAACTTCTGGTATCCGTCGAGTACGTATTGTACGTTTGGTTACAGCCAATGTTGAACGTCGAACAAACCGCATACGTTAACTCCAGGGTAACAACGGATGCTAGACACGTCAAAATAATAGTGATATATGTACTGCTTCAGAGTGAACTACTCCGCTCCAGACGGAGTTTCTAGTAGAGGACCAGTTTCTCCATCCAGAAGACTCGTAAGGAGTTCCCTATCTAATACCTGTCAATAACGGCATTTTACGACATCGTTCCGCATCCCCTTCCGTAAGGAAGGGGACTTAGAGCGTCTTCTTAGTTAAAAGTCTTGTCTCAATCCCCTGAACAAAATTAAACTTTCCTCTTTCAAGGTTTTCCAATCTATCTCACCTGACTCCTGTGCTTCTTTATCGTATCTAATAGAAGATGTTACCATCTTACTGCCATACTGTTTTATCCCTCTACAAACCATACATAAATGTGTCGCCTCCATTACTACCATAACGAACTTAGCTTTAAGTGTATCGAACAATTCTCTACAAATCTCATCTGTCAGTTTTTCCTGTATTTGTGGTTTACTGGCTTTAGCAACTACCATTCTGGCAATTTTAGATGCTCCAGCAACTTCGTCACGGGGTAAGTAAGCAACATGACAAACACCATAGAATGGCAACATATGATGACTACACATACTAAAGAACTTGATATCCCGATATACTATTAGCTGGTCTAATTTACTTTCAACTAAATCACGTTCAAACGTGGTAAACTTAAACGATTGATTACTTGCCCATTCTTTGTAGAAATTAGCAATTCTTCTAGCGGTATTTTTTAATTCTTCACTATTAAACCAACCTAATTCTTCATGTAAAATATCTATAAGTTCTTGTATCTTATTTTGTATCTTATTCCAATCTGGTGTCAGAAGTTCTATATCATCTTCGCATGTAATGTAACACTCAAAACAGATCCAACTAGGTCTGCCTGCATATTTGCCTCTTTTAGTCCGATACGGAAGACAAGAACTCTTAGGAACATATCTACCACATTTTCCGCAACGTACTTTCTCCATATTACAACCTCCTTAGAAGAGTCTTTTAAGTGATACTGTGTGCTATTACCTTAATGATTAAGAGCTAAAATCCAATCTTCCTAGTTGGACGATGTCTATCAATACGTTGTTTTTCGCGTAATGCCATAAATTCTGCCAAAGTAACTTCTTTATCAATATCTAACCCAGCATTTCTCGCATTGAACTTTTTCAACTCGACGGATTCGTACAAACGACCAGGTCGTAACAATGCTTCATCAATTGCTTTCAACGGTATATTTGTTGTTACGATAAATTTAGATTTTTGGGGTATGACACCGTCACTCATTGTCAACAGCATGGATATGAAGTCCTGTGCAAGTTCATCTGAAGTATCCCTACTAAATTCACCACTAATTACGTCTAGATCGTCGAACAACCAAATTTTTGGCTTCAAGAAGTTGTCCGGATGCGACAATAAGGCTTTAATAACTTCGCGTCCTTTGACAAATTCTATATAATCACCAATTAATCCTTGTTGTCTCGCTAACGCAATCAGTGCTGCACAAAGTTTGCTTTTACCCGTACCAGGTATGCCTGTTATTAATAACAGTGATTCCCTGGACTTGAAGAAATTCAGTAAGTCATCTACATCCGCCCCAGCATATTTAAACAAATTTACATCTATATTCATAAGTAATTCATCAGTTGTAACGTCTATGTGTTCATAAGATAATCCCTGCGCATAAGACCAGACTTTAAATACAACGACATTATCACGAACTGTCTCCAAATAAGGGTGTAGTATTTCTAGGACGCGATTAACCTCGGCAGATGATTGAGCATATAAAGAAATACCACGAGATGACCATACTACGCCAAATACAACATTATGTACATCAACAATACCAAAACCGTATTTGAAACCCACGTATATCATTTTTACACAACTACCTAAACCGCGTAAGAACTCATCTACTTTCAACTTGTATATAGCATAATCGTACGCACAAGATAATCCGTATCTGTGAACATATGAAGCGTACAAAAAGTCTACACACGATTCTTGAGAACAAGTTATTATATCATTTGGTCGTGTATTAATCGTTGAATGTTCCATGCTCATAGTTCACTGATAACTTGATCCGCAATTAACTGTGCTAATTTAACACTTATTCTACCTTGTAATGTAATTGTAGACGCTAACCACTGATTAGAAAATGTAAACGTTGGTAGTCCGTACAACCCGTAACACGTGTTCATAATAACCTTACACGTTTTTGCATTTCTTCTGTATATGTTTTTAAGTTCTTCGTCGTCGACTTGTAATGCTTTCCTTTCGAAATCTTTACGCATTTTCCCCAATTCTTGTAAGAACTCGAAGAACAATCCGCGTTTAACGTCATGTTTATAAAACAAACAACCAGTACATGTTAAAACTAAGTCTTCGTCCAACCTTTTCTTCAGATATTCGACGCTCCATTTGTCTATTTTTAGCGGTTTACTATCACAGTTAATAAGAACGTATACGCTGTTCACCTTAGGTTCATCGAATACGTAATCGTATGCGAATGTATTATACTCAAGAGTACTATATTTTACATACTTAATCATATCTAAAAGTGGTATAAAGTATCGCCTCAAATACACATAACCTTTTGGTGTTGTAGGTGTGCATATTTCTTGAAACGATAATCCACTCTCACAGAGTCTATCCACAATAGCAGAAATAACTGTCAGAAAAGCACGATCTTCCTTACGGTAAGAGGTTTTGCCTTTTGAAGTGGTTCCGAAAATCTGTTCAAATGTCTTCTCAATAGCTAGTTTAATTTTCGCAGCAATTTGTTGTCTTCTTTCACCAGTAGAGTTCATCATTTGACTTAGAGAAGTCATTGCGTTATAACATACAGGATCTATAATTATGCCGTACAAAGTATCAAACGATATGTTAAACTGCATAATCATAGACGGATATAGACGTGAAGCATCTAAATCCATCAATAATCCATCAATATAAATACCCTCACGAGGTTCTTTGACGTAAGCACCCATATATCGACGCGTTACTTTTCTCACATCTTGTTTACTATACTGGTCGACTTCAAAATCTAGTTCTTCCAGATAACCAAATCTAATTTTCTTGTCTTTCAATGTTTTAATCACATAAGCCTCATACATAACAGACCAACCACGTAATGATGCCGAAAATCCTACACCCATTTTACGTCTTACTGTATTGTGCAAATCCCAAAATTTGAGCTTTTCATCTAACATTTGGCAGAGGATAGTATCCACTACGTTATAGACAAATAACTCGCGTGTCTTCTCTTCAAACATTGTATGTAAGTCAGTTTCATGGTGAACTTTAGTAACATTAAGCAGTTTACTAGCAATGAAATCTAAAGTGTAACTCGGTTCTTTTGATCCATAATTCATACCACCTTCATCTCTAGGCTTGTAGAAGTAATATAAGTCATATCGTGAATATTCTGGAATCTGCCAATATCCCTGTTCTTTAGTGACACGTCCAAAACGTGAAATTACCCGCTGCCATTCATTTGGTAATAACACTTGCATCCTTTCAATAATATAAGGTATGTCAAATCCGTCTATGTTCCATCCACTCAACAAACAGGGGTCTAATTCACGTATCTTTCGCCAAACACCTTTTAGTAAATCTGCGTCATTATCGTAGTATCTTACCTCTATACTATACTTTTTACCAACATGTCTTGCGACTAACTCTTCCAACTCTTCTTTACTAGGTAATTCTTCACGTGCTTTACCAGGTGGTATTAATCCAAAAAGATAGGCGTTTCTTTCGTAGACAATAGAGAAAGCACAAATAGGATCTTTTTGCGGATCAGGGCTTCTGTTTTTACTTGGTATATAAACCTCAATATCTAAATACAAAACAGATACTTTTTGTGGTTTATCGATTGTATCATGTGTGAATTCGTTATAGTACTTTGTGGTTAAGTAAGTGTGTGTTGAAATTGCGTTGTAGATATTGTAGTAGTTTAATCGACCTTCACGTATCTCACGTATTAACTCATTGTACGTCATAGTTTACACGTTTTAGCGGATCTTGGCAATATTTTGCACATAGTTTGATAATACGTTGTGTAATCGTGATGTAGATAAATTTGTTCCAAATAGCATTAATATCGAGTTTCAGTTGCATTTTTTCAAATGCTCTCTTGACCATGTGTTCGTCATACCAAAATGGTACCGCAAGTTCACCTCTATCTGTGTACACTAAATAACCAGATGTACCTAACTTGAAGTCATTACTCCACCACGTGTTCCAACGTTTCATTGCCTGTATGTGATGAGCATTACTTTCCGTATTAGACATCTTAGCAGGTTTGCCTATTAGGTGTATTTGGAAGTTATCGCACGCTTCTTTTGTACGTTTTTTATACACTTCACGTATACGTTCACAATGATCCAGTTTCTGTTCCAGAGGGATTTCTTCATTTAAGACAATGTTGTCTACAAGTTCTTTTAAGAATTGTTTAGCTAAGGCAGCAACATCTGCTTTAACAATAGGTAATCCCGTGTACTTAATCTTTGGACTAGAAAATACCTCGTCTTTTTCAGCAATTATTTTCAATGCATAATTTTTCTTGACCTCGAGAAGCATTAACGACTTAATTACTAGCTCTGTTTTAAAGTCAGTAAAATTATATTTAGGGTCGACACCCATTTTAGGTAGCATTTCAACATTTAAGTACGCTTGGATTCTGTCGTTAATTTGCTTTGCGATTTTTTGTGCTTTCTCAATTGCTTCTTTAGTCGTTTCGTAGTGTACAAAAGGTACATGCAAAAACAAACTGTCAGTATCACCGTATAGAACATAATGTAGAAAGCGTGGATCTTCGACTCGTGTGTAAAAGTCTGCTGGTATGTTCATGACCAATTGTTAATATCTATTGAACTTTTGGACTGCAAAAGAAAAACAGACGGGGCTCCGCAAAACCCCGTCTGGACTTACCTTTTCTTATACAATGTGAATCAATCTACTTTCAATCTCTTCCCAAGTGACCGGTTTAGACGGCCAAGTTCTCAAATATATCTTGTAAAACTCATAAGGTCCTAATCCGGTTTTACGCAAGTACACTGCAAGGTTATCACGCCATCTTAACCATTGTTCGTAGAGTAGATGATTTGGCTTAACAGGGTGAAACGGGTTATGACCCCAACCAATTTTATCTTCGCATTCATAAATACCCACACAGAAATCATCAATTAACCTACAATTACTATTTGTTAGTGCTACAGTACTACTGACTTTCTGTTTCTTATTCGCCCTTCTACCAGTACGACCCTTCAGCGCAGCTAACATTGTAGCAGCCGCCAAACCTATCAAAAACGCACGTTCTTCAGGTTCACCGTGTAACCATTTGTACGTTGCGTATGTCATTGTAAATCTTTCGAAGTTATTGCGACCAAACACAGTTTCCAACACAACCCAACCCGAAGCTTGCTTTTTACTTATTATAGTAGCGCAGTACAGCTTGTCTACCTGCCTCAAACTGTGCTCTTCTAACTTCAATAGGTATATCGAAGTTAAAACTTTGCCAACCGCACTTAACGAACACTACTTTGTCCGCGTTTTCCTCCATATGTTCTCTGTCTAAAGCCGTCATAAAACTATCAATAAGACTTATCAGTTCAAACTTCCAACTACCAGGTTTTATGTATGTTTTCGGCGGTACTACTTTTATACCAATAACAGGTTCTCCGAATAATTCAGTAGCAATGTCAATAGGCATATTGTTTACAACTGCACCGTCTCTTAGAATATATCCCTGCCATTTTACCGGTGGAAATAGTATAGGCACTGACATAGACGCAAGTATAGCACGCCACAATTCTATATCATCGTTTTTCGTAAAGATTTTCCTATCACATTTCATGTAATCAGTGGTTACAATAGCTATATCGTATTTACACTCTTTAATTGAACAGTTACCTGTTAAGTATTTTAAGTACTCGGCAACTTTGTTCGTCTCATAGAAGTGTTTAACAAATAAACGTTTCCACCAGGGCACAGGTTGTATTAATTCCCGTAAGTCTACACGCAATACTGCGTCTAGCAAATCTTCCAATGAAATTCCGGCCGCAACTAATCCACCAATTAACGCGCCACCAGATACACACGTAATAGAATTTATATCGAATGCTAATTCTTTAGTTAATGCGTATAAGGCGCCGATGTGTACCGTAAAATTAGCACCACTACCTGATAGAACGACGTTAATTTTTGCCATTTTTCTTCTTGCTTTTTTCTAACCTTTTTACACGAGTTTCAAGCTTACTCACTTTATCGGATAACATAGTACACATCTCTTGTATTTGTTTAATACTATTTGTAAGTTCACAAATACATTGTTTCAGTACATCGATTATCTGTAGAGGTTCTTCTAACTTAATCTTCTTTTCCATGTGTTAGTATATCCGCTAGCTCTTTTGCTGCATCATACAACTTTTCCAGTGACTCACATACATACACATAATCACACTGTGGTAAACATTTATCAACCTCAATTTCAGATTGGTGCGTATCATTGTCTCCGAAATTTGGTCTAACAATACCGACTGCTATGCCATTTCTAGACTTAACATATTCTAATTCGTTGAGAAATCTACAATCGTCAATGATAACCCAGTTAACTGATAAACTCTGCACTATTTCGTCTAACTTGTGTATCCAAATATCTTTTTGTCTCCTACGAAATATCTCAGTACCAATTAATTGCAGTGCACGTCGATATAATTCACCTTCCGTCTTAAGAGTACGTAAGTAATTCAGTACTTTTTTGTCGAGGTCGTCCATAGTACCTAAATTAAATTCCTGTAACTTCTCTTGTAGCTTTTGTTCAGCAAGATTCCAATCTACTTGTGGTGTCTTTTGCGACTTTTTCAACGGTGAATCGTCTAATGGTCCAGTGTACGGAACTTTAATTGGAAACTGTAGGATTTCGACTACAATACGTTTGAGTACCCGTGAGAACGATACGATTTCACAGTGTCTAAGTAATTTTTGTAGTTGTCTTGCAAATGTCGATTTACCGTGATACTTCTTCCCGAAAAGGCCTATGATAACCATGGCAAAAATAGAACGGGCGTCTTAAACGACGCCCACCAGAGACTTTATTTCTCAATTGGCACAATGTCCAAAATGTCTATTTTATAGTGACCGTTTCTATCCGTAACTCTAAAACTATAATTCGCTTTTCTACCACTTACATCTTCAATAACGACAGTGCAAATTTGTTCATTTTTACCAACTTTTTTGCTTTTCACGACTTTAGTAATGTCCAACATGTCTATGATCTGATCAACCGTGTAAACATCATACCCCAGTGCAGACAATAATTCTTTGCTATAAATAGCATATGTCTCTTTTGCCTTTTCTTGTACCTGTTTGTTGTGACAAAGATCACCACCACATGCTGTAAATGCGAACATTGTGAATCCCAGTGTCAGTAAACCAAGCAGTTTACGCATGCAACCTCCTTTCATGTTTCGAGTGAATATCTCTACTTCTTTGCGAGCAATTTAGCGCTTTCAGCTTGTGTTATACGATTAGCTTCCTCGTTATATCCACGTCCAACCCACTTATATTCCACTTGTAAATTCTTCTGCTGAACAATGTTATCTATTTCATCTTTCAGCTTTTTCAGCTTAGGATGTCGTGTCTGATATTCGCCGTTTAACTGTTTAACTACTAACTGACTATCAGTTTGAATAACAGCTTTACTGTTTAATGGCAGCCATTTAACTGCTTCAAGAACTGCCATGTACTCCATTTCGTTGTTAGTACAGTTCTTTTTACTACCAGATAATACATGTTTACGATGAGTACGTTTTTCCATAATTACAGCTGCCCAACCACCTGCTGTGTTAGCTCTACAGGACCCGTCGCAAAATACTACATATTCGCTCATAGACTTACCTCTAGAAATTTTCTTTTTATTGTACGTTCAAATTCATCAAAATCTGATGCTGAAAGTCTAAGAATTCTTTGACAATAAAAAGGTCCTAATAACACTATCATTAGAGGTACATCAGTACGCATTAATATTTGACAACTTATCTGAGGAAAACGTTGATAACGACCAATGAGAACATAGTTGTAATAATCGACAGCATAAAACGTTAACATACGTTTTCCCAAAGTAGCATGTAGTACTGGTGTTATATCAGAACATATCGCCCAACGATCAGATATTACCGCGCCATATTTGAGTTCGTCAATAGGTAACTTTACGTACGGTTTACGTTCAACAGTAATGCCCTTTACGAACCAATCTAATCTGTAATTTTCGTGAACAATACATTTGTCAACACAGTTAAAGAAACGAGTTATATGTACTTCGTCATCCGTGTAAATTTCAATACAACTTGGATGTATATAACTGGTACTACTAATGACTGTTTTAATCAATTCAGCTGTTAATTTTGTCGAAGATAAATTCGTCTGTAAGTTCCCTGATTTTGTCTTCGACATAAATTAACTTACCCGTTTTATTTTGGTAAAAAGTGGCTAACCCTGCGTATTGTAGTTCGTGCCAAAGTACTACTTCATCAATTAAATCAACTAAACCAACTCGTGATTTTATACTGTCATAGATTAGTCCGCGTGTTTTACTCATAGATGGTGTTGTTATTACTAGACTTAATTCTTTGTGGCTGTTATATGCTACGAATATCATATTAGTACTGCACAATACCTTGCGAGAAAGATAATAAACATCGTGTGGAAGAATACGATACATGTTTATCTTTAATGGGTCCACTATATCTATTTTACTTTTATCTAAATATTCTGTCCATGGTTCATACTCCGTAGCTTGTGCACGTTCTATCTCACGTTCAAAAACTTGTTTTAAACTGGTCAAAGTACACATACTAGCAAACAAAGGATTGATGACTTTTATCTGCTCAAAAACTGTTGGAAGTGTTAATGTTCGTGTACCACACTTTTTGTTTCTGGACATCAACAATCGCCTTTAAAAACTCATATTTTTTGATAGGTAAATACGTTTTCAACACATTTTTCTTTGCTATCAACTGCTTCCTAAATACATTCTGAAAATCCATATCTTCTAAATCAACAACAATAGGCTGCTGTTTACCAGGTAATCTTCTAACAATACGACCAATACTTTGTTTCAGACTAACTTTACCTGCCAGTAGTATTGGTATTATTGCTGCAGATAATGTTGGCATATTGAACCCATGTGATCCCATTTTGTAAGTGCTGACTATTACTTTGTCATCAACTGTTACATTTGGATTTTTACGGTGTAAAGCAGCAGTACGAACTCCTAAACTCGAACGCAGAAAAGATGCTAAACTTTCAGCATGGTCAACCGTCAAAACCACTACGAAAACTTGTCGACCTTCTTTCAGGAGCTTTTCCACCTGATCTCGTATAACGAGTTTACACGTATCAGAATGAGTTATCAATGAGTTATACTTTGCTTTTCTTCTTGTTTCGTCACCCATAGACAGTATAGATGAAGCGTACTGAGATAACCCAGAGTTATAGAAAATACGTCTCAAAAGACAAGGCATCATTTCACCACCACTAGCTATCACAGGTCCTATAGTATTGTACATTAGAAATTCATGAACACCATGACTGAAAGGAGTGGCAGATAAGCCAATTAACAAAGGCGTGTCAAAAAGGACCGACACTTTAGCATATCTTTGTCCGGTAGCAATTCTATGAACTTCGTCGTAGAGAACTAAACCAATACCACAACGTTTAACTGATTCACGTATATTACGTATGTCTTTTTTCATACGTGATAACAGCGTCTGCACATAAGCTATATACACTTTTTTGCCTGGTGTTGGTTCTTTGCGTTTGACAATGTCAATATCTTTTTCACTTACATTACTGAATTTAAGATATTCATTAATCCACTGATCTGCAATTTTACGATTATCTACAATAACCATTGTCGCCAATTTAGTTATGCACGTTAGATAAACACCTAGAACCGTCTTACCAGTACCAGGAGGCGCCTCTATGATACCACCTGGTGTATCACTAGTTTTCCAATGTTCTAGAATCTGACTGATAATATTAGTTTGTTCAGGACGTAATTGTCCTTTAAACTCAACTTCTATTCTTCTGGGTGTAAACTGTTTGTTACAAATTAATTCTACTTCTGGATATTTCTTGTAAAGAAGTCTTGGTAAATAATAGTACTCAGATGTTTCTATCAAGATGATATCATTAATCAGCTTTTCCAACCGTGGATGACGTATCAACAGTTTGTCCAGATCCTTCTTGGCTATTCGGGTCCACATGTAATACTTCTCCACAACGTAAACATGCTAAACTAGCTGGTATTGTAATAAACTCCTCACGTCCTGTAGGTGACAACAAAGGTGATATACGTTTAATTAGAAATACTGGTACAAATAGAGTGCCACCACATCTTTTACATTTAACATCTTCAAGTTGTGAAATGTCAATCTTGATTTGTTGTGGTCCGTTTAAAGTTTGCATTGTTTACACCCCCGCTTTTACAATTTCAGTAATTACTGGATTGAATATCCATATGGTGTATGCTAAGGGATGACATTTGTCTCCTAATTTACCTGTTATATCTAACACTTTACCGTTCTCAAACATGTACCACTTTGCAACCTGGTCTTTATACTTTCTCATGAATTCAATATGGTAAACTCGTCTTGCTGTTTCTAACACCTTATCTTGCTTATCCTTAAGAAACCACACTAACAACTTCCGTAAACCTATTGGTAATCCTTTATACTGTCCTTTGATAATTAGTTCACCATTCCAATAGTAACTCGTTTTGTAAATTCTAGTGTAGAAGTCGTAAACGGTACATCTGAACTCTAATTGGTCACAAAGCGGGTGATGTAACAACTTCTCCCTCTTTTCCGCTACTACTAATGCACCGTCTTTTTTCAGTTCCAATAGTGTGTAATGTTCAAAAACTATATCGATATAAGTCAATACAGATACTTTGGATAGAAAATTCAGATATTGTACATCATCACTAGACAATGTTTTACCAATTTCAATGTTACGAGCTTGTTTATCCAATTGTTCCCAACGTGGAATATGTTTTGCGTATTTTCGACTTAAATTAGGATCTAACTTAATTAAATGCAGAAATGCCTGTTTCATATCCACTTCGACGACGTCCAAGGCGGTGACAATTTGATCCCGTTCATCACCTAAATACCACTGAATTCTGTCTCGTATACTTTCAGATAAATCTAGTTGACTGTATCGTTCAAGAATACGTGTAAGCATATTCTCAAATCTGCGCAATACGTTTTCTTAGTTCGGCAACAAGAAAATGTTTCTCTCGTGGTGTTAAATCAACATACTGATCGAACTCATCTTCAACTAAGGCTAGAAACGGCAATTCACCACGCTTAATATATATCCTGTGCTTCGGTTCTTCAACTAAGTAATACTTTTTACCCTCGTTATCCAAGAATATGTAAATAGCAGTTTGACCTTCTAATATCTTTAGGTCGAACAAGGTTAACTGCATTTCACGTACATCATCCCAAGTAACTGTACTGCCGCCTTTAATCTCTACCTTGTTCTTTTTCTCAATACCCAAAACCATTAACAAGTTATCCAGACTTCTTTCCCACAAATCTTTCCAATGAGGGTTCCTAGATACAGCAGAAGGGTGTATCAATGGAAAGTATTTATCATTAATAAGAGTTCCAGATATCTGACTTATTTTACCAGTGATACCAAAAGATGAACACGCTTTATCGCCAACTAATACGATTATCTTTGGTTGAAATGTTTGGACAATCTTAGTAACATGTTGTCTACATAGTGTTATTACTTTCTGTATCTCCGGGATTTCGCTTTCATTCCTTGTAGAACACAAGATACAATTAGTAAAAATGTACTTCAAATGACCTAAGTTATTTTCCACAAATTCACGCAGTTTAATACCGGTAAGACCAACAAACGGTTTACCCTGTTTAGCCTCTTCAGTACCAGGATTCAAGCCAATAAACATCACATCTACAGGTCCAACATATTCAATATTGCCATCTAACACAACAACGGGACGTTGTAATTGGCCAAGTGGACATTTAGACCTGCAATTTTCCACATCTTGTAGTATTTCTTGTATAAATTCCTCTAATGTTTTAACTTTGACAACATTATTGAGTAAATACTGTAACGTTGAAAAATCAGAGGAGTTCCTCAGTTCAAGTCCGGATGTCAACTGTAGTCTTAATTCTTCTATCGTGTCATCTATTTCTGGTGTGCGAGCATAATGTAAATCGTTGCTTGTTAGTCTATGTTGATCGCATACAAAAGCAGCTGTCTTTAATGCCTCTGTTGGCTGATAATGAATATACTTGTCATTAATGTACTCGTTAACCCATTTGATAATTTGTGGTCGTTTCAGAAAATACAACCAAATACGTTTATGTGTTACAAATTTTAGTTCTTTATTTATTGCTAATACATTATCAAGACGTTCGCGTAAATTGGGACGTGTGAGATATTGTGTAACTTGTCGTAGAAGTTCGTATGTTCTAGCAGACTGTTTCTTACGTTTTATAGCCTTCATTTTAGGGCATATTAGTTAGTAAATGTAGTCTATGCGTAAAATTGCCACCATATTCGTAAACAGTTTCTAATGTGGCGGGTATATTCTTCTCCAGTTCTTCTTTCGTTTGACCCATGGGCATAAAGTATAAATTTTCTTCTGAATACATAGTCTTATAATGATACAAGAAATACTTCACATGGTCACTGGTAAATGGCACAAGTACTTTTACGGTAAATTTGAAGTCTTTAATGATACGTAGAAAATCACACGCTTCACATAGGTCTCTATCGTTAAATATTTTTGGACTAAATACAATATTTAAATCTGTGTTCTGATTTATAATACGTAAATACTTGTGTATTTGTGTTAGACTGAGTTTACCTGCTTTATTGTTCTTCGGTCCAGCAGTTTCTAAATCAACCTTAATTGAATGTGAAATTGAAATATACTGAACTAATAGTGCTATTTGTGGTAAGTAGATTAATGGTTCACCACCTGTTATCAATAACATATGCGTATCCTTGACTGCATCAGCAACCCGGTCAATAGTGATGGGTAAACATTCCTGTTTCATTAACTCTGTGGTGTCGCAAAATGGACAGGAACGTAAACACTTCTTGAACCGTAAAAGTGTGCAAATATGTCCAGCACGTTTACCCTCTCCTTGAATAGTTTTAGGTATAAACTGGACCACATCCTCAAGTTGCATATAAGCCCCCTTTCTTGACACGTTTGCAAAAAGAGAAGTCGGCGCGGGCCATACCTAGAGTTCTACAGCCCGCACCTGCAAAGGTTTAAAGTCCGAACTTTTTGAGAACGTCGTCCAAATTGACAGAACCATTAGCAATCTGACTAAGTGTGCTCTTAATTACAGAACCGTTCTTAGTAGCCTTCCTTTCAGGTATTCCATGTGGTATACCTTTCTCTTTGCAAATCTTTTTGTAATCGTATATAACTCTCTGCACCTGCGCTTTTGTACAACCTACTTTGGCTGCTATTTCGGCATTTGTAAATCCCTTTTTAGCCAATCCAATTATCGCAATTATCTCTTCCTGTGTAAGTGGTTTAGAAGGGGATCTTTTGGGTTTAACTACGGCATCCATGCGCCAACCTCCTTTAAGTTAGTTTTTATCTACAGATCAGAGTTAAATATCTGTAGTTCTGACCTAACTGTTTTTACGGTTACCAACAATACTTTCTAACAAGGAAATAAACCCCAGTGTTTCTTTCTCCAATAACGCAGTCTTCACGTTTGAAAGTAGGATTGCTTTTAACTCTTCAATATGTTCTGGAATTCCAATCGTAAACTCTAACGGATTATTTAATATTTCCCTCAGTATTTTAGGTGGTATTTGTGCCAGACCCTTTATTCTTATCACTTTGGAAAATTTATTTCTGTCTTGTACCCGATAAATTGGTACATAATTCTTGCCTTTAACGCCTAGATAGATTGGCGTCAATATTATTTTAACACGTTTTTCCTCTATCAGTTGTCTGCAATATTCGTACAATATCAGAACAACTAATACTGTGATGTGTTGACCATCTGGATCCGGATCTGTTAATATCTTAATCTCTTTATATCTCCATCTCGGTTTTCCTTTAGGCGTCCATCCTACTGCCTCCAGTAACCATTTTAATTCTTTTTTGACTTCACCACCTTTCTTGAAAACAGCATCAGGATCTTTCCAAACGTTAGTAACTTTACCACCTAACATCATAACAGCTTCATAATCTTTATTTCTCACCTGAGCAAATCCGCTACCTGCAGATTCACCCTCTAGGATATACAATATACCTTTATCAGGGAATCTGCAATCTTTCAAAGGGTTATCAGCGGAGATTGTCTTCTTAATTTGTCTACTTAATTTAGATGCGGTATATTTCTCCTTTATTGCATCTAATACTTTTCCGAAATTGTTCTCAATTACTTTACTCAGTATATCTATCTTTTTGTTTAACGTACTTTGAAAATCTGAGTTTACGAAGTTAATTTTAGCCTGTGATTCAAACTTAGGTCTTTTTGCCCAAACAAATCCAACAAACGGTACTCTCTGTTCAAAGATGTATCTAGATAATCCAGTTATCTTACTACAAACAGAAGCAACAGCACTTCTAAACGCTTTGATGTGTTCACCGCCACATTTATGTAAATTAACGTATCCGTGTACATATTCTACAGGATCTTCACTGATAGAGAAGTAATATTCACAAGTATATTCACGTGTACTAAACTTAAATTCAGTGAATTCTATGCCCGGTAATTTTTCTGCCAAAAATTCCTGTAACGTATATTTAATTTGCTGGTCATTTAATCTGATATCGAAACCGTAAGTAGATAACAGTTTAAGTAAGTCGTAGATGCGTTCATAAGCATCTACTTCCTGCGGCACCTGCCCGAAGTATTGGGGATCTGGTATAAAAGAAACTAGAGTAGAAGGATGAGTTTCTTTTGCGCTAACGACAATTCTATCAATGAGACGTCCTTTTTCAAAGTAGTACTGATATAATTTATCACCTTTCTTAACCTGTACAGTCATTTTACGTGATAAAGCATTTACAACAACTAATCCAACACCGTGTAATCCCGTGGAATGTTGATAAGTGTCCTTGTCGAACTTCTCTCCAGAGAACAAATGACAACAAATAGCTATGACACTGTCAATTTCCTTATCACTGTTAGGTAGTTTAACTTTAGTGATAGGAATACCACGTCCATTGTCTGCAACGGTTACTCGTATAGTATCTTCATAAGGCTGTATATATACATATAACTTATCGCCATAACGGTTAAGTAATTCATCGGCAGCGTTTTCAACTACTTCACGGATGACACCTTCTGGTGTGTAAGCATCAATCCACATTGCAGGGTGTAATTGGATTTGCTGTATTGCTTCTAAAACTTTAATTGCCATAGTCAGTTCTTTGAAAGGTAAGATTTGTGTTTAAATTATAATTTTCTCTTAATAATTGTTTTCTTCACATCCGGATTATCAAATAAGTCTGGTACAAAACGTAATACTTGTAGGTGAAAATCGGCAAATTTACTCTTCAACATTTTGTTCAGTAAATCTTTGAAAGACTTTGTTTCGCCAGCAATACCTTTATATGTTGATAATTCACTTGATCTTACACTAAGACACCACTTTACGAAATCGTGTACATTAGTCGGTCTAAACTTAATTGCACAAGAATCTCCACCGTTGTGGTATCCATAAGTTATATTAGCAGGTTCTATAACAGAGCTGAAAGGACTAAGTTTACTAAGTACATGAACAATATTCGGATTTATTTGATATACCTTATCACTTAGTATCAGAAAACCAACTTGTGATACATGGGAACAGTTGTACCTCGCATAAGTATCACGGTAATATATAAGCAAGACTTCATTATTCATCTCAACAACCTACTTCAAAATTATTCGAACAAACTTGTCAAACATCTTAATAACTCGTATAAACATGCCAACAGATGCAAGTCTAAATGTCGTTTGTTGTACATATCATTTTGGTATTTACCAACTATGACTTTCAATGGGAACAAAGTTAATCTGTCATACAGTTCACTGAAAATAGTCTCGTATTGCAGATTCTCGCTAAGTCTTGTTACCAGTTCAGAATACTCATTCATTATTGGAGATGACATGGGATATAAACAACATCTGTATCTATCACTGTGGGGTAAATCGCTAACTTTTTTAACTATCTTAAGTATTAAATTAACTACATCGTCTTCTAAGCAAGTTACAGCCTGTATCTCATCGAAATTGATACTACCATTACCTTTAATATACGCTATCTGCAAGTTGGATAATAAGGAACGCATGTCAACTTTTTCACCAAGACGACTGATAAACTCCTCTAGTTTCTGTTCATCATATTTAGCATTTTCGTTCTGTAGAACCTTCCCAAGGAATACTTTCAGTTTCGCTTTATCGTATTTACCACTGAAATGTAGTTTTGTATCAAAACGAGATACTAAGGCAACATCTAACTTCTCCACCCAGTTAGTAGTAGCAATAAACTTTGTGTGTACAATGTTACGTTCCATTGCACCATCTTTAAGTGTTGTCTGTGCTTCTCTACTGAGTTTATCAATTTCCTCGATGTATACAATTTTGAAGGGGGATTGAAAAGGTACACGTGGTATCCATTTTATAACCTCGTCAATCTCTGTTACTGACCTTTTGGAGCATTTAAATATGTCATGTTCAGACTTAATAAAGGTTCTGATAATTATGCGTGCAAAAGTAGTTTTACCCGTACCAGGTGGTCCGTACAGTAATATGTTGCCTTTAGGTCCCTGTTCTATTATATTACGGCATAATCGTTCTTGTTCCTCGGATTCGAATAACATATCGTCTATGGTGTTTGGACGGTACTTTTCAAACCATGCAACGTCTTGAGCTGTAATCATAAGCTTAGCCTCGCAACTAGATGATACCCGGGCCCAGATGGACCCGGATTTTCATGACTAGCTTACTCCGATTTTCTTATACGTGCTTAATTTCACAGTCTTCCTTTCCTTAAATTCCTGCTGTTTACCAGTGTTCCAATGTGATACTGGTCTGTAGTATCCAACCACTCTACTGTATACCTCGCATGGTATCAATTTGACACGTCTCTTTGACATATATCTATACCTCCGCTGTCTTTAAACAAGTATCAAACAATTATACAAAGTGTTCCCTGATGAAACTACTCATCGATTTCAACTTCAACACCCCATTTAGCTAACTGTTTCTCCGTATGGGGATAAGGACAAAACTCATGTTTACCAGGTATATATCCATGTATTGGACATATTGAAAATGTAGGTGTTATAGAGAAGTATGGCAATCTAAAATTCCAACAGATTGATTTCACTAACTCCTTAACTACTTCAACACTGGGTATCTCCTCACCTACGAACAAATGTACAACACATCCTCCGGTAAAAAGAACCATAAGGTCATCCTGGTGCTCTAATATCTCAAATATATCATCCGTATAGCCAACAGGTAAGTGTACTGAATTGGTATAATAAGGTGCTTCCTCTGTTCCAGACGTAATAATTCCAGGATATTTTTTCTTATCTATTTTTGCAAGTCTATAACAACAGGATTCTGCAGGCGTTGCCTCTAAGTTGTACAGATTGCCGGTCTCTTCCTGAAACTCCAATATTTTTTCACGCATAAACTCTAATACTTTAATACACCATTTCTTTGCCTCCGGATCATAAATAGGTTTTCCGAGAAAATTCAAACAGGCTTCGTGCATACCAACTATACCAATAGTGGAAAAGTGGTTTGACCAGTAGGATCCAGTACGTTGTTTAATAGTATCTAGATAAACACACGAATACGGATACAAACCTTTTTCCGTGAAATCTTCTAGAACTTTGCGTTTAACTTCGTGACACAACTTTGCAATTTCCATAACTTGTTCAAGACGTTCAAAGAAGTCCTTTTCACTATGAGACAAATAAGCAATCCTCGGCATGTTGATAGTCACAACGTTAATAGACCCAGTTAATGGTGCAGATGCAAATAGTCCGCCTCCTCTCTTGCGCAGTTCCCTATTGTCAAGTCGTAATCTACAACAATTATGTGTTATTAGTCCACAAGGTAACTCAAACAGGTGGTCATTTGTATACACTTCAAAACAATACGCTTTGCCGGATCTATTACGTATTTTCTCTATACTTACAATTTTCACGTAGCCAAATCGGTCTTTATCTTCAAAGACATATCTATCGTTCCTATAGATACGTGTTACCCAGAAGTCTTTTTCTTCACCATTCTCTCTACGTATTTTTATCCTGACTATTTTATACGAATAACCGAACACATTCGCAATATATCCAACACGTAATGCCTGATTTTTATCATAAGTACCATAAGCTCCATTGTTCTCAGTAAGTATATATGTAAGAAATCCAACTAGTGCATCTGTACTCAGTTTAAACCAATGTTTAAGACACCCTTTTTCTTTTGCTAGTTTATAACCATAAACAAAATCACCTACTTGACCATTCCACGGTGTTATTTCCGTTGACCATGCGAGACAATCACCAGGCTGTAATTCAGTAGTTAACTTTATTCCATCTATAGTGACATGTTTATGATCGGCAGTGAAATCAAGACTGATGCCATTACTCAACTTAACACGATAGAACGGTTGTTTGTAAGGTACCTTTACAAATCTCGCAGGAACCCATTGACCATTATAAGGTACTTCTATGCTACATCCAGCAAACTTGTTATAGAGTTCATAAATACGTCCCACATGTATTTCGTCTTTATCGTCTTTAATCATCACACATGTTGAAGGTGCAAGACACATACTTCTGGCATCTTCAGGTTTCATATCAGAGTTAACATAATTTGCCCAATAAGGAGTACCAAAACGTCTAGTTGCTTCCCACAAAGGGTCTAAATTGGGATTGTTAAAGTCAAAATCTCTAGTTATGTTGATAGTCGGTATTGGAAATGAAAATGGACGGCCCTTTGCATCGCCTTCTGCCATTACTTCGAAAAATGCACGATTAAACATATTCATCTCTTCCTGAAATTCACCGTATGTTGCATCTTGCGGTTCACCACCAATGATAACAGCGTTGTCCTTAAGTGTCGGGGGCGGAACTAAGTCATGAGTGGTATTAGTAAAGGGGGTTTGGAAGCCAACACGCGTAGGTACATTCATGTTGAAAATAAATTCTTGTATTGCTTGTTTAACTTGCTCGTAATTAAGACCATCGTAACGGATAAACGGAGCCAAAAGTGTATCTATATTGGAGACGGCAACCGCTCCGGCAGAATTACCACACCAACAAATTTTCCCATTTCTTCTAACACAAAGTGTATGGTTAGGCACTTCTAAACAATAGACTTTGCCTTTGTAAGGTACTTTTTCAATAATGGACGCTTTACTGTAAGACTGTTTATCTATTTCCCCATTTGTACAACATAAAATACTGTGTTCGTGTCCAAATTCATGAGCTTTGATAAATGTAAGACGACGTGAATCATCACAAACCAACATATTGTGGTTTGGAGTTACCAACAGGTCAAATCCATCTCCTTCAAAATGGTAGAGTTCGCCGTCATAATTAAATTCATAAAGTTTTATTGGTTTCTGGAGTTCAATTTGCCGGGTTTCTGGATTAAGCGTATAGATTCTGTCATTTATGCTCACATTCCAAAAGTATTTCCAGCCGCTTTCTGTCAACACTTGAGTATCAGCCGAATAACATTCACCTTGTAGAGTATACATAAAGTTCACTAGCTGACCAAGAGCTGTTCTAAAATGTTTAGGCGGTTTACTTTCTACCTTACCGTGTACTCCACCAAATCCGCGTAGCAGTAAGTCATATAAATCCCATCCATTACAATAACAAGACAAGCTATTGAGATCGTGTACATGTACATCACCATTTATATGTGCCAAACGAACACGTTCTGGGTATATCCTGTGTAACCAATATCTTGCTACAATAGACGAAGAAATATGAAAATTCAATCCTTGTAAACTATAAGTCATATTGGAGTTCTCTCTTACACGCCAATCTACTTGTTGTAAGTAATCATCAATTAGACTAATAGCATCAACTTCGGCGTCTCTCAGCTCGCGTATTTGTCTTCTTTTCTCACGGTAAAGTATGTAAGCTTTAGCAACTTCGGTACATCCCAATGTCATCAACGTGTTTTCTACGATATCTTGTATTTGTTCTACATGAGGTATTGAACCATACCTAAAGAAATCGCGTTCAAGTTTGTCAACTACGATGTCTGTTGCCTTCGCTACGGTTCTGTCATCTTTAATACCAGTTGCATTAAATGCTTTTTCGATAGCTGTTTGAATACGATTACGATCAAATGGTACAATAGTTCCTTTGCGTTTTCGGACAAACCTCTCCATAATGAACACCTTTATCGAATTTAATGTTGTGCAGAAACTCGTTTACAGAAAAGAACAAAAAGAACAGTATCCCCGAGTGTAATGTTGCCACCACAGTGTCTTCTTGAGTTTAAGATTTACCTATAGTTAACTATGCATTAGTCCATTTGTACTTAAAAGATACGGGTTCTCTTTCAAGATCAATTGCAAATGGGATTCTTGAAGTACTTCCATCTTTCCAGGTAATGTGTAGCATAAATCCATTATGACGTAACATTACTACTTTGGCTGCAGTAATATCTTCGCTTGATTTGTTTTTGATATTAAGCAATTCTCTAAGTGTACCATGGACTAAATTGTAGATATTCTTATCAACTGTTCTACCATCACCAAGTCTACTAGTTAATGCACGGGTAACTTTAGAACTAACACTTACCATTTGTAACCCTCCTTTGAACTAGTTTTATTGTCTTACAATTCTTTTTGCAGGACTTTACGATCTAAACCTAACTTCGACATCCAATAGAACCACGCTCTTGCATTATCATAGTGACATATTGTACCTATTGTTCCGTACTTTGGTAACTTAAGCATTGCTAGTGTATCTAAGCTTGTATACTTAATTAACTTAAGTTTCTCAGCTACTTTAATCCAATATTCCCAGTTATCCGGTATTTTATAATCGTCTGGTACATCAAAATCTTCCCGCCAAAAGGATACACAAGAACCGGTTTTTGGTGTGTTGCCGATTGTCCACTTTTCAAGTATATCTATCAACCTTGTTAATCTAACTGTTTTAAGAAAGAGAGCACTGGGACATGTGGTGATAACCGGATTTACAGAATATGTAACAACAGGTGAATCTGCATTCGTATATAATGTATCTATCGCAGACTTGTTTATATATCTCATTAGATCGAGGTAATTAGGATCCTTATAAACTTTTTTAGACCTATTTAAAAGTAAAGTACAAGTAAACGGTGTCCGATGAACCATACCGAACAAATAAGTATCTGACTTACATGATGTGAATACAATATCTACATTTATATCACATAGGCATCGCTTAGGATACTTATCTGAAACTAAGAAACAACAAGTACAAACAACAGGATGGAAACAATATGGTTTAATATGCACGTCCCGCCTTACTGCGAGTTGACGTTGTCTTCTTGCACTTACACCCGTATTTTCCAATATTGTAGGGACATTGGCAACCAATTGTCGAAACAATTGTCTATCCTCGTCTGTGACAATCTCTACAAACATAGCTCAATCTGAGACAATAAACTAATTTCCAGCTGCAATAGTCAAGTATTCATTAATTTTATCCTGACAAAACTGTCCCAAATTAATGTTTTTCAGTTGTTCCAATTTATCTGTCCAGTTATTCAGATTAACAGCTACATCTAATAACGTAGAAATACTATAACGTTTACAAATGTCTCTAATTACCTCCACATTGTCTTGCGGATAAACTTTGTTATACACATCTAACAAAGCGTTTAGAGAATCGGGTTTATATTTGCGATAGACGTCACGAATTTTCCGTATGTATTGTAACTCGTTAATCTTCTGTTCAACACTTTTAATTTGATCACTAATGTCCTTTTGAACAATTTTAACCCAATTCTCGTAAGCTGTTAATAGTACTTTATCTAAAGGTACTGTCCTTATTTTTACAGGCTTTGTGTAATCAAAGTTATCAACGACATGTACATCAACGTATGCTACCGCTTTAGTCAAACTACGGACTGTATCTGGATCCAGGTTGACCCATATTTCGACATCTTTACCAGACAAATCTCGTATTGCTATCTTGTTTTCGTTACAGTATTTTATAAGTGCGTCGAACTTTCGTAGCGGGTTTTTACCGAGTATCAGTGAACCTTTATTGTGTTTCTCGACGTGAGGATAAATAGTAAAGTCAGTTTTACCAACTGTAAATACTTTTTCTAATTGCTCTTCGGTAGCCTCTATATCACAACCGGGCAGATTAGGTTTTGGTACATATTTTTCACCTTTACCTAACAAGTAGAGAAGTCGTTTATACAAATCGTCTATAGTGTATTTAGGAATAGTTGTCTTGTGAAAAGTAATGCCGTGGAAGAATCCTTTACCTATCAATCCCAAGGGAATAGGGCTAGGTAAATAGAGAGGTTCTGGTTCTTTTTCAAGTGTAACTGTAGGTACGTGTTTGATATATTCAAAACATAAAGCAGCTACCCAATCTTTTAAACGTGTTGCGGTGTACCTCATAGCTGCAGGCGGTGTGTCTTGTAACCCTTCAGAACCAAAACATCCTGGATCTTCCAGATAACCTTGTTTTGCTAATTTGACTAATGCTTCATAACACGCTTGGTCGCCATGAGGATGGTATTTAGCAAGTGTCATACCAACAATACTAGCAGAATGAACAAGTGATTTAGAACGTTTGTATTCGTCATAAGCAACTATGAGAATACGACGTTGTACCGGAACTAACATATCATAAATAAACGGTATTCCACGTCTATAAGTTATGTATCGTCCATATTCAGCATATAAATGAAGCAATCTATACATAGTCGATTACACCTCTACATAGTCTTTAAATTCGTTAGAAGTGACTCTTTGTATATTAATCACAACTCATATTCCAAAATTGCACGTTGGAGAAATTGGGCTAAACGTGTATTCTTATGATAATATAAATACATCTCTACAAGATCTCTTGTGAGAAAAACTGCCCTGCCACTTCTAAAGTACATTATATAGCCGTTCCAAGTTGCTTCAACTCTGTCTATCTGCTTCACATTATACCATATCGTAAGTGTACCCTCAAACAAATCTATGTTATCTAACAATTCTACACAGCGAATAATGTCTTCACCACTTAATAGTTTAATACGTATATGACTTGGTATATCATCAACGTTATCTCCAAAAGTTAGTACAATTGTAGATCCTGATAGTGAAACACATTCTATCTTATCTTTATACTTATCCAGAATATCTGTCAACTGTTCTAAAGATTTAGAAGCAACTTGCATAACTTAATTCCTAACATAACATCAATGAACCCATTTACTAATGTAAACACGATATCACGTTTAAGAAAAGCGTAAATTGTTAGTACAGTAGTTGCAGTTATATTGCTAATTGTGAACAACAATAAGTTGTTAATGAACGCATAAATTATGTATGTCACTACTAACAGTATCAGTCCTAACCAGCCTAGTTTGTCTCTCATTATAGACTTCCGCCTAGTTAAATGTCCTTTAGCTTAGAGTCATTAAGGACTATCCGTAAAGTCTCTCTAGCAGCCCATAATCAGCTATGTCGTCTTTTTCACTTCTATATATCTCTACGTGTCCTTCAATATTATAAATGTCAAATAATTGTTGTGTATAACGTATTAAATGTTTCCAACGTTTAACATCAGAGTCCAACACGTATTTAACTGTTGTTCCTGGTTTTAAGTAACAATAGAATGTCTGTAGTACCCATTCAAAACACGAAATGAAAGATGCTTTGCCTAAAGCCGCTAATACAAAATTGTCTCTAAAATGGTAGAGTTTTGCGTTGATAGCATCAAATGGACCCTCACATATTACTATACTTCTTGAAATAATCTCATGCGGCTCTTGGAAGAAGTAATAACTGCCGTATTTATGAAATCGTCTCTTTTTAATTTCACGAGTACACACGTGGATTCCAAGACTATTAAAGAAGTTTAGTGCATATAGTTCTTGACGTCCAATCGGCTGAACACCAAAATACCAATATTGGTGGACACCAGTTCTTTGATAGAAATACTGAATTGTTTGTCTGAAAACACTGTAATTCGTTTTAAAACGCTTTTCAGTTGGATAAACTAATCTAGTTGAGACAGTGAACTTACCTTTCTTCTTTAAAACTTGAAGTACTTCTTGGTCAGTAAATCCTGTGTCTAGCAAAAGTTTGGTCAAATGACCAGACGCATCACAGCGAAAACAATGAAATAAATAGGTGTGTGTATCAGTATCGATTAAAACGTATAAATGTCCATGGCGGGGATTTGGCTTTCTGTGAGCGTCGTTACAGTAGGGACAGAAGAGCTGATATTCGTGTGGTCGAACTTGTTTGAGAAGTGTAGAAATGGACTGTAAGTGTTGAAGAATTCGCTCTTTGATCACTTTAGACGAGAAGATTTATGCATAACGCGTCTAAGATAGCAGTTTTAATACGGGGTCCAAATGGACCCCTCAAAATATCCTAGATTATTGCATCTAGTGAATCCATGTTTTCCAGTGCTTCATACGCGTCAATAGTAGAATTACCAATAGTGCAAGTAGTCTGTAGATAGTAGTTATTATTCGACTTTAATAGGGTAAACGTATAAGTACTCTTTATCCTCACAGGCATAAACGTTTTAGATTTCAGTTTGGTCTTAGTATGCTGTTCCATTTGTGTTATAGGAATCTGGCCAATATATCTAGGCATTAAAATATCAACCTCATTGGTACTAATACCTAACAGTTTCTCGTCTTCAGTAATATGTATATTGGCTACCATATCACGAGTATAAGTCGCAATAGCCTGAGCAAATACATCATCTATTTTTACGGTATCCAAAATATCACCAACAATCTTCGAATCAGGAGGTGTCTCAGTAGAATGTGCTTTCGGTATTTTGATACTAATTTCATTATTCGTGATAAGATAGAGTGGACCTAAATCGTAGAACTCGATATCATTTGTAGTTCTCTTCAAGTTCTCTAAGAATTTAATAGTACTTAAATCTGAAATGTCTAAATCAGGAACATTAACTGAACAAGTAGCTTTAACAATGGAAGTCCCGATGGACTGAACAATAGTATTCTGACGCACCGACAAACTCTTATTAGATGCAAAAATCTTAAGTACTTTGAGCAATTCGTCGAATTCTGCGGGACTCATTTTTGCTACTATCTGCATATAGTTACAACCTCCTTAATAGTTTTTTCGCTACTTGGCCTACTCGTTCACAAACGTATTCTGGCGATATCTTACTAGGTGTAAAATTAGGGTCTAAAGTATTAACACCGTGAAAAAACTTTTGTACTGCAATTACTTTATTTTCTAAGTACGGTAGCATTTGTTCTAGGTCTTCTTCAGTAATCATAGCAAGAGTTAGACGTATTTCATGCGGCACATCTTGGACAATAGAAAACGTTTTCTGTACTGTCTCGAAATTACCACCGAGTATATGGTATTTTTCAGGACCAGTTTTAAAATCAATTGCTATGTAATCTAGGTACGGAAGCAATTCTTGTACGACATCTGGATTGCTACCATTTGTATCTAGTTTGATAAGTAAATTCGTTTCTTTTCTAACACGTTTAATAAAACTGATTAAACGATCACCCCAAATAGTAGGTTCACCACCAGTTATGACAACACCATGTATAAATCCTTGGCGTCGTTTAAGTTGACTAATAATTTCATTTTCAGGTATATCGGATAATTGTTTCAATCTTTCAGGTAAAACTAAATCAATGTTGTAACAAAAAGGACAACGCCAATTACATCCACCTGTAAAGACAACGGAAGCTAGCTTATCCGGATAATCAACTGTAGATGTTCCTTTAAACGCTTTGATCATAACACTTTAATCTCCAGCTTTGGACCATCTACTTCGACACTCAATATTAACGTAGCATCTTTACCTCCAACCTCTTTACAATAAGCTTGATACAATTGACTTGATATCTTAGTCACATAGTCGTCACGTTCTTTATCGGTCTCAAATTTTACCGGTGTTTCACGAAAAAAGACGATAACACTGTGTTCACGATCAATGTTACTTATTTGGTATCCGTAAGTGTCAAGTATCGAAGGTGCTGTTTTTTGCACAATGTTAAAACGCTGTTCACGTGTTAAGAAGAGTTCAGACATGGTTGTCCTCAGCTGTGCACGGCTAATGGTAAGTAAATGATGTTATTTTCTTTGCGTACAGTTTTCTTAACCTTAGCAAACAAGTTGTAATAGTTATTCACGATAGAACGTTTGGGGTCGCCATAAAGGACTATTTTATCGTAAGGTATTAGAACAGTATCTAAAGGCAAACGTTGCATGTCTAAAGTGTCAATATCGAGAAGAGCAGGATCTGTAAGAACAACACCCTTCTTTGTACGCCGTTTTCGACCGATGTACGTCTTACCGTCTGTGGTAGAAAGAACAGCAATTTTCATAGCCCTCATACCTTAGGTTTGAGAGTTACAACAAAACGCTCTCCACCTTTCCTTACCATTTTTATACATCTTTTACGAGTCTTAAACACTATATCTTCGATAATTTGGATACGAGGTTTAGGCAGTTCAGTCTCAATTCCCTTCTCTCTAAGATATTCTCCTATTTTCTCGAACCACTTATCAACAAGTCCAGTAAACTCATCAATCAACTCGGAACAGAATCTTTCTTCGTCAAGTCCATACGTGTCACGGTTTTTAACAAGAGTTACAGTTCCTCTAACATGTTCGTCTTCGACTTCAATTTTACGAGTACGTTGTTCTTTAAGTACACTAACAATGCGATTTTTAATGTCTTTACTTTTCTTGTCTAATTTATTGATTTCCTCTCTTAATTTAACGTACTCCTTGACATCTGATAAGATTTGTGACTTATCTAAAGTTGACTTGTCAGCATCTGCACTAGGTGTTTCAGTTACCTTGTTAATTGAAACTGTCTCAAAAAGTTCAGTTTGCATAACCACCACTACTTGCCAAAATTAGTTGGTCTAAGTTTTTGTTCACTGCTTTACTCAACCACTCAATGTATTCATCGTTAATGTTTTTAACAAATATCTTGTACAATTGAAATCGTACAATTATCTGATCAAGTTTATCTTTCGTGTCTTGTGATCTCGCTAACGCTTTTAACTTCAGTATGCGTTCACAAATTTTATCGATTGCATTATTATATCTATTGATCAAAATGGTACGTGTGTAAAGATTAGGCTGGTCTAATATTGAAGGTACTAGGTATCTAAAGTTATCGACTATCATAAACATGTATATCGGTAACTTAAACCTATCATCAATAATAGCAAAGTACTGTTTATCTGAAATATAGCTCCAAAAATTATCAAGAGCTTCCTGTTTGATGTCAGAAGGCAACGAAGAAACAAGATCAATACCCAAATCTTTAAACTCCTTCACTTGAGCAAGAACAGCATTTATAATGTCTGCCTTCTCGCGTTGGTCCTCGAGAAAGGTAATAGTATCGATACTGTATTCGTCAACTATGTCAACAAGTGAGATCATATTAAATATCTATATCTTGCTAGAATTTAAGTGCCATAGCTTTAAAAAGTATTCTTAATAATTCTATACTTTGACCTCCGGAGCTGGTTTTCGGCAAATTAGCACGTCCTTCACGTATAATTTGACGAATCACTTGCATTTTAGCATCAGGATAATCAGATCTTACAGTCATCAACTCTGTCAGTATATTATCCGCGTTCCAAGATAGCATAGCATACACATCTAAATTACCAATAGCAATCGCCTTACCACCCTTTCTACGACCTTTTAAAGGTTGACCTGTTAACATAGAAACCTTCTCAGAGGCACGTGCAGTTATAGTTGGATCGCCATAATGTTCTAATACGTAGTAGTAGGATACTCCAACAGGTACTTTGTGTTTTGTCCAAGCACCTAATTCTGGAATATAAACATGTTCATCTAATGGTATGCCCAGTAATTTAGCTGCTTCACCTAATTGCTTAAATGATATCTGTGTATGTGGTGGAACTATCAATGGAATATGGACAGTTTGTAAGTATTTACGCACATTACTAACTTGTTTGAGTTCCTTTTTAAGCGAATCAACTTGTCTCTTGGCACCCAAAGCATTTAAAACGTCACAAATACGTGATACAATCTCGCTTGTTTTCATTTTAGTAGACAACCATTCTTTAACACGTTGGTTTAATACGTACATTATTTTACCAGTATATATCTCTTTCAAAAATACGATATTCTTACGACCAAAAATACCCAAAGGAGAAATGAAGATGTCCAGAGGACCAAGAAATTCACTATACGGTGTGAAATCTGGTTCTATGATATGTGTTACAATACCTTTAGCACCGTATCTGTTTGCAAGTTTGTCACCTTTTTCAACTAGTTTTGGTGAACTAATGTAGAAGACAATTTTTACACCTTTGAAAGGAACACCTCTGTGTTTATGTATACCGGTTTTCAACACAGAGCTATCAAAGTTGTCGGTAGCAGGAATACCATCTTTAGAACACAACGTCATCTTCTCTTTAAGCACTGCTGTAAGTCTTTTCCAAGCATCTATAATCTTTTTATCTACCTTTCTGGGACTATTGATATAAATACGTATATCGACAATACGACCACCTGGACTTTTAACCTTGATAGTCTTACCAGACATTCTGAAAAACTTGTTTCTCATATCATCATCGATATCAGTTACATCAGTTTCACCTTCTAATTCATGAATATAATCATCTAAAGACTTGTCATACGTAAACTCCAATAAGGTTTCCTGTGGTGCTGTTACATATCCCACTTTATCAATGAACTGTAAAACTTTAGCATCTTCTGGTATTAAAACCTCTATTTCTTGAGCAGTTGTAACCTCCAATTTACTAGCTGCGTCAGCTGTCAATACATAACCATCTTCGTGGTTATATCCAAGATAATTCATAACAGCTATTTTTAGGTTTTTACCTGTTGCATAGACACCATCCTTAAAATGTTGTGTCCAAGCTAACAATTCACCCTTCTCAAAATGGTCACCTGGTTTTAATGTTTCCATATTAAGAACGACAGTAGCTGATCTTTTTGTCTTAGCAATTCTCGGAAAAACATCGTAATATCTAACAGTTCCATCGTCATAACGTACTTTGATGTAATGTTCCGTAACTTCCTCAACAACACCTGGTTTTTCGGCACGTATGACAAATCTATCAGATGAAATCTGTGGTATTACGTATTCGGCACCTGTCATTACGTAAGGTATCTCTCTGGACACCAACGGCGACACCTGTTTAGCATGTGTTGTAGCCATTATAGCACGTGTAGTGTCAAGGCCATTAACAAAAGGTATAGTTGCTTCGTCCCAAGTGACAACTTCCCACTTATTGTTTACGCTTGATAACCCTAAAATGCCATATCTGTTACTTATTTTAGGATTAGTAGTTAAATACAGTTGAATACCGACGTCCTGATATTCAGAAGTGGATACAAAACCAAGATTACCTATATGTGACTTGTCAATATTCCTATGAGCTAAAGCAATCATACGTTTAGAGGGAACTCCACCAGGACCGGTCTTTATAACACGGTTTGAACGCATCACTTCTTCCATAGGATTTAACGGCTCTATGTTCATCAAAACGCCTGAACCAGACAACAACGTGTTAATGATAAAGTCAGAATTAAACTCCATTCTAGCATTTTCATCACCTTGTTTACATCTAGTAGCATATCTAGAATGAGCTTGCATAATCTGTGTGAAAATAATGTGATAAAGCATTTCAGACAATCTCACGCGATAGATGGCTAAATTGGAAATATCGTCTGCCTTCTTATCTACGAGTCGATCGATCATCGGTCCTGTGATAACATCAAGAAAAGTGGTCGGGTTACCCTCTAAACGTAATAAATCACGTGTAATTGGATCTATGAAGTTTTTGGCAGCAGCGTCAAAAGATTTAATTTTGTCACCGTACCTTTCGACCACAAACCTACGCCACTCAAGATAGTCATCTGGATTTTTAAAAGTAGGCATCTTTTTAACAGCACATAACCCATTTACAATAAATTCCTCTTTAGTATTTGAAGCGACAATAAAAACAGAATTACCGCCTTCTAGCGGAACAGAAACAGTATACCTTTTATCAAACTTTTTGGCAATATGAAACTCTATGTTAAGCTTATTTAAAGCTGTCAAAAGTCCCATGCGTTCAGCCAGGAAAATAATTAGTGGCATTTTCAAGCCTGCTATGTGAATTTGAAAGTAAGGTACTGCTTTGCCCTGACGCAGGATATCTTTACCAGTTGTATCTATACACCAATTACGAATAAAATCGAACAATATGTGTGATCTACTCTTATATTTGGGAAGTTCTCTTTTTTCTCCATTTTCTTCGACAAAAAACGTGTCACCTTCTTGATAAATACGTTTAGATTCACTGACAACAATCTCGGGACTTGTAATATCTAAGTAAATCTTATTATCGCCTAAGACCCAAACTCCATCTTCTTTTCTAACTTTATCTGGTAAAATCTTTTGTAAATAATCTAACATCAACTCAATGTCGTCAAAAGTATAGCGTGTATTGACAAGTCTAATGGTGATAGTAGCGAATGCACTCAGAAAACGAACTTCGTTTTTCTTAGTTTTAGTAATAGGACGTAAGTGTAATTGATTAGCAATTAAATAACGTTTCCCTTTCAATCTGTAGTATCTACCGTTGATAGGATAGGGTACTTTTAATTCAACTTGATAAGGTTTCTTTGAACCGCAATCAGTATTCTGTAAGGTAACTGTATATCTAATATACCTGTTATCAGGTTCGTCAATAATTTCACGATCTATTTTAAGTACTTTAACAGGATTATCAGGTCTAGTTTCAAGTGCCTTGAAAAGATCTGTGAAGTGTTTATCAACCCAATGTTCGAACTCTATTTCATGACGAAAAGCAGATGTAGATTCCTTCAAATCGATGATTTCATTTGGATCTAAAGGTATTGCTGGCGACTTTGAATAGGATAATTTACGGGCAAACTTTTCAACGGCCAATGTTTCGACTAAAGATTTAATGTCAGTAGCTTGTCCTTCTGGTCTCTCCGTACCATAAACAGATCTATAAATTGCGTCCAAAATAACACTCTCTAAATCATTTGGGTTCACTTCTTTTACATTATTCAAATAATCTTCGACTTCGTCTTTTACCAAAGCAATAGCAGCTTCATCTTTTATACCATATTTACGCAGAATTTTCTTTAATTCTGTTATAGAAACTTTGTAGATAGGTTTGCCTTTCGGAGTTTCAGCAACATCGACAGCAGATTTTAGTAAACTCTTAGAAACTATAGGCTTGACAAAAGAGTTTTTAACTTTTATAGGTTTGGTAGATTTTTCTTCGGGTTCAACTTCTGTAGTAAACAACATGGTTTTCAAAGCTTGTCTTGATAGTCTGCCAAAAGAATCTACAATAGCAAATAAAGTGTTATTAGGTACAGCACCAAGTATCACGTCATCTGTTATGTACTTTCTGTAGTCTTCTAAAACACGAGGCCTGTCTGCTAAATATTCAAAAACAGATCTTAAAGAACTAGTTGGGTCTGTATGATGAAAAAGAAAATGTACTTTGGCATAGGGATACTTCCTCTTAATACTTTCGTAATACCTATTGAGTACACGAGTAAAAAGTGTATCTACAAACTTCTTTTCACTTCCACATCTACAATATATCCAATCGGCATATTCAAAGTCTTTAGCATGAATAACATAAATGACCAACTTATTATTCTCAATTTGACGTGGAAAAGTGAGCATCCATTTCTGTTCTGGCATTTCCTTTTTATACCTACTAATTAGACCACTAAGAACACGTCTACGACCGTAGTTAATACTAGGTGGTATTAACGTTGCCCTACACTGTGACCAGTGTATTGGCAAGTCTTTTATTGTGGATAGTTTAGCATCTGAAAACACTAATAGTACATGCGCATGGTTGGGATCAAAGTAAAGGCTGTCGATTGGTTCGTTGATGTGAATTTTACTTATTAACGCCATATCGTTAAATCTTGAGTATTCTCATATTTACAGTTTTGTGAAAAGGTGAAGCAAGAAGAGTAGCGAAGTCGTATACATAACCGCGTACTTTAGATGAATTAGGTAGAAAGATAAAATAAGGTCTAGTTTTAATCAAACTGGCTTTCGTAGTTATAAGAACATCACGACATCTATGGAACTTAATAATCAATAAGACGTACTCTTGTTGCCCACCTAATTGGTTACATGCTTTAATCAACCACTCTTCTACTATGTTTGGATATGATAGACCTTTAGGCATTTGTCTTAAGTAACCTGCTTTAACCTCAACAAGAAACGGCCATCTTTTCCATGGAATAGGTTTGTAGGGCACTATGTCGCCTTTATAACCACGGGCACCAGACGAACTATTTCGCCAAAGTGCTTCAGAATCATTAAACATCCAGAGACTAAGTTTACGAGCTACATCGCGTTCATATTTGTTACCCTTCTGTTTACCTTTGTTACTTGCCATATCAGGACTTACCCTCTATTTTCTACAATTTACAAATAGAAATTAGTAGGTATTCCTAAGGACCTAATCTACTTCAAGTTCGTCGTTTTTTAACTTTCGAAGTAACACGTGTAACTTATAACGTACGTTATGTAAATGTAATTTAGTAGTTGGTTCATTAGATTGTTGTGTAATGTATTCTAATTCACGTTCGATTTCACGTAAGTGTTCAACCAGTGTACGAGAAGTTTTAACTCTCACTTCCGAGTAGGTCGGCCAATAATACTTTCTCCAACGGTGTTCCTTTGGCGGATTTTCCATCTATCAATGCATTTGTCAATGCATAATCTATATTCTCGAATGCAACTGCTTTCAACCAACTGTCAATAAACGGTAATTTAGTTTGGCCTATCACAACCGCATTTTTATAACTTCCTCTTATCCTACAAGGTTCTCTAGGATTATCTGCACGTCTAAACATATTAGCAACTATAACTTCACAATGTACTAAGTCTAATGGTTTAGCACGCGACATCAATTCATGAACTAAATTGACCAAAATTTCTGGGTTCTTAATGTACTTAGCTCTTGCTTCTAATAACTTCTCCACTGCATCGAAAGAGGGTGATACGTCTGCATATTCTTGTTTAATAATAATATCACCCTTGTCATAGCGTATTAGTATATCTTCTTCCGTTTCTTCTGTATTCGCAGTTTTAAACACTTTTACATTAAACGGAACACCTATAGATACCTCCTTGTTTCCAACTTGGATTGAGAAGACACCCGGTATTACTATATAGTCCGGAAGGTCTACTAATTCTCTGTATTCGCTTTTATCTATATAGATAATGCTAGGTTCCTTAGCACGTATCTCAGTCTCTTTGATGTCTAAGAGTTTAAACGCTTCGTCGTTACCTTTTAATCTTTCAATGAAATTTACTTTTTCTATGTCAAATAACATAATCCTGTGCTTGGCTTTTAGATTTAACCCTAATAATACTGTGTTAGTGATAGCACCGGCAATAATACCAACTCTTCTAGTTTCTAACTCTTTCCAAAGATCACCATAACAAATTGCGCATATTCCATTTTTATCTTTGCAATACAATGGTGAACGTAGAAGTATGTCTTTACCAATCAATTTTTCGGGGTTATCTATTCTTTTTAATTTACTACCATCTATGTAGTAACGCCCTTTAATACTTTGTGCAATGCGCTCATTTACGTGAATCTTCCAATATTTAGTGGTTCCACAGTCATCAGAAGATATTTCAATATGATCACAGGCAAAGACAACACGTCTTGCAAGATATCCAGGTTCTGCAGCGTGTGTGGACTGAAGATATAGAGCACGACGAGATTGGTTAGCTGCGTTTAGCCACTCTTCTATGTCGTAACCTTCGTTCATAGAATGTATGATAGGCTTTTTAGAGATTTCACCTTTAACATTAGTCGTATAACCACGTATCAACGTCATTGACGACCAATCTGCCAAGCTGCCCTTTGCACCACCTTTAACTGCGTAGTAAAGTAAGACATCATTTTCCTGAAGCCACTTTTCGTACTCTTTTTGAAGTTCCTTAATCTTTTGCATTACCTCGTCAGGTTTAGGATCTTCTCGTTCAATCCACTTAACGAGTTCATTGCGTTTTTCTAACAAATACTTAGGTGGCTCAATTTTCTCAAATTCAAATGTTACAGGCAAATAACAAGATAGTTTAAATGCTTCTTCGTAAATACGTTTAACAACCTTTGCTGCTTCCTCTGGACCATATTTATCAAGTATATTTTTCAGTATTTTGTTGTTTAACATCTTTTTCCCAATCGGTTCATCTACAAACGGATAATCTTCTGGTAAAAGTAAATTAAACCAAATGCGTCCTAAAGTTGTGACAATTTCTTGATCCTTAGTTTTCTTAGCGTGACGAAATTTATACTTATCTTTCAGTTTTGCACCTTGCGATAATTCGTTGTAAACTTGACTTAAAGTAGTTATATACTTGGTAGCCATATTGTCTACGCTAATGTGTGGTCACTAGATTGTCTAAGAGATCGAAATATTGAACTTAAAAATACTAACAATGTATCAATTTTATCAAGTTTTACTGTACCAGGTTCTACAAATGTGTCCCTATTGGCTAACGCTGCTTTGACAATAACATCGTAGTCATCTGGATGACAAATAATCTTTGCCACAGGCTGTTTACCTCTACCTGCTCTGTGTACTAACTGTATTAGATCACTAGGTGACAATTTACCACCAGTCTTCTTTATAGTTGGTATTATCAAGGTCTGTATATCAAGTGTGACTCCTTTCCCTATAGCATCAGTAGCAAATGCAACTCTTATAATACCCTGACTAAATAATGCTTGTATCCAAGGTAAAGCCTGTAGATATTCACGGTCAAGATCACGGTAAAGATAGGTAACACGACGTACTGCTAATTCGGCTAATCTCTTAGGTAAAAATTTAAGCACATCACGTACATGATAAGTCTGACCGTTAACAGTCACACGTTCCGTATATACAGATTGATCAATAGGCAATCGTGATAGAGCCCAATTCATGTACTCATCTATCAGTCGTTTAGAAAACAAAATAATACAGGTACCTTTTTTCAACTGTGTTACATAGTATTTAATAGTTTGAGGATCACGTACATGTGGATCTGGTATGATAATTAAATGTGACCTATTAGGTTGATCAACATAATCTGCAAGTATTTTACGTTGATTGCCGAAATAAGCTGTAAGGAATTCATATGCTTGCGCAATATCAGCAGAATGTAAACTACCAGTTAACATAACAAATCTCGTATTTTTCCAACGAGCTTTCAATCCTTGTAATATAGTACCAAGTGCTTTACGTAATGATTTGCGCTGATTATCTTGGACATAAACTTCCTGTGTCTCGTCAAATACAATCAACAATGGATGATGTTGATATTTAATGATGTGTTCGGCAAATGACTCATAAATGGCAACTACAAATGGACACTTGTCTAAATCACCAGTATACTGACCTTCACCCATAGTTGCTACAAATTCGCGTCCTGGTATTAAACTTGTGCTTTTATAATCAGGATAATAAATCCGTATGACATCTAATATAGATCCCGCTAAGTCAGAAGCTATCCCCTCTAATAGTTGTTTAATTGGAACTAACCAAATAACTTGTCTTATGACACCTTTGCTTACAGCATCGTAAATCATGTTTTTAATTATAGGACTGGGATCTGCTACAGTAACCTGATGACGCTGTAGAAAAGGATGTAGTTGTTCCAATGCCCAACAAACAATAGGACGCGTTTTACCAGCAGATGGGCTCCATGCAACTATTACATCAAATCCACGACTTAACCTATCGTATAACCGTTTTTGATTGTGATCAAGTTGTTTACAAGGATTATCCACTGCATCAGATTGTTGTGGTTGATACTGTGTCGATAATGGTGCACCCCAAACTACTCCAAAATCAGGCATTGGTCTACGAGGTTGCGTAATAAATTATAGCTGCTGCATCTAATTCTACAGTGTGATGTTGGTCTCCATAGTTCTTCACGGATAACCAAGATGTTCTGGACTTGCTTGGTAACAACTTCTCTGCCTCTTTCTGTGCTTCCTCCGTTAAAACAGCGTAAACACCAATTGCGTCACCATCAAAATCTCCTTGAAGTCTAGTACACATAGATGGATGTATACCGAAATAAGTACCATCACTGACTACAACTCGAGCAGCAAACCAGTTTGCTCGTGTTTCAACTGGATCACGTTTACAAAGTACTAATTTATCTGTCACAATTTCAGCAACTAACTCACGTAGTTGATCGCGCAAAAAGGGTGGTATCGTTGTTCCCTTATTATCAGCAACCTCACGTAAAAATCTTTGTAAATCAGTTACATTCGGGGTAGATTCTAGTTCCAACACATCAGCAATGATTTGCATTAAGTCTTGACGCTCTTTCATTAACTTGTGTATGACAAAAGGTTCAAATAACTTGATACATACATACCACGGTAGTTCTATCTGGTCAATATCAAGTTTCGGATTACCAACAATTGTACCTCTTGCACAAAAGTCCACGGTTTTCCTAAGTACCATGCCACGTATAGCACCAGACTTACCTTTCATCCTATTCTTTATCCACGCAGCTATCTTATTAATAACTTCCTGAACAGCAACGGACAAACTGTATTTAGATATACTTTTAGCCTCGGTTGTTACTAAAGAGACTAACTGAACATATAACATGTTAATTTCAGAGTACTGAACACGTTGGGTTTTACCTACTTGTAATATGTCACGCACACCTGCAGGAAGTATCAACCATTTATCGTAAAACATCTTTTTACCATATTTCAATATAGCCTTGACTGCTCTCGGATCCTTAAGTTCATATTGAGACCAATCAATTTTATCGAAATTTTCGTAAATGAAAAGAGGTCCGAAACCACCATCATCACTTTGAACAAGTTTACCATTTTGTACTTTAAATTTACCCTTACCTGTTAAACATTTCTGGAAAGAAGGTGAGAGACGACCAACTACAGGATATAACTGGGGATGTATAATAACTGTTCCTAAATTCACATAGGCAAACTTTTTACGTCTTTCTTCACTACCAACAGGTCCAAAAATCTCCTCTGACCAAAGTCCTTCGGGATCAAATCGACCTACACGTTCACGTATATATGGTTTGGCAGATTTAACTTCTTTAAGGTTTTCTTGTTCGATTAATTTGTCGATATCAATAAGCTTAAGTGTGAGAGGCATAGGTTAATTCGGCAAATTGGGTAATCCAATTAAACGAATAAACGGTTTCATTACCTTCTCATTAAAGACTTGTAAATCATCAGTCTCGCAGTATTTATTCCACGCAAACGTCAACATCTTCAAGGATGTTTCAAGTTCTTTAATATGATTATTCGACAATTTCAGCGGTGATAAACGTAATATACACTCCCTTACACGAAATTCAATTGGTTTCGTAACATCAGTAATAACTTCAGTTAAACTCTCTGTTGTACGACTTATTTCCTTATCCTCTTTAACCCAATAATCAATATTAGCACGTACTACTTCGGCTAATTCCTCACGTGTCCATCTACGTCCTTTGTCGTACATTTCCAGTATTTCTCGAGGCATTCTTTGTTTAATCATACCTCGTGTTATAACTGCGAACGTATCATAACTGATGATAGTATCATAATTTAACACTTTGTTTAAAATATGTTGTAAAATAGAACCTACAATACGATCTGTGTAGTTCGAGATACCCAGAAAGTGAATTAATTTGGGCTGAACATTGTATCTACGACAATCATATAAAATACGAAAGAATGGCCCTATAAAAGGCGTAAAGGAGATGCCAGTAAGACGACGAATTCCAACCATCCCACCAACACCAAACTTGTCGAAATGTTCATACACAGAAAAATCATCAACGAGTTGAGACCACATTTCATAAACGTTTTCAACTTTAAATTGCCAGATAAAGATGAGTTTCTTTTTTAAATCTGGTTTTACATTTAATACATTAAACGTCTCCGATAAGCTGAGTTTATTGTATTCGTACAGCTGTGTGATTTTAGTATTAGGATATTTCAAAAGTACCGGTATATCAAGCGAGAATAAATAGTCATACAAATTAGGGTCAGCAGTATCTAGAAAATGGACATAGTATTGGATGAATAAACGAAAATCACGGGGGTGAACGTCACCTACAATGATAGAATAACCACCAGAATCAACATATTTCTTTTCGGATTTAACACGTGTTAGAGCATTGGTAACACGTGTTATAATATGTCGTCCAATATTAAGATTAATTCCATGTATCAGCGAAATAAGTGTTCCATACAAGTTATCTGTTGGGTACCAAGTCTTAGCATCAATAACAGTAACAAGTCGCATTGCCCTACCTGGGATTTAGATTTCTGTTCAAGAAGAAGACTTATTATTGTTTATCATCTCTTCATCCTCAACAAGTGTCATTACATATTCAGCAAATTGAGAAAGCTCGACAATTTCATCGGTCTCGCGAATGTGCACACCTATCTTGAGATCACATTTATTTTTTTCGTACAATTTTCTTGCTTTCTCAGCTACCTCAGTATACCGAGGATTTTTCTTCTTCCACTGATTGGCGCGTACAAATGCAGCATAAATTAATCTACAATCATATTGACAAGTATCAGGATCCATCACAGGAAACTTAAGCTCTTCAGGAATAAGAAATGCTTTTTTACCACATTTCTGAAGCATCTCGCGACGAAGAGTAGGTTTACGAAGTTTCTTCTTCAGTTCCACAGGAAGCTTACGTGATACAGCTTCAAGAATAGCATCTTCAGGATTGGCGAGAACCTCCTCGAGTGATACTTCGACAACATCGTCATAAAACTTTCTCATAGTTTGACCTCCTTTACGCTAGTTATTTTTAAAAGTGTCAAACAAGCAAAAATAACGGGGCATTATGCCCCGCAAAACCTTAGTTTTATACTTCTACAACGTCACTAAAATCTGGTCCGGTGACAGGTTGCGCTTCGGCAATATTGGTCATTTTCTTTTCAACTTCATTTAACACTTCTTGTGGATTAACGGGTTGTGTCGGATTAGTAGTTTGGGTTACTGGTTGTTCTACCGGAGGTTGTACAGGTGGTTGAGTAACTGGTTCGTTAGGTGACACGTTTTGAACAGGTGGTATATTTTGAGCTGGAGGTACATTCTGAGCAGGTTGGTTAACAGTTATAGGTTGTATTACAGGTTGTTGACCGGGTTGTACATTAGTACCGTTAAAATCCTTGGTCAACTCGAAAGTTAAATCCAATGCTCTCTTAGCAAGTTGTTCTACTATCATACTTAAACCAAGTATATCATCGTAGTTTAACACGATATAACACTTACTTTGTACTGTACCTTGTGTTTCTGCTCCAAGAAAGAATTTGCCAGGGTTATTAGGATCAGCAGTTACACGAAAAGATTTTTTAAGTCCTGCTCCTTGATAACCTTGTATTTTAGTTGTATCACTCCACTTGACGTAATCTCTAATACGTCCCTCAACTAATAACTTCAACGCAGCTGCTAGAGAAAACAATTCATGTACAGTAAACATAAGTGTTATACGTTGATTCATATCATAACGTCTTCCAGTAGGACTAGTACTATCCTGGATACCGGGTACCATACTAGCCATAATACAAATAGGTCTAAAATTATTAGTATTGTCACGTACCAAAGATATCTCGAACAAGTTGTTCATTGGAAGTGATACTCTGCCTAAGTTTGTAAAACGTGGTCTCTGTTGTTGTGGTGTAGGTTGTGGTCTGTTATAAATGGGTGCTGGTTCAAACATCATCCTACCCAAATTACAAATCGGTCAGGTGGCAATGAATTTAACATTTGTGTTACTTCTGCTCTTATTTGTTGTCCCTCTTGATATAGTTGCTGCCAATTTAACTGAACTTGAGCAACTGGTGTTGCTAACGACTCAAACTTGGATCTTATACTACCTAACCAAATCATAATATCAGCTAAAGCCAATCGTTTGAACAGTTGATACATGTCAGCCGGTATAGTATTTAAGTTCTTATGGACTGTACCATAACGTACTAGTGCTATGTCTACTTTAGGTGTTATATATAGATACTTAGGTGATTCGAACTCAAAGGTAATAGCAGGCGCAAAGTATTTAGCAATGTCAAGTCTTACTTGCGCTTCTAAAGCAAGCCTCACTGCGGGCAATGTTGTACGTGTACCAAGTGCAGCAGCCAATGACTCAAGTCCTGTACTGTAATCATTATTGTAGTACACTTCCATTACATCCAATATCGGATCGTCTGTAGGTATCTCGTATTTTGGAACAGGATAATCTTGTACCAGATTACTACTTGTTATTACTTCGTATTTCTTATGGGGTACATAATTCGAAAACTCTACTAATGTGTGTTCTTGTATGTATCGTATTATCTGTTCATCGGTTAACTCTAGTTCATTAACCGGTGCTCCTAAATGCGATTTAATGTAGCTTAAGACATTATTCCAATTTTGCATCAACCGTCAACTATTGTATCTGGACTTCCTGTTACTATAGTCGTTATTAGACAGCCAGCAGTTAAGTCCCCAACACGTGCAGTTCGTAAGTTATTCGTAATAACGTCACCGCTTCCCGTAACAATAAGTCCAATATGTCCACATAAACCTAGTACCAAATCCGTGACTCTTGCTTGTAATAGGTTGTCGGTAATTGTATTCGAAGAGCTAGTCACAATGACACCCATCATCGGTATACATCCACCATGACAACAACAAATGCCGATCGTCATATCTGTCAAACGTGCTGCTTTAGGCATTACAACCTAAGTTCGCAAGATTTGTACTAAGTTGATTTGTCAATGGTGCAATATTACTATCTAAATATTCACGTGCCTCAGCTATTATACTTGATACAACCTTATTATTGAATTGTTGCGCCTGAAAATACGCTGACATTTTTGCATACAAATCTTGTCCACCTTTCATTTCATAAATTGTTCCGTAACTCGCAAATAACTCGTCCTGGTGGTTAACACCCATCTTTGCTGCCATTACCTTAGCCGTTATTTCTTTATTTGCCGTGTTGAGAAAATCGAGTATTTGATTACGTATGTCAAGAAGATTATTTATGCTTGGTTCTACGTTGCTTAACCTCTCATTTAGCTCATCTAAACTGTTCACCAAGTCAATGCCTACTAAATTCACGAGATCGTCGAGAAAATAGCCTTGATATAGACAGGATATTGTTTTCCCTTGTAAAATACAATTTTGCTCCAGTTGCTCTGATTGTGTAGTCTGAATCATAGCGTTAGAACTGCCAAAAAACATATCAAAATTATCAGTTATATTCGTTTCATTATTTTGTAAAACTAATTTCACATTGTTCAAATTATTTTGTGTATCAATGCACTCATCTACATCATCAAATGTGTATCCTGATACGACGAAAATAGGAGTTCCATTATCTGGTGCTGTAGTGAACGTTATTTCCAATTGTCCGGTTAAATAGGAAACTATGTTTACTACAACGTCGACAGTTTGTATAATACCTGTATCATCATCAGTCGGAGTATCTGGACCAACTATAATTTCAGAACCATTTTTTGTGAATTTTAAATACGTCTTACCTTGAGTTAATGGTGTGTGATTATACGTGTAATTGTAGGTTAACGTATTACCATTACTAATCGCAACCTGTTCTTTATGATCGATAATATCTTGTAGATGACTGTTTATCGTATCAATTTTGTCGTAGACTTGCATTACTCACTACTTTGTTGTTTCGCCATTTGTTCTACTATATCTTCAATCATACGACCAATTCTACCACCACGTCTGACAGTAGTAGTCATATTGGTGATTTGATCAAAAAGTCTATCCATAGCCTCTCTATTTAATCTATCGCTCAACTCTTTAACCTCAGAATCGTTTTTAGGTGTTATTACAATGTGTACATCGTAACCAATCTCGTTAAACCATTTTTCAACAGTATCATATCTAGGTAATCCTTTTCCTTTGACAACTCTATTGAGTGGCATCATACCACCTTCAAAAAGTGTAGAACCAATCGCATATAATGTCAGTTCTTTGTTTTGTGTTTTTTCGTGTACTTTTTGACGGAACAATTCTACCAGCTCTTTAAAAGTCATCTAACCCTCCTACGGTTTCAATTTTGTCCCAATTAATCCTCTTCATTTGTTCACTAAAAGATGTCAATTGGTAATTTAGTCGTAACCGATCTGTGTCAAACCCAATTCTTCTAAGTAATATATCTATACTTTGGGGGAAAGAAAACGGGTCCGGAGGTATACCGGCTTCCACGATGAGTCTCGCACACCGTACGTAACCATACCCACGACAACATCCTGGAATATTATCAGCAGAATCACCTGCCATTGCCAAAAGTAACGGAACGTATTTTGGATCCAACTTCACTTTTTCGTGTATCTTAGTAGTTGCATTCTCTCGTGTAAACAGTTTATTTTGCGGCGTTAACATAACAGTATTATCGTCAATAACTTGTAAAAGATCTTTATCGTTACTCAGGACAACATGAAAGAAGTCATCTTTCTTTTTCCAAAGTGAAACGAAATCACATTCGTACTCTTTTGTGTTAATTATCTGTACATTTTGTATATGGCCAAAATATTCTGGTATGTGTTGTAAATAATGCCGTCTTAATAAAGCACGTAATTTATCGTATTCGTCAAACTCAAAGGTTCGTTTCTTGTAGTCAGGGTCTAATTGTCTGTTTTGAATACATCCTCCTTCGTCATAAAATATAACAAAGTAAGGTTTACATTTCCAATTACGCGTTATGGTCCCTATATACTTCAAAAAATCCATCAATTCGTAGAAAAACTTAGTAGGGTACTCCTTACCACTTGCAACTTCGTATATCTCGTATTCCATTGCGCGACGTGTATATAATCCACGTATAATAGAACATATGTCAATTAAATATAAAACATCTTTCTTAGTAGGTGTTATTAGCGATAACTTTGGTGGTCGTAAGTAAATCCAATCAACTGTCTGAGACATAATCGCATGTTAATATATAGTAATCGTGATTATACGGTATTTTCTCAGGATCAGCCGTTTGTGCTGCACGTCTAAACACGTTTTTCAAACCTACAATCAATTGATTAAAACTATCTGGATCGGCTATATCTATATTGATTCTCTGACACAGTGTCAACATCTCAAAATCATAATTACGAATTTCCCACCAACTAAAACTATGTAGCTTCTTCAAGACTAGTTCTTTAGTTTGGTCAAATCGTTTCAACGCATCTATCTTACTATCAGGTGTATGTATTACTAGTTCTTGATTGTTTTTTGCTTCTTGTTTATTAGGTTGTTGAAATATCATATCTGGTGTCTTGACAGTGATTTTAGGTTTATCTCTTAATAGATCGACGTAGTGGTTGCCCTTTAGAAATTCGTGTAACGGGACCGATTTTAAACGCCTGGAAGTCAAAGACAGAGATGTTGTTAACACGTTTTTTGTGGGAAATAAATCACGACTAAATAATGTGAAAAAGAAAACAGAAGGTTTAGGTGTAGATTCTTCATAATGGAAAAAATCAACAAAATAGATAGGTTGAGTATGTGCTGGCTTATACATATCGGCAATTCGTACTGGTAAAACTAGATCGTTATCGGCTCTAGCAAGTATCTGTTCATAAACAAAATTACTAGCATCTTTTGTGAATAACTTAACAGCTTTTAAATTGTATTCGGATTTCATTTTATTTAATATGTCTTTTATGGCATCTAAAGCAGACATATTTTCATATATCGTGAACAATTTACTATTCTGTTGCATCTCATATACATGCCATGGTACAAAGTACATACGAACACTATTTGTTTCAGGCTTATCGATTAACGTAACATCAACATCCATATGAACAAGAAGTAAGTTACATGTAACTAATGGAACTTTTTCTTTATTCTGTATGTGACAAATTTCTAGATTAAACTGTAAATTGTTCACTTCGTGGTCTATCAGAAGCTCTTGAAGAGCATTGAGTAAGTTCGTTGGCAACGAACACTCAGCGACAACGTAAGAAGCTAGTTTACGTAGTGGAAATCGATACAATTGTAATACCTGGAGACCTGATAAATTAAACTCACCGCGATATAGGTTAATAAAATACTCGTTATGTTTCATACTTTCCTCTCAAAACAAAAAAAGAAGTGTAAAGGCGACGTGTCAATATCGACTACAACATCTCCGATAACGCAGCCATTATGTGATCAACGGTCCTCTTCGTGTAGGATTTGACATTTTTCAAATCGGGTTTCCTATCTGACACCATATCTTTCACCATTTTAACCTTTTCGTCTACACAATCAGATTTTATAGTTGTTAACTCTTTTAACGTGTCTAATGCACCGTGTGCTATTAACGCATCTATTTCCATGTAACCGATACGTGAACCACCAGATTTCTTTTTACCACGTGTGGGCTGTTTTGTTATTATTCTGTACGGGCCTAAGTCTCTAACATTGATTTTAGATTCTGCAGTTTGTTTTAACTTCTGTATATACTGAATACCAACACTTGCTTGTACGTATACGTCACCAGTTATTGGCCAATCAAAATCAGCACCATAATTATCTTTCAACCACTCCAACAACTCCCTCTTGTATCGAACTTTGGTAACGGTTCCACCTAATTGCTCGTTGATAAATGCATAAACACGGTCAACATCGAAGTAAGAAATTTTATCAACTATTAAATATGGTTTGAACTCTTGTTCTGGTGCTTTCAGCAACTCGCACAGTTTCTGGAAATTCTTCTCATCACCTTCGGACCACAACTTCTTAACAATACGAGCAATATACAACTCCCAGACCTGGCCCATATTCATTCTCGCGAAAAGTCCTAATGGGTTTAATAAAACTTCTATCTTCTTCCAAGATCCATCTGTATCTTGATATTCTGGAGTTAATTCATTTGGAATTATAAGAGACACAACTCCTTTATTTGCATACCTATTGCATAACTTATCACCAACTTTTAAATCTTTGTCGAATCTAGCGATTACGTGAATGATGTACTGTAATTTACTACGATAAGGGAACAAGTCATTAATCCGGACATCGTCCATTGTGATGATCAATCTGTTCAAATAATCGTGAACAAATGTAGGCAAAACCTTACTTACAGCTTCTACTTCACCTCTTAACTGAGCAACATATTGTTTATACAGTTTACTAACTATCTCTTCTGTACTTTTTGATAACAATTTAGGTTTTCTTGCTATCTTATAAGTACGTATTTGTATCCATTTAGCATTTTCAATTACAAGTTCATCATTTGCACTTCTACCGAATATAAAATCAACTAAATCAGAAATGGTATCTATAGTTGTCTTAGAAGACCATCTAAATTTGATATTACCTTCACAATGTATTTTATCTGGAGCTTCATAGATAGTGGTGTCTTCGTATACTGGTATCAAATATTCTTCAACAGTAGTGTGGACAGTTTTCTTAGCAAAACGTTCTGACACAACAATAGCGTCTTCATAATTATATCCAAAGAATGGTAGAAAAGCAACAACACTGTTCCAACCAGAAGTAACAATACCGTTTTTGAACCCTACATATTCACAAATAACTTCTCCTTCATGTACTTTACCTGTTTTCACGTAACGTAAGGGTGTACCCGCGAGGAAATCTTCCACCCAATATACTTTATCATCGACTAACAATAACCTGCCATATTTCTCAACTTCACAATCCTTATGAGCACGTATAACTAAAGGAGGAAAAGATAAACCAAGCATTTCACGTGTTATCACATAAGGTATTTCACAGGTCTCATGTACTAAAGTCTGAGCAAATTGTTTCGTAGCCATTTGTAAACGTGTTGTATCCGTTTGTGCCGTAAAAGGTGGCCCTAATGCTATCATTTTAAGAAACGTCCAATCTCATTAACTTCTACTTCAGGTAAAAGTGTAGAATACTTCAACGGTTCCTGATCGGATAACGAAACTGGACAAATTATGTATTCAAAACTTTCATTAAACTTAATCGATTCCAAAGAGGAACCAACTTCATAACATTTTAGAGACAATATTATTATGCTCAACGGATTAGCTTCTGGAACTGCTAATAAATTCTCGAAATCTACTAAATGTGTCCGACTCCAATCGCTTAACAGTATTAAACTTTTGAACCAATTTTCAAAACAGGATAAACGTTTCTGACGCATATCATTTAAATCTGTACACTTATCCGTAAAAACCGTTTCAACAAAGTAACGGAAGGCACAGTGTTTTTCAACATTCGGAAACCAATCCGTATATACTCGTAATGTCCAATCATCGAAGAAAATGTCGTTAATCATCTTAAAATCATATTTGAACTCATTTCTCGCTGTCAATCTACATTCACTACGCAAAGGACATTCTTCATCAGAACAACCAATAGTATTCATAAAGGTACTGAAGTCCTCGTCAATATTAACGCTCGGTTTTGTTTCCCTAACTACTTGAAAATAAACTCTATCCTTCATAATATCTACTATTATTGGTTTCAACCAGGACCATATTACGACTGTCTTTTTACGACGAACTAAAGGTGCAGAAACCAGCCAATATCTTGGTATATAATATGTACCCCGCAACTTCATTAGCTGGTTTTCAAGTATAGGAATCATAACTGTTTGTTCAACTGTTCCTTTCACACAATCAAATGTACATTTTATCCGATACCACCAACTTGTATATGTACATACTTCTTCTTTTTCAATCTTTATGTTAGTAGCATCCGGGTATTTTATTTTTACTAATGTAGGTATGTATGTTGTGAAAATTCTGTCGTAATCTTTTTGTCTAAACTCTAGTACGTTCATTTTGCAGAGCTTTCAGATAATCAAAATTGCGCTCCCAAAGTATTTCATGAATACTGCCTACACTAGTTGGATTTTGTAAATACTCTAAGAAAGTCTTGTAATTTGGCATATATAACATGCCTAAACATGTAGAAATTAAACCGGGTATACGCCTCAAAGAAGGTATAATCAACTTGCCTAAAGCAGGCTTGCGAAACGGCACATAACGATTTCCGTCTTTGTACCAATACAACATAGAAAGTAATACTTCAATCAGTACCGCAAATATATCACCAATCTTAGTGTACTCTTTTAATAACCAAAGTAATACATCTTGAGGTGGATTTGGATTCTCTGTCTCTCTGAAAAGCGATTTCAATGTGTTCAATCTTTCAATAATGTCCGCGTTATCTAATACTTGTTCACTATAAATTAATTCGACTACATCATCTTTATATTCTACATGTATCGGGTTAGTGACATCTATGATGCGCTGGATTTTACTACACTTCTTCAAAAGGATAGATTTTTGAGTCCAGTCAACAATATTTTCTTTAATGAGTTGTAAGACTTCCTTATCAATTGTTAAACTTGCCGCTCCAGATGTATGAAAGGTTCTTAAAATTAACTGTGTTAAACGTTCTGCAATACACTGTGCCGCTATAACTCCAATATGCTTCAGCGGAAATTTACCAGCACATTTTGCACATAATCTCGGCCATTCAGCTTTACAAGTGATTGGTGACCTTAACTCTATATCTTGTTCTGCAGGTGGTTGTCCTTGTCTCCATTCTGTTTCTCCGGGATATCTCCAATATCTGTTTTTAAAGTACTTGACGAACTGACTCGGTATTTTAATCTTCAGACCAAACTCGTCACCACAATCATCTTCACTGATTTCTACGGCAGTCAATGTTAACACCAAAGTTCTCTCCAAATAACCAGACCTTGGTGTCCATATGGACTTATCTATCAACGCTTTACGTGTACCTTGTGCAGCAAGAAAGAAATCTTTTTCAGGCAACCCTTCAATTACGGAATTCATAATAGGTTTCGGTAACACCTTATTGTGTACATCTGCTACATATCCACCAATAACACAAGCTTTCCTAAACTGTTCACGAGATAAACGTGATCCTGATTTGTACAGAATATCCAAATCGGTTCCAGATATATTTTCCAACGCTTGATCCGTAATCATCTCAACAAGATAACTACCTACAATAGGATTATGAGGTAACTCCTTAACTTTACGTCTCGCCTTCATCAAATCATCAAGGTTAACAGTGATAGGTTTTAAACTTGCGTAGAAGAACAATTTACGTGCTAAAGTATGTAATCTATCATAGAATTCCTCGTTACTTTTACTGTCG
>Ga0256842_1000020_pt1 | contig 123935 bp, 102 predicted proteins | sample 4559240metaG_FD_185973 | JGI IMG/M metagenome (GOLD analysis project Ga0256842, IMG submission 185973) | Hydrothermal vent microbial communities from Guaymas Basin, Mexico - 4559-240 | ecosystem: Environmental > Aquatic > Marine > Hydrothermal vents | place: Mexico: Guaymas Basin | collected... | reverse complement strand
TTATTAATAGGACAATTGTTGATAGGCCTTCATAGAAATGGCTTTGAGAACGCATTCGTTGAGGCTAAATCTTTTTATAAAGATTACCCTAATACCTCGATATTCTTTTTTGGGAGAATGGAATTTGAAAATATAGGGGAAATTAATGAATGTATTGAATTAGTCAAAAGGATTGATGCTAATGATAATATTCAGTTAGTAAATGAGCTGCTTTATTTCTATACCAATGTATTAAGAAACACGCATGTAAATAAAGAAATAGTAAGTTATTGTTTTGAAAAATTCAAAACGTTTTTTAATTCAAACATTGAAAAAATTCAGATTTACATAGTCGATGTTTTATCTTGGAATTTAGAAGGATACGAACAAGAAAAATATACTTTATTAATTTTTCTGTTAGAAAAAACAAAGGATATTAGTATTATTAAAGACTATTTCTCAAATTTTAAGAACCCTGATTATTTCTTCTATTTATTTAAGTTATTAAACTATGATTCAAATTTTAGGATAGATATTCAAGTGTTTGAATCACCTTTATACTATTTCTGGGGTATTTCTAAAGATAGAACAGAAGAGAATATATTATCATTTTTATCTCATGATGAATATAAACTTAGAAGAAGTACGGTTAAATTAGCATTGCTTGGTAATAATAGTTTCTACCAACCTAACTTACTAAAACTAGCAACAGAAAAAGACCAATTAAGAGTCTTGGAAGTTATTCTAGATTATCCACATGCTATTGAATCCCTTTTACCAATAGCATTACAATTAAGAAAATCATCAAATAAGTTTGTTGTAAAATATTTGAAAGAAAAACTATCGGTGCTAATATTTGAATCATATCATGAATATTTATATGATATGATATTGAAATATATTGGTGATCCTAAAAAAGAAAAAGCATTCTTGAAACCAATTCTTCAAAGCTTGAAAGATTATAACAAAATAAAGGCTAAAAAGGAAAAAGTAAAGGATTTAGACCCAAGAGAAAACGAGCGAGATTTAATGAATTTATATTATAGCCTAGAGCATGAGGATAAAACTCGACAAATGAAACAGATGAATAAAAATAGTGAAACATTTTTGTCTCGAATGCCTGCAATTACTATTGTAAGAGGCAATTCATGGAAATTGGATGAACAAAATGAAGTAGAGCCTCTTAATGAGTATAGAACTGCAATAACCTTTGATAAAAGAATGTTTAAAGATACTGATATGTATGAGTACAATTTAGAAAACCCTATAAGCGATTTTTGATGGATATAAACCCTATGATTGTTAAAGAATATTTGGAATCATTAAATGAAAAGGATGAGCTAAATAGAATTTTCCCAATGTTATTAGAAGCAATGGGCTTTGAGATTTTAACAAAACCAACGGAATACTTAGGCCTTCAAGAGTATGGCAAAGATATTATTGCAATTGGTAAAGATACAGATGGAATTAAAAAAAGATTCTATTTTGAATTAAAAGGAGGTGATGATAGAAATATTACTGAGAAAAAATTTCATTCAAGGGATGGAATTTCAAATTCACTATTAAACTCCAGATATAAGAAATTTATTTCTGCATATCCAAAATTTGAAAAGCTGAACTTAATAATAGTTGTTGTTCATAATGGTATTGTAAAAGGGAATGTTCAGAGTCTCATGGAAGAAATGTTTGTTGAGTTATCTACTGATGAAATTTCTTTTGAAAGATGGGATATATCAAGGCTAACAAAACTATTTAATGAAAATTTGTTTGGTGCTTATCTTTTAGTAGATGAGGAAACAACAAGGCTTTTTAATAGGACGTTAGTAAATTTGAATAGTTCGGATGGTATTTCTAACGATTTTGTCAAACTAATTAATTACCTTTTTACAAAGTATGATTGGGCTTCTCCCAAACGAGGATTTCCAAAGAAATGGAAGTTGCAATTTGAGTCTTTCAAACTAATATCCTTTATCATATATACTGAAGCGAAGAAATCAAATAACTTTGAAACTGCGAAAAAATATTTAACCCATTCAATACTTAGATTCTGGCTTTGGATTCTGAAGAATAAACTGGAGAATGATAAAAAAGTAATGGGTTACTTTATGCAAAGCTTCTTATTTTATTACAAAGTTTTAGCTGAATATTTTAATAGAACCATTGATGTTGCTTTTCTAAAAGATGGTTTGTTTTCAGAGCATGGAGGAAGATATGAGCAAGTTGGATATGCTATGAGAACTTTTGAATATTTACAATATTATTGTTTCGTTTTAAATGTTAATAGACACATTGATTCAAAGTTTAATTACGATAATGCCAAACTGCATTTAGTCAAGCTTATAAATAGCAATAGCGTGTCTGCTAGACCTTTACTAGATATGCATTCCATTCCTATTATTGATACACTTCTATTGTTAATTAAGTTTGATGCAAAAGAAGAAGCAAAAGCATATCTAAATAATGTTTTAGCTCATATTAAATGGGGTAAAGAAAACCATGATAGGTTACCTGACGCTAGCAATAGTATTGAAAATGTAGTAAAGTTTATTATTACTGGAGAGAAATCAGTTTTTTATTCTGATTCAACATCTCCACTACTTGCAGTGTTAATGGAATTTGTTGCAATATTAGACATGGAAGATGTATATTATGGCATGAAGAAGTTTATTAATTCAAACAATATTGAATTAGGAATATTTGTTCCGCATCATGGATTAAACTCAGTTTCAAGAGACCTGATTAAGGATGAGGAGAATGATTTAGAAGAGCAACTTTTCTCAAAGTCAGTATTGGATGGTTATCAGTCACAATTAAAACTGAAAACGATAAATATAGAGAACATTGATTTCAATGAAGAACTGAGTTTCAAGGATTTTAAAGATAAAATTAAGCGAAAAATGGATGAATTTGAATATAATTATAGGACTGACAATGCTCAATTTCCATTTTTAAAAGATTTAGCGCATATTTATTTTAGAACTCCATATTTTCCTGATAAATGGAGAGCTATTGATTTTCAGCACAATACTAAATCATAATATAGAAAAGTGTTTTTAAAGTTTAAGTACAAATAACTATAAAGAGTCTAGATAATTTGATAATTATTAAACGTTATGAAAAATAAACTAAATAATAAAGAAGAAATCAAAAATTTTATTGCTAAAAATGGATTTGATTTTACAAATTATGAGTTTAATTGTGAGTTTAGGTTTAGTGACTATGTTGATGGTAATTCAATATCTAAAGAAGTTGTTTTTAGCAAATGCATATTCAAAAAAAAGGTTGATTTCAATAAAGTTAAATTTCAGAAAAAGGTAGCATTCACAGAAAATAATCAAACATTAGAACCTACCATATTTGAGGAGGAAGTTGTTTTTAACGGTACATTATTTACTGATATTGCTGATTTTTCTTTATGTATTTTTAATGGGATAGTCACCTTCAGTAGAGCTTCCTTTTTGAGTGATTTTTTACTTGAAGGTATTTCTATAGGTAAATATTTAGATTTAAGTAATATAACCGTTGACAAATCAATAATACTAAAAGGTGCTACTTTTACAGGTGAAATGAGTGATGCAATTCCTAGTCTAAAAATGAGAAGTGCTTTAATTCGAGGAATGGCTGATTTAAAAGATTTAAAAGTTAAAAAAGCCATTTTTGATTATACTAAATTTGAAGGAAGATTCGAATTATCAAAAGCTGAATTTTATTCTTATGTATCATTTAGAGACGTAATCTTTGAGAGTAAATCAAAAATGTACAGAGTTAAGTTTTTTGGGGAAACACTTTTTACTAATTCTACTTTTAGGGATCTGATTGATTTCTTTGGTTCAGAATTCCATAGACCAATGATTTTCTATAAAACAGATTTTCTATCAACCTCGGTGTTTTCAAGATGTACTTTTAAGGAAAATGTTCTTTTTACATACTCTTTAATTGATAGTGTTCTAATATTTAGACATGCGATATTCGAAAAAGGGTTGGATCTATCATTAGCTAATAATAATGGTAAAATCAACTTTTTTGATACCGATTTAGATATTTTTAGTTCGGTAAATCATCCAGATTCAATAGATGAGTATGAGAAGTGTGTTTCAGAAGAAGGAAAAATCCCACATAAGAATAAGAGAGAAACATTTAGAATCATTAAAAAAGTACTAGTTAATGAGAATAATATAATTGACTCTTTAGAGTTTCAGCAAAAGGAAATGATTTCATATCATGCAGAAATAAATGTAGAATTGAAACAAAAATATGAAGCTAAATTCACATGCGGTCGGTTTTCCTCTGTCTTTAAGATATTTAAATATTTATTAAAGCCGATTATTACAATATATTTATTTTTCATTTTTATTAAGAAGTTTATTTTGGCTATTCTGTTTAAAAGAAAAGAGTATGAGGAGTCGGCTCAAATTCAACTATCAGAAATATCCAATAATTATGGATTAAGTTGGTTACAAGGTTTATTATTCACAATATCCATTTCAATATTCTTTTTCATTCTATATTTTTTTTCTGTAAAGGATTTACCTTTTGATTGGGGTTGGGTGTCCTTTGATAGTTTTTGGATTGCTACAAGTGAAGTATTTAAAAGCTATTTTATCTTTCTATTGCCAACACATCGCTTTAATGAATTTTCTAGTTTAAATCCAACAGGTTTAAGTTATTTTATTGATATCATTGCTAGAGTATTTATTACTTATGGTATTTATCAAACAGTACAAGCCTTTAGGAAATTTGGAAAAAGATAAAACAATATAGACCCTATTTAACTCAACCTAACGAAAACCGACGAAAATAAACGAAAATACCGGTTTTCCACTAAAACAGAAATCATCTATAGAGGCTGTAAACTCATTGTAATTAATAGGATTAAAACAATAAGCACATAATTAAGGCAGGTTTCAAAAATATCACCCCCTAAAATTCGACGAAATAATTTCGTTATTTAACGAAACTAACGATTTGGCAAGACACTTAATTTTTAATTCGAGAAGCTCTAAAGCTCAATGTATGTATTAGCGTTAAATAAAAGCAACGATAACCTAACGAAACGAAAAACGAAAATAACGATTTGGTAGAAACACTATATTTTCAATTAGTAAAGCTATAAAGCCCAACATGTAAAGATATTAGATGTAAATGAACGCAACGATAACTTAACGAAACCAGAAACGAAAACCGACGAAAAAAAACGAAACTAACGATTTTCAATCTAAAGTAGAAGTCAACTAGAGAGGCTGTCAACTCATTGTAGTTAATAGGCTTAAACAATAAGCACGTAATTTAATTTAAGCAAATTACAAGAATTATCGCTCCCAAAAAACCAACGAAATAATTTCGATTTTTAACGAAACTGATAATTTGGTAAAACACTGTATCTTCAATTTGAAAAGCTATAAAGCTCAATGTATGAATGTGTCAGCGGTAAACGAAAGCAACGATTACCTAACGAAACCAGAAACGAAACCAAAAACGAAATCCGACGAAAATAAACGAAACTAACTATTTTCCATCTAAGGTAGAAATCATCTAAAGAGGCTATCAACTCATTGTAGATAATAGGCTTAAACAATAAGCACGTAATTTAAGGAGATTACAAGAATTATCGCTCCCGAAAAACCAACGAAATAATTCCGTTATTTAACGAAACTAACGATTTGACAAAACACTCAATTTCCAATTAGTATAGAAGCTATAAAGCCCAATATATAACAGTGTCAGCGGTAAACGAAAACAACGAAAACCTAACGAAACCAGAAACGAAAACCGACGAAAATAAACGAAACTAGCGATTTTCAATATAAAGTAGAAGTCAACTAGAGAGGCTGTAAACTCATTGTAGTTAATAGGCTTAAACAATAAGCACGTAATTTAAGCAGATTACAAGAATTATCGTTCCCGAAAAACCGACGAAATAATTTCGTTTTTTAACGAAACTAACGATTTGGTAAAACGCTAGATTTCCAATTGAAGAAGCTATAAAACCCAATGTATAAAGGTATCAGCAATAAACGAAAACAACGATAAGCTAACGAAAACTGACGAAAATACACGAAATGCCTAGTAATTACCAACGAAAACACATATAGCTGAAAGTTTATACCTTTGCAACCAAATCAGAAACCCCTGCAAAGTTTTAAAAATAGTAATTAGAATATGCATATAAGAGGATTAGAAGAGTTTATTAGGTACATCAAAGGCAGAGCTTACAATTTGGATAAAAGGTATGCAAAAGGTAATAATACCGTTAAGGTATCCGTGTATTTCATGAATACCAACCACAAAACTGCCGTTATTCTTCTCCAAGATCGAAAATCACTTTTTAAGATTGAACGAAAAATCATTTTTCATAATCCTGAAATAGTCGAAGTCGAGATTATAACTAATGGTATAAAGGAACGGCACAAATACAATTATAACACATCTCCCCATTTCGTAAACGAAAATAACGATAATAGAAACGAAACATTTAACGAAAGACACGGAAAAGCTAACGAAAAAGGAAACGAAAACAACGATAATTCAGGTTTTGAAGCACAGCGTGCAGAATATATCGAAAGCATAGTCAGCAAACGATTAGAGGAAGTAAGAAGAGAACGAGAACTGAATGAGCTAAGAATAGAATTAGAGCAGAAAGATAAAATTTTAGCAAAAACCGACAACGAAATAGAGCTTCTTGAGTCAAAAGTAAAAGAACAAAACAAAAAAATAGCAGAATTACATAGAACCATTGAATCCAATAGATTTTATAATGATTGAAGTCATATAGAGTCGGGATTTAATATTTTTTTGTTTACCTAGGCATTTTTCTTTTGCATAGCCGTAGCTATGGATAATAAAAATAACGCAGATAAACGGAAAAAGATAAATCCTGACATATGATTTTAATTGTTATAAAGTCTAAAAATAAACTTGAGGGCTTTGCTCGCATTACAGGTGATATTTTACAAAGTTTAGGTAATGAAAACAAAGAATAGTAAAACCAATCCAAGCTTTCGTTTCTCTTTTCGTTAACGATATTTAACGAAAGCATGGTAACACTCCTGATAAACAGGACTATTTAGTATGAGCACCGAATCAAAAACAGATATGTGCTCTTATTTACACTAAATGAGTAACGAAATATTAAACGATAGTAACGAAAAAGAGAGATTTACAATAGAAAAGCTAAAAATATTTGAAGGATTTGAGAATATTAGTGACGATGAAGCCAACGAATTATTAAAATCGTATGACGCTTTCTCATCAATAATATATGATTGCTTTCAAAAAGAAATCTTAAAAACAAAATAATATGGATACAGTAGAACAATACAACAAATACGCAAAAACGAAGAAAACAAAAATAACGACAAATAATGCTGTTGTTTATACACGAGTATCCACTAAAGAACAATCAGAAGACAATGCTAGTTTAGATACACAATTAAAGTATTGTGATGAATATGCAAACAGAAAGAATCTAAATGTTGTTGAATATTTTGGAGGCACTTATGAAAGTGCTCAAAGCGATGAAAGAAAGGAATTTACTAAAATGTTGAATTTCCTTAGTAGGCGAAAAAACATTTCCTATATAATAGTATATTCCTATGATAGATTTTCAAGAACAGGAGCAAATGCAGCCTATATAAGCTCTAATCTTAAAAAGCGTGGGATTCATACCGTATCAGTATCACAAGAAGTTGATACCAGTAAACCATCAGGAGCATTTCAAGAAAATCTTTACTATATGTTTTCGGAATTTGATAACGCCATGCGTAGAGATAAAACCGTTACAGGAATGCGTGAGAAGCTCAGGAATGGATATTGGTGTACTAATCCTCCTGTTGGATATATCAATACAAATAAAGGAGCTACAGCAGATAAAGCCAATTTAATATTAGATGATAAAGGCAAGATGATAAAACGTGCCTTTTTGTGGATTTATAAAAATGAATGGACAATCGAAAGAGTATCAATAGAAACCCAAAAATACGGATTACATATAAAAGCTAAAAGACTGTCTGAGCTTTTTAGAAATCCTTTCTATGCAGGACTTCTTGTAAGTTCATTAATCCCTGATGAAGTTATAGAGGGAAAACATGAAAGAGCAATTACCCCTAAAATCTTTGATAAGGTAAATGATATTTTAAACAATAAATCAATATCTAGAAAAGGTATTAAAATACAAAAGAAATTAGAAGATGTACCATTGAGAGGTTTAATAATTTGTGATGTATGTAGTAGAAAAATGACAGCTTATAAGGCTTCTAAAAATAAAGAATATTATTATAAATGTAATACTGTTGGTTGCAAGAACAATCAGAGAGCAGAGCAGGTTCATGAAAGCTTTAAAGAAATTCTAAGTTATCTGCAAGTGGATAAGAAACACGTAGAGCCTTTAAAGGCATATTTAAAAGCTAAATTTTCAGACTTAAATAATGAGAATGAAGAGAAGAGAAAAAAGTTAAGTTCTTCTTTAGCAAATGTCGAAACCAAACTTGAAAAGCTAGAAGAAAAATATCTCTTTGAAGGCGTAAGTCAAGAAATATATCAGAAGCATTTAAAAAGATTAACCAACGAGAAAAACGAAATCTTGAAGGATTCCAACAATCCTGAGATAAAATTATCGAACCTTAATAAACTGATAGATTTTTCCACAAAAATAAGCTCTAACTTACTGAAAACATGGGATAAACAAGATTATGACAAAAGGGTGGAAATTCAAAATATACTGTTTCCAGTAGGAATTAGGTACAACCGAAAAAAACAACTTTATCGAACCGATAGAATTAATACTTTATTTTCTTCAAATACATTATTTTCAGAAAGTTACAAGGGTGATAAAAAAAGCGGAAATCTCATATTAAATGAGAAATCCGCTTCTGTACCCCCAACAAGACTCGAACTTGTATCTAGAGTTTAGGAAACTCTTGTTCTATCCCTTGAACTATGGGGGCTTTATTATTTTGCAAAAATATACTTTTCTTGTTTTTATAATACATAATTAATCAAAAAGCTGTATTTTTTACTACCTTTGTATTTCTTAATATTCTTTTTCAAACTAAATTTTAGCTCTTAATTATATATTTCGGAATTCTTCTTAAAGAAAACATTAGCTATGAAAAATCTTATCACATTAATATTAATTTTAATATTCAGTATCAACTTATTCTCGCAAGATATAGATATATATCGTAAAAATAAAGATGATAATTTAGTTATTCCCAATTTACCTCTTGGAATGAGTAATAATGAAATTCAGCTATTATCACGTAACCTTAGACTTAAAGATATGCTTTATGCCATGGCTGTACCGGGTTACGTTCACTTTAAAGCACAGGATATAAAAACCGGTTATTTGCTTATGGGTGGAAGAATGCTTGGTTATGCAGGCTTAGCACTAGCCTATTATAAGTTCAATACAGAAATAGAAAAAAAATGGTATCAGCTTAATAAACCGGTTAATGATGAAGATTATGTTAAATTTGATAATGGGTTCTACATTAAAAAAAGTAATATCTATATGGTAACATCAATGGCAATAATTTTTTCTACTTATATGTATGACTGGATTCACGGAGAATATATTTTAAAGAAAAAGCAAAATATAATTAGGTATAAATATGGTTTAAAACTTCAGGTACAAGATAGCTACAGTTATAATAATAGCCTTAATATTTTCCCTGTTGCAACATTTAATGTTAGTTTCTAAATCAACATAATTTCAAATTTTAAACATATGAATTATAAATATATAACAATATCTCTAACTTTAGTTTTCATATTTACATTTCAATATACTTACTCACAAAATAGTGCATTTATTGAATGGAAATATTTGGAATTAACAAATACTCAGAATGATGCTTATCTATCAGCCGACAATTATAGAAATGCAGAATTAGTTGCTGATAGCATAATATTCAATCAAGACGAAAGCTATCCAAATGATCATTTTTTTATAGAGTTATCGCGGTCCTATGCAATTAACAAAGAGCATGCACTTCAAGCTTTCAGTATTCTAAGACAACAATGTCTTTTCCCTAATGATTCGTTAAATAATATTGCTGTAAATGACTTTATTGATGCATGTTTAAAAATTAATATTGAGAAAGATAGAGCCGTCAAGATATTTAAAAATACTAATAAAGCTGATAATTTTAAATCTTTCTCAGATAAATTAAACCTATTAATTGAAAGTTCAATACAGCTTTATAATAAGCAAACTGATATAATTATTCTTAGATATTTAGAGTATTATAAAAGCCTAAACCGTAACCCCTCTTTTGTGATTTCGCAATGGGCTTTTCTTAGCAAAATAAAACTTGGAGAAAAGAAAAAAAATAAAGCCTTTGACATTAATAGAGAAAAACAATTCTCTAGAATGTGGCAGGTAGAAGATTTAAAACTTCAAAAGAGAATAATTATGAGAGCTGAGCATTATTATGCAAAAAACAATGCCAAAGGTGAAGCAAGATATTATTTATCAAAATATAATAAACTCGATTTAAATATATTTAATAAGTTCCAAATGACATGGAGAAAATTATTTCTTCCACTACGATAAGTAATATATCTTAATCTTTTGCGACACCCAATTCTTTCCATACCAAAGCTGCTGCGCCAAGGAGAGCCGCTTCATTACCTTTAAGACCAGAAATAATAATTGGCACTTTACTTTTATATATTCTCAATAAATGTTTTTCCATAGCTTCCTTGGTTGGTTTCACAATTAAGTCACCTGATTGTGCTAATCCACCAAACAAAACTATTAATTGAGGACTGCTAAAGGCGACTGCATTAGCCAAAGCTTTACCCAAAACATTACCGGTAAACTTAAAAGCATCCAAAGCAACACTATCACCATTTAAAGCGGCTTTTTCTATCATTTTACCAGATAATTGATTAAAAGAAACACCTTCTAATTCACTCCTGACATGATTTGCTTCTAACATTCTAACAATGGTTCTCTTTATACCGGTGACGGAAGCATAAGTCTCCAAGCATCCTTTTCTTCCACAACCACACTGTCTTCCATTCTCCTTAACAATAACATGTCCCAATTCACCAGCAAACCCATCGTGACCATATATTAAATTACCATTAGCAACAATACCACTTCCCAGCCCGGTTCCAAGAGTTATCATTATAAAATCTTTAATATTCTTAGCTCTACCAAACATCATTTCGCCAATAGCGGCAGCATTAGCATCATTTGTCAAATAACAAGGTACCCCAAAGGCCTGTTTAAAATATTGAGCCAAAGGAATAATTCCTTTCCACTTCATATTAGGAGCATATTCTATTGTACCTCTATAAAAATTACCATTTGGTGCGCCAATTCCAATACCACGAATAACATATCTACCCTTTAACTTATCGATCGTTTTCTCTGCAATATCCTTAACTATCATAACTAGGCTATTAGCAGTTTCAAATTCACTTGTCGGAATACTATGCTTAGATAAAATATTTCCTTTTAAATCAATGAAAGCAAAATCAGCATTTGTGCCTCCAATATCCATTCCAATTACTATAGGTATAATCATATTATATATTTAAGTTGATGCAAATATGCAGTTTTATTTCCAATAAAAAAAGTAGATAATCTATATTACCTACTTTTTTTCAATCTTTCTACCTTAATAATTATCAACTTTTGTTAACAGTTTGAAATAGGCCAAGAAAGTATATAAATAATGATTAGTCATGACCTTTCACAACCATCATCATCACCTTTAAGTTTAGTTTAAAGAACATATATAATTGTTTAATCAAGCAACGACGCCAAAATAGAGTAATCTTTCTGGGACGTGTTGCATAAGCGTATTCTGCATATGGCTTATTCGCCAATCTTTCGTGAATTTGTGGCATAATATATAATTTTATAAGTTTCTAATAATTAATAATAAATTCTATTCCGGTATCATTGACCAACCAAATTTTGCTTTTGCTTTATATAAGAACATATAGTGCATAAACAATTTCATCCAGTGACCAGCTAGACCAATTACACCAACTGTTGCATTGATATCACGGCCATATTCCGGATATTTTTCCCAGTCAGGAACAATTGGCGAAACAGTCATTGTTGCCGCTTGTCCTTTTGTAAATCCGTAGCCAGCACTTACAATACAGGCTGCTGCCTGACGAGTCATTGATGCGGAATGAGGATGGTCTTTTCTACCTGTTTTAATACGGTGCACAATATTCTGAGCTACCACTTTTCCAATAACACCGGAAGGCATACCTGTACGTGGTGGTGTAGGGAATATCTTTGTTCCATTAGGACTTGTATATGGCTTACTCATTGAATGAGGTGGCGCAAATGCAATTCCTGATGCATACATAAAGTCATATACCGAACTTTGGTAAATAGATGGCCAATCGCTTGCTTTCCACTCTTCGTAAGGCTTAGGAGTATAATCAGCATCAACTTTCATCATGCCATTTGGTGCAAATACTTTAGAAGTAATATCTTCACCTGCTTTATCAAATGCTTTAATATTCGCTCCCCCAAAACCAGGAATAAGCATCGCAAAATCAAACTCTATCTCGTGATACGAACCATCTAATAATTCATAAAAAGCTTTTCCTTCTTCTACCTTATAGACACCGGCTCTTTTTATCCAGCGTATTCCATATTCTGCTAATACTGATTCTGTAAATACTTTTGTTGGTGTAATATATCCTCCACGTTTTATATAAGCTCCTCCCATTCCAAAATCACCAAGCTCATATTCATTACTAATCCATATTATATCTGCCAGATGTGATAATTTACGTTTATCAACTTCAAAAGCTATATTTAAAGCATATTCAAAAGCTGCTCCTTGACAAGTTGCCATAGGATGCCCTGTTCCAATTAAAAAAGTTTGATGTTCTCCATTTTCCATTTTGGTAAGTGCTGCTTCTAAATTTTTCCATGAATGTGCAGCATGGTCATAAGTACATACTGAATTAGTATATAAATCAGGTCCTAAACCAGGTGTTCCGGCAAAGTTTAATGTTGGTCCTGTACCATTTACCATAAAATCGTATTCTACTATTTCCTCTTGCCCCTGCTTTCCTTCTTCTACATACGAAATCTTAACATACGGACTACTAATATCTGAATCTCCCTCAGGATGTACTGATGTAGCTAAAGCTTGTTTGAAAATAATTCCTTGTTTTTTATATACAGGAGCTAATTTAAATTTCACCTCATTTGGCTCCATTAGGCCTACACCAACCCATATATTTGAAGGTACCCACTGATAATTACTATTGGGACTTACAATTATTACTTCGTGCTGTTTACCTAGATACTTTTTCAAGTAAAGTGCAGCGGTATGACCAGAGATACCTGCACCTAGTACGACTACTTTTGACATAATATATTATATTAATTTGAAATGATTTTACAACCAACTAAGGCAATTTGCTTACAATGTGCTATTTAAGAAAATACCGTGATAATTATGAAGCAAATATAATAAATTTAGGTAAAACAATACGTAATTATCTATTAAAAAATGATATTTATTATATTTCTGTACGCAATATTCAAAATTACATCTAAAAAAACAGAACTAATTCATTTTCTTATATTTAGGCATTATCATAATACAGGCCTTCCTAACTGCATACCAAAGTGTAATAGATTGAAGGCTTTACAGCACTCTATTTTATACTCTTTCAGTAGCAAACTGTATGTATAATGTGATTTAAAGTTTAATTGTATATAAACTTATATATAATTGAAAAATATATAATTATAAGTTTTCTAAACAAACCTAATGCCTTGCTGTAAAAAAAATTCTATGATTAACCTATTTTCCTTCTATCCAGTCTATAATCTCCTTATCATCAGGTTTAGTACTTGGCCTAAGCACTTTTACCAAAATACCATTCTCATCAATTAAATATTTCTGAAAATTCCATTTTACTTTTGAGTCTTTAACTCCGTTTAGCTTTTTCTCAGTAAGCCAATGATAAATTGGAGCCATCTCCTTACCCTTTACAGACACCTTTGACATCATTATAAATGTAACGCCATAATTTAAAGTGCAAAATTGTTTTATCTCTGCATTCGTACCAGGCTCTTGATGCATAAAATTGTTAGCAGGAAATCCAACTATCGTAAAATTTTTATCTTTATACTTCTTATAAAGAGCCTCTAGTGCTTCGTACTGAGGTGTAAATCCGCATTTTGATGCAACATTTATTATCATAATTTTTTTGCCCTTTAAACGCGACATTTCAAAATTATTACCATCAATATCTTTTACTACAAAAGAATAGAATCCAGAATCTGCTGTTGTAAAAGCTAATGTACTTAATAAAATTACTATAAGGTATATTTTGCTCAATTGTATTTTTATATTTTTCATATCTAATTATTATCGTCATTAGTTTATCTTACATCATTCACTATTATAAATTAACATCTAACTTATTTTATTGTTCTTCAGTAAATTAACCTGAATTATTCACAAATAATCATGACGATTAAGTAAAACAAATAAAATACACACACCTGTTTCTAAATATTTCCTAGCAATAATTAAGAATATTTGCACACAAAAACATTAAGCTTCCATAATAAGGTTATCAGGAAAATTAACAAAAAACACCCTGCTTGTAGATCTTGTGATAGCAGTATAAAGCCAGCGCATATATTCCTTATTGATTTTATCCTCAGTTATATATCCTTGATCCACAAACACAGTATGCCATTGTCCCCCTTGAGTTTTATGACAAGTTAAAGCATAAGAAAATTTTATCTGTACAGCATTGAAATATGGGTTTTCTTTTATTTTTGCTAATCGTTTCGATTTCTGTGTAATATCCATATAATCTTCCATTACAGCCATATATAGCTTATTATTATCTTCATAACTCATAGCTGGGGCTTCCACTTCTAAGCTATTTAGCATTACTTTTATTTCTATTTCTTTAGCATCAGGATAATCAACCATTCTAGCCGAAATATCAGCAAACTGAAATCCATACATTTCTTCAACTTTCTGTACTGACATTAGTTCTAAAATATCACCATTTGCTAAAAAACCCGCTACATTATCATCATCTAACCAATAGTAATTGTTTTTTACAACCATCAAATAATCTCCGGCATTTATCTTTTCTTCTCTAAAAAGTATTCTGTTTCGTATTTCTCTATTGTAAAGATTTGCTCTTTTATTAGAGCGAGTAATAATAACGGTATTATCAAAACCATGAAAATCGTATGCCGACACTAATTCGTCTAACAACTCAGCACCTGGCAAATTAACCAAATCGCGCTGACCATAAAGATCAAAAATAGGAGTTATAAAATTCTCCTCATTTATTCTCTGTCGTAGAATAGTGGCATTTAATAATATCCCTGATTGCTTTTCCTGCCGTACTACCTCGTCAAGTTCAATATCGGTTATCTCCAGATGAAATGCATTTTTAAGATAGGATATATTTAAAGCCGGACTAATATCTAAACCAACTGGAGGCAGCTGGGCAGTATCTCCAACAAAAATAAGTTTACAATCATTTCCTGAGAAAGTATACTCCATAATATCGTAAAGCAAATTTCTACCACCACTTCTAGCAATACTGGTTTCATCAGGAATCATTGAAGCTTCGTCAATAATAAATATAGCGCGTTTGTATTTATTTCTTTGCAAAGCCAATATTAACCCTCCGCCGGAACCTGTACGAGCAAAATAAATACTTCTATGAACAGTTGAGGCTTTATAACCTGAATATTTGCTTAATACTTTAGCTGCCCTTCCTGTTGGTGCCATAAGCCGAAAAGCTCTTTTCTCTTGTCGTAAGTATTGTACTAAAGCCGATATAATAGAGGTTTTTCCTGTACCTGCATATCCTCTAATTACAAATAAAGGACGTGGAGTATTATCATCAACAAAACTAGCAAGCTTTTGCAAAAGTACATCTTGTTTGGAAGTAGGAGGATAACCAAACTGAGATTTTAAACTTAAATAATGTTGATGCGAAAAAAGGCTCATAATATCTAAAAAGGATAACCAATAGCAAAATTATATGCAATTAAAATATGTGAATTAGTCCCTTGACTACGCATTGTCCACCTGTCGCCAGCGGGGAAATAAGGTTGATAAATAGGATGTGCAATATCAAATCTTATTATCAAAAAATTCATATCATATCTTAGCCCATAGCCAACATCAACAGCAAGTTTAGTATAAAAGTCGTTAATTTTAAATTCGCCTCCGGGCATTGATTCACTTTTATTAATTAAGAAAACATTTCCAACATCAGTAAAAATTGCTCCCATAAGAGGCTTACTAATTGGAAAACGAAATTCATAATTCATTTCAATTTTAATATCTCCTGTCACCTCAAAAGAAGTGCTACCTGAATTAAAACTACCGGGGCCTAATGTTCCTATAGTCCAGCCTCTTAAACTATTTGCACCACCAATATAGAAACTCTTCTCGAAAGGTATGGCCACAGAACTACCTAAAGGAACTCCTGCTCCTAGATTAATTCTAAATACATGCATTGTATTTCCATTATTAGTAGGTATATTATATCTAAAATCAATCTCAGCTCTAGCAAATTGTGTATATGGTAAATCTCCAATAAAATATTGTCCTATACTATCTCTATGATTGCCAACAACTGAGCTAAAAAAACTATAAGGAATACCACCAAGCTCAATTTTACTAAAAAAGAATTTAAAAGGCCTTCTATTATTCACTTTCTTATTATTAAATAAGTAAGAATAGCTCATCCCTAAAACTAAGTGATCTTGATAAGAATACTTGATTCTGGGATCTTCATAAGCATCTATAGTCTCTTGAAACTCCGGTGTTGGAAAAATCTTTACAGATGATAATTCAACAGGATTAAGAATATGTGAAGTCCTGGTATTAGAAATCCATTTATAACCAAATGTTCCGTTAATAATACGTCGAGTATAATCTGGTCTGTCTTGATAGTTATAACCTAAGTTAAAAATAGTTTTAGGCGTAAAATATCTGGAAAAAAAATTTCTACGTACAGGAGCAAAAAAGCGAGGTATCTCAAGGCTCGTATTAATACCTGCTTCAAAAGTATTAAATATTTTCAGAATTGTATTAGGAGGATTATCACTATTAGTTACACTTTGCACTTCCAATGCTCCTCTAATATTTACTCTAAGTACTTCACCATTCTTAAATGTATTGCGACTAACTAAACCAAAATTCTGTTCCAGACCTAGCTCCCCTGCAGTATTTTTAACCTCAGAATTACTAACAATATCATATTTCGCCATTTTAGAAAGCCTTATATAACACTCTAATTGTCCAAAACCATCAATTTCTTGATGTAAATCATGAATGTTAATATTTACATATTTGTATATACTAAGATTATTTAAAGCCCTGTAAGTCTGAGATACATCCTTATTTTTATAAAATCTATTTGGCTTGATAAACAGGGTTTGAAGTATCGTTTTTGGATTTACTGCTAACTCTTTTGTGTGAATAAAATAATAATCAACCATGCCCCTATGGTCGTAATCATAAGAAAATTTTGTTGTGTCAATATTTTCACCGCTTGTAATATCTGAAACCTCCGGGATTATATATATTTTTTTATATTTATACTGTATATCCTTAATGTATTTAATAGTTGTATCTTCAAGGTTTTTTCTTTCCTCTTGTTCGTCTATTTTTAAAGTAACATTTACTCTATGTGAGTTTAAATTTGTATCAGCAATAAAACTAATTTGGCTTTTATTAAAATAATAAAAACCTTCATTTCTAAGTTGACTACTAATTCTAGAACGTTCTTGCTCCAATACTGAGATAGAAAAAATCATTCCAGTATCCAAAAGACTTCTCCCCCAATCGGCTAATACAAATGATTTTACAATTCTATTTTCAATATCAAAATCAAACTTATTAATTCTATAAGGCTCATTTGGTACAATTACATATTGAACTCTTGCTGTTTTTATATATTTTTTCTTAATAATACGAGCATAGATATCGGCATTATAATACCCAAGGTTTTTTAAATGCTGATTTATATTTTCCATTGTAGGATTTACAAGGCTAGAATCATATAATATAGGTGCTTCTCCAATGGTTTTTGTAAAAAAATTAAACAATTTACTACTGTCTTTAAAAATAGTTCCAATGTCATAAAACCACGTATATGGCCTTATAATCAATATCTTACTATTCGTTTTCTGTTTAAAATATGAGCTGATATTATGAGATTCTATCTTCCCTTTTTTAATTTTATAAGAGTTCCTTGTATACAAATAAGAATCTGCAGGCACATTACGTGTGGGATAGCAAGATACCATTCCAAGTATTAATATTAGAGCTCCGAATATCCTAAAAACTAACCTTTTCACAAAAAACTAAATTATATACAAATGTACTTAATTTTCAAATCAATAAAATAACGATTAATTATTTGATATTCCAATAAGTATTAGCAATAGCACATACCTTGTTATCGCTCTTAGTTCTAATAGTATGAACAAAAGAATTTTCTCTTTCCCCTTTTTCGGTATAAGACAAAATAGAGTCACCATAATGCGCCTCCCCAACAAATCTACCTTCAATATTATTAAGAAAATAATTGTCAATCACCTCTTCTGGAATAGACTCCACTAGCCATTGCAAATACCTAACATTATTGACGTGCTTATTTGTGTCCACATCAAAAAGATGAACATTAAATTCTTGATTATGAACCGCATTATCTAATGGTTTTAACTTTCGTACAATATTTGTATCAAGAGATTTCTCTTCACAAAATTGCCATCTTTCTCTAATATCATCAATAATTTTAATTGGCCTACGTCTTTCGATATCAAAGAAAACCCAAAGTCCTCTTGCTTTACCAATAATATTTCTTTTTTCGTCATAAATAATATTTTCTCTTGTTCCTCTAACTGTTGAATAACCGGATAACCAAGTTCTTATTGTAATCTTCTCCTTATATCTTGGGTATCTATCCATTTGCATTGCTCCAGAAATAAGCACCCATCCAATATTTTGTTGTTCGAGCTTATAAAGGCTGTAATCTATTGAATAACAATGTTCAGCAGCAGCTTCCTCAAGAAGAGTAAGCATAGTAATTGTAGAAGCCACACCAAACTTATTCATCTCAAAATATCGTAATTCAAATTCCTTATCAAAATAATTTTTCATTTATTAATAATTTATTAGTAAAACTATACATTCTAAAATAAACATTAATCTAAAGTATAATTTATCTTTAATTCATAGCAGCTTCTATTTCATCAATACTTACAGGGAAATCAGACATCAAATCTATGGGTTCTTCTCCAACTAAAATATCTGTTTCTATCCTCACTCCTATACCCTCTTCCTCAATATATATCGCCGGTTCACAGCTAAGCAACATCCCTTCCTTAAAAGTAGTTTGTTTACTACCCACATCATGCACATCCAAACCAATAAAATGAGCTGTACCATGCATAAAGTATTTTTTATATAAAGCATTCTCTCCTGTATGATTATCTATATCTTCTTGAGTAAATAACCCTAATTCAATCATTTTTTCCTGCATCCATTGTCCAACTTTCTCATTGATTATATCAATATTATTACCCGGAACATATAGACTCTTAGCCCTATTAAATACATCAAGAACAGCATTATAACATTCCCTCTGCCTATCAGTAAATTTACCATTTATTGGTATTGTCCTCGAACAATCAGCAGCATAATTTCCATATTCAGCACCAAAATCAAGTAATAGTAAATCTCCGTCTTTCATTATTTTATCATTTTCAGTATAATGAAGAATACAAGCGTTTTTGCCTGAAGCTACGATTGGACTATAAGCATGCCCCTCAGCACCATTACGAATAAACTCATATGTTATCATCGCCTCAACCTCATACTCTAACATATTAGGTTCGGTTTCTTGTAAAAGCTTGTGATAGGCTTTCTTTGTTATATCAACAGCAGTTTTAATTTGTACAAGTTCTTCTTCTGATTTTATTAATCTCTGCTCTGTTATAAAATCATTAATTGAAACAAATTCTTTTTCAGGGAAATCATTTCTAATAGCATTTATTCTCCTTGTATTACTTGTAGGTAAATTATCAAAAGAGATTAGGTTCGGTGATTCAATATAATATATTGTTTTAGCCTTTTCCATACTTTTTAATAAAGCAGTTTCAAATTCTTCTATCCATTCAATTCTTTTTACTCCAGAAATCTCACTTGCCTGTTCTTTATTCAATTTCTCACCATGCCATATTCTTTGCAGATTATCTATATGCTTAATAAAAAGAAATTCTTCTTTTGCATTGTCAAATAGGTTTAACATCAATATAGATTGTTCCTGATTAATACCACAAAGATGATATAAATCAGAATTTTGTCTGTACGGAAAAAATTGGTCTCCATTACGATGATATTCATCAGAAGAAAACAATAATACAACAGAATTATGTTTTAGTTTATTTATCAACATCTTACGATTATTAATAAAGAACTTATTCGAAATAGATTTATAACGCATAGTTAATTATTTAGAACAGATTTAAATAGCATTGCAAATGTACAAATATGTTAAATATAGACTAAATTTGCGACGCTAAAATAGGGAATATATTATTTTTTTTACTTATCTAACAATATATCAGTATATTACAATACGATTTCCATATTTTAGAAAAGGTGTAAAAAGCCCTTCGAGATTATCGTAATTCTCGTTGAAACTTAATGTTCAATCATTTACGTTAAACAATCAAAACACTATGAGTAATTCATTACTAAATTACGCATCAATCACCAAGAAAATCAGCATGTCTATTATCGGGCTATTCCTTGCTGCATTTTTATTGGTGCATTTGACTATCAATCTGATGCTGCTTCTAGACGATGGAGGCGAATCATTCAGAGCTGCTGCTGAATTTATGGGAAAGAATCCTGTAATTAAAGTATTTGAAATTATCTTGTTTTCTGCATTTATCATTCACATTTTATTGGGAATAATATTGTGGTTTCAAAATAACGCAGCTCGTCCTATTGGCTATCAAAGAGCCAATATTACAAAAACCTCTCTAATGTCAAAATACATGATTCATACGGGAATCATTATTTTTATCTTTTTAGGGCTCCACTTTATCCATTTTTATTTTGTAAAAATAGGATTAGTGAGTGGTTTAATGGGAGAAGATGGACACCCTGATTTTTATAATTCTGCTTTAGAATTATTCAAACAGCCCCTCTATGTTATTATATACATAGTATCATTTTTGGCATTAGGATTTCACTTAAACCACGCCATTCAATCAGGATTTCAAAGTTTAGGCTGGGAGCATAGTAAATATACTCCAGCAGTCAAAGCAATTAGCACTATCTACGCCTTGGTGATTTCCGTAGGTTTTACAATTATTCCACTATTTATTTTAATAGCAGGAAAATAAGTTTTTTAATAATGAAATTTCATCATAAAATACAATAAGATATGATAAAATTAGATTCAAAAATCCCTGAAGGGGCAATGGCTGATAAGTGGAAAAACTATATTGACCACGCCAAATTAGTAAACCCTTCTAACAAACGTAAATTAGACATTATCGTTGTTGGAACAGGTCTAGCTGGAGCTTCTGCTGCTGCTTCCTTAGCAGAAATGGGATACGAAGTAAAGATATTCTGTTATCAAGACAGTCCTCGTCGAGCACATAGTATTGCTGCTCAAGGTGGTATTAACGCTGCAAAAAACTATCCTAATGATGGTGATAGCGTATACCGTTTGTTCTATGATACAGTAAAAGGTGGTGACGACAGAGCTCGCGAAGCTAATGTATATCGCCTTGCAGAAGTAAGTAATAATATTATTGACCAATGTGTAGCTCAAGGTATTCCTTTTGCTCGTGAGTATGGTGGATTGCTTGACAACCGTTCTTTTGGTGGAGCACAAGTTTCGCGTACTTTTTACGCACGAGGTCAAACCGGACAACAATTATTGTTAGGTGCTTATAGTGCATTAAGTCGTCAAATCAAGAAAGGTAAAGTTACTCTTTACAACCGTCGTGATATGCTTGATGTAGTAAAAATCGATGGTCGTGCCAGAGGTATCATTACCCGTAATTTGGTTACAGGAGAAATTGAAAGACATGCAGCTCATGCAGTAGTTCTTGCTACTGGTGGTTATGGTAATGTATTCTACCTTTCTACCAATGCAATGGGTTCTAATGTTTCACCTGCATGGAAAGCTTATAAAGCCGGTGCTGCTTTTGCCAACCCTTGTTATATGCAGATTCACCCAACTTGTATTCCTGTTCATGGAGACTTCCAGTCTAAGCTAACACTAATGAGTGAAAGTTTACGTAATGATGGTCGTATTTGGGTTCCTAAGAAAAAAGAAGATGCAGAAGCTATTAAAGCTGGCAAACTTAAACCAACACAAATTAAGGAAGAAGATAGAGATTATTATTTGGAAAGACGTTATCCTGCATTTGGTAATTTAGTACCTCGTGATGTTGCCTCCAGAGCAGCAAAAGAGCGTGTAGATGCCGGACATGGAGTTGGACCTACCGGTATTGCTGTTTACCTTGATTTTGAAGAAGCTATTGGCAGATTAGGAAAAAGTGTAGTAGAAGCCCGTTATGGCAACCTATTCCAAATGTATGAAAAGATTGTTGACGAAGATCCTTATACTACTCCAATGATGATTTATCCAGCATCACATTACACAATGGGTGGACTTTGGGTAGATTATAACTTAATGACTACTGTTCCTGGATTATATGCCATAGGAGAAGCTAACTTCTCTGACCACGGTGCTAACAGACTAGGAGCATCAGCATTGATGCAAGGATTAGCAGATGGTTATTTTGTGCTCCCTTACACTATTGCTGATTATCTTGCTGACCAAATACACGTTCCTCGTTTCACCGGAAAAGAGCCGGAATTTAATGATGTAGAGAAAAACGTTAACGAAAGAATTAAAAAACTCATGAGCATTAACGGAAAACAATCTGTTGACTCATTCCATAAACGTTTAGGACACATTATGTGGGAATATGTTGGTATGGCCAGAAATGAAGAAGGTCTAAAGAAAGCATTAGAAGAAATCCCTAAATTAAGAGAAGAATTCTGGAAAGATGTACGTATCCCAGGTGATACAGCAGAATTTAATAACGAGCTGGAGAAAGCAGGTCGTGTTGCTGATTTCCTTGAACTAGGAGAATTAATAGCGCGTGATGCTTTAAACAGAACTGAATCTTGTGGTGGTCACTTCCGTGAAGAAAGTCAAACTCCTGAAGGCGAAGCTAAAAGAGATGACGAGAACTTCACTTATGTGGCAGCATGGGAATACAAAGGAGACGGCCAAGAGCCTGAATTGCATAAAGAACATTTGACATTTGAAGCCATTAAATTGGTTCAACGTAACTATAAATAGGGAGAAATTATGGATTTAACATTAAAAATATGGCGTCAAGCCAATGCCCAAGCCAAAGGAAAAATGGTTGAGTATAAAGTCACCGGCGTTTCTCCTGACAGCTCATTCTTTGAGATGTTGGACGTCCTCAATCAAGATTTGATTGAAAAAGGAGAAGACCCTGTAGCTTTTGACCACGATTGCCGTGAAGGTATATGTGGTACTTGTAGTTTATATATTAACGGTCGTGCTCACGGTCCTGACAGTGGTGTTACCACCTGTCAGCTTCATATGCGTAAATTTAAGGACGGTGATACAATTTTTATTGAGCCGTGGAGAGCAAAAGCTTTCCCAATCGTCAAGGATTTGATAGTAAACCGTGGTGCTTTTGATAGCATTATTCAAGCTGGTGGTTATATTTCAGTAAATACTGGTGGTGTACCTGATGCTAACGCTATTCCAATACCAAAGGTTAATGCTGATGCAGCTATGGATGCTGCTGCCTGTATTGGATGTGGTGCTTGTGTGGCAACTTGTAAAAATGCTTCTGCAATGCTTTTCGTTGCTGCTAAAGTATCTCAGTTTGCTAATTTACCTCAAGGTAAAATTGAAGCAAAACGTAGAGTTCAAAATATGGTCGCTGAAATGGACGCTTTAGGATTTGGTAATTGTTCTAACACTTATGCTTGTGAACAAGAGTGCCCTAAGGAAATTTCTGTTTCTAATATTGCCAAGATGAATAGAGAGTTCTTATCGGCTAAATTATGTGCCGATGTAAAAGACATCTAAACAATCTTTAAATAATTTACAAAAAGCCATTTCTTTAAATAGAAATGGCTTTTTATTATTTATTAACTAAACTTTGTTAAAAATAAAACCACAATACAGCATTTTACCTATTCCATAACAAATTATTAGTTTTACATTTGCACTTTAATCACATAATTTTATTAAAACAAAGCAAATAATGAAAACAAAACATCTTCTACTTCTGACACTTTTAATAATAGTATCAATTTTACAAGCACAAACAAGTTTCTATGGAGTGAGTTCTAAAGGCGGAGTTAACAACAAAGGAGTTATTTTTAAAACAGATGCTAATGGCTCTAATTTACAAACGGTATTCGATTTCAAATTTTATCATGCCGGCAGAAACCCCAAAAGTGTATTTACACAAGCTTCCAATGGAAAAATTTATGGAACAACTCAGTTTGGAGGCACCCATCTTTGTTCATTCCCTTGGTATCAATACCAAAAATATAGCGGTGTTATTTTTGAATATGATCCTAGCAATGAAGATTATACTGTTCTATTTAATTTTAATGATACCATAACAGGCTGTTGGCCAACCAGTGCTCCTGTTTTGGCATCAAATGGAAAACTTTACGGAGTTACTCCAGGAGTTGGAGGTTCAAGTCAACATTATGGTACTGTATATTCCTATGATATATCATCAGGAACTTATACAAAAATTCATTCTTTCGGTCATAGCAATAATGATGGAAAGAATCCGGTTGGAAACCTTTTAATAGCATCCGATGGCAAAATATACGGTGTAACTTCTAATGGTGGATTTCAAGATAAAGGTACTATTTTCAAAATAGACCCTGCCACTGATATTTACACCAAAACAAAAGATATGTGGACTTCGTGGTCAGCACCCAAATCCGGACAAGATGCTAAATCAGGCTTGATACAGGCTCCTGATGGAATTATGTACGGAACGACAGAATCAGGAGGAAATTACCCTCCTAATTATTCATATGCATTTGGAAATATTTATAAATACGATCCTTCTACAAATGTAGCTACTAATTTATTTGGATTTAGTAATGATTCTCTTGGTAAAAATCCAACTGGAGCGCCAGTTTTAGTGGGAACAAACTATTTATTTTGTGTAACACATCAATATTATCAAATTCCTGGCACTTACAACCAAGAACCTCATTATTACCTTTGGAGATATAACATTTCCTCTGGTACTGCAACAGTTGTTGATAGTATTGCAAATGGAACTTTTAATCAAGATATTACTCTAAACAGCAATAATAAAATATTGATAACAGGTAAAGATTATAATATTTCTAGTGCAATTCGTATTTGGGAATTTAATCCCAATAATAACACACGTACGCTTATAGACTCTAATAATAATCTAAAATACTTATATAGAGGTTTTATGCAAGCCTCAAATGGAAAATATTATGCTGGTGGTACTTTTCCCGATGGACAAACTTCTTATTCTACATATTCAAATGGATCATTTGTTGAATATGATGCTTCGAATCATAATGTGATAGAAAAATTTAGATTTTCTGAACCAATAGATGGAATAAGTCCTGAAGGAGATTTACTAATGGCTAGTAATGGAAAAATGTATGGTCTAACTTCAAAGGGAGGTGTTTTTAATAAAGGTGTTATTTTTGAATTTAATCCTTCTAATGACAGTTATACAAAACTGAAAGACCTTGATAGCCTAACAGGATATGAACCAAAAGGAAGTCTGATGGAAGCTTCTAATGGAAAATTATATGGAATGACTTCAAGAGGTGGAACAAACAGCTATGGTGCTATTTTTGAAATTGACACAACTAATTGGACATTCACCAAAAAAGCTGATTTTACCAGTAGTATTCATTCTACTCGTGGACGATTAGTAGAAGCATGGGACGGCAATCTTTATGGTCTTAGTTCTTATGGATATGGAAGATTATTCCAATATAATATAACCACCGGTACTATTACTTCTAAGTATACCTTTTCCAATAATGACGGTACTAACCCAAGCGGAAGTTTAACTCTTGCTAATAATGGAAAACTATACGGACTAACTGAAGATGGTGGTGCCAGCTATTATTCTCATGGTACTTTATTTGAATTTGACCCTGCAACATCTACCTTCACCATGAAAAAGGAATTATACAATTACACTGGTTATCATTCACAGGGAAATACCCCTTTATTAGGTAGTGATGGCAAAATATATTTGCTTATCTCTAACGGTGGTAGTGGAAACACAGAATATAACGGTGGTACCATTGACGAATATATTCCCGGAGCTACAAGCGTAACAAATAAAGCCACCTTTTCTGTAAATAATACAGGATCAAAACCATTTGGCGATTTAATGGAAGCTGCTAACGGAAAGCTTTATGGCTACACTTATGTTGGAGGAGCAAATAATAAAGGAACTTTATTTGAATACAATAGAGCAACAGGTACAATAACAAAAAAAGTTGATTTTAATGGCAGTAATGGCGCCAATCCAATGTACGGCTCTTTAACAGAGTTTGGACTTTCGAATATCACTATTACTTCTCAGCCCGCAATATCATCAAGTTGTATAGGCGATTTAGCATTACTTACTGTAGCCGCTAGTCATACTACTTTATTGCATTATCAATGGTATAAGAATGGTAATAGAATAGCTGGAGCAACAAACGACACTCTAAGCTTCAATACTCTATCTGCTTCTGATGCAGGAACTTATTATTGTAAAATAAGTGGTGGTGCCAGAACTATTGTCTCAAATTCATTAACAATAAGTCCTACTGCCAAACCTACTGTCTCTATAAGTAATCTTGCCTCTAATTATTGTGCAGATAATGCAGATATTAATTTAACAGCCACTCCTAGTGGAGGAACTTTTAGCGGAACAGCTGTTAATGGTTCTGTATTTTCACCTAGTACAGCTGGAGCAGGAAATGTAGATGTTATTTATAGTTATACTGATACTTATGGATGTTCTAATGCTGATACAGTAAACGTTACAATAAATAGTTTACCCGATGCTAGTTTTAGTGGATATAGTGCAACATATTGCGACAATTCACTACCTTCAACTCTTATACCTGCTACTACAGGTGGTACTTTCTCAGGAAATGGTATAAGTGGAAATGTGTTCGACCCAACTTTTTATGCAAATTTACCAAGTATAATGATGATTAGCAAAATAAAATATGAAATTACTGATGCTAACTCTTGTTATAATGCCGATTCAGTGAATGTTACATTATATCACTCACCAATTGTTAATATTAATGGATTAGATACAATTTATTGTGAAAATGCTGCAATTGATACTTTATTAGTCACTCCTACAGGAGGAACAGTTACAGCAGGGGCCTTCTTAAATGGAAATATCTTTAATCCTGCTAATGCAGCATTGGGTTATAACTATATTTATTATTCTTACACTAACTCCAATAATTGTAGCAATAGTGACACCATAAAAATAAAAATTAACGCAGCTCCAGATGCTAGTTTTAGCGGTCTTGCTGCTAGCTATTGTAATAATGATGCAGCCTCAACTTTGATACCAACTGAAGCTGGAGGAACATTTACCGGAACTACTTCAGGATCGACTTTCGACCCTAATCAAATTACTATACCTGCTAATGTTTTATCATTATCCAAAACTGTTTCGTATTCTATAACAAATGCTGATGGTTGTATGGATTCTGTTTCACACAACACTATCATATATCCTTTACCTAACGTAAGCTTTGGAACACTAGTTCCATCCATTTGTAATAACGGAATCCCAATTATACTAAATTCAGGAACACCAGCAGGTGGAACATATTCCGGTAATGGAATCCAGGGAATAGTATTTATCCCTTCAGATGCAAGTATAGGTAATGATACATTGGTTTATAGTTACACTAATTCTAATAACTGTACAAATACGGATTCAACTATTATTGAAGTTTTACAATCTCCAGATTTTACACTTGGTGACGATTCAAGTATTTGTATTAACCATGTAATAACATTAGCAACAAAACTCGGTAATGGCTATGTTTACCTTTGGAATGACGGCTCAACAGACTCTACATTAACTATCGACGCTTCAACATTAGGTACAGGTACTTTCACATATTCTGTTACTGTTACTGACCAGTCGAACAATTGCGTGGAAAATGATGATATTGAAATTACTGTAAATCCATGTACGGGAATTAATACTTCCGACAACCAAAGTAACAATATCAAAATATATCCAAATCCATCAATAGGTGTTTTTAATATAGAAACAAACACTAGCTTTGAAACATTAGAAGTTTATTCTACCGATGGAAGATTAATTTATTCTGAAGAAATAAAAAGTAAGGGAATGAATCTAAAACTAGACCTTACAAATCAAAGTAAAGGAGTTTATTATCTTTTATTAAATAATGGAGAAACTATAGAGCGTAAACAATTAATAATGAAATAGTTTAATTTAAAACTACTAGTATTTTAAACACAGAATAATTGGAATAAAATTCCAATTATTCTGTGTTTTTTATTTATCCCCCATTATTAACAAATAATTTTAACGATTAAATAAAATTAATAAATTTAAATATTACACGCTAATAGCCTGTTAGTAGCACTTCTATAGAATTTAGGTTATAATAATATTAACATAAACCTTGTTATATATTCTTCTTAGAGGTCAACACTCTATCATATATAAATAATGAAATAGCAGCTAAAATACCAATGGCAAAAATCACTATCCAAAAATTATTGGGATGATATTGGTTCCATAAAAGATTACTAAATTCGTGAGAGTTAAGATTAGCCTGATGAGCAATAGCTTCAAAATTTTGATTTTTGGATAAGTTCAAATTGATTTTTAGATTATTATCCGAAGCATATCGATTTGCCAATTCGTATTTATCTGATATTCTTTGATATACCGGTCCTGAAACTATTCCTGCAAAAACATTTCCCAGAAATAATGGAATAAATGAAAATCCCATAAATAGAGCTTTTTTATCCTTTGGTGCTATTCTTCCAATATACTCTGTAATCTTAGGGCTGGCAGACATTTCGCCAATGGAGAAAATAAGAATAGCACCCAAAGTAAACATTACATTTTGCGTATAAACAGTTAAACCCATACCTATAGTTGCTATAATAATTCCTGTTACCATTGTACTCAAAGGCTTTATTTTCATAACAAGATATGAAATAAATATTTGAAATATAATGATAAACATGGCATCAGAATTAGTGATAAATTCAGCATCCATTTGATTTCCTACATGATAATTTTTAGCAAAAAAAGGTAAATGATCACTAAAGAAATAATATATCTGACTACTATCGACCCACTGAGAAATAAAAACAGGTAATGAGAAAAACAGTTGATTATACATAGTCCAAAAACCGGATATTATCAATAGGAAAATCATAAACTTAAGGTCAGAAAACACAACAATAATATTTGTAAATATTTTTTTTATACTTTTTCCTAATGGTTCATCAGTATTTTCTCTGTTTGGTTCTTTGTACAACAGCAATAAAATAAAATTAAGAGCAATAATGCCACCAACAATATAAAAAGTATTTTCACGATAAAGTAGAGTAATTAATGGACCAACAAATGCTCCAATATTCACCATCATATAGAAAATACCAAAACCAATGGATGAAGTCTCTTCATTTGTAGTTTTAGCAATAGTAGCAGATATTATCGGCTTAAATAAGGCAGCTCCTAAAGCAAGGTATAAGTACATAATAAAAACACCTATAAAACTGTGAAAAAACGGAAATAATAAAAAAGCCGAAACATAAACAGTGAAAGCTATTGAAAGTACTTTTTTGTACCCAAACCTATCAGCAATGGCACCAGTTATAACAGGAAGAAAATATAATATTCCTGTACCAACACCCATTATTGTTCCTTTTTGAGTTTGTGTAAATTCCAACCCACCAAGATCTGATGATTCTGTTAAATAGTTGGCAAAGAGCATAAAAAAACCATACCATGCTGCTCTTTCTATTAGTTCAATACTATTAGCTACCCAAAAAGTCTTTGGATATTTTGTTATTATTTTAACTATTCCACTCATATCATAATACTTATTTTTTAGAAATTGCAAAGTAAAGATAAATTTTATGATATAGGCTATCGCTAATACTCTTTATTTTTTTAAGCTCATCTATAGACTTGAAATCACCATTAATAGAACGATATTGGGTTATCTCATAGGCAACATTTTTACTGATATAAGGATGCTTTTTTAGTTCATAGTATGATGCATTATTAATATCAAATACTTTTACAGAATCTGTATTTACAATAAAATAATCAATAATTTGCTTATAACGCAAGGAATCAATTTGATAAACTTCAAGTAACTGACTTTTGTCAACATAACCACCAAGATAGCTCTTATATTTAAGAATTCCTTTCGCAGTAGCAGGACCAATTCCTTTTATCTCCATCAAGCTATTGAAACTAGCAGAATTTAATTCAATTTTTAGAGTGTCTCTCTCTCCCATATCTCCAAAATCGTTTTCCTCTTCCTCCAAATTATCTTCCATATCATCAATTACAACAAAAGGTATCAATCTGTTGCATTCTTCAGAATTAAGACAATACATTTTCCTTAAGTCATCTTTAGTATAAAAGCGTCCACCTTTTCTAATATATTTACAGATACTTTTGGCTTGCTTAGGTGACAACCCAAATGACACCCACTCTTTTTCGGTAATAGTATTAGGGTTAAAATTATAAAGTATAGCTTGTTTTTTCTTCTTAAAAGTAGAGTCTTTTTCAAGGGAAGGCTTAATATCAAGCTTTAATCTCACTTTTTCTTCCTTTAAAGCTTCCATTTGTTTATTAAATGACCTAAAATCAAATTCCTCTTGAAATAAACCAGGGCTAAAAATATTATATATCAATAAAACAAAAATTACAATGGAGAGGATAAACACACCTCTTCGCTCTGCTTTATTAAAAGTAAACAGATTTTTAATATCATCTTTTCTCAAAGTCGAAATATTTTATTATCACAAAGATACCAAATATTTTCATTAACGTATGTCAATAAAACTAAATAATACGTCACTTAGATTCAGCCAGCAAATACAATCTATTCTTCTATTTCTTCTTCATGAACAATATTTAAATCCATTTGTCGCTTCATAAGATCAACATTTTTAACAATTACTTTTACTGTATCTCCAAGTCGATATTCATTACCAAATCTACGTCCAATTATTTTATAATTATCTTCATCAAGATAATAATAATCATCGGCTAAACTTTGCATAGCAACTAATCCTTCGCTTTTTACTTCTGTAATTGCCACAAATAATCCCCACTTACTTACTCCTGAGATTTTACCTATAAATTTCCTGCCAATCTTGTCAAGCATATATTCCATTTGCTTATATTTTATTGACTCTCGTTCAGCTTGTGCAGCCTTGCGTTCCATTTCAGAAGTATGATCACAATATTCTTCATATTCGTCCTGACTGACTTCAGACTTACCATCAAGATATCGCTGCAAAAGCCTATGAACCATCATATCCGGATATCGTCGTATTGGTGAAGTGAAATGCGTATAGTATTTAAATGACAATCCATAGTGACCAATATTTTGTGTAGAATACACTGCCTTCGCCATTGTTCTAACTGAAATAGTTTCAATCAATTTTTCTTCTCCTTTACCTGCAATATCTTCAAAAAGTTTATTCATAGAATGCACTAGGCTCTTGCGCGATTTTAAACTCACCTTATAACCAAGTTTACGAACAAATTCCGAAAATTGTATTAGTTTCTCTTGATTAGGAACATCATGTATTCTGTAAACAAAAGTCTTAGGTTTTTGAGATTTACCATATTTCTTTAAACCTACGAACTCTGCAACTTTCCTATTTGCTAATAACATAAAGTCTTCAACCAACCAATTAGCTTCTTTCTGAATTTTTAAATGAGCACTTAAAGGTTTTCCATTTTCATCTAAATCGAAACGTATTTCTTCGGATTTAAAATTAATACTTCCTCCTCTAAACCTTTCTTCTCTGAGGGTAGAGGAAAGATGGTATAACTTCATAATCTCTTCCTTATAATCACCATCAGCACCTTCAATAATATCTTGAACTTCTTCATACGCATATCGTCTATTTGACTTAATAACCGTTCTGCCAAACCATTCTTTATGCACCTTAGCTTTATCGTCCATTTCAAAAATGGCAGAAAAAGTTAATTTTTCCTCATTCGGGCGCAAACTACAAACTAGATTAGACAATTGCTCAGGAAGCATAGGAATAGTTCTATCAACAAGATAAATTGAAGTTCCCCGCTCATAGGCTTCTTTGTCTATTACAGAGTTTGGAGTTACATAATGAGTAACATCAGCAATATGAATTCCTACTTCCCAATTACCATTATCTAACTTACGAAGTGAAAGCGCATCATCAAAGTCCTTAGCATCAACAGGGTCGATGGTGCAAGTAAATACATCTCTATAGTCTTTTCGTTTTGCAATTTCTTCTTCTCTTACTTTATTCTCAATTTTTTTTGCAGCACGTTCTACCTCTTTAGGAAAACTTAAAGGAAAATCATTATCGGCAACAATGGAAAGCATTTCCACATTATTATCACCGGGTTTTCCTAAAACTTTTATTACTTCACCAAAAGGATTACGTGAATGTTCCGGCCAATCAACAAATCTAACCAGAACCTTATCACCATCTTGTGCTTTATTTATATTCTCCAATGGAATAAAGAAATCAAAAGGCATACTTTCTTTATCAGGAATCATAAAAGCAAATTTCTTGCTTATCTCTATTCTCCCCACATATTGAGTTTTTTTACGTTCTAATATTTCAATTATTTGCCCTTCAATTTTACGCCTACCCCTTTTGGGGAAAAGTCTGACTTTTACAGTATCGCCATTAAATGCATGGTAAGTATTATTAGCGGCAATAAATACATCCTCCTCTAATTCTTTAGAGATAATATATGCTTTACCCGTTTTCTTTAAATCAACTTCACCTACTATTTCTTTAGTTTTAACAAAATCCTGAATATGTTCTTCGCGCAATTTAAACTTTCCTCTATGTACTTGTTCTATTATATTATCCTCCTCAAGTTTGTACATCATATCATGAACTAACTCACGAGAAGCCTTATCGCCAATACCCAAGCTACGACTTAGTTGTTTGTAATTATAAGTAGTGTGAGGATTATGAGCAAATACTTCAACTATTTGCTTTATAAAAGAATTTTTAAGTGTTCTTTTTTTTGGTTTGCGATTTTTACTTTTAGACATATCTAATTAATTTTAATATGTCACAAAATTAGGTAAAGAATTGCATCAAAACAATTCTTAAAATATAAAAAACCAAATTATACTATAAAAATTCTTAAAAATAGAATTACTGCACCTTAGAACTGAAAATAAATAAAGGCTTGCATATCACTACTAATACTTTGATACACTACAAAAACCACTATTGAAAATATTAAAGCTTGCAAATAGAAATTTCTATCAATAAACCATTGGCGATATTTGTCCTTAAGAGAATATGGTAGCCAATGAAACACATAACCAATAAGCATTACCATAAACACCCATTTATAGCCAACAATAACCTCGGGTATTAGTTTCCATTGCTGAATAAAAACAATTGCATCGATATTGTTTCCTATGTTTTTAAAGTCAGAAATACTAGGGAATAAACTTCCTATTTGATGCAAAACACCTTTAACAACCTCCATAGATTCGGAGCGAAAGAACACTCTTGTAAATGTAATAAAAATGAAGGTGATAGCAATTTTCCAAACGACTGCAAGCTTGGTGTTTGATGCTTCCCATGGACTTATTTTCCTCCAGAATTTGTAAACCACTAATCCGAGACCATTTAATCCTCCCCAAATTACAAATTGCCAACTAGCTCCATGCCATAATCCTCCAAGAAGCATTGTTAGCAAAAGGTTTATATTAGTATTTACTGCTTTTCTAAACTTTGCTGACTTTCGCATAAAAATCATAAAAACAAAAGCAACAACAATAAATATAGGCAGCACCCACCATATTCCGATTAATAGAGTTAAAAATAATAAAATTATGCCTAACATTATGTAACTAAATAATGAACCCCCTCTATTTCCTCCCATGGGAATATATAAATAGTCTTTTAACCAAGTAGAAAGAGAAATATGCCAACGTTTCCAGAAATTACCAACATTCTGAGCTTTATAAGGTGAGTCAAAGTTTTTTGGAAGTCTAAATCCGAGAAGTAAAGCTACCCCTATGGCAATATCTGTATAACCTGAAAAATCTGCATAAACTTGCAAACTATAACCAAATAAAGCCATTAAGTTTTCAAAACCGGAGTAATGTAATGGTGAGGAAAAAACTCTATCAATAAAATTTACAGCGATATAATCACCAATAAATATTTTTTTTACCAAGCCTTTCATTATCCAAAAAATAGCCAGTCCAAATTCTGCACGGCTCAGTTTATAATCTTTATACATCTGTGGTATAAACTGCGATGCCCTAACTATTGGACCTGCAACTAACTGTGGAAAGAAACTAACATAAAAGCCAAAGTCTATCAGATTATTAACAGGTTTAACTTCTCCCCTATATACATCAATAGAATAACTTATTGTCTGGAAAGTATAAAACGAAATTCCTACCGGAAGTAAAATCTGATCAACGGCAAAATGTGTTCCTGTAGCATTATTCATTAAAACAGCCATATAATTTACCAATTCGAAATTGGTATTAAACAGATCATTAAAACTCTCTAAGAAAAATGCAGAATATTTAAAGTAAACTAATAGACTTAAATTAATAGTAATACTGGCGGCAATAAGTAAGCGTTTGTAAAGTAACTTACGTGATTCGAACACCCATTTACCAATATAATAATCTGTTAACGTGGAAAATAGAAGTATAAAAAAGAACATTCCACTTGATTTGTAATAGAAAAATAAACTTACCAAAAACAAATAACCGGCTCTTATGCTCCTGTTTTTGTTTTTATAAACAAGTGAGTAAACCGCTAATACCAAAGCAAAAAACACCCAGAAATAAAATCTGGTAAATATCAAAGGTTTATCGGGATTATAAAGAAATATCTCTTTTAAATAATCTAATATATCCATTCTAATTATCTGTTCTTGTTATCTGTTCTTGTATCAATTATAGCACTCTCATCCAAAAAATTGTGTTTAGATGATAATTTATTGGTTTTGTGTTCTAAAAAATCTCCATAATCCTTAATTACGGCATCAAAAAGCAAATCACCCAATAAAATATATCCGGTTCTAGTAAAGTGCACTCTATCTCTTTTTGCCAAATAATCTCTCTGCCAAACAACAATAGAGTTTAAACCACCCATTATCTCAAACATATCCCACACTGCAGCTTTATGTTTTTTTGCCAGACGATACATACTTTCCTGAACCTTAATTCCATTTCTATTTAAATATCTCTTTCTAATATAACTATCATTATTAGTAACAAAAATTATAGCTACATCAGGGTTTGCTGCAACTACTCGCGAAACTAAACTATCATAATTTTTTTCGAATTTCCTCTGACTAAATTTTTTACCATAAGCATCATTAATACCAATACCAAAAATTACTAAATCGGGTTTAATAGTTTTTAAATCCTGCTCCATTCTATTACATCTAAGGAAAGAGGTAGTGGCAGCACCATTTATTCCAAGATTATGATATACAATTCCGGCATTATTTGTTTCTAAATTCATTCCAAAAAGCTGGAAAAAACTCTGATTACTATCTGATTTATAAAATTCTATTTGTAAACTATCAATAAAATCATTTAAATAAAGTTCCGTATATCCCTCATTAATAAATACTTTCTGTGAATCAAGTATATTTGTATCAATACGAATACTATATGAAGCAGAATCCATATTGTGATAAATCTTAATTCTATTAAAAGAATAGTCAAGATCATTATCTGGTTCAATTAGCAATGTTAATGAGCTTAAAGTATCCTCAGTTCTGGCACTAATACCTGCCATTCCAAGATTGCAAGATTCTTTTTTCTGAACATTTCTGCAAGTTGTCCAATCACCACTATATCTAAAATAATAACCATAGGGCGTGTTGGTATGTGCAAGACGATAAGGAAAAACAAAACCTCTACCTGCATTTATTCCACCATCGAACGATTGGAATCTAGTTCGACATTCTCCCGAAAATATATCTGCTTGGATATGTGAACCACCATATTGCACAATGTTTATTTGTGACTGCCCCATGCTTATTGTATGATACAGTTTATTATAAAAAATTTCAAAATTAGCTCTTCCCTCAGGGAATTTTAAATGATTACTATCATATTTTACAATATTGTAATGGCTTATTTCAAAAGGATATCGTCCATATTGGGCAAATATGATATTTGAATAAACGCTAAAAACAAACACCAAAAAGATAATATTTAATATTCTATCCCTCATTTATTTAATAGATTCATACATAAGAGCATTATAAAACATATTAGCAATAAGTTTAGCACCACGAGGTGTGAAGTGAGTATAATCAGCACCTGCCAATGGTGGTTGTGAACGCACCCACGAAGGCATTGAATTATGTCCACCCATCGCCTCATATATATCCCAATATCCACATCCTGCCTGAAATGCAGCTTTACGAAGCTCATCTCTTACCAATGGTAAAAATGGATAAGTAATATATTTGTCTCCGGATTTATATGACATATCTGAAGGTCCTAATACTATAATAGCTATCTGCGGATTCATTTTTTGCAAAGTATAGATTTGACTCTTAAACCATCTAGCATAATTCACTACTTGTATTGTATCTTTGATATAAGGCATTACATTACCTCCAAATTGTAGTATTATCATGTCCACACCTAATACCTTATATGCTTTTTGCAAATGTTCATAATCCATCTTACGAAAAATAGTTCCCGAGCTTCCACGAAGTCCAATATTATCCATACTCACACCTTTAAGACCATCTAAGGCTATGCCATAAATATCCGGACTATCATAGCCTGTAAATTCTATTCTTAGATTCTTTGTTGGCTTTTTGAGTTTATATTCAAAAACAGTTAAATCGGTATTTGCCTTTAAACTATCAATATAAATTATAGTGTCGTTTACCATTAATTTTATTTCTACAGCACGCTTCGAATTACCATAAAGAAGACGAATTCTTTGAAATTTACGAACACTGGCATAAGATAATTTCGATTCTTCAAAACTAATACTTGCGTGATATTCAATGCTGTCCTTAAACAAACTATCAGGAACAATCGGAGCAAAACGAGAAAATGCAGCCAAAGGGCCATAACGATTATGCTTAACAATAGGATTTACCTTCCCAAAAACAGGATAACGAACCCACGCTCCCTCATTGCTTTGGTTTATACTAAAGTATGATTCGTAAGGCTGAAGTGCAGGTAAAAGTCCAGGCCCACTACCACCATATTTTTTCTGAAGTTTATTGCGTATATAACTCGTAATCCTATCTCCTTCTAATTGAGAATCACCATAATGCATTATACGAATATTACTAGTATTTTTATTATTGAGTTTTTCAAAAAACTTTAATAAAGATTCTTTTCCTTTTGTACCAAACTCAATTTTATGAATACTAGCAGCCAATTTAGCAGCATTTGCTTTAATAGTATCCTCTGGATTTATCATTGCCGATGAATCAATATTTACTTTTTCTGCTTCTATAATCTGTGTTATATCCGGCAAAGAGTCGATATCGGATATTTGCTCCACTATTTGAGAAATATCAGCATAACTATTGGTGTCTTTTGTAAAATACGATTCAACACTTGGTAAGTGAATCTTAAAACCGGCAATTTCAACACCATCCTTAGGAAGTGTAAGAGAACTAAGTGTTAGAATAATTCCAACAAAAGTAAAAAACCAAACGACTTTCAAAGGGCGTATCATTGCTTCTTAATTTTTAGTTTTTGTCCTGGTCTAATATTTCTTGGATTTGTGATATTATTCCAACGAAGAATATCATCAGCACTCACACCTTTATATTTTTTTGCTATAATATATGGCGATTCTCCGGACTTTACAGTATGATAAAACCAATTCTTACCCAGTGGTTCTTCTTTCTTTGGTTTTATAGACGACTTTGCTGCCTTCCCAATACGTTTTTGTTTTTCTTGAAAACTCAAATCATCGAAAGTTCTATAGTAATCCTCCTTTTCTTCCGGAATATATATTTTTAATCTCTTACCTATTTGCAATCTTCTTGGATCGTAAACATTATTCCAATCTTCAATCTGACTTGTTTTAACTCCATACCATGAAGCCACATAACCAAGATTATCACCACTTTTAATATGATAATATACCAATGCCGAACCATCAGGTATACGTTCCGGCTCATATTTAGCAAAGCGTCGTTCTTTTGATGGTGGAGGAAGAATAACAGGTCTTTTTATATTAAAAAGCAAAGAATCTTGATAATGATATATTGAATCTTCCAACTCATTAAAAGCAGTCAAAAAACCTTTAGGTATCAATATCTGATACACTTTATCAATTGCGGGAACAATATCATTTTTGTATTTTGGATTAAGGAAGCGCAAAGTATCAATCGCTATTCCCAAAACCTTATTTAGCTGAACAAAATGCAATCTTTGAGATACTTCTAAAGTGTCAACATCAATATTGAAATCAATCTCCGGTATTTTCAAACCAAACTCCTGTGGAAACTGGCTTATCATAGCCGCTGCGGTAAGTGCAGGAACAATATCCCGTCCAAAATCGGGCAGCAATGGGTAAATAACATAATAATCCACTTTATTATCTACTCTTCTAATGCTTTTATTGATATTACTAGGACCACAAGCAAAGGCACCTAGTGCTAAATCCCAATTTTGATACAAAATATACAATTGTTTTAATTCTACCAAAGCAGCTAATGTTGATTTATCAATATTTCTTCTTTCATCCACAAAAGAGTTTATCACCAATCCCTCTTTCTTTGCTGCCGAATACCTAAGTTGCCATAGCCCCGAAGCCCCAGCCTTATTCATAGCCTTTTTGTTCATAGCAGAAAGCGCCAATGGAAGATATTTCAAGGTTTTAGGTAATGAAGCTAACTCCAATTCTTTGCTAAATTTCTTACTTAAAAAATTAGAATAAGCAATAGCAAAAGAGGTTTTTTCTCCATTTTGAATATAAAAAGACAAAATATCACCAACACGATAATCATATTTTAATTGAATTTCACTATTAAGCTGAGTTATTAGGTCCTTATAATTTTTTTCAGTGTAACCGGGAATATTACGCTTAAGGCTTAATATCTCATAATGCAGTGTATTTTGAGTACATTCACTAAGAGAATCCAAATTAGTCTTCCAGAAATTTAAATAATAATCATCAGATTGTGAAAGCTCATGAGAAAGCTTCTGGGCAATAATACTTGATGATAATAAAAGATAAACTATGCTTAAAAATATATGTTTCAATGCGTTCTATGGTTTTACTCTTTCCAAACTGTTGGTATAAAAATACCAATTAAATTATATGCTAAATTATTCTATTATTATATTATGTAAATGTTAAAATAACAGGTTTATTAACAATGTACTTTTAGAAAAGTTAAAAATGAGAATTATATAAGAAATTACTATAATTTTGTAATATATTAATATTTATTTAAAACTAAATACAAATGACAATAAATAAAGATATTAGCATAGAAGAATTGATAGAAGAAGTTCCTGCTTCTGTAGGCTATTTAATGAAAGAAGGAATCCGCTGCATTGTGTGTGGTGAACCAATTTGGGGAAGTTTAGAAGAAGCTGCTGAAGAAAAAGGTTTTACCAACAAAGATATTGAGAGATTTGTAAAAGAACTACAAGTATTAGCAGATAATCCTGATGAAAACGTGGGTTTTGAAAAGAAAATAGATGTAGATAAATTGAATTAAATCAATCTAATTAACAAAATAATTTTAGAATTTTATATTTGATAAAAATCAATATAAAATTAACTAAATTTTTACATTATAAGGTAATATGCTAATGGGAATTACTACCTTTGCAAACCCATATAATCTTGAATAGAATAAACAATTAAAATTACTGTTATGAATAATGCAATATTTAGCTTTCCTCATCCTCAGAATGAGCCTATAAAAAGCTATGCTCCAGGTAGTCCTGAGAGAATTGAACTCAAAGCTAAGCTTGAAGAGTTCAAATCACAAGAGATAGAAATTCCTTTAATTATTGGAGGAAAAGAAATTTTTACCGGTGATACAGGAAAAGTTGTAATGCCTACCGACCACGGTCATGTATTAGCAACATACCATAAAGCTAGTCCGGAACACGTACAAATGGCAATAGATGCTGCTATGAAAGCAAAAAAATCCTGGGAAGAAATGCCTTGGATAGAAAGAGCATCAATAACATTAAAAGTTGCTGAATTACTAGCTACAAAATACCGATCTACAATTAATGCAGCTACAATGTTAGGACAAGGTAAAAATCCATTCCAGGCAGAAATTGACGCTGCATGCGAAACTATTGATTTCTTCCGCTTCAATGCTGCTTATGCTTCTCAAATATATGCTCAACAACCTAATAGCTCTACTGGTGTAATCAACCGTTTGGAGTATCGTCCTTTAGAAGGTTTTGTATTTGCACTTAGTCCATTTAACTTTACTTCAATTGCCTCTAACCTTAATATGGCTCCAGTTTTAATGGGTAATGTAACAGTATGGAAACCTGCAACTACAGCTATTTTCTCAAACTACTGGTTGATGAAGATTTTTAAAGAAGCTGGTTTACCTGACGGTGTTATCAACTTTGTTCCCGGTAAAGGTTCTACTATTGGTAATGTTATCTTTAACAGTCCTGAATTAGGAGGAATTCACTTCACCGGTTCTACTAACACTTTCCAACAATTTTGGAAAATAATTGGTAAAAATATTACTAAATACAAATCATATCCTCGTATCGTTGGAGAAACAGGTGGTAAAGATTTTATTTTTGCTCACAGTTCTGCTGATCCGGAAATTGTTTCTGTTGCTATTACAAGAGGTGCATTCGAATATCAAGGACAAAAATGTTCTGCTGCTTCCAGAGCTTATATTCCTGCTTCACTATGGCCAACCATTGAATCAAGAATAAAAGATGATGTTGCAGAATTTACCGTAGGTGATGTTATAGATTTCAGTCATTTTATGAATGCAGTAATTGATGAAGCTGCTTTTGATTCTATTGCTAATTACATACAAATGGCTAAAGATAGCAATAGTGCAGAAATTATTATTGGCGGTGGTGTAGATAAATCTAAAGGATATTTTGTTGAGCCTACAGTTATCAAAGTAACTGATCCTCATTTTGTAACCATGGAAGAAGAAATATTCGGCCCTGTAATTACAATTTATGTATATGATGATGATAAATATGCTGAAGCTTTAGAGCTTTGTAATACAACTTCTCCTTATGCCTTAACAGGAGCAATTTTTGCTCAAGACAGAGAAAAACTTCTCGAAGGTTATAATGCTTTACGTTATTCTGCTGGTAATTTCTACTTAAACGATAAACCAACCGGTGCTGTTGTTGACCAACAACCATTTGGTGGTGCTCGTGGTAGTGGAACTAACGATAAGGCGGGAAGTTATTTAAACTTAGTTCGTTGGACAAACCCTCGTACTATAAAAGAAACTTTTGTAGCTCCAACAAACTATCGTTACCCATTTTTAGATAAAGAATAAATTTTAAATATATAAAAGTCCCATACATATACGCAATGGGACTTTTTTTAATTGTTATAAAATAACATAAAACTATGATTGATATTAAAAAAGTAATGGAAACATTAGGTGTTAGTGAAATTAATGCCGGCGTTTCTACAGGAGTTGAATGGTTTGACACCAAAGGCGCAACTACATCTTCTTTCTCTCCTATCGATGGAAAAGAAATTGGAAAAGTAAAAAATGGTACTCTTGACGATTACGAAATGGTAATAAAAAAAGCTCAAGAAGCATTTAAAAAATGGCGATTAGTACCTGCTCCTATTCGTGGAGAATTGGTTCGTCAAATTGGTCTTCAATTAAGAAAATATAAAAACGAACTTGGTGCTTTAGTTACCTACGAAATGGGTAAAATATACCAAGAAGGTCTAGGAGAAGTACAAGAAATGATTGATATTTGTGATTTTGCTGTTGGTCAGGCACGCTTAATGAATGGCGTTTCTCTACAAAGTGAGCGTCCACAGCATCGCCTTATGGAACAGTATCAGCCTCTTGGTATTGTAGGTATCGTAACTTCTTATAATTTTCCTGTGGCAGTTTGGGCTTGGAATTCAGCTCTTGCAATTGCTGCCGGCGATGTTGTTGTTTGGAAACCTAGTTCAAAAACACCTCTAACAGCTATTGCTACCCAAAAAATTATTGCTGATGTTCTTAAAGAAAATAATGTACCTGAAGGAGTCTTTAATTTAATTATCGCTAAATCCTCAGTAATGGGTGATAACTTCTTAGCTGACAAGCGTGTAAATCTAATGTCGGTAACAGGTTCTACTGCTGTTGGAAAACGTGTCGGTGGAATAGTCGGAAAACGTCTTGGTAAAACCATTTTAGAATTAGGCGGTAATAATGCTGTTATTATGACTCCTAACGCTAATATTCCTATGGCAATTACTTCTACCGTATTTGGAACTGTTGGAACAGCCGGTCAGCGTTGTACAACTACTCGTAGAATTATTATCCACGAAGATATTTATGATGAAGTACGTGATAAAATGATCGCAGCTTATCACAAAATTGAAAATAAAATTGGTAATCCTTTAGACGAAAGTTTCTTAGTAGGACCACTTATCGACAAATTCTCTGTTGAACTATTCCAAAATGCTGTTGCTAAAGTAGAGGAAGAGGGAGGAAAAATTTTATTTGGCGGTAAAGTTCTTGAAGGCGAAGGCTTCGAATCTGGCAACTATGTTATGCCATGTATTGCTGAGGCTAAAAATGACTTCAAAATTGTACAAGAAGAAACTTTCGCTCCTATTGTTTACCTTATTAAATATAGCGGTGATGTAATGAATGCTATTGAAATTCAGAACGATGTACCTCAAGGTTTATCTTCTTGTATCTTTACTGATAATGTTCGTGAGGCTGAATTATTTACTTCTGCTGCCGGTTCTGATTGTGGTATTGCTAACGTAAATGTTGGCACTTCCGGAGCTGAGATTGGCGGAGCATTTGGTGGTGAAAAAGACACTGGTGGAGGACGTGAGTCTGGTTCTGATGCATGGAAAGTTTATATGCGTCGTCAAACTTCCACAGTAAACTATGGTGTAGAATTACCTTTAGCACAAGGAATTAAATTTGATCTTTAGAATTTTTTATTTTATAAATATCAAACCGTCATCTCATTGTGAGATGACGGTTTTTTTCTAAAAAACAAATTTAAAATCAACTTACTATAACATTTATTTAGTCTGGATATATTCACAAATAATCCTGATCCAAACTTGTTTCGGAAACTAGTATTGCTATTTTACTATTCATTACTTATTCACACTATTCGCTTTGCTTTTGTATGAATAATGTAAGCTAATTTATCTTGACTTTCGTCGTTTTTTTTAGTATTTTCGCTTCTAAACATTTAAATGTCACTATAATATGAATCATAAAAATATTTTTAAGCAAAATGGAAAACTAAAGTCTTCTTTTTATGAATCAGAACTAGCAAATTTACAAATAGAACTTGTTAAACTTCAGGAATGGATTAAAGCAAAAGGCTTAAAAGTAGTAATCCTTTTTGAAGGAAGAGATGCTGCCGGCAAAGGAGGAGTGATAAAACGAATTACCGAAAAATTAAATCCAAGAATTTGCCGTGTAGTAGCTTTAGGTACACCTACCGAGAAAGAAAAAACACAATGGTATTTTCAACGATACGTTCCGCATTTACCTGCAGCCGGTGAAATGGTTTTATTTGATAGATCGTGGTATAATAGAGCAGGAGTAGAAAAAGTTATGGGCTTCTGCACCGATGAAGAATATTGGGATTTTCTTAGAGCTTGTCCAAATTATGAAAGAATGCTGATTCGTAGTGGTATTATTCTTATAAAGTATTGGTTTTCAGTAAGTGAAGAAGAGCAAGAAAAAAGATTTCAATCAAGACTTAAAGACCCGACAAAACGCTGGAAACTTAGTCCTATGGACTTAGAATCCAGAGCTCGATGGATAAATTACTCAAAAGCTAAAGATGAAATGTTTAACTATACCGATACTAAAATATGTCCTTGGTATGTTGTTAATGCTGACGATAAAAAGAAAGCCCGATTAAACACAATAAAACATTTACTTTCACTTATAAAATACGAAGATTTAACGCCGGAACCTCTTAAATTACCTCCACGCAAACACTCAGGTGGATATGTTCGTCCTCCAATACAAGAACAAAGCTTAATTCCTGATCATTATAAAAATGATTAGTTTGATTTTACTATTTTAATAAATGATTATAGTTTAAAACAAGTATGTCATAAAATTACTATATTAATAAAGTAATAATAGTACGCAAGCATCTCATTTTTATTACTTACTTATTGTATCTCATATTCTTAAGAACAAAATTATATTACCCTTGACAACAAAATAATTCTTACTATTTTTACCACTTCAATTTAGGGGAAGACTTGGCTGTAAATATAACAGCCAATTTTAATGCAAAAACATTTTATTATCTAAAATTCATTTTTGATTATAATATGGTATTTGCAAAAGATTTTGATTATTATTTTAAAATCAAAATAAATCTTCTATTGTAAAACATTTAAATTAAATCATTAAAAACACAGACTTTATATAAATCAAATTATCATTTTATGATTAAAAAGATTCTAATTGCAAATCGTGGTGAAATAGCAATACGAGTAATGCACACTTGTCGAGAAATGGGAATTAAAAGCGTTGCCGTATTTTCGGAAGCAGACCGCAATTCACAACACGTACGATTAGCTGATGAAGCTTACTTTATCGGCCCTGCTGCATCAGCAGAAAGTTACTTAGTAATTGATACTATTATTGATGTCGCCAAAAAATCCGGTGCTGATGCAATTCATCCGGGATATGGTTTTTTAAGCGAGAACGCAACCTTTTCTGATAGATGTAGAGAAGAAGGAATTATTTTTATAGGTCCTACTTCCGATGTTATTTCAGTAATGGGAGATAAAATTTCTGCTCGTAAGAAAATGATTGCAGCAGGAGTACAAGTTGTTCCCGGCACAAAAGAAAATATTGAAAATGACGAAGACGCAATCCGTATTGTAAAAGAAGTTGGTCTTCCTGTTATGATAAAAGCATCTGCCGGTGGTGGAGGTAAAGGAATGAGACTCGTTAGAGAAGAGAAAGATATCATATCCGGTGTTAGAGCAGCTAAAAGTGAAGCTCTTGCAGGCTTTGGTGACGACACTGTTTATGTAGAAAAATTTGTGGAAAATCCTCACCATATCGAATTTCAAGTACTAGGAGATTCTCATGGTAATGTAATTCATCTTTTTGAAAGAGAATGCTCCGTGCAACGTCGTCATCAAAAGGTAATTGAAGAAACTCCTTCACCACTAATGACACCTGAACTTAGAGCTATTATGGGCAAGCAAGCAGTAATGGCAGCAAAAGCTGTTAATTATGTTGGGGCTGGTACGGTTGAATTTCTTGTTGATGATGATTTAAATTATTACTTCTTAGAAATGAATACTCGTTTGCAAGTTGAACATCCAATTACAGAACAAGTTACTAGAGTTGATTTAGTTAGACAACAAATTCAGGTTGCAGCAGGAATGGAAATTGAATATAAACAGGAAGACTTGTTTCAACAAGGACATTCAATAGAAGCCAGAGTTTATGCTGAAGATCCATGTTCTAACTTTATGCCTAGTCCAGGATTAGTTAAAAATCATCAAGCACCTCAAGGCCCCGGTATTAGAATAGATGGTTATGTATATAGCAATTATGAAATTCCTATTCATTATGACCCAATGATTTCTAAACTAATTGTTACTGCTAAAAACAGAAAACAAGCAATTGAAAGAATGAAGAGAGCTTTATATAGCTATAAAATTAGTGGTGTACGTACCAATATTCGTTTTTTAAATAGAATTATGGAATCTGAAGATTTTGCTTCGGGTAAATATAGTACTGCTTTTATCGATAAAAATATCGATTATCTTATTCAAAAAGAATCTCATTCTGAAGAGCATGACAAATTAGCCGTAATGGCTTCTTTTATACATTATTTGAATAATAATGCTGTTGCTAAGAAAGACGAAGATACTGAAGAGTGTAATACAAGTGAATGGAAATCATTCGGTAAACGTAAAAGTTTAATGCGTTTTTAACAACAAAAATTTTATAATATGACAGTTGACATTAAAATAGGCGATAAAGTTTCGGAAGTAGAACTTATAGAACGCAAAGGAAATAACATTAAACTAAGTATTGACGGTGAAATTTTTGAAGCTGATGTACAAAATATTACACCTAATATTTATTCTTTTCTTTACAATAATAAATCTATTGATGTAGAAGTGCAAGATGGCGCCAAAAACAAAGATTATGTTGTTAATACAATGATGGAAGTATTCGAAACTACGGTTATAGATGCCGAGTCTAAATATCAAATGGCTAGAGGCAAAGGTTCCGGCCATGATGATGAGAATATAATTTCGTCACCTATGCCCGGTAAAGTTGTAAAAGTAATGGTTCACGAAGGTGATGAAGTTAAATCCGGTGATGTGGTTGTAATTGTTTCTGCCATGAAAATGGAAAGTGAATATAAAGTTAAGAAAGACCGTAAAATCATTGAAGTATGCGTTAACGAAGGCGATAATATAGATAGTCACCAACCATTAGTAATTGTAGAATAAATATTAAAAAACAAGAAGTTATGATGACAAATCAAGATAAATATAAATTATTTGAAGAAAAAAACAAGCAAGCTGAATTGGGTGGTGGTGCTGCCCGTATTGAGAAACAACATAAAGCAGGAAGACTTACTGCAAGAGAAAGAATAGATGTACTCGTTGATCCCGGAACGTTTGTAGAATTTGACAAATTTGTTGTTCATAGAACAACTGATTTTGATATGGATAAAAACAAATTTCTTGGTGATGGTGTAGTATCGGGTTATGGTAAAGTTGGCGGCAGATTAATATATTTATATGCACAAGATTTTACTGTTTTTGGTGGTTCTTTGAGTCGTACCAATGCTGATAAAATTATAAAGGTAACCAAATTAGCAATGAAAAATGGTGCTCCTATCATTGGATTAAACGATTCTGGTGGAGCCAGGATTCAAGAGGGAGTCCAAAGTCTTGCCGGTTATGCAGATATCTTTTGGTTAAATACAAAGGCTTCCGGTGTTATCCCTCAGATTTCTGCTATCTTAGGTCCTTGTGCCGGTGGTGCTGTTTATTCTCCTGCCCTTACAGATTTTATCTTTATGGTGAAAGATAGTAGCTATATGTTTGTTACCGGTCCAGATGTAGTAAAATCAGTTACCAATGAAGAAGTAACTAAAAAAGAATTAGGTGGTGCGGTTACACATAATACAAAGAGTGGTGTGGCTCATTTTATGTCTGAAGATGATGAATCTAGCATAATGGCTATCAGAGAATTATTATCATTCTTACCATCTAATAATTTAGACTCTGCACCTATTGTTAAAAATAACGACCCTGTAGACCGTGTTGATAATAAATTAGATGATTTAGTTCCTGCAGACCCTAACAAACCTTATGATATAAAAGAAATTATTGAATCTGTTGTTGATAATAATTATTTCTATGAAGTACAAGAGCATTATGCTCAAAATATCGTTATTGGCTATGGTCGTATGGATGGAAGAACTGTAGGTTTTGTTGCCAATCAACCAGCTTTCTTTGCAGGTGTTTTAGATATTGATTCAAGTATTAAAGCTGCACGTTTCGTCAGATTCTGTGATGCTTTTAATATTCCATTAATTACGCTAGTAGATGTTCCTGGTTTCTTACCAGGTACAGTACAAGAATATGGTGGAATTATAAAACATGGCGCTAAGCTTTTATATGCATTCTCTGAAGCTACAGTACCCAAAATTACTCTAATTACCCGTAAAGCTTATGGTGGAGCTTATGATGTGATGAACTCAAAACATATCGGTGCTGATGTAAACTTTGCTTATCCTTCTGCTGAAATTGCAGTTATGGGTGCTGACGGAGCTGTAAATATTCTTTACAGAAACCTTGAAGGTGACGACCTTACAAATACTGTTGAACAATATAAAGACACTTTTGCTAATCCATACAAAGCTGCTGAAATGGGATATATCGATGAAATAATTCTTCCACGCGATACCCGTAAAAAACTTATTCAGGCTTTGGATATGACTAAAAACAAAAGTGAACAAAATCCAGCTAAAAAGCATGGAAATATTCCTTTATAGATAATTTTATTATCCGAATATAATAAAAAAGGGTAGAAAGCAAATTCTACCCTTTTTTGTATCTGTTAATTTCATTTTGTCAGGCTAATATAATTAATCCGCAGCACGATTCTTCAACATGGGAACAAAAGCAAAATTACCATATGTCTTCTGAGCAAATTCTTTTTCCGAAACTCTGGTGATTTTAGTCATTATCTGTCCTTTTTCTTGGTTACCAATAGGGATTACCATCCATCCTCCAACTTTTAATTGAATTAAAAGTTCCTTAGGAATTTCCGGAGCTCCGGCAGTAACAATTATTTTATCAAAAGGACCATAGGTTGGAAGGCCTTTATAACCATCACCATAGAATAAATTCATTCTATAACCCAGCTTTTGGACAAATTTTTTAGTTTTCTCATACAAATTACGCTGACGCTCAATACTAAAAACTTTAGCTCCTAATTCTACCAACACACAAGCTTGATAACCGGAACCGGTTCCCACTTCCAATATTTTCTCTCCTTTTTTTATTTCAAGTAATTCTGATTGAAAAGCTACAGTATAAGGCTGCGATATAGTTTGTCCGGAACCTATCGGAAATGCTACATCCTGATATGCGAATCTATCAAAGGAAGAATCTAAAAAAAGATGCCTGGGCAATTTTCCAATGGCTTCTAAAACAGCTGCATCCTTTATTCCTTTTTGCTGCACTTCATTAACTAATGCTTTACGCATCCCCTTATGTTTGTATGAATCAATCATTTAATAAAATAAATTATTAACAATCATTTATTAATTATCGGCAAATTTAAACGTTTTTAGAACATGCTTTAAAGCTTATTTTTACTAAAATTAACAATATAGCATGAAGCGAATAGGAATTATCGGTATTGGTAATACGGTTATTAATCATATCGAACAAATCAAACAAATTAATGAATTTGATTTGGTAGGAATTTATGACCATAATCCTAAAAAAGCTGATGAATTATCAAAAAAATTTGGCATTCACACTTTTTCGCACCCTATAGATCTTATTGAGCAATCAGAAGTCGTTGATTTTATCAGCCCTCAACCAATGGATTTGGAATATATTTTTATGGCAATAAAAAGTGCTCGACATTTATTTATTGAAAATAAATTCCTGAAAAACAAAGAACAAATTCAAAATATTATTGACTTAGCTGATGAGGCTAATGTAAAAGTTCAAATTGCACGCCATGACAGATATAATCCGGCAGTTATCAAAGCAAGAGAATTTGTGCAACATGCCAATTTTATTGAAACAAGACGAGGAATTGCTGATATTTCTCCTAAAGATAAAATTAGTACCGCATTAGATTTATTAATAGAAGACTTAGATCTGGTTTTAAGTTTTGCTAATGCTGGTATTCGAAAAATTCAAGCTCGAACTAATAATCCTTATGGTAATGATATTGAGTTACTAAACGTAAGACTAGAATTTGACAACGCCTGTGTTGCAAATATCAATATCAGTAGTCTATCTCCTAACTCATATAGCAAAATGGCTATATACCAACAAGATGCAGTAGTACATATAAATTTGGGAAATAATACTTTAGAAATTTTAAAAGCTAATACTAAATCTCAAGATATACTATCTTTTGATTTCAAAAATGAAGCTATAAAAATAAAGGCTTTGTATTCAGAGCTCATAAGTTTCCACAACTCCATTAAAACAAATATAAGCCCAATAATTAGCCTTGATGAAGATAATACAATTCTGGAAATTATTGAAGAAATAAAATCTCAACTGTATTAAACCACTTTATTTTAGATAATCCTTAATAATTGTGTAAAACTAATGAATTTGAATATTCTTTAAAAAATATTAAAATTTTAAATTTTTTTAAATCAACCTGTTCAGAACTTGTTTCACATTACATTCGGCTATTTATTGCTTATTAATACAATTCACTTTGCTTTATTATAAATAATGCAGGTTAATAAAATGAAAAAAGAATATACTGCAACCCAATTCTATTTTTTTCGTACAGTATAGTTCTAATTTGAATAAATAGACGTTTTAGTCAATTATTAATTAGTTGATCTCTAAAAACAAATAATGCCTCTATACATGAATAAACTACATCAAGAATCTACTTATAAAATACCTAAATCTATTAAAAATAATTTAATAGCAGGTATCTATAACTATTGCGATCGTTGGTGTGAAAGATGTCAGTTTAAAGATAATTGCGAAATTTACCAAAAGGAGGAAAAAACAGAAGACATTAATGATAATTACAAAAGAGCATCAAATATTTTAGCCTTAACAATAGAAATGCTAAATGATATTGCTGAGGATATTGGTGTAGATCTAAATAGTCTTGAAAACATAGATATGCCAGAAAATACTCCAGGTGAAATAGAAAAACTAGCAAACAATTATGCAGATGAGATTATTATTTGGCTTAAAGAAAACAAAGACTTTTTTTATCAAAAAACAGAAAACCTTTTTTCAAATAACGAAGAAGTTTCACAGCAAATAAATGAAGTAATAAAAGTTTTATCATGGTATGCTCCTCTAATTGGAGCTAAAATAAACAGAGCAATGTATAATAGTGTGTCTGAGCAAGATACAGACCAATACGACAAACTTGGCTCGGCTAAAATTGCAATAATATCAATAGATAAAAGTATTGATGCATTGAGTTATTGTCTGAAAAATTTTCCTGAAAAGGAAGAAGAATGCCTTATTTTTCTATCTGACCTTTCTAAGATAAAACGACTTTTAAAAACTACTTATCCAAAAGTAATGGAATTTAAAAGACCCGGTTTTGATGATTAGAAATCAATCTTAATATAATTTCACGTTAAACTTACTTTTACATTATCTTTGTTTAAATAACATTATCTTTTATGCGCAGCTCAAAAAAGCTAACCAACGAAATGGCCGAGCTACTACTAAAAATTAGCGCAATGCTAATGACAGCCGGAGCCAACACAAATAGAATATTGCTTATAATTAATAAGTTTAGCGTTTTAATGCATGTTGATGCACAAGTATTTATTAATCACAAGGCTTTTATCATAAGTCTAACCGATAAGCATAATGGGGATAAAACTACTCAAGTAAAAAGATTGCCGGCACATATTATAAACTTCAATACCCTATCGGGCTTAAGCCAAATCGCTGTTTTGGCAAAAAAAGAACAATGGAGTTTTGATAAAATAAAAAAAGAAGTTGAAATTATCGACAACCAAAAACCTCATTCTCGTTGGATGGTGCTTATTGCAGTTAGTTTTGCAGGGGCTGGCTTATCAATTCTATTTGGTAGCGATTATTATGGTTTTCTGTCAGTTTTCATTGGAACTTTTTTAGGTTTATTTATTAAGCAAGCTTTTCATCATAAAGGCTTCAATACATATCTAGGTACTTTTGCAGGCACATTTATCTCAAGTCTTTCAACAGCGCTTTTACTTACTTTTATACCCTGTAAAAATCCTGATGTAGCCATTGCAACTTCTGTTTTGTTTTCTGTTCCCGGAGTTCCATTAATAAACTCATTTACTGACCTTATGGATGGTTATTTTATTACCGGAATGGTAAGATTTATCCATGGTTTATTATATGTGTTATCCATTGCAGCGGCACTATTTATCATATTATATTTATTTAATATTCAAAGGCTTTAATTATGTATTGGGAGATTATTGAAAAAGCATTTTGGTCAGGCATAGTTGGTTTTGGTTTTGCTACCATTTTTAATGTCCCCTATAGATTATTGTTAGCAATTTTTGTTACATCTATGTTAGCAGGAATCGTAAAATTTGGAACATTATATTTCAATGTTAACATAATTTTCGCTTCTCTTTTTGCAGCCTCCTTAGTTGGTTTTATAAGTATTCCTTATTCAAGGTTTAAACACACCAGCCCTTTTGTTATTTCTATACCCTCAGTTATTGGAATGATTCCGGGATATTTTGGCTACCAAACATTACTAGGTATTATGCATTTAGCTATTGGACACAAAACTAATTCGCAAGATATAGATACTCTTCTTTTTATAACTCATAATGCAATTAATATGTTTTTTGTACTGGCAAGTTTATCAATTGGTGTTTCATTACCTTGGCTAATTTTCAGAGAAAAAGGACTCAAAAAAATAAAACTTACTAATGAAAATGATTTGATGTGATTTTTATTAATTATATCTATTCAAAAATAGAAATATTTTTAAAATTAACTACCTTTGTCCCTAATACATAAATCTCATAAAGTATGAATAAAGCAATATTTCCAGGAAGTTTCGACCCTATTACTGTTGGACATCAAAGTGTTATAGAAAGAGCTTTACCCCTCTTTGACGAAATAGTTATCGCCGTTGGAATCAACGCAACAAAAAATTCGCTTTATTCTGTTGAGCAACGTATCAAATGGATAGAAAAGTGCTTCGCTAATCAACCAAAAATTAGTGTAAAATCATTCTCTGAACTTACTGTAGAATTTTGCATAAAAGAAAAAGCAAATTACATCCTAAGAGGATTACGTACAAGTGCCGATTTTGAATTTGAGCGCGGAATAGGACAAGTTAATAAAATTCTTAAACCAGAAATAGAAACCATTTTTATGCTTACCTCTACAGCTCATACACCTATAAGCTCATCAATAGTACGAGATGTAATTAAACATAATGGAGATATCTCCCAATTAGTGCCTGAAGCTATTATTAATGAAATAATTAATCATAAGAATCGTTAAGCTAAGATGTTAAAACTTAAAATATTTTTTGGCTTTGTTTTACTAATGTCTTTCATTAGCTCACAAGCTGCTAAAAGCCACGTAAATATTAATTTCCCCGGTGCAGAAAATCAAAAAGCTACTGTTTGGACTTATCGTGATTTGATATCTCTTGATAGGGTGATTATTGCTGAAGAAAACTTTGATAAAAATGGAAATATATCTTTTGATACTTACAATAGCAAGGTGCAGATGTTTTATATTGAAGTAAGATATTTCAGAATCCCTATCTACCTAAAACCAAATACAAATTATAAAATAAATATAAATAAAACAGACTTTAATAACCGCTATTTCTATCCCAAGGATGTTGTAGGCTATTTAAGCCCTGATTTTAAAATTATACAACCATCAGAAGATGAACTTAATGCAAATATTGATACATTAAATTGGATAATTGATGATTTTGTTCAAAAAAATCACCTGGCATTGCGTTTAGGAAAACAAAGTTGGAAACTTGTTGATAGTTTGCAAATGGATATTGAAGCTTTTACCAAAAAACATAAAGATAAATATTTACAAGAATATGCTGATATACAAATAGCACAATTCAGGATGCTTAGCAACCAATATGGTAATGATTATATTGTTGATAAATACTTTAATCCCAGCAATATAAAATATAACAGCCAGGCCTTTATGACCTTTTTCAACTCTTTTTGGACAAAGTATATAACATCAAAAGTACCTCAATCTATTCGCAAGCGCCTGGATTCTGTTGTAAATATCACTCAAAGCTATCAAGCTCTGTCAGCATTATTATCGGAAGATAGTTTATTACAAAACCCATATCTTCGCGAACTTGTTATTCTGAGAAATTTACCTCAGATGTATAGGATGAAGAGATTTAATAAAAAAGCGATAATAAGTATACTTTATGATATTTCTGCCAGTAAATACAGTAAAAAACATCAAGAAATTGCAGTTAATTTGCGCAAGAAACTACAAGCATTAAATACAGGAAATAAAGCCCCTGATTTTGAGTTTTATGACACTCATTCTGATACTTTAAATCTGGAAAGACTAGCAGGAAAATATATTTACATACAAGTATGGGACGACCAATGTATTCCCTGTTTAAATCAAATGAAATATACCAAGGAACTATATGAAAAATTTGACGATATTATCACTTTTATTAATATTTCTGTTGATAGAAGTCCTGCTGATATGATGCATGCAATTGAAAACAAAGACTATAATTGGCATTTTGTTTTTCTTAATGATAACTATCATTTCATCCAAGATTATCAGCTTAGCGCTTTACCACATGCTATCCTAATTGATCCTGAAGGCAATTTTGTATCATGGAATGCCCATTTACCTTCCGACTATTTCGAAGACTACTTTTTGAAAATGATTAATGACAAAAAAGGAAATTTAGACGTAAAAACACGTATGAGGAATGGAATAAGATAAATTTCACAAATACCTGTCTTTTAATAAAAATAAAACTATCTTTGCCCCGTAAAGGGGTTCCTAAATTATTTAGGCCAAGAGGGAATCAGGTGAAAATCCTGAACAGTACCCGCTGCTGTAAACTCTAAATGCTTTTGTCAAATGTCACTTTTTGTTTCCAAACCACAAAAGGGAAGACGACAAAAGACAAGGAGTAAGTCAGAAGACCTGCCACTTTCATATTACAAATGCTTTCGGGACTAAAAGCTTGAATTTGTATTTTTTACACTTTCTGTTTCCCGTAAGTTTTGAGGATTTATTAATTATTAATGGACGATTTTGTCCGACCTTAAAATTTACAATTTTATGAGAAATTTTTTACTATCAATGGCTTTAGTTGTAGCCAGCTTTGTTACATTACAAGCACAAACAACAAGTAATTTCGAGGACTTAAACTTGCCGGCTGATACTTTTTGGAACGGCTCGGACCTTAGTGGTAATTTCATAAGTGGTAATGCTGTTTTTAGTAATCAATATGATACCAACTATTACACTTGGGGTGGTTTTGCATACTCTTCAAAAACCGATACCATTACTACCGGTTGGTCAAATATGTATTCGTCAATTTCAGGTAGCGGAAATATATCTGCAACATATGCTGTTGCTTATGTTAGTGCATATACCGGAGCTACAAGTATAAAACTGACAAATAGTTCTAGTGGTAAGCTTGTATCTGGATTTTACATCAATAATAACACTTATGCTTATTATAGCATGAAAAATGGCGATACTTATGCTAAAAAATTCGGTGGTACTTCCGGTAACGATTCTGATTGGTTTATGCTTACTGTTCAAGGATATTTAAATGGTAGTTTGACTGATACTGTAAATTTCTTTTTAGCAGATTATCGTTTTGCCGATAATAGCAAGGACTATATTATTAAAGACTGGACAATGGTTAACCTTATGAAATTGGGAAATGTGGACAGTCTAGCCTTTGTATTAAGTAGTAGCGATAATGGTGCTTATGGAATGAATACTCCTTCATACTTTTGTATGGACGACCTACAATGCCTTGATGGTGTGAATGTAGAGCCTACATTTAAAAACCAAAATAATATTAATGTTTATCCAAATCCTAGCACTAATAATATCACAATCAGTGGTATTGAAGATGTAGAATCTATAAGAATCTTTGATACTAAAGGAAGTTTGGTTTATTCAGAAAATATTGAATCTAATTTAACTAAATTGAAATTAGATATCAGTAATTACACAAATGGTTTATATTTTATACAAATTATTAGCAATAACAATTTGCAACAAATAAGATTTATAAAACAGTAAAAGCCAATGAATAAAGTAATTCTAATAATATTATTATTTATCTCCACCATTAGCATAGCACAATATGCACCTGCAGCAGGTCAAAGCGGGAGCACTGCTATCTATCGTGATAGTAATGTGTTTGTAAGTTGGGCAAGCAATGCGAGCATCACCAGAGGCTGGGTTAATGCACAGGATACTTCATTAGGAATTGCAACCTATGGAGTAGATAATAATGCTGTTGGAATTGCAGACAATTCAACTGTAAGTCTCGGTGATGGTGGTTTGGCCATAATATCTTTTGCAAATACAATTGTAGATGGACCATCCTGGGATTTTGCTGTTTTTGAAAACTCTTTCGACGATTTCTTTCTAGAACTTGCTTTTGTAGAAGTAAGCTCTGATGGACAATATTTTGTTAGATTTCCTTCTCATTCTCTTACCCAAATAGATTCGCAAATAACTACTTTTGGCACTTTAGAAGCAACAAAAATAAATAACTTAGCAGGAAAATATAAAGGTGGTTACGGTACTCCTTTTGACCTAAGTGAATTACAAGGAAATGCTAATTTGGATTTACAGAATATAAATTTTATTAGAATTATAGATGTAGTCGGAAGTATTGATAGCACTATTGCATCTTATGATAGCAATGGAAATATTATTAATGACCCATTTCCTACTCCTTTTCCTTCGTCAGGTTTCGACCTTGATGCTATAGGAGTAATAAACCAAAATGTTGGCTTCTCTAAATTAAATACAAAATCCGATGTTTCTATCTTTCCTAATCCTTGTAAAGACTTTGTTTACATAAAAACAAATACTAACACTAAAATACAGATTTTCAATATGCTTTCTCAATTATATGTTAATATAGATATAAAAGGAGGCTTAAACAAAATAAACACCTCCAGTTTACCCAAAGGTGTATATGTCGTAAATTTAATTTTTAATAAAAACAGGATTTGTAAAAAGTTAATAATTAAATAATTACCTAAAACCATAAGATAGTTTTAAGTAGAACTCAAGTTATTACAAATATCCCAATTCTAACTGAGCTTCCTCGCTCATCATACTTTTGTCCCAAGGAGGATCGAAAGTAAGTACAATATCCGCTTCTTTAATACCTGGTATATTACTCACTCTTTCCTTTACTTCATTAGGAAGCGAATCAGCAACAGGACAGTTTGGAGTAGTGAGTGTCATTACAACATGCGCAACGGCATCATCATCAACCTCAATCTCATATATCATTCCCAATTCATATATATCAACAGGAATCTCTGGGTCATAAACCGTCTTTATTGCTTTCATTACTTGGTTTTCCAATTGCAAAAAATCTATAGGCTCTTTTTTCTCTTCCATTGTATTCTATTTTTGTTCTTCTTTAGTTTTAAAAACTAATGCATATAATTTTATTTGTTTTATCATCGATGTAAGCCCATTAGATCTGGTTGGAGAAAGATGTTCTTTTAATCCAATTTTATCTAAAAAGCTAAAATCTTCGTCGATAATTTCTTTGGGACTTCTATTGTCAACAACTCTTATTAATAGCTGAGCAATTCCCTTAGTAATAATCGCATCACTATCAGCTTGAAAATGTATCTTCCCGTTATCATAATTAGCCGTCAACCAGACCTGTGATTGACAACCACTTATTAAAAATTGTTTTGTCTTATTTTCTTCGGGTAATCCTTCCAAATCCTTACCCATTTCTATAATATAATTATACTTATCCATCCAATCCTCAAAAAGATCAAATTCTTCAACAAGTTCTGCTTTTTGCTCTTCTATTGTCATTGCTATAATATTTAAATTCATTATAAAAGCATAGATTTAACTCTATCTATAGATTTAACCAAAATATCTATTTCTTCCTTTGTATTATAAAATGCAAGAGAAGCTCTAATAGTTCCATTTATACCCATACGTTTCATCAGAGGTTGGGCACAATGATTGCCTGTTCTAACGGCTATGCCTAACTGATCTAAGATGCTTCCGGCATCATAATGATGTATTCCTTCAAGAACAAAAGAAATCACAGCAGCTTTAGGGCTAGCTGTACCTATTATTTTAAGTCCATCAATCCCTAATAATTGTTCTGTTGCATAATCTAATAATTCATGCTCATATTTTGAAATATTATTAATACCAATAGAATACATATAGTCAATAGCACTAGCCAAACCTATAATTTCGGCCACCATTGGAGTGCCGGCTTCAAACTTAAAAGGTAATTCGTTAAAAGTAGTTTCTTCAAAACTAACATCTTTAATCATCTCACCTCCAGTTTGATAAGGAGGCATTTTAGTAAGCCATTTTTCTTTGCCGTAAAGAACTCCAATGCCTGTTGGAGCATACATTTTATGGCCTGAAAAAACATAAAAATCACAATTTAGTTTTTGTACATCAACTTCTACATGTGGTACGGCTTGTGCTCCGTCCAATAAAACCGGAATATCAAAATTATGAGCAGCCTCTATAATTTCCTCAACAGGATTTATAACTCCCATAACATTTGATATATGAGTTATAGCTGCCAATTTTGTATTTTTATTTAACAGACTTTTAAAATGCTCTATATTTAAGCTCCCATCATCATTTATACGAACAACTTTGAGCTTTACATCTTTTTCTTGACATAGCATTTGCCAAGGTACAATATTGGCATGATGCTCCATTTCAGAAATAATAATTTCATCACCTTTATCTATAAAAGCTCTTCCAAAAGAGCTAGCAACCAAATTTATAGCTTCTGTAGTACCTTTTGTAAATATTATTTCTTTAATACTACCGGCATTGATAAAATCCTTAATTTTATCTCTAGCTGCTTCCATAGCATCTGTTGCTATTTGACTTAAATAATGAACCCCTCGATGCACATTACTATTCTCAGTATTATAATAATCGTTCATTCTGTCAATCACCATTTTAGGTTTTTGACTAGTAGCTCCATTATCAAAATATATTAAATCCTTTTTTCTGATTTTCTGCTTTAAAATAGGAAAATCCTCACGAATAATATTTACATCAAAACTCATATTCTAAACTTTAGACATATCAATATCGAAATGAAGAGGTTTATCCGGCTCGGCACATTGGATAGAACATTGCTCACAGGAACTCAATTCTCCTTTTAATCTTTTGCGTACAAGCTCATCAACACTCTTTTGCAAATTTGGAAGTTTTATTTTGTTAATAATCTGACCCACAAATGCTACCATAAGCAACATTTTAGCATTTCTTTCACAAATTCCTCTTTGCATTAAGTAGAACATTGCTTCCATATCCAATTGTCCCACTGTTGCACCATGGCTACATTTAACATCATCAGCATAAATTTCCAAGAAAGGATGAGTATCTATTTTGCTAATGTTAGTAAGTTGAATATTATTATTATTTTGAAGTGCCAATGTTTGTTGAGCATCTTGCTTTACCAAAGTATGACCATTAAAAATAGCACGTGCTTCATTATCAACTATTCCTTTAAATAGTTGATTACTAGTACAATTAGAAACATTATGAGCAATAAAAACGTGATTATCAACAATTTGCTTATTGTCCATAAGGTAAAGACCAATAACATCAGCATTTGCACCTCCACCATTCAAATTCACATAGGTGTCATTACGAATAAGTCCTCCATTAAGCACAACAGTGTTTGAGGTAAAATTAGAATCAGAATCTTGCCTAACGAAAGTATTTGTTAATACAACAGCCTCATCATCTTTATTTTGTAATTTATAAAAATCCAAATTAGCACCATTATCCAAACATATTTCTGTCACATTATTAATAAAGCTATACTGATTATCAACAGAATCATCACAATGTACAAGTTTAAGTCTGGCATTTTTACCTAAAACAACAATATTTCTTGTATTTGTAAGAATATTCTGATTTGTTTCGATAATATTTACCATTTGTAAATTTGTATTATGCGACACATTATCAGGAACATAAATAAAATAACCCTCTTCATAAAAAGCGCTATTTAAAGCAATAAGACCATTTCGTTCATTAACAACACATTGACCGAAATGCTTTTCAAAAATTTCAGGAAAAGCTATTTTCGCCGTACTTAAACTAGCAACGACAGTACCATTATCGTAAGTTGTAACTCCATCAGATCCATTTACCCATTTACCATTTACCATTGTAAACAAATCAGTATCGAATTGATTAATATTACATTTATATGCTGAAGGAATTTGGTTATTATTATTTTCAGTAAATGAGAAAGAGTAATCTTTTAATAAAAATGGCTTTAGGTCTGTTTTCCGCCACGACTCATTTTTAGTAGAAGGAAAACCTACTTCCTTAAAAGCTTCAATAGCTTTTTTTCGTTTATTAACAAAGAAATCACTTTCGTCGGATTCAAAATGCGGTAAAACACTCTCAAATCGCTGTAGCAATTTGTCCTTTAGTTCAAGGGCTATTTCTTTAGGATTATCAGTCATATCACTAAGCTTTCAATTCATCTTTTATCCAATCGTATCCTTTTTCTTCCAATTCTAAAGCTAAGCTTTTATCTCCGGTTTTAACTATTCTTCCTTCATACATAACATGCACAAAATCAGGAACTATATAATCTAATAATCGTTGGTAATGAGTAATAACAATGGTTGCATTTTCCGGAGATTTAAGTTTAGTAACGCCATTTGCAACTATGCGAAGTGCATCTATATCTAAACCGGAATCTGTTTCATCCAAAATAGCTAATTTAGGTTCTAACATTGCCATCTGAAAAATCTCATTCTTCTTTTTCTCGCCACCAGAGAAACCTTCATTAACAGAACGATTATTTAATTTATCCTGCATTTCAACAAGAGCTTTTTTCTGCTTCATATATTTTAAAAATTGAGCAGCAGAAAGAGGTTTTTCTCCTCTATATTCACGAATTTCGTCCAATGCGGTTCTCATAAAATTTGTCATGCTTACACCTGGTATTTCAACAGGATATTGAAAACCAAGAAACACGCCTTCGCGAGCTCTATCTTCTATTGATAATTCAAGTAAATTTTTAGAATTATATATTATTTCACCTTTGGTAACTTCATAGTTTTCATTACCGGCAATTACGGAGGCTAATGTACTTTTTCCCGTACCATTAGGCCCCATAATAGCATGCACTTCACCAGCATTTACTTCAAGGTTTAAACCGGTAAGGATCTCTTTTCCTTGTACGCTTACATGTAAATCTTTTATTTGTAACATTATATATCTTCTTTAAGGTATTCTTATTTAAATTAACCTACACTATTTTCTAAACTTATAGAAAGTAGCTTTTGTGCTTCCATAGCAAACTCCATAGGTAATTGATTTAAAACTTCTTTGGCATAACCATTAACTATTAATCCAATTGATTTTTCGGGACTTAACCCTCTTTGTTGACAATAAAATAACTGTGCATCAGAAATTTTAGAAGTTGTAGCTTCATGCTCAACAATTGCTGATGTATTCATTGACTCAATATATGGAAAAGTATGAGCTCCACATTTATCACCTAACAAAAGACTATCACATTGCGAAAAATTTCTGGAATTATCAGCCTTAGGATTTATTCTTACCAACCCACGATAACTATTATGACTTTTTCCGGCAGAAATACCTTTGGAGATAATTGTACTTTTGGTATTTTTACCAAGATGTATCATTTTAGATCCTGTATCTGCTTGTTGATAGTTATTTGTAACAGCAACAGAATAAAATTCACCAACTGAAAAATCACCTTTTAACACACAACTGGGATATTTCCATGTAATTGCAGAACCTGTTTCCACTTGTGTCCAGGATATTTTAGAACGATCGCCTTCACACATTCCGCGCTTGGTAACAAAATTATAAATTCCACCTTTGCCCTCTTTATCACCAGGATACCAGTTCTGAACAGTGCTATACTTTACTTCACCATCTTTATGGGCAATAATTTCCACTATAGCAGCATGAAGTTGATTTTCATCACGTTGTGGAGCCGTACATCCTTCTAAATAACTAACATATGCACCTTCATCAGCAATAATCAATGTTCTTTCAAATTGACCGGTATTAGCTGTATTTATTCTAAAATAAGTACTTAACTCCACCGGTGAACGAACTCCTTTTGGAATATAACAAAACGATCCATCGCTAAAAACAGCTGAGTTTAAAGCAGCAAAATAATTGTCACCAATAGGAACAACTGTTCCTAAATATTTCTTTACTAAATCAGGATATTTTTGAACTGCTTCGCTAAAGGACATAAAAATAATTCCTTTTTCTTCTAAAGTAGCTGAGAAAGTTGTCTTTACAGATACACTATCTATCACGGCATCAACAGCGACACCTGCAAGCTTTTTTTGCTCTTCAAGAGAAATACCAAGCTTATTAAATGTATCCAATAACTCAGGGTCGACTTCATTTAAACTTTCTAACTCTTTTTTCTTTTTTGGAGCAGCATAATAAATTATATCTTGAAAGTCTATTGGTGGAATATTCAAATGAGCCCAATCAGGCTCCTCCATAGTAAGCCATTTTCTATAAGCTTTTAAACGAAAATCAAGCAGCCATTCAGGCTCCTCTTTTTTCATTGATATTATGCGGACCGTCTCTTCACTAAGACCCTTTGCGATAGTATCGGTCTCAATATCAGAGTAAAATCCATATTTATAATCAGAGTTTGTTACATCTCCAATAATTTTTTGTTCGTCTTTTGCCATTAGTTTTCTTATTTAGATTAAATTTAAATAGCGCCGCAAAGATACTAAAATCATTGGGACTATAAGGCTTTTTTAAATGATAAAAATCACTGATAAATTCAACTATTACAGCCCAAATACATGCATCATAAAAATTAACCCGCATTATTCATGCAAAAGCAAAGAAAATTGTATGAATAATCAATAGCATCTAATATTATTCAACATGGTAAATAAATGCGTATTAATAAATAAAATTGAGGCAATAAAAAAGCCCCGGAGAATTAACTCAAGGGCTTTGATTTATAATATTTTGATATATTAGCCTTTTACTCTTTCTGAATATGTATGTGTACGGGTATCAACCTTGATTTTTTCTCCGGTATTTATAAATAACGGAACCTTAACAGTTGCGCCTGTTTCAACAGTGGCATCTTTAAAAGTATTGGTAGCTGTATTTCCTTTTTCACCGGGTTCTGTATATGTGATTTCTAATACTACAAATGGTGGAAGTTCACAATAAAGAGCTGTTTCTGTATCAGCATGGAAAACTATTTCTACCATTTGACCTTCTTTCATTAAGTCTGGAGCATTGATTAACTCTTCAGCAATAAAAGTTTGCTCGTATGTATCATTATTCATAAAATGGTAATCAGCACCATCGTTATACAAGTATTGATATTGTCTTCGTTCAATTCTTTGTACATCTACTTTTACTCCTGCAGTGAAAGTATTTGGAATAACTTTTCCTGTTTTTACATTTTTTAATTTGGTTCTAACAAAAGCAGGACCTTTTCCTGGTTTAACATGTTGAAATTCAACGATAGAGTATAACTCTCCATTAAAGAGCATTACCAAACCGTTTTTAAAATCTGAAGTTGTTGCCATTAGATAAATTTATTTGAAATTATAAGGCTGCAAAGGTAAGAAATATTTCATCACTAAAATCTAATTCTCCAAGCACCATTTTCTTTGATATCAAAATATAGAACTGACTGTTTTTTGGCATTATATATAAGTTTTTTACGTATCCATGGAGAAATATTATTGCAAATAATTATCTTAGTTGTTTTATCATTTGGAACTATATTGTTTTTAGTTAACGAATTGAATATGTAATAATTACATCTAATATTATATAAACTATCTGTTTCTCTTTTTCCATCTAAATTAAGCATAATATTTCCTATTTTACAATATGGAAAATCAATAGAAAATGTTTTTGTTTCTACCTTTTGTAACGAATCAAGTAATATAAAATGACGTTTTCTAATACCTTTATGTAATTCATGTTCCTTTACTTGAAAACTCATTTTATTCGGATTATTATAAATGGAAGTATCACATATTATCCAAGCTTCATTATTAGAATAAATTGCCATATAAAGACTTTCTTTATCCGGATATATAATAAATTCATTATCTCTATCGTAGTTCTGTGTGAAAAACAACAAACTTAGTATTACCAATAAAAGATTTACATATATGAACTGTTTTTTTTGTTTTATTAGCCAATAGCTTATGGATATTATTAAAAGAAATGTCAAAATTAATATTGGTAAACTAATATATAAATCTCTACTAACGGCATAAGGTAAATGTTCTATATAAGTTATGATATTGTTTAATGCTAAAAGGGTGTATGATAATCCTTTACCAATAAAAGCAGAAACCACCGGAATAAAAGAAAATAATAATACAAATAGTCCTAATACAATAATTAGATAAGCCGCAGGTATAACAATTAAATTAGTAACAATAAACAAATTAGGAAACTGATGAAAATAATATATAGATAAAGGTGCTGTACCAATTTGTGCCGCTATTGAAACTATAATTAAATTCCATATTGTATATACGAAACCATTTATAGGTGTCCATAATCTCACTAAATGTTTTTGTAAAATAACTATTGCAAATACTGCAGAATAAGAAAGTTGAAAGCCAATATCGAAAAGCAAATTTGGATTTAATATTAATAAAGCCAATGCAGAAGAAGAAATAGACCCAATAATATTTGTTTTACGACCATTTCTCTTTCCTAAAGTAATAAAAGTAAACATTATAGCCGACCGTACTACAGAAGGTGATAATCCTGTTATAATAGCGTATATCCATATACTTACTAAAATAATAAAAGCCTTAATTGCTAAATCACGATGTCTATTACTCAATTTTATGAATAAAAAATTTAATATAAGGTAAATAATACCTACATGAAGACCTGATACACAAAGAATATGCATTGCTCCGGCACCGGCATATGATTTTCGTAATTCCGGAGATAGCAAATCGCGCTGACCTAATATCATACCAGCTGCTACTGATAACTCATCCCCATGAACACTGTTTTGCTCTAATATTTGTAACAATTTTTGTCTGATAGAAATAGCATATCGGGTTATGCTATATTTTGATTCATTATCTACCACATACCATTCTCCTGATTTAATATATTGTTGATAATAAATATCTTGCAGCGATAAATACGACGCATAATCAAATTGATCCGGTGAAGAAGGTTGCTGAATTGGTTTTAGATTTTTATTTATTACAAGAATATCACCAAATACTATATTTAAAGCATTGCTATCTTTTTGTAAATATAAAACAGCTTTTCCATAACAAAATTGCGATGTTTTTATCGTATTACAACTTTTTATAGATACAAAAAGCTTAACTGTCTTTTCTGTTTGTCGAGGTGGTTCTATAACTTTTACTAAAATTTGATTAGCAGAATTAACATACTTTCCAATATAATTACTATTAACTTTTAAAGAATGATAGCGCAATGTTAATATTCCCAATACTATAAAAGCAAAATAAATATAGCTACCTGTGAAATATCTAAACCTATAAGGAAATAAGTATTTTCTGGGAAATGCAAGAAACGAAAGCATAGCAAGAATAGGAAAAAAATAATACCATTTTATAAAAGAAAATTCTATAAAATAAGCTATCAAAATTCCAATAACTAATGCAATTAATAATCTTAATACCGGATATTTATTGAAACGCATTTCCTTTTAATTTTTTCAGAGCTAATTTAATAAAAATTTAATTATTAAATATTTACTATATAATAATGGATTTAATTATTCCTTCTTATTTAAAAGCAAGAAAAAATACTTCTATTTTTGCCCTTATATATAATTCATTTTATGAAGCTTTTAATAATTGATAATTTTGATTCGTTTACTTATAATCTAGAACATTATGCAAGGAAGTATTGCAATAATGTAATAGTTAAACGAAATAATGAACTTACACTAGAGCAAGTAAATGAGTTTGACTCCATTATAATATCTCCCGGACCCGGTTTACCAAAGGATGCAGGAATTACAATGGATATAATTAATAATTATTCCGACTCCAAAAAAATACTTGGAGTATGTTTAGGCCACCAAGCGATAGGTGAGAATTTTGGTGCAAAGCTTAATAATCTTTCAGAGCCGCTTCATGGTATTGCCGTTACTACTTATCAAAATAATATTGATGAAAAATTTTATAATGATATTCCAAACACTTTTTTATCAGGACGCTATCACTCATGGATAATTGATAAAAAAAGTATTGAAAATTTACCTTTTATTATTACTTCTACTGATGAATATGGAATAATACAATCTCTTAAACATAAGACTTTTAACCTAAGAAGTGTACAATTTCATCCAGAGTCGGTATTAACAGAATTTGGTTTAAAAATGATAGAAAACTGGATTAAATACTGTTAAATAACTTTAAATAATTTATTATTAAGTAAATAAACCGATTTATCAATTTAATAATGTTGTAATTTTACAATCAAATTTTAAAACAAAAGGAATATGACACAACAAAAATGGTTTAAACCTCTAATTATTATTGGAGCAATAATATTAATAGTATTTATGACTATTAATTGGATGAATAATACTTATAATCAAGCTGTTAATTTACAAGAAAATGTAAATGCGCAATGGGGAAATGTACAAGGTGCATATCAAAGAAGAGCAGATTTAGTACCAAATTTGGTAGCCACAGTAAAAGGAGCTGCTGAAAATGAAAAAGCCATCCTAACTCAAGTTACTCAAGCTCGTGCCGGCATAGTAAATGCTAAAACTCCAGAAGATATGGAGTTAATGGGAAAGAAAATTAATACAGCTATTAATTTGGCTTTTGAAGCTTATCCGGAGATAAAATCAACCCAAAATTTTAGCGATCTTCAAGCTCAATTAGAAGGTACTGAAAACAGAATTAATGTGGAACGTAACAGATTCAACGAAGCTGCTAAAAACTACAATAAATTTATCAGAGGTAAATTTAGAAAATGGGCTTTAGGAGTATTTGGCGATGAAGATGAATTTCCCAAAAAAGAAATGTTTCAAGCTTCTAAAGGCTCTGAAAATGCACCTACAGTTGAGTTTTAATAAGTTGTTATACAATAAAATAACATTATTATGTCTAATATAAAAAACTTTTTTAGCAAATCTGAAAAAGATAAAATAGTTAATGCTATAAAGCTTGCTGAAAAAGAAACCTCAGGCGAAATAAGAGTGCACATTGATAAAAAATGCAAAGGTGATGTATTAGATCGCGCTTCTTATATTTTTGAAAAATTGGAAATGCATAAGACTAAACTACGAAATGGAGTCTTGTTTTATTTAGCTGTTGATGACCACAAATTTGCAATACTCGGTGATGCCGGTATTAATAATGTTGTATCAGATGATTTTTGGGAAGATGTTAAAGAAAATATGTTAATACACTTTAAATCTAATAATTTCTCTGATGGTCTAATAGAAGGAATATCAATGGCTGGAGAAAAATTAAAAGCTTTCTTCCCATATAAAAGTGATGATATAAATGAACTTGATGATGACATTTCTTTTGGTAAATAGAAGTGATATTTACTTAAATAATAATATGATATGAATAAAATTGTCAAAATAATAATCTTCGTTTTTTTACTAAACCCAACATTCCTTTTGGCTCAAAATTTACCGGAACGTCCAAATCCACCTATGGCGGTAAATGACTTTGTTGGATTACTTTCTCAATCTGATAAAGTTAGATTAGAAAATAAATTACGCTCTTTTACTAAAGAAACTTCTACAGCAATAGTAGTAGTAATAGTACAGGATTTGCAAGGAATGGATAAAGCAGATTATACTACTACTCTGGCACATAAGTGGCAAATAGGACAAAAAGGTAAAGATAATGGTATTATGATAATGGTGAAACCTACTGGTGGTCCGGGACAACGTAAAACTTTTATCGCTGTAGGCTATGGATTAGAACACCTTATTCCAGATGCTATTGCCAATAGAATAGTAGAAAATGAAATGATTCCTAATTTTAAACAAGGAAATTATTCAAAAGGTATTGAATCTGCCATAAATGTAATTATGGATATCACTTATGGTGAATACACTGCTGATGATTATCAAAAGAAAACAAGCTCAAAAGGATCTGTTTTATCTTTACTTGGTATTATATTATTAATGTTTTTTCTTTTTAGTTTCAAAGCAGGCTCAAGTGCATATTCATATTCCAGAATAAACAATATTGGTTTCTGGGCAGCCTTTTTATTGATGATGAATTCTTCAAATTCTCATCGAGGTTATTATAATAATTTCTCCGGGGGAAGTGGTGGCTTTGGAGGTTTCGGTGGAGGAAGTGACTTCGGAAGTGGAGGCGGTTTTGGAGGCTTCGGTGGAGGCGGTTTTGGCGGTGGTGGAGCCGGTGGCAGCTGGTAGAATACTATAGTTTATATAGTTTTTAGTTCTATATAATTTTAGTCTATTACTTTAACCCACATTATTCATACAATTCGCTTTGTTTTTGTATAAATAAGCAATAAATAGCGGAGTACAATGCGAGAAAACTCTCCCTAAACAAATTCGGGATAAGCTCATTTAGAAAAACTTAAATTTGGATATTTGGAAAATATCCAAATTTAATAACCTCTGTTAAATATTAACTTTCTGTAAGTGAAATCCTATATCAGACTAAGATTATTAGTTTTACTCTATTATCAATATTATTTGTAAATAATCTGAGTTAATATATTCAACACCCATTTATTGAAAATATAAATAATTGATAATCAATAACTAATTTTGATATTTTTTGGAATAAAATATTCTACAAACCCTCGAATTTTTTTAATTTATTAATCATTTTTTCATTATTAGGTTTTGTGGTTCCATTTTTTAAATCATAAGAAACCATATAAACGACAGATTTAGCAGCAATAATTTCTTTTCCATCTTTCTTTTTTATTATTAAGCTTTCTAAATCGTAACTTTTAGTTCCAATTTTATTACATCTTGTATAAACCCAAACATCATCATATAAAAACAATGGTGATAAATATGTTATATCTATTCTTCCAACAACAGCTTCAAAATCTAAATTTTTTGGAACAAAATTCATTACTTCTTTCATATAATAAATACGAGCATCTTCCAAAAAACTCACAAAAGCTTTGTTATTAACATGGCCATAGGTATCTAAATCAGCATACCTTATTTCTATCTTTAATCTATTCTTATAAATATCTAAATTCATTACTTTAATATTAATAATTAAGGAAATGGGAGATAAAACCCACTTCCTTAATTTAAATAAAACTTATTATTTAATAACACCCATTTCTTTACCTACTTTAGTAAAAGCATCAACACATTTATCAAGATGTTCTATTTCATGTGCCGCTGATAATTGAACTCTGATACGTGCCTGTCCGTTTGGTACCACAGGAAAAGAAAATCCAATAACATAAATACCTTCATTAAGTAAGTTAGAAGCAAAATCTTGTGCTAATTTAGCATCATAAAGCATTACTGCACAAATAGCTGATTTAGTAGGTTTAATATCAAAACCAACAGATTTCATCTTATTCATAAAATAATCAGTATTACCATGTAATTTATCTTGAAGAGTATTAGTAGAATCAACCATTTCAAACATTTTAATTCCAGCAGCAGCCACCATAGGTGGAATAGAATTAGAAAACAAATATGGTCGTGAACGCTGACGTAACATTTCAATTATCTCTTTCTTACCTGTGGTAAAACCACCTATAGCACCACCAAAAGCTTTTCCTAAAGTACCAGTAATAATTTCTACTTTTCCTTTAAGATCAAATAGTTCTGTAACACCCCTACCTGTAGTTCCTACAACACCAGCAGAATGACTTTCGTCAATCATTATCATAGCATTATATTTTTCAGCCAATTCGTATATTTTATCCATTGGAGCTACGTTACCATCCATACTAAATACTCCGTCTGTAACAATTAATCTAAATCTTTGAGCCTGAGATAATTTAAGTTGCTTTTCAAGATCTTCCATATTTGCATTCTCATAACGATATCGCTGAGCTTTACATAAACGAACACCATCAATAATACTAGCATGATTTAATGAATCCGAAATAATAGCATCTTCTGGACCTAATAATGGTTCAAAAACTCCACCATTAGCATCAAATGCAGCAGCATATAAAATAGTGTCTTCTGTACCGAAAAAATCAGCAATTTTTCTTTCCAATGATTTATGCAAATCTTGAGTTCCACAAATAAAACGAACTGAAGACATACCATAGCCATGTGTATCCATAGCTTCTTTGGCAGCATTCTTTAGTTCCTCACTATTTGATAAACCTAAATAATTATTCATACAAAAATTTAAAACCTTAGAACCATCTTCTAAAACAATTTCTGCCTGCTGTGGAGCAACTATTACTCGTTCGTCTTTATATAATCCGGCTGTTTTTATTGCAGAAATTTCTGACTGCAAATACTCTTGAAAATTTGAATACATATCTATAATTTTTATATTATTATTAAATTTTATCAACTCTTTTTTGATGACGTCCACCTTCAAAATCTGCTGCTAAAAAAGAATATACTATTTCCAAAGCATATTCTTTAGCTATAAATCTTGCTGATAAACCTAAAACATTAGCATTATTATGTTGACGCCCCAAAGCTGCTAACTCGGTATTCCATGCCATTGCTGCTCTAACTTTTGAATGCTTATTGGCAGTTATACTCACACCATTACCACTACCACACATTATAATACCTAATTCTATTTCTCCATTTTGAATACTTTCTGCCAAAGGATGAATATAATCAGGATAATCTACACTCTCTTCTGAATAAGTTCCAAAGTCCTTAATGTTATATCCCTCCTTAGTAAGAGTTTCTTTAAGATATTCCTTTAATTGATAACCTGCATGGTCACAGCCTATTGCAAGTGTTTTTGTCTTATCAAACATTGTGTATTTTTAAAATTGTTAATAAGTACAAAGTAACAAAATTATTTTTACTATTTATACTTTATGTCAATTTATTATTTATCAATTTATTAAATAATTTCTCAATTATTTACAATTTATTTATCTTTTTGCAAATAAGTATATTAGCAATTTTAAACAATTATGTTAATTACTTTTGTTAATAAAAATGCAATTTTTTAATAAATAATTACTAATTGAATACGTGTATTTTTTTTGATAAAATCAACTCCTATTTTTTTAAATTAATTAACAAATTAACATCTGCTTTATTAACATTTAATTATTGTAATTGAAATAAGAATTTATTAAAATTACGATTATTAACATATAGTTAATAACTACTATAATTAATTGATTACATTACATATTATATTTATATTAGATGTTAATTATATATTAGTAATTCAAAGGTTATCAAAAATAAAAAAATATTTTTAACAGTATTAACAGATATAATATCATTTAATAGTTTTCTTTTTATAAAATAAGTTTATAATAAATATTATTCAGATGTTGATAAAAACGATTTCAAAAAAAATAATGTGGTCTAATTATGTATCTTTGCATAAGTATATTTAAACATATAAATTTTCAATTTTAAAATGAAATTAACAGAAAAAATAAATAAATTGCGTAAAGATAAAAATGCAATTATACTTGCACATTATTATCAAATCCCAGAAATACAAGATATAGCAGATTTTGTTGGAGATTCATTGGCTTTAGCTCAAAAAGCAAAAGATTCTAAAGCTGATATTATTGTCTTTGCCGGCGTTCATTTTATGGCTGAAACAGCAAAAGCTTTAAATCCTAATTCCAAAGTATTGTTACCGGATTTAAAAGCAGGATGTTCTCTTGCTGAATCTGCTCCATTAGATAAATTTTTAGAATTCAAGAAAGATTATCCTGATCACAAAGTAATATCTTATATTAATTGTACTGCTGATTTGAAAACAGTTACAGATGTTGTTTGTACTTCCTCAAATGCTCTTCAAATTGTAGAATCATTTCCTAAAAATGAAAAAATTATTTTTGGACCTGATAAAAATCTTGGATCATATATAAATAAAATCTCCGATAGGAATATGGTTTTATGGAATGGAACTTGTGAAGTTCACGATATTTTAGAAGCTGAAAAAGTGATTGAATTAAAAGTAAAAAATCCTGATGCTCCATTAGTAGCTCATCCTGAATGTGCTGCTCCAGTATTGGAACTTGCAGATTATGTTGGATCTACATCAGGAATATTAAATTATGTAAAAAATTCTGCTTCAAAAAAAATAATAGTGGCAACAGAGTCTGGCATATTACATCAAATGCAAAAACAATCACCTGAAAAACAATTGATTATTGTTCCTTCAGACGAGACATGCTCTTGCAATGATTGTCCTTATATGAAAATGATTACTATGGAGAAAATTTATAATTGTTTAGCTAATGAAAGTAATGAAATAAATCTTTCTCAGGAAACTATTGATAAATCATTAACTCCTATAAATCGAATGTTAGAGATTTCTAAAAAGCACAAAATAATATAATGAGTAAAATTTTATTTACTTTCTTTTTTGGACTATTATTCATTAACCTATTGGCACAAGATAGTGTAGTTGTTGATGGATACCAAATATTTCATTATCCTAATGGAAAAATTTCGAGCGAAGGTTTTATGAAAAACGGTAAACCTGATGGTTATTGGAAAACCTATAATACCTATGGCCAATTAATTTCTGAGGGTAATAGAAAGAATTTTTTACTTGATAGCACATGGAAATTTTATAACGAATTAGGGAAAATTCATCTAATTATTAATTATAAAGAAGGTAAAAAATCTGGAATTAGAAAAACATTTTTACCTGATAAAATATTAGTAGATAGCTTTGAAAATGATATTAAAAACAATTGGAGCAAGGTTTTATATACAAATGGAAAAATTAAATCTAAAACATTTTATAAAAATGGTTTAGAGGAAGGATGGGCTTATAATTATGCTGAAGATGGTAGAATTGTTATTCGTACTTTATATAAAAATGGATTTATAAAAAAGAGAGAATATTTCAATGCTTATAACAGAAATGGTAAGAAACATGGTTTGTGGAAAAAATTTGATGAAAACTATAATGTAATCTGTTCCGGTACTTATAATAATGGTATAAAGGATGGTTATTTTAAATATTATGATAAAGAAGGAAATTTAATTAAAATAGAAAAATATGTCAGAGGTATATTGGAAGATAATCCTGATGAGCTGGCAACCTATGAGTTAAGAACAGATTATTATGATGATGGAAGTGTTAAAGTAATTGGGAGTTATAAAGATGGTAAGCCTGAGGGTGTTAGACGTGAGTTTTCTCGTGATGGAAATATTAAAGATGCATACATATTACATAATGGAGTAGTAGTAGGTCATGGAATAATTGATAAGTCAGGAAAAAAACAAGGAGATTGGAAAGAATTTTATGATAATGGAAGAATAAGAGCTGAGGGAAAATATGTTAATAATAAACGTATAGGAAAGTGGATATTTTATTTTGAAAATGGTAAAATTGAGCAGACTGGTTTTTTTGATAATGGTGGACAATATACAGGGGACTGGAAATGGTATTTTCCTGATGGAAGTTTAAGAATTGTAGAAAAATATTTTGAAGGAGAGAGAGAGGGAGATTATTTGGAATATGATAGTGATGGTGAGATAATGATACAAGGTGAATATGTTAATGGTAGTAAGGAAGGAGATTGGGTTACTAATGTTAATGGATTTATTGAAAAAGGTACATATTTGGATAATGTAAAAGATGGTTTATGGAAATATTATTATACTTCAGATACCTTATATTTTGAAGGTAGATTTATAGATGGAAACCCTGACGGAACTCATATTTGGTATTATCGAAATGGTAAAATTAAAAAAATTGGTGATTATATTATGGGGCTTAAAGAAGGTTACTGGAAATATTTTGATGAAGGAGGTAAGTTAATTTTGAAAATTAAATTTAAAGACGGTATTGAACAAGAATACGATGCAACTAAAATTGAGCCTGAATTGAATCTAAATGATATGGAAGAATAATGTCGTCGATTTACATACATATTCCTTATTGTAAGCAAAAGTGTCATTATTGTAATTTTTTTACCGTTATAAGTACTAAAACCAAGCAAGATTTAATTGATGCTATATGCAAAGAACTTGAGCTTAAAAATGATTATTTACAATCCGGGAAAATCAATACTATTTATTTTGGTGGTGGTACTCCAAGTATTTTAGATAATAGTGATTTTGATAAGATATTTAAAACTCTTTATAAACAATTTAGTATTAGTGATTCAGCTGAAATTAGTGTTGAGGCAAATCCTGATGATATAAATGCTTCAAAACTTAAATTTTTTAAAAGCTGTGGTGTAAATCGTTTAAGTATTGGTATTCAATCGTTTAATGATTATATTTTAAAACGATTGAATAGGATACATACTTCAAAAGAAGCTATTGAATCGGTAAATTTGGCTCACAATTTCGATTTTCATAATTTGAATATAGATTTAATATATGGTATTCCAGGTATGGATATCGAAATTTTAAAAAATGATATTAAAAATTTTCTTGATTTAAATATTCCACATTTATCTGCTTATTCACTTACAGTTGAGGAGAAAACAACATTACATTATTTAATACGTAATAATAGATATCCAATGCCTTCAGATAGTGAAAGTATAGAACATTTTAATTTATTAATTGATTTATTAAATACTCACCACTACGAACAGTATGAAATATCCAATTTTGCTAAAAATAAGACCTATAGTCGACACAATACTAATTATTGGAAGAATCTACCTTATTTAGGTGTGGGACCTTCTGCTCATTCCTTTAATTCTAAAACACGACAATGGAATGCTTATTCTGTGTCAAAGTATATCCAGAATATTAAAGATAACAAAATGTATCATAATATTGAGGTTTTATCAACTGATGATTCATACAACGAATATATTATGTTAGGTTTAAGAACTAAATGGGGTATTGACAGAAAAATTATAAAAGAAAATTTTGGAAAAGAATACTCTTTATATTTTGAAAATTTACTTTTAAATCCAAATGTGAGAAATTTCGTTTCCATTGATGGGAATGTCGTCATATTGAATTTAGAAGGAAAAAAATATGCTGATAGAGTTGCTTCTAATCTTTTCATTTAATCATACTACTTAATACACTGATATACAGAGTTATACAGAATATTTATTTTAAGAAACTTTCTCTAATAATTTAATATAGCATACTACAGAAGTATAAAAGTTTCTTAAAAGCGTTTATTTTAAGTTATTTTATTAATATTCCACGTGGAACAGTAGTTTTAGTTTAGATTTAATGATTTTGTTTATTTTCCAATATGGACTAGTAAAACAGATATATCTGAAGGGCTAACTCCACTAATTCTCGAAGCTTGTCCAATAGAACTTGGTTTTATTTTATTTAATTTTTCTCTGGCTTCATAACTTATAGCTTCTATTGATAGATAATCTATATCATCTTTAAGAAATACTTCTTCATATTTAGAAATTCTGTTGGCTAAATCATTTTCCTTAGAAATATAATTTTCGTATTTGGATATTATTCCAACTTCTTCTATAATTTCATTTCTATATTTATTTATATTTTTTACTTTCTGTTTTAGAGATGGAATATATTGTATTATCTCTTGTAATTGTACTTGAGGTCTTAGTAATATATTTGATATTTTTACTTTTTGTTTTAAACCTGGAGAATTTTTAATATTTAAATATTCATCAAGCATTTTTGGCATTACACTTTCTGTTTTTATAAACCTAATTAGTTTATTTATTTCTTTAATTTTGTATTGTACAGCTTTTAATCTTGATTCATCAGCAAGTCCGATATTATATGATTTTTCTGTAAGTCTAATATCTGCGTTGTCTTGGCGTAAAAGTGTTCTGTATTCAGCTCTTGAAGTAAACATTCTGTATGGTTCATCGGTTCCTTTAGTAATTAAATCGTCAATAAGAACTCCAATATATGCTTCTGATCTTTTTAAAATAAACGGTTCTTTATTATTAATTTTAAGAGTTGCATTTACACCAGCCATTAAACCTTGTGCTGCTGCTTCTTCGTAGCCTGTTGTACCATTAATTTGGCCGGCAAAATATAGATTATTTATTTTTTTTGTCTCTAAAGTATTTTTAAGTTGAGTTGGTGGAAAATAGTCATATTCAATTGCATATCCGGGCCTAAAAATCTTAGCTTTTTCAAAACCTTTGATTTTTCTTAGAGCTCTTAATTGAATGTCTTCTGGTAAAGAAGACGAAAATCCATTAACATATACTTCATTAGTATTCCAACCTTCAGGTTCAATAAATAATTGGTGAGAATTTTTATCAGAAAATCGTTCTATTTTATCTTCTATACTGGGACAGTATCTTGGTCCTGTTCCTTTAATTCTTCCAACGAACATTGGAGAGAATTCAAATCCTGTCTTTAATATATTATGTACTTCTTCTGAAGTATAAGCTAGGTAACAACTTCTTTGTTTAGTTAAGACTTGAGTTTTATTAGAATATGAAAACTTTTGTGGAATTTCATCGCCTTTTTGTTCTATCAGTTTTGAATAATCAATTGTTCGTCCATCCACTCTAACAGGAGTGCCGGTTTTCATTCTATCAGATTCAAAACCTAATTTAATTAAGTTTTCTGTAATGCCAATAGAAGCTTTATCTCCAATTCTTCCGCCTCCAAAATTTTTTTCACCTATATGTATAACCCCGTTAAGAAAGGTTCCATTGGTTAGGATTACAGTTTTGGCATAAATATTATGATTCATACTTGTTGAAACACCAACAATTGTATTATTTTTCATTAATAAACCTGTAACCATATCTTCCCAGAAATCTAGTAATTGTATTTTTTCCAATTCTTCTAACCAGGTCATAGTAAATAAGTGACGATCTGATTGTGCCCTGGGACTCCACATTGCGGGCCCTTTACTTTTATTCAACATTCTGAACTGAATCATAGATTTATCAGTTACTATACCAGATAGGCCTCCTAAAGCATCAATTTCTCGAATTATTTGTCCTTTAGCTATTCCACCCATTGCCGGATTACATGACATTTGGGCAATTTTATGTCTATCCATGGTAATAAGTAAGGTTTTTGAACCCATATTAGCAGCAGCAGCGGCGGCTTCACTCCCAGCGTGCCCCCCTCCTACTACAATAACATCGTATTTATCAAACATTTCAAACATGTTTCACGTGGAATAATAGTGTATATAATTGATATACAGATAATTAATAAAAATACAGAATTAATATGATAATAATTCTTTAGGGCGCAAAGATAGATAATAATCTTCTTTGGATGTCATTTCTTCTTTCTCTGTTTTTGATTTATCTTTATAACCTAAAAGATGAAGTGTACCATGTATTATTATTCGATGTACTTCATCAAGTAATTTTTGTTTATATAATTTAGCGTTTTCTTTTAATCTTTCTATACTAATAAATACATCGCTTTGAATAGGTGAGTCGATGTTATTATATTGAAAAGTAATAATATCTGTTAGAGTATTATGGTCAAGGTATTCAATATTAAGGTCATAAAGGAAATTATCGGAGGTAAATATAAAAGTAATTGATTCAATGTTTTGTCCTTCTTTTTTGGCTGTATCTATAATCCAGGATTTCAGTAATTTCTTTTTCGGAATGTTATACTTAATATCTTCATTAAGAAATTGTATGGATGGCATTATATTTTTGTTTTTTGATTAACTCCTTTTTTAATAAATTGTTTAAATTTATTTACTCTGTTATCAGCTACTTCTTTATTAATACTAGAAATTAAGAACTTCATACATACAGTTCTACCTTTATCATGAAATTCAATATCATCACTTAGAGTTTTCATTAGGTAGATGCCGGTTCCTGATATGGATTCGGTTTCTGTAGGATCTGCAATATTGTTAGAATCAAAACCTTCACCTTCATCTGAAACACAGAATGCAAATCCATCATCTTGAACTTCAAAATGAATTTTCACGGATTTAGTGCTATCGTTTTTATTACCATGCTCTACAGCATTAATAAAAGCTTCTGAAATTGCAGTAACGATATTGCCATAATAATTATTAAAAATATTGTGTTGGTCACAAATATTTTCAATAAAAGCAACAACCTTGTTTAGTTCAGATTTAACTGATTTTAATTTTATATTTGAATATCTTTCCATTATCAATCCGATACGAGTAATGTGAATTAAATAATATTATTAATTAGTTCGCCAAAATTATGAAATATTATTTTGAAAATTTGGATTTTAATAAACAATTATCAACAATAACTTTGTTATTAGTGAACCTTTATTTGTTCTAAGTATTTGTTTACTTTATTTTTGTAAAAAGGTTTCATTTCTGGGGGAATAGTTTTTAATAATTCCACTTCCGAATTTTGTTGCTTTAAATATTTTTCAATACTTGGTGGGTATTTTCTTTTAATATCATGGCCTTCTTTTGCTTCTCTCCTATCTTCTTGCTTCTGTTCTCTCTCTGCTTCTTCAGCTTCCAATAGACGTGTAAGTATCTCTTGCTGACGCATTAAGCTCTCTTTAAGAATAATGCTATTTACTAATTCAGTTTCATTTTGCTCCATATCCTTAATTGTTTTATTCAAGTCACGAGCTTGTTTACCACCGCCAGATTTTTTTAGTGATTCCTGATATGATTGTAGTTTTTGTCGTATCATTTCTTGTTGAGCAGCCATTTTGGCTAACTCTTCATTCATTTTTTCGCCACCATTTCCCTGTTTACCATTACCTTTTTGGGGACCTTTTTGTTTTCCTTTACCATTTTTCATTTGCTCTTGCATTTTTTTCATCTGTTTATTAAGAGCTTCCTGCATTTGTCTAATACTTTTCATACTATTTCCACTTTGACCAGGTTTAGGTTTTTTACAGTTACCTTTTCCATTCTTAGATTGCATTTGTTGTTTTTGCATTTGTTCTAAAGCTTCCGATAACATTAAAGCTAAGTTGTTTACAGAAGTCATTATTTGTTGTTGGTTAGAAACAGCATAATCTTTTTGTCGTTTTGAAGTTGGACCTATAGTATTTATGGCGAGTAATGATTCAAGTGTTTTTTCCATATTAAGGTTAATATTTCCTATTTCTTTATTTACCATAGGTGAAATAGATGCTTGTCTTTTGCTTAATGCTAATAAGCTATCTTCTATCATTAGGAGGTCCATCTTAATATTTTTTTGAGATCTTATAAGACTTGGATAATTAGGGTCTGTGTGATTTGTTGATTTAACTTTTTTCATTAAGTTTTCCTGGTTGAACGAAGTTTCAATTAGATTATTAAGTATATTTTTCAAATCTTCTATGTTTTCTGCATTAGATTCCATCTCTATCTCAGATTGCATTTGTTTTAATTTATCTGATAATTTTTGCATGGCTTCTGATGCGCTTTTTTGCATTTTGGAAGCAGATTTTTTCTTTCCTTTTTCAAGACTTTGCTTACTTTGTTCCATTTTATTTTCTATTTCTTGCTTCTCACTATCAAAATTATCCATTTTGTTAGGTTTTTCAAGATTTTCATTAGCTTTTTTAGCTTCGTCTAATTTATTTTTAAATTGTTTAAATTCTTTATTTAATTCTTCTTGTTTTTTGGTAATTTCTTTTGTTGATTTATTATTTTTTCCTAATTCCTCTTTTATTTTATCTTGCTTGGTTTTGATACTATCTAATTGTGATATAGCTTCTTGTAGTTTTTGATCAAACTCCATTTGCTTAAACATTTCTAAATCTCTATCTAGTTGTTTTTCTAAATCTTTATTATCCATTTGTATTTGATTAAGCATTTTCTGAGCATCTTCTTTTTTTAATTCTTCATTCATCATTTTTTGCATTTCCATCATCATTTTTTGCATTTCGGGGGTCATAAGTTTATTAAAAAGTTCTTCCAGCTGTCTTTGTTTTTCTAATAAACGCTTATCTTCTTTGCTTAATTCTTTGTTTTTTTGTTGAGATTTAGCATGTGTTTTTTTAATTTTTTCAATGTTATTTTGAATTTGTTTTAATTTATTAAGTAAATCTTTTAATTGTTGTTTATCTTGCCAATTCAATTGTTTTTTATCCACGAATTTTTTCTGAAGCTTTTCTACTTCTTTGGTAATTTTTTTTGTTTTTTCAATTGTTTTTTTCATCGATTCTTTCAATTCATTATCGATTTTTTTTCTTGCACTATCAAGCTGCATAATACTAGCTTTTCTTGCAGACTGAAGAAGTGTTTTACTTGATTTATAACCATTAATAGCATCATTATCAAATACTTCAAAGAAATATGAAATATTTTCTCCTTGTGCTATTGGCATACTATCTATATCTAAGATAAAATAAAAACGCTGTTGATTTATACCTTTGTGAATTGGAATATCTATACTGTTATAATTGGCTTCTTGTTGTTTTTTCCATTTAAAGATGAGGTTATAAAAACCATAATCATCTTTTATAATTCCTTGAAAATAAATAATCTTATCATTTAAACTATCTTTAAAATTATCCACTTTTATACGCGGATATTGATCTTTTATAACTTCTATATGATAATTAATTGTATCAGGTCTGGTTATATATATATTTTGTGGTATAATATTATAATTTTCGCTTTTAGTAAAATAAATGTATTGGGTTTTTACTTTATTTTTATCCGATAAATTTATGGTATCTTTTGCAAAGAGTATTTTCAAATTAGTTATGTCTTTTGTGTTGAAATACCATTTCAACTTTGTACCTTCCGGAATACTCAGGTCCCCGATATTTTTAAAAGTTTTAGTTTTTTTGTTAATATATGATGGATATTTTGCTTCTATACTAAATGATAAAATTTTTGGCTTGGGAACGATAATTAGTTCGTAAATTTGAGATTTATATTTGCCAGATTTAAAATAAAATCTTTTGTTAGCAATAACGTTATTGAACAAATATTTAAACGAAATTTTATTTTCTTTTTTAATTTTAAAAGGATAGTTATCAATAATAATAAAAATATCATCCGGAATAATATCGCCTTTAATATTTACTTTTAGTTCAAAATTTTCTCCTTGTAGGCACTCTAATTTGTTGTTTATTATTTCAAATTTAAAAGGAGGTTTTTCTATAAATTCTTTATCATAATTTATTAGTCTAGTTGAAGATTCAGTAATGTATTTTGGTGCAAAAAAGCTTATAAATACAATTATTAATAAAGGTGGAATTAAAAATTTAAGATATTTTTTATTTATCGAAAATTTAATGGCTGACTGGAATGGAATAGGAGAGAGTTTCTCTGATTTTTGTTCAACGGCTGCCTCTAAAAGAAAAATATTATCAGAAGAAGTATTTTTAAGTAATTGTTGTAACTCTAATGTATTTAGTAATTTATCACTTACATCCGAAAAATGTTCACCTATTATTTTAGCTGCTTGAATATAAGAAAGTCTATTACCAATTCTAATTAGACTAGCTATAGGCTTTGCTATATATAAAATAAAGATTGTAAATGCTCCTCCTAAGTATAAATAAAAGAAAATTTTACGGAATGTTTTTCCTAAATGAAAGAAATATTCCAGAAAATTTATTATTAAGAAAAATGAAATCCATAAAGATAGACTGATAATAATACCCTTAATTAGTTGATTTTTATAGTACTTACGTATAAAAATTTCAATTTTATGGATTAATTGTTCATATTTCTTACTCATTTAGCGAAATTACTAATAAAGCTTTGAGATTTGACGACAATATAAGGCTTTGTTTTACAGTACAAAGCTAAAATCATGAATTAATGAGTATTAATTGGCCATTATTTGTTTTAAGCTGTTTTTAGTTTTGTCTTTAAATTCTATTATTAGTTCTGCTGTATATGAATCAATAGGTTCGAATCTAACTTGCGAAATTTTTTCTTTAAAAGTTATATTGTTTTTTTTGTCATATTTATTGTTAAAATATTGTTGAACATCTTGAGGATAAGATGAATATTCGAGGTTAAATTCCGCATAAGCTGAGTAGTTATTAATTTTTTTAGCAATCGGACTGTCGTTTAATGATTTTGCGAGTCCATGTTCTTTGCTAAATCCCACTATTAAAGCTTTATCGTTGGTAAGCATTACATAATTATTTTTCAAACACATGTATAGAGATGAATTATTATTTTCATTCAATACAAAATAACCATCAGTCATTTTATCTTTATTAGAGTCAATTTGATTGACAAGCCATTGATAAATGGATTTATCATCTAATTTTGCAATAGAAGAAAACATCCACTTAACTTTTTTATTATTAATAGAATCGTTAACATTGTTAATTATTTTAACTCCATGAATATTAATAATTAAATCACCGGAAATAGCATGAAATAGTTTCTCTACTTTCATATTAGTAGCCATCTCAAATAATTTTTCCATTCCTTCGGTATTTACCTGACGTTCGGAATATAAGTCTCTTATCATTCGTAACAGTTCTGGTGGATTAATTGCAAAACTTATGTTCATTATACTATTATAAGGTATAAAATTCATCATTTTTGTGTCGATATGAGGTTTTACAATATGGTAATCTTTTAGGAAATTTGTCAAATCCTCAGGTAAAATCATCTTAGATTTTAATTTTATTTCACCTTTTGTAAATTTTATAAAATAATGTAAGTAAACATCATCCATACTTATTGGCATTTGCATTTTAGCAATTGTTTTATATTCAGCCGGTAGTTGCTCGATATAGAATTTTGAATTTATCCATAAGCTTATATCTTGTCTTTTTTCATAAAAATCTACAAAGTCTTTATTCGAAGATAGAGATTTATTTAGGCTTTGTTCAAACAATTCTTTTATATATTTGATTAATGAAGTTTGATTATTGTTTCCACTGATACCTTTTAATCCAATAACAGTTGTATTATTCCAAGCTAAAATTATTTTTGATGAATTTTTATTAGAAATCATAATATTTAGATTTTCATCTTTGATGATTTCTAAAGAATCATATGCATTATTTTTAATTTTTTCTATTAATTGAGAAAATTTATCTTTATCAGATAGTGTAAAATTTATTCCGGAAATTTTATTATAGCCATTATGGCTACTACTTGAAAATATGAATATTGGTTTTGTCACATTTATTCCACTTTCTTCATAATTTTCAAAAACGTATTTAAAATTATTAAATATCACCAAATTACTACTATCTGTATTCTTGAGTATTTTCGAATATAGCTGTGTTTCTGCAATATTATAGACGCCACTTTTTTCTTGTAAAATATTAGGTTGAAGAGTCATTACAAAGTTTGAGTTAGAAGGTAAAATTCTAAGCTCTTCATATTTTTTTTGACATGAGGATAAAATGCTTATTAGCAATAAAATTCCAATAATATTTTTTAGTTGCATATATTTATAGTTTTATTTCTTTCCAAGAGTAATTGTCATATATTGTTTGATGTTTATAACCTGCAGATTTAGCAATTATTGCAGTTTCATCATATTTTGCTATAATTTCTGATGTATGATGAGCGTCTGTAGTAATAATAATAGGAATATTTTTAGAATTTGCTATAGATAAAATAGTAGGAGAAGGGAAGCTAGTATTCCATTTGTTCTTATATAAGCCTCTGGCATTTACTTCCATAATACAACCATGTTTCTTAACTACATCCAATGTTTTATTAATTTCATCAAGATACCAGTTTTCGTTTTCGTTAAAAAATACATTTGCAGTATTCATTACTATTTTATCAATATGTCCAATTATATCAGGTTTTTGTGTCTTTATCATTTTGCGTATTTGAGAATAATATGACGTAATAGCTTTATAAATGTTACTATCAAAAACATTTTTAAAATTTTGATGACATTCTTCTATATTTCCATCAATAAACCAAAGCTTTTTATTTTCTTTATTTAATACTAAATGAATAGATCCGATAGTGTAGTCAAGTCCAATCTTTTTTTTAAAATATTCAAAAGGATAACTTAAATCTTCGATATAATCAATTTCTAAAGATTTATAAATTTGAATTTTATTACCAAATTTTAGTTTAGCATTGTCAATTTCATCAGAGTATTTTTGCAAATCATCATGATTCATACTCCATTTATTGATGAATTTTAGAGGTGCATGACTAGATATTCCAAAATGCGTAACATTCATATTAACAGCTGATTGAATCATTTCATCAATGCTATTTTTACCATCACAAAAATTATTATGACTATGAAAACAAAGATTTTTCAACATTATATCGTCTATTTGTTAAGAGACTTGTAAAATCTCAATGTGTAAAATGTAGAGTGTAAATTTATAAAATTTTTAGTCATGGCAGAAAAAACTGAAACAAAAATTAAAGAGAGTACCATGATGTGGATATATGGTATCGCAATGGTATTAGTAATTATAATTACAATATTAACAACATAATATCTCTTTAGTATTAATAAAAAATTTAATTCAATCAAAGCAAAGCCAAGTTGATTAATTTTCTACTTGGCTTTGGCTTATTATGTAAAGTATTGTTTTTACCTATAATTATATTCATTTCAAAATGTATGAATTCTTTTATGGTATTTGTTTTTTCAGGTCTTTGGTCAAAGCTGATTTTATCTTTTATTTTTAAAGTAGAATCTGTTACAGACTTATTTTCGTGTTTTAGTTTATGACATAAATATATATAAATATTATCCTTTTTTGTTTTATCCCCACTAATAAACGTACACACTGTTATATATAATTTATATCTTTTTGTAATAACCCACTATCTACCAAGAGGACCATTGTTCTTTAGTAATATATTCAACAACAACTTTTTGTATGTGTGATGTGAATTTGCGATTATAACCAAATCATTCCTTACGCTCACTGGCATATAGTAAGTACTACCTATTTCAAAATTTTATACTTTTCGTCTGTATAATGTTTGTATTACATATCTTTGTTCCTTATTTAAATACTTCATATTATTGATGTTTTAAGCGAAGGATTAGTCCTTATTAAAAGAAAAGAGAGTGTGGACTTTTTAATGCTTTATTTATTTTTTGAAAATAGCATTTCTAAAGTTTTTTAATTTTTTAATATTTACACTAATGTCTAAGAGATTATTTCTAGCAATTAGGATACCTATTGATGAGAATATTAATGCATATTTATCTGAATATAAGCATCAATTTGAATTTGCAAAAATGCGATGGGTGGATGGTGATATGCTGCATTTGACTCTTAAATTTTTTGGTAAAGTAGATTCAAGAAGGATAGATAAATTACAAAAGTCAATAGAATTAGTATTACTAAGACAGGAAAAATTTAATATTAGCATAACCAAATTGGCAGTTTTTGGAAGTAAAAACACTCCAAAAGTTTTATGGTGGGGAATAACGGATGAAGAATTTATTAAAAAGCTTACAACAAAATTACAATATGAATTTGATAAACTTGATTTTTTTGCTGATAGGCAAAATTTTGTTCCACATATAACTTTAGCTAGAATTATTACAACAAATAGTGGAAGATTTTTTCAGAAGCAACTAAGGAGGTTCGCTGTTATAGAACCTATCGAAATTCCTGTTTCGAGAATTGTTTTATTAGAAAGTCGGCCAACAAATAGGAATCCCGAGTATATTGAAGTGTCAGATTATGAACTTGTTTAGTAAAATTACGTAATAATTTGTAACATTATCATACTACCTTCGTCTTATCCGCACAAACATTAGATTGTAAGCTTACTTTATTTAATGTCGTTTAAATTTATAATAATATAGAAACTATTTAATATGAAAAATATATTAATATTTTGTCTGCTCGGCCTTTCAATAAGTGCTATAGCTCAGCATAGATATTCTACTGATAATTTCAATAAGATTAAAGTAGGTAAGCAAATTGACATTAACTTGGTACAAACTGACAGCAGTTATATTCTGATACAAAATAAAGATTTTGATACCGATAAGTTTTCTTATAAAGTGCAAGATGGCTTATTAGAGCTTAATGTAAAGGGACTTAAAAACAAATCAATTGATATAGAACTTGGAACTTCTTCAATAGAGGAATTGTATTTCAGTGGAGCTTGTGATGTAAATACCGAAGGCCAGATATCTGGCAATAGTTTATATATACATCTTTGCGGAGCATCAAATGCAAAAATTAGCCTCGATTATAGTCAGCTTTCAGCAGAAATAAGTGGAGCATCTGATTTAATTTTATCAGGTAGAGTTGATAGTATTTATTTACATTCAAGTGGGGCTTCAGATTTTGATGCTTTTCAGGTGCAAAATATTTATGCAAGTGTGCAAGCTAGTGGTGCAAGCGATGTAAGTTTAAATACAGATAGTACTATTGTTGCTGACTTAAGTGGCTCAAGCTCACTAAAGTATAAGAAGAATCCAAAGTATAAAAAGATAAATTCTAATGAATCTGTTTGGGTTGATGATTATCATAATGGAATTGAAGTTACGGAGAATCAGGATACTATAAGGCTAAAAACAAAAAAGGGAAAAAAAGAAATTATTATTATTGATGGTGAGAATGGTATTAGTATAGAAAAACATAGAACTACTGGAGGGAAATTTTTCAAAGGTAATTGGACTGGACTAGAATTAGGAGTAAATGGATACTTAACACCAACTGGCAGTATTGATATGCCTAAGGGATATGAATTTATGGAGCTTAAATATGAAAAATCAACTAATTTCAATATAAACTTTTTCCAACAGAGCTTTAATCTGAAAGGTAATAAATTTGGCGTACTAACGGGTATGGGTATTCAATGGTACAACTATAGATTTGCTAATAATACTATTCTTACTAATGACAGCAATGAATTGGGTGGTTATTTTGACAATAATCCTAACAGAGCATATACTAAAAGTAAACTTACAGCAAGTTATTTAGTAGTACCGGTAATTTTAGAATTTCAAACAAACCCATATCACAACACAAATAGCATTCATATATCTGCCGGCGTAGTTGGCGGAGTAAGATTAGGATCGCATTCAAAACAAGTATATAAAAATAATGGTAGTACAAATAAACCAAAAGAATATGATAGTTTTTACTTACAGCCTTTCCGCTTAGATGCTACAGCACGTATTGGTTGGGGTCCATTAAATATTTATGCTAATTATTCAATTATCGAAATGTTTAGAAAAGGAAAAGGTCCTGAATTATATCCATTTACGGTAGGATTGGTTTTACCTTTCACATAGAATATACATCTGTTTTTCGCATAATAGCTGTTTGGTTGAGCGAGCTCTTAAAATTTGTTTTAGGAGCTTGTCTCTTAGGGCGGCTTTAGAGATGTTAGCTTTGTTAATCCTTTATTATTCATAAATAATCTGACCTTATTTTGGGAGGGGTTTCCCGCATTGCACCTTGTTTTTCATTGTTTATTCATAATATAGTAAGTCGAATTGTATGAATAATACGGTTAATCTTTATGCATCGGCTTTGTTCCCGTCTTTATAATAGAAGGATATATCGGCGAGTTTTATAGTCTTGTATTTTTTCAAAGTTTTAAAGCTTTAATTATGATGATTGTTAAATCTTGCGTGGAGTTTAATCTTAATTACGTTTTTTGTATTTTCGCCAAATGATTGCTAATAAAGAAATTTCTAAAGTTGGTTTTATCGGAAGTGGAAAAGTTGCCACACAATTAGCTATTTCATTTTACGATAGAGGTATTGATGTGGCACAGATTTATTCAAGAAATTTTGATAATGCTCTTACTTTAGCAAAAAAGACCGGTGCAGCAGCAATATCTGAAATTTCCGGTTTTGATAAAGATTTGGATTTGATAGTAATATCTATTTCAGATTCAGCTTTTGGTGATTTAGAATTATTTTCTTTACCTCAAAATACTTTAATTGTTCATACAAGTGGTTCATTATCAATCGATGTGTTAAGGGGAATTAAGAATCATGGTGTTTTTTATCCATTACAGACTTTTAATATGTACGATAAACCTAATTGGGACACAATACCAATTTGTATTGAAGCAAATACCGAAAATAATATTTATAAATTAAAAAATCTTGCAAGGCTATTTTCTAAAAAAATATTTGATATTAATTCTAAGGAAAGAGCTATTTTGCATTTATCTGCTGTATTTGTGTGTAATTTTACTAATGCTTTATATGCTATAGGAGAAGAAATATTAGATAAAAATAATATTTCATTCGATTTATTACGACCATTGATAGAAGAAACCGCAAAAAAAACTATGATAAAGTCTCCAAAACTTCTACAAACTGGACCTGCTGTTAGAAATGATAGATTAATAATTGACAAGCACATTCAAAGCCTTGCTGATAATACAGATTATGCTAAAATTTATAAACTGATGTCCAAAATAATTTACAAACAACAAAACAATAATTAATGAAAAATTACAAAGCTAAACTAAGCAAGATAAATACTTTTATTTTTGATTTTGATGGTGTTCTCTCTGATGGCATGGTACTGTTAACAGAGGAGGGAGGCTTTTTAAGAAGAACAAATGTAAAGGATGGTTATGCCATGCAACTTGCTGTTAAAAAGGAATATAGAGTTGTAATAATTTCTGGTGCAAAGGCAGAGGGAATGTATAAACGTCTTTATGGATTAAATATTAAGGATGTTTATTTAGGTGTATCAAACAAGTTGAAAGTGTATGAAGAATTGAAAGAAAAGTATGATATTAATGATGAAGAAATAATATATATGGGAGATGATATTCCTGATTACGAGGTTATGAGAAATGCCGGAGTAGCAGTATGTCCTGCTGATGCAGCTACAGAAATAAAAGAAATATCTGATTATATATCTGATAAGAAGGGTGGTGAAGGATGTGCCAGAGATATAATAGAGCAAACTCTAAAGTTACATCGTAAATGGATGAATAATGATGCTTATAATTGGTAATTTGTAGATGATAGCTTTATTAAAATTAATCCGTTGGCGTAATTTAGTGACAATAATTATTACAGAAATTATTATCAAGTATGTCATTATGGATTATTTTTTAAACGAGGCTAACTTTGTTTATCGTCTTGATAATTACACCTTTATTATTTTATTACTTTCAAGTGTGTTTGTTGCATCCGCCGGAAACATAATTAATGATATAAGAGATGTTGAGGCTGATTCTAATAATAAAATCACTAAGCGTCCAATTGTAAGTGGTTTGATTAGCATTAAAAGTGCGAATATCTTATTTATTGTTAGCAGTTCTTTAGGGGTATTATCTTCTGTTTATGCTGCTTGGCTAATCGGTGCTTTTGGAAATGCTATATTTCAATTTATAGTTTTGGGCATGATTTTAATGTACTCGTACAGATGGAAATGTAGGAAGTTATTTGGAAATATTGTAGTGTCATTAGTAACCGCTCTTGTGCCTGCTTTGGTTTGGTATTATAGTATTATGGATGTTTCGAATAATGGTATTATGTTTAATTATTCATTGAAAGAAATGCATTTTACTATTTTCTTTTTCTCATTATTCGCCTTTATTTCTAATCTTATTAGAGAGATAATAAAAGATAGAGAGGATAAAAAATCAGACTTATCTTCCAATTGCAAAACTTGGGCTGCGCTAGCAACACACAAAGTGCTTATTAGAAGCTTAACTATTTTGCTAGTGGTTTTTTCTTTACTTATTTTCCTTTTCCAGATTTATTCATCACAAAATATAATGTTTCGACTTAGTTTCATTATTATTCATCTTATAGTTTACATTTACCTAATACCAAAACTTAGAAAAGCTAAAGATGAAGAAGATTTTCATAATCTTAGCTTAAGAATGAAGGCCGTAATGTTAATTGGTTTATCTACCAGCCTCTTGCTGTGGGTGTAATTTTCTTATTACTCAGCAGGTTTATTAAGTGGATTACAATAGTCCCATGCTTTAGCAAGGGGTAAAATGTTAAATAAAATGTGGTTTTGGCGGGATTTTGGTTTGCGAAGCACCAAAATCATGACAAAACTTATTAAAATTTAGTTAGTTATGATTTTCAATAGCTGCTGAGTAGTTACGTAATTTTAAATTAATTTTATATTATCTATAAGTCTTACACCACCCACATTAACAACAATAAATCCCATCACACTTATAGAGTCGTTCCAATTATTTATCGGTTGCAAATCAACAGCATTTGCTATTTCAAAGTATTCTAATTCCATTATAGGATTATTATTTATCACTTCTTTTACCCATAATTTGAGGTCTTTAACGGTAATTTTTTTAACTTTGGTTTTTGCTTTTTTTAATGTTTGATAAATAAACGGAGCTTCAAATCTTTGAGTTTCATTAAGCCTTTGGTTTCTGCTGCTCATGGCAAGGCCATCAGCCTCTCTAACTATCTCACAACCGATTATTTCAGGACTTAGATTATATTGTTTTGTAAGAGATTTAATAATTATTAATTGCTGATAATCTTTTTCCCCAAAATAAGCTTTATCTGGATTTATTATTTCAAATAATTTCTTCACTATTGTAGCTACACCTTGAAAGTGGCCTGGCCTATTGGGGCCCTCCATTACCATTTCCAGTTTCCCAAAGTTAAAATTTATAGGATTTTCATTTTTCGCATACATTTCATTTACTTCTGGTACAAAAAGATAATCACAATTTACAGATTCTAATAAAGCAATGTCATCTTGTAGTTGTCGGGGATATTTCGTAAGGTCTTCAGGATTGTTGAACTGAGTTGGATTAACAAAAATTGAGCACACAGTAATGTCATTATCAAAAATTGATTTTTCCACTAATGTCAAATGTCCTTTATGCAAAGCACCCATTGTTGGCACAAAGCCAATTTTTTTACTATTAATTCGGTCATTCTCAATAAAAGCTATTAATTCTTTTTTACTTTTAGCTATTTTCATAGTATTATTTTAAAAACATTTAAATAAAAACGTGAGGCAAAGGTATTGACTTAATTAACACCTCAAAATATTGGAATATGAATAATTTGTTAAAACTATAAATTTTTAGTACTTTTGCAGTATTAAAATATAGATAAATAATACACTTCATGGACAAGCCAAAAATTCTTTACGTAGCTCAAGAAATTACACCCTATTTACCTGAATCACACATGGGATTGATAGGGCGCAAATTGCCACAATTTACCCAAGAAAGTAAAAAGGAAATACGAACATTTATGCCACGTTTTGGCGTTATTAATGAACGAAGACATCAGCTTCATGAAGTAATTAGGTTGTCTGGTATGAATCTTATAATCAATGATATGGATCATCCATTGATTATTAAAGTTGCTTCAATACAATCTGCAAGAATGCAGGTTTACTTTATTGATAACGAAGATTATTTTCATCGTAAGTTTATATTTCATTCAAAAACAAATAAGTTTTTTAAAGATAATGATGAAAGAGCTATTTTTTATGCACGAGGAGTTATAGAAACAGTAAAAAAATTAGGATGGGCGCCTGATATTATTCATGTACATGGTTGGTTTGGCAGTTTAGTACCTATGTATTTAAGAAAGATTTTCCAAGATAATCCCCTTTTTAATGAATCTAAAATTGTTCTTTCATTATATAATGATGGCTTTGATGATAAATTAGACTCTAAATTTGTGGATAAATTAGTGCATGAAGGTCTAAATAGTGAAGAAACATTACACTATAATGAAAAAACATACGTTGGCATGATGAAAAGTGCAATCGATATGTCTGATGTGCTTATTTTTGGTGAAAAAGAAATTCCTTCTGAAGTAGAAGAATATGCTAAGGCCAGCGGTAAAAGAATATTACCATATGTTGAAGGTGACGATTGCGCTAAAACATATAATGAATTTTATGATGAATTACTTGAAGGTTAATTTGAAATTGAAACATAATTTTAGAGGACTGCTGATGATATTATTGTCAGCAGTTGTATTGTATAGCTGTGAAAAACCCGAAGATATTGGACAAAATGTTGTTGCTCTTCCCGGCGAAGAATTGAATGTGCATTTTACCGATACTGTTACCATTCAAACACATAGCTACATTATAGATTCAGTACCAACAACAGGTACTAAGAGTCAGGTATTAGGAAGTATTAACGACCCTTATTTCGGATCATCAGTAGCTAGTTTGTATACACAATTGCGATTGGCAAATAATGATTTAGACTTTGGAACAAATCCAGTTTGCGATTCAATTATTTTGGGTATTGATTATGTTGGTTTCTATGGTGATACCAATGCTGTTCAGCGACTTAAAGTGTATCGTTTGGATGAAGATATGTATTTTGATACAAGCTATTATTCCAATTATACAGTAGCTTATCAAGCTACTCCTCTTTTCGATGATGATATAGTTTTTAATTTAACAGATTCTGTTTTTATTTTAGGAGGTAAAGCAAAACCACATTTACGTATTCCTTTGAATAAAAGTTTTGGCGACGAAATTGTTAGCTTATCTGGTCAATCAGAGTTGAGTAATAATGAAGAGTTTTTGAAATATTTAAAAGGATTATATATTACTACTGATAAGATACTCAATGGTGGAGGTTTTGCGTATGTTGATTTATTATCGAATTATAGCCGATTAACACTTTATTATCACAATGATGATGAAGATAGCCTTTATGAACATTTTCTAATAAATCAAAATTGTGCTTACTTCAATAATTTTAATCATTTTGATTATCAGGATGCAAACCAAGATTTTATAAATCAAGTAATAAATAATGATACCACATTAGGAATGACTGAGCTTTATCTACAATCTATGGCTGGAGTCAGAACCTATTTAGATTTCCCTTTTATTGATAATTTGAAGAAAGAAAATCAGTTAGCTATACATAAGGCTGAATTGATAGTGCAAGTTTCTGATAAGAGTGATACTTTATCTTATCCAGCTCCATATAAGATTAGTGTAGTAGGAATAGATAGCAAAGGAAATAATATTTTCTTAACAGATTATTTAGAGGGTGCCGGATTTTATGGTGGTGCTTATAAAGAAAGTGGTAATCAATATGTCTTTAATATTACTCATACTATTCAGCAATTACTCTTGGAATCAAAAGAGATTTATGGACTTAGATTAATAATTGCAGGAGAGTCTGTTATTGCTAATAGATTAATATTAAATGGAAACAAAACAACATCCGATAATACAAAACTAAGGCTTTATTATACTGATGTAATACCATAAAAATTAATAAATCACTAATAAAATTAATTAACTATGTGTGGAATTGTAGCTTATGTAGGGGATAAGCAAGCTTATCCAATACTTATTAAAGGACTTCATAGACTGGAATATCGAGGTTATGATAGCTCTGGTGTAGCCATATTAAATGGTAAATTGAATTTATACAAACGTAAAGGAAAAGTGAATCAACTTGAGGACTTTGTAGAAAATAAAGATATTAACGGAACCATCGGTATAGCTCACACCCGATGGGCTACACATGGTCAGCCTAATGATGAAAATGCTCATCCTCACTTTTCTCAAAACCAAGATTTAGCAATTATTCATAATGGAATTATTGAGAATTATGTTAGTTTAAAGGAAGAATTAATAAGTAGAGGGCACAAATTTTTAAGCGAAACAGATACTGAAGTATTAATTCACCTTATTGAAGATATACAAGATAATGAAAAGTTAGACTTGGCAGAATCTGTTCGTGTTGCTTTAAATCAGGTTGTTGGAGCTTATGCTATTGCTGTTATTTCAAAAGATGAATCAAATAAACTTATAGTAGCAAAAAATGGTAGTCCTATGGTTATTGGTATCGGGGATAATGATTTTTATGTTGCTTCTGATGCTACTCCAATAGTAGAATATACTCGGAAAGTTATCTATATGGAAGATGGAGAGATGGCAATTTTGGAAAAGGGAAAGGATATTATACTTAAAAGTGTAAAGAATATTATTCATACTCCATACTTTCAAGAGCTTACAATGAGTCTTGATGCTCTTGAAAAAGGAGGATATGAGCATTTTATGCTAAAAGAAATCTTTGAACAACCAATTTCAATTCGAGAAACAATGCGAGGAAGGCTTCGTCTTGGACAAGGAATTGTTAATTTGGGAGGAATTACCGAGTATAAGAATAAGTTGATGAATGCTAAACGTATTCTTATGATTGCGTGTGGTACATCATGGCATGCCGGATTAGTAGGAGAATATTTATTTGAGGAATTAACGCGGATTCCTGTTGAGGTTGAGTATGCTTCTGAGTTTAGATATCGTAATCCTATTATTACAGAGGATGATGTGGTAATTGCAATTTCACAATCTGGTGAAACAGCTGATACTCTTGCTGCTATAAAGATGGCCAAGGAAAAAGGTGCCACTATTTTAGGAATTTGTAATGTTGTGGGTTCAAGTATTCCACGAGAAACTCATGCTGGTTCTTATACTCATGCCGGACCAGAAATTGGTGTTGCTTCTACTAAAGCATTTACATCTCAGGTTACATTGCTAACAATGATGGCGCTTATGATTGCTCATGAAAAAGGAAGCATTACTAATTCTAGACATCAGCAATTACTTAATGCATTAGATGCTATACCAAATCAAATAGAAGAAGTACTTAAGACTAACGATTTTGTAAAAGAAGTAGCTTTGTTATATAAAGATTCAAAGAATGCTCTCTATTTAGGTCGTGGGTATAATTTCCCTGTTGCCTTGGAAGGTGCGTTGAAGCTAAAGGAGATATCATATATTCATGCCGAAGGGTATCCAGCTGCTGAAATGAAGCATGGTCCTATTGCTTTGATTGATGAGCAAATGCCGGTGATTGTTATTGCACCCAAAAAGGGGCATTACGATAAATTGGTAAGTAATATACAAGAAGTGAAAGCTCGAAAAGGAAAGGTAATTGCTATTGTGACTAAAGGAGATACTGAAGTAAGAAACATGGCTGACCATGTTATAGAAATTCCAGAAGTGGAAGAATTATTAGTACCTTTAGTTGCAACGATACCTCTTCAATTATTTAGTTATTATATCGCAGTAATGCGTGATTGCAATGTCGATCAACCACGAAATTTAGCTAAATCTGTAACTGTAGAATAATTTATGCTAGTTGAAGGACAAGAGGTAAATTCTGAAAGTTCTAAATTAGAAATTCGGGAAAAAGATAAAAATTATAATTGGCATGTTTTTTACGTTAAGGGAAAGCATGAGAGAAAAGTTAAAGAATTACTAGAAAGAGATGGTTTTGTTTGTTATCTGCCTATGAATACTGTTCATAGAAAATATTCAGATAGGATAAAAAAACTAGAAGAGCCAATCTTTAAATCTTATATTTTTGTTCTTATTCAGTATCATGAAATTTATGATGTAATTCAAACACCGGGTGTTGTTACTTATGTTCGATTTTCGGGTAAACCGGCAATAATACGACAAAAAGATATTGACTTAATTAGAAAATTAATTCTTAATAAAACTGAATTCCAGATTAGTAATAGGAAAGTTAAGTTAGGAGATAGAGTAAATATTACTTCAGGAACCTTTAAAGGATATAAAGGAATAGTCAAACAATTAAGAGGAAAGAAAAGGTTTTTAGTAGCCATAGAATCAACAGATTTTACATTAGAAATAGTACTATAAATTTAATACAATGAAACAAGCAGAAATTTACACAGAAAAAGGCCTTATGAAGGTTAATTTCTACGAAGAAGATGCTCCGGGAACGGTGGCAAATTTTATTAAACTTTCAAAAGAGGGTTTTTACGATGGTTTAACTTTTCATAGAGTTATACCTAATTTTGTAATTCAGGGTGGTTGTCCTGATGGTACAGGAGCCGGTGGTCCCGGATATACTATTAAGTGCGAATTAGATGGAAATAATCAGTATCATGATAGAGGTGTTTTATCAATGGCTCATGCCGGACGTGATACAGGAGGTTCTCAGTTCTTTATTTGTCATAGTAGAGAAAATACAGCTCACTTAGATCGTCATCATACTTGTTTTGGTAAAGTATATGAAGGATTAGAGGTTATAGATGATATACGAGCTGGAGATAAAATAGAGAAAATTGTAATTATAGAAGAATAATGGAAATATCAGGAAAACTTATTGAATTATTGCCTGAGCAAACAGGGCAAGGAAAAAATGGTAATGAATGGAGAAAAAAATCTTTTGTTATTGAGACTTTAGATGAACAATATCCTAAAAAAGTTTGCATAGATGCATGGGGTGATAGAGCCGATTCTTTAAACTCGTTTGCTATTGGAAGTGAGCTAAGTGTTAGCTTTGATATAGAATCAAGAGAATATAATGGACGCTGGTACACCAATGTTAAAGCATGGAAAATAGAAGGTAAGGCTGGAGCATCATCTTCTGAAAATCCTCCTTTACCTTCTGGAAGTGAATTGCCTCCACCCCCAGAACCTACTGATGATTTACCATTCTAATTTTGTGTGGTAATTGGAAATTATAAGGCTGTCTTTTTTGAGATAGCCTTTTTTATTGATAGATTGTATTGTTCTAAAAATGTTTTTTACCAAAATTTAAGTCTTTTCTTAATGTTATTTGCTTTCCAAAGTGCAATCAGAATATACCTGTATTATAAAGGAATTTTTAAATAAATATTAATTGATGAAATTATTTTCATTTTTTATTATTAACTTTGAACGCAAATAATAAATAAAATAAAAAATTAGATGTTAGTTAAAACTTATGGTGCAGCTTTACACGGAATTGATGCTATTACCATTACTATTGAAGTAAACATAAGCAAGGGTATAAATATGCATATGGTAGGCTTACCTGATAATGCTGTGAAAGAAAGTCAGCAGAGGATACATACCGCTTTAATAAATAATAATTATAAAATGCCTGGAAGGAAAATAGTTATTAATATGGCTCCTGCTGATATTAGAAAAGAAGGTTCTGCTTATGATTTACCAATTGCACTTGGAATATTAGGCGCTTCTACACAGGTGAATTCTGATAAATTCTCTGATTATATTATTATGGGAGAATTGAGTCTTGATGGAAGCCTTAAAAGGATAAAGGGTGCATTGCCAATAGCTATAGAAGCGAGAGAGAAAGGTTTTAAAGGAATTATTTTACCAAAAGAAAATGCCAATGAAGCTGCTATTGTTAATAATCTTGATGTTTACGGAGCTGAAAATTTAGAAGAAGTTGTTAAGTTTTTCGATGAAGGAGAATATCTTGAAAAGTTTGCTATTGACACTAGAGATGAGTTTTTTAACCGTCTTGACAATTACGAATTTGATTTTGAGGATGTAAAGGGACAAGAAAATATAAAAAGAGCTTTAGAAATTACTGCTGCCGGTGGTCATAATGCAATTATGATTGGACCTCCCGGCTCAGGGAAAACGATGTTGGCAAAACGGTTACCTTCTATATTGCCACCATTAAATCTTTATGAAGCTCTTGAAACAACCAAAATTCATTCTGTTGCAGGCCTTATGTCGCCCAACGATTCATTGATATCTGTACGGCCATTTCGTTCCCCGCATCATACTATTAGTGATGTAGCATTAGTAGGAGGGGGTACTTATCCGCAGCCTGGCGAAATTTCTTTAGCTCATCATGGAGTACTGTTTTTAGATGAATTACCAGAATTTAAAAGAACTGTTTTGGAAGTAATGAGGCAGCCAATGGAAAATAGGTCAATTACTATTTCAAGAGCTAAATTTACTGTTGAATATCCTGCTAGCTTTATGTTAATTGCAAGCATGAACCCTTGTCCATGTGGATATTATAATCATCCTGAGAAAGCTTGTGTTTGTGGTCCGGGAGTTGTACAGAAGTATTTGAATAAAATTTCGGGACCTTTATTAGATAGAATTGACTTACATGTGGAGGTGACACCGGTACCTTTTAGAGAATTGTCTAAGATTCGTAAATCTGAGAAAAGTAGTGAAGTTAGAAAAAGAGTTATAGCAGCAAGAAAAATTCAAGAAGAAAGGTTTAAAGATGTAGAAGGTGTTTATGCTAATGCTCAAATGAGTCCTAAATTACTTCGTGAACATTGTGTTATTGATGATGAAGGTCAAGAATTATTGAAGATGGCAATGGAAAAACTTGGCTTATCGGCAAGAGCTTATGATAGGATACTTAAAGTATCGAGAACTATTGCAGATCTCGATGCATCAAGTAATATTAATAACGACCATCTTTCTGAAGCAATACAATATAGGAGTTTAGACAGAGATGAATGGGGTAGTTAAAATGGTAAAATATGATTAAATATAATTTCGATAATATCGTTGATAGAAAAAATACTAATTCAGTAAAATATGATTTAATAAAAGAGGTTTTCGGGACAGATGATTTAATTCCTATGTGGGTAGCAGATATGGATTTCAATACTCCTCCTTTTATTCTTAATGCAATGGAAAAAAGAATAAAACACCCAATTTTAGGATATAATTTCCGCCCTGAATCATATAATAATGCTATAAAATATTGGTTAAAAACCAGATATGATTGGGATGTTGATTCTGCTCAACTTACTTTTAGCCCAGGTGTTGTATCAGGTTTGATGATGGCGATGACAGCATTTACAAATCCTGGAGATAAAGTAATAGTTCAACCTCCTGTGTATTTCCCTTTTTTTACAACAATAAAAGAAAATAAAAGAAAGCTGGTTTATAATCCTCTTACTGTTAATAATGAATTTTATTCAATGGATTTTGATAATTTGAAAGACATTATTGATAATGAAACTAAAGCAATTATTATAAGCAATCCTCATAATCCGGTTGGAAGAGCTTGGAAAAAATATGAGTTACAACAATTAGTTGATATTTGTTATACTCACGGCATATTGATTTTTAGTGATGAGATACATTCGGATTTTGTTTTTAGTCCTCATAAACATATACCAATTGCTTCAATATCTATAAAGGCAGCCGAAATAACCATTACTATTATGGCTCCAAGTAAAACTTTTAATATGGCAGGACTTTCAACTTCCTTTGTTGTTATTCAAAATGATAAAAATCTTAAGAGATATAATAAAGAGTTGGAAGCGTATCATCTACTTCAAGGGAATATCTTTGGAACTGTTGGTGCTGAAGCTGCTTATAGCCAAGAAGGAGCCCAATGGGTCGACGAAATAGTTAGTTATATAGATGAAAATATTGATTACGTAGTTAATTTTATTAGTACAAATATTCCTCAAATAGAGTTGAGAAAACCGGAGGCCACATATTTATTGTGGCTTAATATGAAAGCATTTAATTTTACAAGTAAAGGTCTGTCTGATTTTTTTACTAATAAGGTAAAACTTGGCGTTAATAAAGGAGTGATTTTTGGTCCCGGAGGTGATGGATATGTAAGAATAAACGTTGCGACGTCAAGGGCTATAGTAAAGGAGGCAATGCTGCGACTTAAAATTGCTATTGAATTAGAGTTTGGAAATTAGTGCTAGAATTGTGGCATAAAATTATATTTAAGCTCTGAGTAGTGAACTATATGAGTGTTTTTGTAGTAAAATTTTATTATATCGTGATAATCGAAACCTAATTCTGCCATTTTAATTGCACCTTGTTGACAAAGACCTACTCCGTGACCAAAACCACGACCATGAATATAGGTAGTATCTGCCTTAGTTTCTGTTGAAAAAAATGTTGATCTCAATACAAATTCCTTTCTAATAAGTTTTAATGGTATATTATTGATAAATAATACTTTACGATGTTTTTGAGTGAAGTTTAATGCGCTATCTACAGTAGCGGAATCATTTATAGGGAAATTATATGCTATACTCAAAGTGTTTAAAAAGTCTTCTTTTGGTAATTTTATCTCCCATCTTGCTTTTGACATTGATGTGCAAAAAGTATCTTCTACAGATTTTAAATATGACGTTGGTAATGACCAAACATCTTCAGAATTAACAGTTTCTCCTCCACAATTGGAACTAAAAGCTGCAGAAATCATTCTATAATTACTATCAACTATTACTTCGCCACTGGTACGAGCCACGGCTCTGGTAATATCTGAGTTTTCACATCTGCCGGTATAATACTGACAATGAACTTCGTCGCAAAGATTGTAGCCATCAATTGTATGCTTTAGATAATTTACCAGCGCATAAGTTCTACATGAAATTGCCTGAACAAAGAAAAACTGGATATCGTCGCTGCTTCCACCTCCTTCTGATTGTACCACACCAGCAACATAATGCTCTAATTCTACATTATTAATTAATTGTAATTTACCAGCAATATTTTTAATCTTCAGATTATCATCATAAGATCTGCTTGGGAGTTTTTTATGTGTTGCGCTAAGTGTAAAAGCATTGATAAATCCTCTTCCGTAAAAACTTACAGTTTTGTAAACACCAATATTATGATGATTTATTTGTAGCAATATGGAATCTTTAAAAGGTGTTATGTTTACAGTATCTTGTTTATTAAAATTTCTTATTATGCTTTCATCTGCTTCAAGAGTGTATTTACCGGTAAGTGGATTGAAATCAATTGATGTAATTTCAAATGAATTGTAAATATTTATATCCAACTTTACCGCATAGAGATTTTCTAAAACAAAGAGTTGAAAAAATAAGATTATAAATATTTTATTACCTCTCACCACTCTATTATTTTAGATCTTTTACCATTAATATTGCTGCTCTTTTGGAAGCTCCTGATTTTCCAACTAACTGTTGTAGTTTACTATAATCTTGTAATATTTTATCTCTATTATCGCCTCCTATAAGTATTTTGTCTAATTCGCTTTTAACTTTTGTTGTATTAAAATTATTTTGAATAAGTTCTACAACAGTTTCTTTATTCATTATTAAGTTTACCAGCGAAATATATTTAATTTTGACTAAATTCTTTGCAATTATATAAGAAATCGGATTAGCCATATAGCAAACTACCTGAGGAATATTTAGCAGTGCTGTTTCTAAAGTAGCAGTACCCGATGTTACTAATGCAGCTTCTGAAGAAGACAGTATTGAATATGTTTTGTCAAATAAAATTTCAAAATCATTATCACCCACAATATTCTTATAGTATTCTTTATCGAAATTAGGTGCTCCTGCTACTACTATTTTATAATCTTTATAGCTTCTAGCCACTTTAATCATTGTTGGCAACATTCGTTTTATTTCCTGATGCCGGCTTCCTGGTAATATTGCAATTGTTTTTTTGGGAGAAATAGAATTATTGTCCTTAAAATATTGAATCTCATCCATTATTGGATTACCAACATAGTTGACTTTATAATTATATTTATTATAAAATTCTGTTTCAAAAGGTAGTATTGTAAATAGTTGGTCAATATATTTTTTGATTTTGAAAACTCGCTTTTTTTTCCACGCCCAGACTTTCGGAGAGATATAATAATAAGTCTTAATTCCAAGCGATTTTACAAATGGGGCAATTCGTAAATTAAAACCAGGATAATCAATCATTATTACAGCATCAGGAGAAAAAGCCTCAATTTGATTTTTACAAATTTTGAAATTATTTTTTATATCTTTAATATTAATCAGAACTTCCCAGAAACCCATAAAAGCAAGCTCGTTAATATGTTTTAGTGGCTGTGAATCTGTCGCTTTAGACATCAAATCTCCACCCCAAAATTTAAACTCAGAATCTTTATCGATTGATTTTATTGCGGTAATAAGATTTGAACCATGCAAATCTCCTGAAGTCTCACCTGCTATTAAGAAATATTTCATTATTGTGTTTAGAAGGATAATTCTTTAAATCTCCATACAAGGTAAATAGCTGTATAAATGAAAGTTACCAATAAAACAGCCCTTCCACTCTTGTCATATTCTTTTTTGTGAATATATGAATAGAAAATAACCATATTTAGGAATACGCTAACTAATAGTATATTATGTTCTTTAATAAGAGGAAAGCCTTCTGTTAAAATAGCACTTAGCTTTTCCACCGTTGCTTCAAGAATAAAATAAATAATAAAAGGTGTAATAGCAGCTAATATTCCTCCGGTGATATAAGAATCTTTTTTAAGAAATTTCATCATAGTGTTTCCCAGTATTTTAGTTCATCAATTTTATTATAGGCTGTAAAGTCAAATTGAATGGGTACGAGTGATACATAATAGTTTTTAAGAGCCCATTCGTCAGTAGTATTATTGTCTTCGTGAACTGTGAATGTTCCCTTTAACCAATAGTAAGGCTTTCCATTTCTTGGGTCGAAACGCTCATCAAAGTCTTCTTTCCAATATGCTTTTGCTTGGCGACAGACTTTTAAACCCTTGTACTTACCTTTATCAGGTTTTGGAAAATTTACATTAAGTGCTGTGTTTTCTGCCAGGCCATCGTCCAAAACCTTATTGATTATTTTAATAATATAATCTTTAGCATAATCAAAATTTGCATCTTCGTTATAATCAAGAATGGAAAAACCAACAGAAGGAATTCCTCCCATGGCTGCTTCTGTTGCTGCTGCCATTGTGCCACTATAGATTATATTTATTGAAGCATTTGATCCATGATTTATCCCTGAAATAACAATATCAGGTTTTCTGTCCATAAGCTGATGTATAGCAAATTTTACACAATCAACAGGAGTTCCATTCAGATTATATTCTCTGTAATTATCAGATATTTCAACAGTCTTGTATAATAATGGCGTTTTAATTGTAATAGCATGACTCATAGCCGATTGTGCTGTCTGTGGAGCAACTACTACAACTTCACCAATTGTTTTAGCAATTTCTATTAAAAAGCGAATACCGGGAGCCTGATATCCATCATCGTTGCTAACTAAAATTAAGGGTTTACTCATGTAAATATAATTATTTTAATATTTGACAAAGGTAAGAGAATTTTAAGAAGGTTTTGGCTCAATTTTTTGTTTCAAAATCAACGATTATTAGTTGATAATTAGTTTTTTTCTAAAGAGAGTTCTGTTTGTTGATTTAATTAAAAAGAGATAAATACCAGTATTCAAATTATCAATATTAAATTTAAAATTATTAAATCCGGCTCGTATTTTAGCTGAGGATGAGAATACCTTTTTCCCCAATAAATCAGTGATTTCGTAATTGATAATTTGTTCTTGTGGGCTAGAAAAGTTTATATTTAATTCTTTTGATGTCGGATTTGGGAAAATTTTGAAATCTTTTGGTAGATTTTTATCCTTTATTGAAGTAACTGTAGAGGATCCTACGTAAATATCTATGTTATGAATATTTTGGTTTTGCAAAGTAATAATGGCATCAGCAGGATAAATACTATGATTAATAGCATCGCTGTAAATAAAATATTTTTGTGGATTTAAGTTATGAAAATTATAACTCCCATCAGAATGGCTATATTGAAAATCTATAATTACATTGGCATTATCAAGTAAGAAAAGAGGCATATTTGCTATTGGATCGCCCACATTTGCTTTACTGCCTTGATAAACGTGTCCTGAAATGCTCGAAGTTCCATTCTGTTTATACAAATGTGTTAGATTGATAGGAAGATTGGTGCTGGGTTGATTTAGATTTACTATTTGAGCATTGTTCCAATAAATTGTATTACCTGAATATGAAGGTCCGTAGTCTTGATTGTAAATAGAGTTTGGCTGTAATTTCAGGTAAGTAGCATATTTACCATAATTTAGATTTGCAAAAAGATAGTAGCTAATATTTAAACTATCAATACTTAAAACTATTGTGGAATCAATAAGGTTAAATGTGCTATTATTTTGACTATAAGAATATAAATATACTATGCCATGATCGACAATTGAAGAATCAGCAAATACCTGTCCCCATACTCCAGCTGTTGGCGAGCCGCTTACTTGGATAACTTGTTGATAGTGTGATATACAGGTGTCTAATGTTTGAGGATGAAAAGAAGTGCTTGTCAGTTTAACAGTATAATTACCAGGTTGTTGAAATTGATGTACAATATTTTTTCCATTACCGTAAGTATAATCACCAAAGTCCCAATCGTAAAGAGTCGGATAAATATTATTTATGTTTGCAACAAATGAATATTTTTTTTGCCCTATTAAAGAATATGTATAATTTGTTTTGCAATTCATAGAAGGACTAATTGTAATACTATCGCAATAAATATCTGAACAATTGGATATAGAGTCTGTTACGGTTAAGCAAACATTATAACTGCCTAAGTTATAATGATGGTCGGGGTGTTGAGCAACAGCATAATTTCCATCACCAAAATCCCAAAAATAGGAAGTGGAATTGGATGAAGATAGATTATAAAAATGTATAAGCTGAAAGTCTGCAGAATCGTAATATGCAATAAAGTCAGATAAACACATATTTATTCCTCCGGTACAAATATCAAGAGTTACTGTGGCGGGAAAGACTGTTAAAAATGAATCAATAACAGGATTTTGTGAACAGTCTAGTGTAATTACATAATATTTTGCAGGACCTGATATTAAATATAATGTGTCGGAAAAGTATCCTTGATTGTCGGTATAGATTGTTTTGCTATAAGAGGCTGTGTTTTGATAAGTTGTATCACCTATTATTGTAAGCTGATGGCTTGGAACACCAACAAAAGTTACATTATCTCTTACTTGTCCACCAAGTATTATCTGAGAATATGCATTATTTGCATATATGGAAAATGAAATTCCAAAGAAAATAAGTAATCTAAATAAATGCATAAATTGTTACAATAGAATGTTTAAACCCATACGCATAGACACATTATGATATGAAGCTGATATATTGTTTAACTCTTGTAGATTGGTTTTATAGGTTGGCTGCAAAATTATAGAAATTTTGTTAGTTAAATTATAAGAAACACCTAAACTTACAATGCCATTTGTTATAAAACCGGAATATGGAGATGAAGAATTAAAAGCAGTATTAAGAATACCATTGTTAATATATTTTCCTTGTTCTGCAATTTTAAAACCATAGCTTATACCCGCTGCTAATGATATACTCCAGTTTTTATGTTCCATTTTATAGCCTAACATTATAGGTATTTCAATATATCTATATCTGTTTTTTACTGAATATTTCTTAAAATCATAATAAATACTATCTTGAGAATTCCAATGTTTTCCTACTGTATCAGAGTTTAATGTTGCACTCAATACAGGAGAAATACCACCAGGTTGAAGTGGGTCATCAACCCAACCTATAGTGTCGTAAGTTATGTATGAATTGATATTGTATGTATAGAATCCACCACTGGTGTCATGCATTTCAATATTATTCTGATAAAGTCGTTGCTCACCATAATTGCTATAATTCAATCCTGATTGGATAAAGAATTTGTTGTAATGAAATTTAGCATTTGCTCCAAAAGTAAAATCTGTACATATAGGTTTTACTTCTTCTAATATTGCTTGGTCTCCAACAGACGAATTTTGATCTATTGTATTTACTATTAATTCTGGACCTACAAATAAATCTAAAGAAAAACCAGTTGCTGCCTTAAGTGATTTTAATCTGATATCATAATTATTAGTTATATCACTTTGTGATAAGCCACTGTGTAATATTAAATTTTTAGAAGGCATGTTTTTTATTGCAACATCTTTATATTCAGCAATATTAATATTGTCAATATCACTATTTTCTGTAATAATTACCATATCGTTCTTATTTGAACTTGTTTTTGTAGTTGAGACAGCAGTAATCGATTTTTTATTTTCAATATTATTATTGTAATTACCAGTAATTTCTTCTGAATTATTTTTTTTACTTGATACGTTTTCTTTTGTAATGATATTATCTTTTTCAGCATCAATACTTGTATTATCTTTTTTTGTTGAAATATTATTTGTATAAACAAAAACATCATTATTCATATTTTTATTTACTAAAGGACAATTTTGACTTTGTGAATTATAAAGATTAAACGAAGGTAATTGCATAAATAAAAATAGTAATGAAGCTGCAATTGCTGTACTAATACTAAACCAAAGCGCAAATCTTTTATTAGCTTCATATTTGGCGGCATCAATATAGTCGAGTTCGGAAGCAATATTATTCCAGACACTTTCTGAAGGCTGTTGAGAGAAGTCATTCATTGTTTCTTTGGTTGCTTCATCAAAGCTGGCAGCAGCGACGGCAGCTGCTTCAAGATGATGTTCTAAACCTTCCCAAACAGAGCTAGAAGGCTGTACTTTGAAATCGCTCATCAGGTTATTAACTTCTGTATCGAAAGAAGCGTCTGCCTTATCAACAGCATCAAGCTCTTGACTAAGCTTATCCCAAGCACTCATTGTGGGTTTTACTTTAAAACCATCTAATGAATTCTCAAATAAATCATCTATTTGACTTCCTTTTATCATTATTATCGTTTGTTCCTTTGCTCTTTGATTCTTGCTAAAGACTTTTGCAGGTAAATGCGCGCCTTTGATAATTGTGACTTGGAGGTATTAACAGAGATATTAAGTTGTTCTGCTATTTCTCTATGTTTAAATTTTTCAAAAACATATAGGTTAAAAACAATACTATATCCTTCAGGAAGAGATCTTATGGCTTGTAACATTTCCATTTGAGTATAAGGTAGTTTTTTTTCCGGTTCATTATCTACAATAATTTTACTTTCTTTAATATCATCAATATTATGATGCATATTTTTTTGATTTTTATGATAATGATTTAGAGCCGTATTTACCATTATTCTCTTAATCCAACCTTCAAAAGAACCTTGTTTTCTAAAAGACTCAATATTAGTAAAGACCTTTACAAATCCATCTTGCATAATATCTTGAGCTTCGTCTTGCGATTTGCTATATCTCATGCAAATACCAAGCATAGTAGGAGAGTAGCGGTCGTAAAGTAGTTTCTGAATTCGTCTTTCACCAGCAATACAGCCTTCTATAATTTGCTCCTCTTCGCTTTTCCAGTCGTGTTTTTTGGAGAGTGCAGATTTTATAAATGGTTGCCTAATGGAAATTATTTTTGAATCAGATGACATACGATTTATTTATACCATTTACTTTTTACTAAGTTTAAAATTTATTTTACAATAAAGAGTCTAATTCTTTGTTGGGTTCTTAACTTGTGATTATTAATTTACGTTAAAAAAAGGAGATTTAAAATTTATGAACACCTTTCTTAGACAGTATCCTATATGAAAAGGTTGGCAGAGGAAATAAATATTTTATCTTGAATAAATAATAAAAAGGCTGTAAAATGTATTATTCAACATCTTACAGCCTTTTTAAATATTCAGATTTTTCTTATCTGTTTAGTTCAACCATTAAGATGTTTTTTGCAATTATCTGTCCCTTTTTTACGTGAATTTTATTTACTACACCGTCAAAAGGAGCAAGTACCTGGTTTTTCATCTTCATTGCCTCAAGCAACATAAGAATGTCTCCTTTTTTCACTTTAGAACCGGCTTTACAATTAATTTCTGCAATAACGCCGGGGATAAATGAATAAATTTCTCTTTTATCAGGAGTTTTATATTTACTCCTATTTTTAAACATCTTATTAAGCTTGGTTTTGTAAATTACATCACCAATTCTCAATTCTTCAAAGGCTTTACTATCTTCAACCTTTTTAGTTTTATTAGCCATAATAATTATATTTTAACTTTGATTTTTAAAATGGAGGAACACCATGTTTTCTTTCAGGGCGAACTACTGATTTATTTTTAGAAATATCAAGAGCATGAAGAATAAACTTACGTGTTTCGTTAAGCTCAATTACTGAATCTATGTATCCGTAAGCAGCAGCTACATATGGATTTGCATATTTCTGTTTATATTCTTCAACTTTCTTAGCTCTCATTGCCTCAGGGTCATCTGCTTGTGCAATTTCTTTACGGAAAATAATATTTGCTGCTCCTGTAGGACCCATAACTGCAATTTCTGCTGTAGGCCAAGCAAAAACGAAGTCTGCTCTTAAGTGATTACTACACATCGCTATATATCCACCGCCATAAGCTTTACGCATTATAAGTGTAATTTTAGGAACGGTAGCTTCAGAATATGCATATAATAGTTTTGCTCCATGACGAATAACACCATTGTGTTCTTGGTCAACACCGGGTAAATATCCAGGAAGGTCTACTAAGGTTAATAGAGGAATGTTAAAGGCGTCGCAGTATCTAATAAAACGAGCCGCTTTGTCTGATGAGTCAACATCGAGAACTCCTGCCAAAACCAATGGTTGATTTGCAACTATACCTACTGTTTCGCCATTTAATCTAGAAAAACCAATTACAATATTTGCTGCCCAGAGGTCTTGTATTTCGAAAAATTTAGAATCATCAGCAATGGATTTTATTATATCTCGAACATCGTAAGGTGTTGTTGGGTCTGCTGGAAATATTTTTGAAATCTTATAAGTTTTTGTCTTAGGAGGCTTGGGTGTGTAAGGGTCGGCTTTTTTTGTATTATTCCATGGTACGTATGTAAATAGTTCCTTAATTTGATTAAAGCATTCTACCTCACTATTTGAATAAAAATGTGCATTTCCTGTTGTTTCGGCATGTACTTTAGCGCCACCAAGTGCTTCCATAGATATTTCTTCACCAAGTACAGATTTAATTACTTCAGGTCCGGTAATGAACATCTTTGATATTTTATTCACTACAAAAACAAAATCGGTAAGTGCAGGAGAGTAAACAGCTCCACCGGCACAGGGCCCTAAAATAACAGAAATTTGTGGAATAACTCCCGAAGCAAGAGTGTTACGGTAGAATATTTCTCCATAGCCAGCCAAAGAATTTACTCCTTCTTGAATCCTTGCTCCACCAGAATCGTTAATTCCTATAATTGGTACTTTAAGATGCATTGCGTGATCCATTATTTTGGTAATTTTTCTCGCATGCATATAACCTAAAGATCCTCCGGCAACAGTAAAATCTTGAGCATAAATACAAACAGGATGTCCGTTAATTGTTCCTGTACCAATAATGACACCATCACCGGCTAATTTTTTCTTATCCATGTCAAAATCCTTGGCTGCATGCTCTACAAATAGGTCGTATTCAAAAAAGGATTTATCATCTAATAACTCAATAATTCTCTCACGAGCAGTCATCTTACCCATGGAAACTTGTTTTTCTATTGCTTTGGTGCCACCACCTTTTACGGCTTCACTCATTCTCTTTCGTAAGTCGCTGGTTTTAGTCCTTAATGACATATCGAATAATTTAGTTTAAAATATACTGTTAAAAGCTATTTCGCTTTTATATAAATAAATTTGTTTGTCTTAATTAGCTAAATTAAGATTAATTTTTAAGCTGAACATTTATAACTTGAGTGCAAACATAAGACTAAAGTTTGAATATTAGAACTAAAAATTTAAATAATATTTTTGAAGAATATTGTTAATAAGATAACAGAAAGAGGATAAAATACACAATAACAGCAATATACATGTGGTTTAATTAAAAGTTAAAATATAAAAATTATCATATTAAATGCCTGTAAAAATTTTACCTTTGCTTTTTAATATATTTGTAATATGTGGAAATACATTATACGTTTAATACTTAGACAAAGAGTTATTATTTTATCTGTTCTTGGGGTATTAACTTTGTTTATGGCTTATGAGGCGAGCCAAATAAAAATGTCATACAAAATGGCGCAAATGCTTCCTGATGATGATTCGACAGTTGTTAGATATAATAATTTTAAAAAAATATTTGGTCAAGATGGTAGTGTCCTTTACTTAGGGGTTCAGGATAGCTTAATTAATCAGCTCGACCATTTTAATGATTGGTATGATTTAACAGAAGAGATAAATAAAGTTGATGGTGTGGAGGCGAGCCTTTCATTAGCTAAGACCTTTGAACTTAAAAAGAATGACAGTCTTAAGAAATTTGAAATAAAACAAATATTTACACACAAACCTGAGACCCAAGAAGAGTTAGATTCACTTTTAATAATAGTTTATAATTTACCTTTTTATAAAAATATATTATATAATCCTGAGCATCATTCTACCATTCTTGCAGTAACTCTAGATAAAAAGAAAGTAAATAGTAAGGACAGGTTTGAACTTTTTGATGACATAGAAGAAAAAGTAAATCATTACATTAGCATTAGTGGAAATGATGTTCATTATTCAGGCTTGCCATATATTAGAACCAAATCATCACAACTTATAAAAAGAGAGTTATTGATGTTTACAGCATTAACAATGTTAGTTGCATCCTTTATTCTTTTATTGTTTTTCAGGTCTTTCAAAGCTTTGTTTTACCCACTGATATTAATGGGTGTTTCTGTTATTTGGGTATTAGGATTTTTACAATTGTTTGGTTTTGAAATAACTATACTTACAGGTATTCTTCCTCCTTTGATTATTGTGTTGTCTGTTGAGAATAATATTTTTTTACTGAATAAATATCATAGCGAATTTTATTCTCATCATCAAAAAATAAAAGCTTTAGCAAGAACAATCCAAAGAGTTGGAGGAGCTATGCTTTTAACAAACCTTACTACAGCTGTTGGTTTTGCGGCATTTATAATTACAAGGAATAGACTTTTGGTAGAATTTGGATTAGTGGCTTCATTATCAATAATGATGTTGTTTGTACTGTCAATAACTCTAATACCAATATTTTTTAGCTATGTTTCGGAACCTTCTTCTAGACATTTGAAGCATCTTGAACGCAAAGGCTTACATAAAGTTATTGCAGGAATTGAAAACATTGTTTTAAATCATAGAACGCTTACATATATTATTACAACAGTAATTGTATTAACGGGATTTTATGGTATGAGTTTGCTTAAAACAACAGGCCATGTTGTCGATGATATTCCTAAAGATGGCAAAATGTATCAAGATTTGCTCTTTTTTGAAAAACAGCTTAATGGAGTGCTCCCTTTTGAAATAATGATTGACACCAAAAAACCTAAGGGTGTTTTGAAAAGTTCAACATTAAAGAGATTGGCTAAATTACAGGATACTTTAGCTACTTATTCTGAGTTTTCAAAGTCACTTTCTGTGGCTGATGTTGTTAAGATTGCTAAACAGGCTTATTACAATGGTGACCCGAAAAAATATTCTCTGTTAAATTCTAATGAGAAAATTTTTATTATGAGTTATCTCCCTAAGGATTTGGGACAAAACAAAAGGACGTTGATTAATTCTTTTGTTGATAGCAATTTGCAGGTAACACGAATAAGTGTACAGATGGCTAATATTTCTAGTCCCGAGATTGAGAAATTAAGATCTGAATTAAGGCCTAAAATAAATGCTATTTTCAATCCAAATAAATATGATGTTTTCTTAACCGGAACAAGTGTGGTTTTTCTGGAAGGAACTAATTTTCTTGCAAATAATCTGATATACAGTTTAATATTGGCAATTATTGTTATTGGAGGTATTATGTGGCTGCTTTTTAATTCTTCAAAGATGGTTATTATAGCTTTATTGCCTAACCTCATTCCTCAGGTTATTACGGTTGCTTTAATGGGATTTTATGGAATTCCATTAAAACCTTCTACAATATTAATATTTAGTATTGCTTTGGGTATTTCTGTTGACAATACTATTCATTTTTTGTCGCGTTATAGGATGGAACTTAAGCTAAATAATTGGAATATTAAGGAAGCAGTAATCAATGCATTGAAAGAGACAGCTCATTCTATTATATATTCTTCTATAGTACTTTTCTTAGGTTTTTCTGTATTTATGTTATCTTCCTTTGGAGGTACCGAATCATTAGGAAAACTTATTTCAATTACTTTGTTGGCAGCTATGTTTTCAAACTTGGTTTTATTGCCATCTCTATTGCTTACCCTGGATAAGCGGCTTACTACAAAGGCTTTTAATGAACCATTCCTCGAAATTCTTGATGAGGAAGATGATGTAGATGTAGATGAAATTGAATTTCATAAACAGGAAGAAATAAAATAATCTCCAATGTAAATTATGACTAAAAGAAAACATTCTGTTTTTTCAAAAGTACTGTTAATTATTAGTCTTATATTTGTTGTTGTTATAGCCACTTCTATTATTCTGGGATATGTTTATGAAAACAGAATAAAGCAGTTTACGGTTCAACAAATAAATAATAAGATTGATGCAAAAATTAATGTTGATATTATTAAACTTAGTTTTCTTTCACATTTTCCTGACGCTTCTTTAGATTTCAAAACAGTAAGCATTCTACCAAAAGACACAAATAATAGTGAAGTTCTGTTAACAGCAAATCATATTTATTTTAGTTTTGATATCTTCGATTTACTAAACGAAAATTATAGTCTTAAAAATGTTGTATTAGAAGATGCAAAAGTCAATTTGTTGATAAACAAAAAAGGAGAGCATAATTTTCATGTTTTAAAAGCAGATACAAGTAAAAATAATGAAAGCAAATTTCTTTTAAATCTTGATGGTGTAAGTATTATTAATAGCGTCTTTAATTATAAAAATAAAGCTACAAAGCAAGATCTGAATTTGTTAGTTAATAATGCGAAATTAAGTGGAAATTTTTCTGCCGATAACTTCAAAATTAAACTTGTCGGCAATAATATTATTGAAAGTTTTAGTAATAGTAATCGTGAAATTATTAAGGATAAAACCATTGACCTTGATATTATATTTACTGCAGAACCAAACACAGGAATTTATAATCTCAGTAAAGGAAATATTACCTATCAAGGAATAGATATGAATTTGATTGGTGATTTGAGTATTCAGAAAAAGGCACTAAAAATTAATGCTTCAATAATAGCCAATAACATTGATATTCAGAAATCTATAAAAAATATTCCTGTTGAGAGTAGAGCTTTAATAAAGAAAATTAAGCCTACCGGAAAACTTGATTTAAAAGCAAATATTTCTGGTTATATCGGAGGAAGAAAAAGTCCACATATCGTTCTTACTAGTAATTTAAAAAACGCATCATTCTATCTTGAGCAGAGCAATACTACTTTTAGTAATTTACAGTTTCAATTTGATTATAACAATGGTAAGAGTAATGATTTAAAAGGTTCAATTATAAACATTAAAAACCTTAAGACTGATTCTGATTTAGGAAAAATTGAAGGTAAAATACAGATAATAAACCTTTGGAGACCAAAAGTTAGAATGGATATTATTAGCTCAATTAAATTAGATAGAGTGAAAGACTTTATTGATGTTGATACAATTAAGGTTATGAAAGGAAAAGCAAAGCTACATTCTTGGATAAATATTTCGCTTAAATATAATGATAGTTTGGATAGTTGGGGAATTCATGATATTGCTGTTGATAATAATTTTGATATTAGTAATGCAACTTTTGCTTTCAATAATTCTGAACTGATATACGATTCAATATTTGTTTCGGGGCGAATGGAAAATGATGCTATCACAGTAAAGAGCTTTGCTTTATTGGCTAATGACAGCAAGTTAAATGGGAGAATTTCTATAAAAAATATTCCAATTAGTTTATTCCAGAAGTCTCCCAAAACCTTAAGTCTCGTTGGAGATGTGAATGCAAACCACCTTTCATTTAACCAGCTTGTTTCAGCATTTCCTAAGTCAGAAAGCTCTGATAGTAGATTTAGTAATGATATTTATTTAGATTTGAATCTCAATGTTGGAAGCTTTGATTATGAAAATATTAATGCAACAGATATTTCAACCGGAATTATAATGAATAATAGAAAGTTGTATTTTAATTCTGTTACATTAAACGCATTTGAAGGACGTTTGAATTCATATTTTATTATAGACGGAAGCAAGCAAGGTGTTTATTGTTTTATAAGTCAGGGTAATATTTCTAATATGAATATTACTACTGCATTTAAACAATTTAATAATTTTGGCCAGCAAACCATCACCGATAAAAATATAAACGGGAAATTATTGTCAACTTATAATTATAAATGTAACTTTGATGATAGATGGAATATTTTAAAATCAAGTATAGAGATGTCTGCTGATATTGAAATCAATAATGGAGAGCTTGTAGGAATGACGTCTCTAAATGCGCTAAAAGATTATACAAAGATTGATGATTTTTCAAACATTCATTTCTCTACTATAAAAAATAACATTAATATCAAAGATGAAAAAATTACTATTCCTGAGATGAAAATCAACTCTGATAAAATGAATATAGATTTGTATGGAGTACATGATTTTGATAATAAGTATGAATACCATTTTGTGGTTTTATTATCAGAAGTAATGGGTAAGCACTATCAGGAAAAATTAAAAACTGAATTTGGTGAGGTAGAAAATGATGGTTATGGTAAAACACGCTTGTTTATTACTATGAAAGGTCAAGGCGAAAATTTTGATGTAAGTTACGATAGGAGTGGACTTGGTAAAAAACTTAAAGGAGACTTAAAGGAAGAAAAGGCCAGTTTAAAAAATGCTTTAAAAGAGGAATTTGGCTTATTCAAAACTGATGAAGAAAAAGTTAAGAGAAAAAGAGATTCCTTAAAAATTAAAACTAAACAGAGAGAAAAGGATCAAATAAAGAAACAAGAGCAGGGTGAATTTATTTTGAAATGGGATGATGATGATGAAGGGTGATTTTTATAAAAAAGTGTATAAAGGTTAATAACAATCAAATAAATAATAATCTAATTCAAAACGGTGAATATAAAAATCACAAATTAATAAAAGAATAAAATTTATTTATCTTCTTTTGGGCATATTTTATTACAAGCTATTTCGGCTGCACTTTGCTCTGCGGATTTAATGGAGAAGCCTTTACTTTTAGCGACTAAATCCCCGTTAATCCATAAATCAATACAATGTAATTTTTTGGAGTTTTTATCGGATTCAGTAGAGTGTTTGAAATCTATTTTTATTTTTTCTTTTTGTGACCATTCTATTAATCTACTTTTATAATTGGTTTCTTTTTGTTCCAATTCATCAATATCAATAATAGGTTTATAAATTCTATTGATAATAATTTTTTTTGTAAAATTATATCCTTTATCAAGATAAATAGCGCCTACAAGAGCTTCAAAAGCATCACCATTAAGTGATTTAGGTTGACTACCTTTATCTTTAGTAGCGTTAACCAATTCGCTAATACCTAATTTTACAGCAAGAGAATTTAGTTGAGTGCGGCTAACCATTTTTGACCTCATTTTGGTCAAAAAGCCTTCATCTTTATAAGGAAATATCTTGAAAAGATATTCCGCAACAACTGAGCTAAGAATAGCATCTCCCAGGTATTCAAGTCTTTCGTTACTATTCTTCACGCCCTCTTGCAACTCTTCAGCAACAGATTTATGCCTAAAAGCTAGTGTATATAAAAAAACATTTCCGGGATAAAACCCAAAAATGTTTTTAATCTTATGCATCAATTCCTTATCAGCGCCTTTTGCTAATTTAGCTTTAACCGATCCAGGAAGATGTATAGCCAATTATTTTGTATATTTTTTGAAAACCATAGATGCATTATGACCACCAAAACCAAATGTATTTGATAAGGCATAATTTATATCTGCTTTTACTGCTTTATTAAACACAAAGTTGATAGCATCATAATCAATGTTCGGATCTTTCTCTTCAAAATTAATAGTAGGAGGGATGACTCCTTCTTTTAGTGCAAGAACAGTAGCCATAGCTTCTATTGCTCCTGCTGCTCCGAGTAGATGACCGGTCATTGACTTGGTAGAGTTAACATAAATATCCTTAGCATGGTTACCAAATAATCGTAAAATAGCCTTAGGTTCGGCAATATCCCCAACAGGAGTAGAAGTTCCATGAGTATTGATATGGTCAATATCTTTTGGTTCTATTCCGGCATCTGATATTGCATCTCCCATAGATTTAGCAGCACCGACTCCTTCAGGATGTGGTGCAGTCATATGATGAGCATCACCGGATAAACCGGCACCTACAACTTCGGCATAAATATTTGCTCCACGGGCTATAGCATGTTCATACTCTTCAAAAATTAAACTAACACCTCCTTCTCCCATTATAAAACCGTCACGGTTTTTGTCAAATGGACGAGAAGCTTTAGTTGGTTCATCATTTTTAGTAGAGATAGCATGCATAGAGTTAAATCCTCCTACACCTGCTTCATAAATTGCAGCTTCACTTCCTCCGGTAACAAAAACTTCGGCTTTACCCAAACGGATATAGTTATAGGCATCAGCCATAGCATTTGTTGAAGAAGCACATGCTGAAACGGTGGTGTAATTTGGTCCCATAAATCCATGTTTAATCGATATATGACCAGCAGTAATATCTGCTATCATCTTTGGAATAAAAAATGGATTGAATCGTGGCCTTTCTGATTTTACAAAATTAGTAACTTCATCAGTGAATGTTTTTAACCCGCCAATACCAGAACCCCATATAACTCCTATTCTTGATAAATCTTCTTTTTCTAAGTCTAAGCCACTATCTTCTACAGCCTTTTGAGCTGCAATAATACCAAATTGAGCACAAGGATCATATTTGCGTGCTTCCTTGCGGTCAAAGAAATCTAGTGGATTATAATCTTTTACTTCGCAGGCAAATTGTGTTTTGAATTTGCTAGCATCAAAGTTTTTAATTGGAGCTGCACCACTCACCCCATTAATCATAGCTTGCCAAGTTTCTTGCCAAGTATTTCCTAATGGAGTAAGTGCTCCCAGTCCAGTTACAACTACACGTTTTAAACTCATAGTGAAGTTTTTAAGTGTTTATGCGTTGTTTTCAATATAGGCAATTGCTTCACCTACTGTTCCAATTCCTTCAGCTTTGTCATCAGGAATAGCAATGTTGAATTCTTTTTCGAATTCCATAATTAATTCTACTGTATCCAAAGAATCTGCTCCTAAGTCGTTAGTGAAACTAGCCTCTGGAGTAACTTCGCTTTCGTCAACACCTAATTTGTCAACGATAATAGCGGTAATTCTACTTGCAATGTCTGACATTTTATAAAAATTTAAATTAAACAGACTGCAAAGAAAAAACTATTCAGTCAAATTACCAAACAGAAAATGAAAATGTTAATATCTTTCAAGAGTGGATAAAATACAGAGAATCAGCTTAATAACTTTTTATAAAAAAAATAACACCCCTGTAAAGTGCTGATATATATAAAGATAGAATTTTAATGTGTTTATTTTATAAAAAAATTGTTATATAACAGGAACACAATGAGATAGGTCTGTATTTATTTTAGTAATAGAATAGATTAACTAACTATAAAATAGTAGTATTTATGGCTTTATTACTTTTTTTTAATTTCTGAGGTTGGATTATCACTTAGGATATTCTTATTGAGGCTATAATTATTTTCGGTAAATTTATTAAAACCATTTACTGCGTACTGGGCAATATTTGCTATAGTTGTTTGTGGAGGTTCTGCTTTGAGTAGCTCTTTTTTTCGTATAAACATTCGTTTTACTTTCCTCAGTGTTTGTTTTAAAGTTAAAGGTAAAGTTCGCTCAATAATACTATTTTCGGTATTAGCAATTACCATATAGTATCCGGTATCTACTTTAGTAACAAAGCGCTCTTGCATATTTATTGTCTTTGGCTTCATTATGATATTTCTTTTTGCCAGGCTTTCACTAATACTTCTGTAATTTATTATATTAAGTTTATTTTTTTGTCTTTTTATTATATGATTATATTTTTGAAGTGTCACTTTTGAAATGTTTACGTCAGCAACAGAAGAATTTTCTTGCTTTTTTTTCTGAAAATCATTTTCATTATTCTTATTGGTGGTATTTGTAATTTGTTGAGTATTGTAAGTATGAATTGGAGTATGTGAAATAGTAACTTTGTTTGACTTAGTTTGCCAATTGAAATAAAATAATAATAAAATTGCTATTGCAGCAGCCACCGAAGTACCAATACGTGTAAAAGAACTATATATAAGTGTGCTTTTTTTCTTAAGTGACGATTTATTTGGAAAGACTATATTTTCATCTGCTATAAGTTTTAAGTTTAGGAACGAATTAAAAATATTTTTGGCTACAGCAGAAATTTTAATTGTATTATTAATGTTAATAATATCCTCTTTGCTCAAATCACCTTCGTGGTAGGCAATACATAGGTTATAGAATTCTTTTTCAAGTATATTTTTTCCGTTAGCTAATGTTATTCTCTTAAGATTAGATTTATCAATTATAGCACTATTATTTGTGTTGAAATATATTTGTTGAAACGATAAAAAATCTTTTTCTAATTCTTTATTTAAATCAATAAATTCATATACCTGAGATTTCTCTTCTTCGGTTAGATCACCTTCAAAGTATGCTATAAAATAATGCTCATAATTGTCATTATTTATTATTAGGGGTTTAAGAATAGATTTTTTAAGAGAATTAATATTTTCGCAATGTTCTGATGGTGGCTCTAAATTTACATCAAATATTCCTTCAAATTCTTCAGCGATATCAGAATTTTGTTCAAGAAACAAAACAACCTGGGCGTGCTGTTCCTGGCTGAGATTCCCATCAGCAAAGTCTATTAAAAACCGTTCATAATTCAGCCTGTTAATTGTTTCCATCACTAAATTTAAATTATCATTTCTATACTGCCAATATATTTTTTTAAAGCTACTCTGGCTCTATAGATATATACTTTTACCTGACTCTCGTTAAGTCCGACAATTTTTCCTATTTCGAGATATGAATATCCTTCATAATCACGGAGAAGAATAACAGATTTCTGTACATCGCTAAGTGTTTCTATTGCTTCATCCAAAATTTCTTTTAAATCTGAATAAGATTCACTGTGGCTTTTGTTACGTTCTAAAAAATCATCATCGACACTTGCCTTTCTATCTTTACGAATAGTGTCAATCATAGTGTGATATGCTGCAGTGAAAAGATACGATTTTGCTTTTCCCCCTTCTACATTCTTTCTTTTCTCCCACATTTTGGTAAAAGAATCTTGAACGATATCCTTCGCAACCTCTTCATCACCTACACTTTTGCGTATAAAACGAAATACAGCATCAGCATATTGATCTACACATTGATTGTATTCTAGAGTTGTCATATTCGCATATATGATGATTGGTTTTAGATAAAATATACACTTCTGACGTGATACTTTCTGATAAGTTACAGCTATGCAATTTTATATTGCAACAAAGATAACGAAGTTCTTATATAATTAGGGTTATAATAGATATATAGAGGGTAAATATTTGAATTTATGCAATATATGATATTTGCAAAAGAAATTTTAAACAACTATTTCTTCGATATTTAATATTATATTTGCAATATGTTATTAAACCAATGCTCAACCATGCTTTTCGCAATGGTTATTAATAAAGGGTTTTAAATAATCAGAACTTTGTATAAATAAATCATTATTGCAATGAAAAAAATCATAAATACATTATTATTATTATTAATTTTATCAGGGCTTAATGCTCAAAACACTTCGGATTTTTATCCTAATATTTTACTTTTAAAATTGAAATCAGAGTATAAAGAGCTTGCTAATGGCAATAATATTAATAGTTGCGATTTGCAAAATGTATTGGATAAGTTAGATAATTCAACTATTTCTAGAATATTTTCACATCATCAAACACCTGAAACTAAAGTTAACCGATATGGAGATTCTTTAGTTGATTTATCATTGTGGTATGAGTTGCGTTATGACGGTAATATACCTGTTTATAAGCTTAAAAATTTACTTATAGAAACGGCATTATTTCAGAATGTTCAGCAAAGAGGCATTAACCATTTATTGTATACTCCAAATGACACCTTTATTTCGCGGCAGTACTATTTACGGAGTATAAAAGCTTTGCATGCATGGGATGTAGAACAGGGAGATACAAATGTTGTGGTAGGAATTACCGACACAGGTATTGATAAAGTGCATGAAGATATTATTAATGGAATTAAATATAATTACAATGATACTATTGATGGAATTGATAATGATAATGATGGTTTTATAGATAATTTCTGTGGTTGGGATATGGGAAATAATGATAATAATGCACAATGGGGAGTATTAGGACATGGTTTATTTGTAAGTGGTTTTGTCAGTGCTGTTGCCGACAATCATTTAGGAATAGCAGGAGTTGGTTATCATACTAAGGTTTTACCTGTTCGTGTTGATGATTCTCTGGGGTATTTAAGCAAGGATTATGAAGGAATAGTATATGCGGCAGATCATGGTGCAAGTATTATAAACTGCTCCTGGGGAGGGTTGCATGGCGATAAATTTGGAAATGATGTAGTTGATTATGCTTCTAATAATAAAGGAGCTTTGGTAATAGCAGCTTGTGGTAATAGTGATAATGATGTTTTCCTTTTCCCTGCTTCTTATGAGAATGTAATGAGTTGTGCAGCAACAGATTCTATGGATGTTAGATGGAATTATTCTTCTTATGGAAGTCAAGTTGACATAAGTGCACCAGGAACTTTTGTTTACTCTACATGGATAAATAATTCATATTCCAGTTCCCATGGAACAAGTTTTTCGTCTCCTATAGTAGCAGGAGTGGCAGCTTTAGTTAAGGCGCATTATCCACAGTTAACAAATTGGCAAATTAGAGAGCAATTACGTGTTACAGCTGACAATATTGATACTATTCAAAGTAATATATCTTATGCCGGTAAATTAGGTGCCGGAAGGGTAAATGCATATAGGGCTTTGGTTGATACTGTTTATCCTTCAATAAGATTTAAAAACAGAAATATCGTTTTATCGAATGATACACTATATATTTATGGAGATTTTATTAACTATTTGCATCAATCTTCATCACAATTGCAGGCTCAGGTTTTTGATGGTTCCAGTTATTTATTGCCAATAAATAATACTTATAATATTGGCATCCTTAATACTTTAGCTGTAAAAAATAATTCTAATCAAGCTTTTGCATTTAAGGTGTTGCCAACAGTTCCAATAGGTTATTATGCGGATTTAAAAGTAAATTATACGGATACTAATTATTCCGGTTTTGAGTATTTTAGGGTGTGTTTAAATCAAGATAATGCAATATTAGACACTAATAAAATAACTACAAGTGTAAATTCACAATCGACTATAGGTTATACTAATGGTGAAAAAATGATTGGCAGTGGATTTATTTATAATAATTCCAGGAATTTATTATCATATGCTGGTCTTTTGGTTGCCAATGCAAGTAATAGAGTTTCTGATAATTTATATGGGGGAAGTGGTTATGATGAAGATTTTGTAGCTTTAAGTAATGCGCAAAGTATAAATCCTGCTACTGAAGGTGATCAGATGTGGTTAAACCAATATAATGATGATAATGCTGGTTTTTCAAAATTAGGGGTTTTAGTAAATCAAACCTCATTTGCTTTTAGTCAAAGTCCGTTGGATAAAATAGTTTTTATGAAATATGATATTATTAATCAAAATAATAATAATCTTGGTGATGTTCATGTTGGAATATATGCAGACTGGGACTTATATAAATATTATGCCAATAGAGCTGATTTTGATAGCACTTTAAATTTAGCATATACGTATTCTACTTTAGGAGGAGATTATGTAGGTCTTCAACTTTTATCATCAAATGTTGCCAATTGTTATAATTTTGATAATGATGGTACAGATGGAAGTTTGAATTTGTATGACGGATTTTTTGATTTTGAAAAATGGGATGCTATGCAAAATAATCGTCGTCAAGCAGGGATGTCACAAACTTCCGGCAATGATGTTTCAAGTTTGCTAAGCACAGGTCCTTATACAATCTTAGCTAAAGACACTCTGACATTAACTTTTGCTTTATTGGGTGGAGACTTTAAGCAAGATATAAAAATGAGTGCACAAGCAGCTAAAGATTGGTATTTTAATACCGCATCTATTGAAACCACTTTTAGCAATTTAGGCGCTAGATTATATCAAAATACTCCTAATCCGGCAGAAGAAAGTACGGTAATTTCTTTTGAAATTAGTTCAAAACAAAATGTTATTTTGGAAGTAATAAATAATAAAGGAAGTGTTATTACAACAATTGTAAATGGAGTAATGGCAGCTGATAAGTATTCTTATAAAATAGATTTAAAAGGTTATATTGCCGGGGTTTACTACTATAGATTAATTATAGATAAAGGAAGTATTAGCAAGAAAATGATAGTAAAATAAATTATTACTTATTATTAAAAGCTGTCATAGTTCGTTCTGGACCTATGGTACAAAAGCTTTTAATTATATCCACTGCAATATCATTTTTTTGTTTAATTACAGTCATCTCTTCAGTTTTCCATTTTCCTAAAACAAAGTCACTTTGATATCCTCTCTTAAAGTCATTACCAATACCATATCGTAAGCGAGAGAATTTATTATGGCCAATATTTTCGATAATACTAGTAAGTCCATTATGGTTACCATCACCGCCTTTTAGTTTCATTCTTAGTTTTCCTAATGGTAAGGCTAAATCATCACATACTATAAGCAGATTCTCCACCTTGATATTTTCTTGATTCATCCAGTATTTCACTGCCTTACCACTTAAATTCATATATGTTGTAGGTTTTATGATAATAAGTGTTCTACCTTTAAGCTTGGCTTTAGTAACAAAAGCATGTCTTTGAATTTCAAATTCAGCATTAAGATCTTTTGCAAGTAAATCTACTACATCAAAACCAATATTATGGCGAGTTTTTTCATACTCTTCACCAATATTTCCTAAGCCAACAATTAAATACTTCATTCTTAGTATTATATGCTATGAGTGGTTAATTAACACGTATTATTTATACAAAAGTAAGGCGAATTGTATAAATAAGCAATAAATAGCGGGGTGCAATATGAGAACCCCCTCCGATACAAGTTCGGGACAAACTGATTTATTAAAACTTAAATTCGAGTATTTTAAAACAAATTTATTAGTTTCACTTAATCGTTAAGATTATTTGTGAATAATTCGGGTGAAAAAAGGTGCAATCCTAAGAATGCACCTTTTAATCAATCACAATATATATTTTGTTCTATTATTTATTCTTCGGTGCTTTCAGCTTCTTCGTTTTCTTCACCCTCTTCACCTTCTTCTAAACTACCAGCAGAAGCAGCAGCACGAGTTACTCTTACTGTAGCAACAACAGAGTTTGCATTATCTAAAAGCTCAATATTATCAATATTAATTTCTTTTACTTTTACTGATTGGCCAATAAGAAGTTCTGTAACATCAATAGTAATATTCTCCGGCATAAACTCTGGTAAAGATTTTACTTTTAATCTTTTAAGTTTAATCATTAGTTTACCACCTAAAGTAACACCTTTTGGTAAACCGGAAGTTTTAACCGGTACTCCCATTATAATAGGCTTACCTTCAACTAACTCTATAAAGTCTGCATGGTAGATACTATCAGTTACAGGGTGAAACTGAATATCTTGCAATATCGCTTTAATAACTTTATCACCAATTGTTAATTCCACAAATGCAATTTCCGGAGAATAAACTAATGGTTTAAACTCTGCTTCTTCAACAGAAAAGTGAAGTTGTTCTTTACCACCATAAATTACACAAGGTACTCTCTTAGCTCTTCTTAAAGCTTTAGCATCTTTTTTCCCTACGTTCTCGCGAAGAGAACCGCTCATTGATACTGTTTTCATAATATAAAAATTTATAATTATTTAATAAATAGACTTTTTAATTAACCAAAAAGTGGTTTTAAAAAGTGCGCAAAGATAATAATTAATTGTTTATGGGAAAATTATAAATTGCAATTATCGGATGTATTATTTTAGAGGCTAATTCCTAAATTGATGCGCTATTTGTATCTTTGTAGGATGAAAAAAGGATTAATAAGCTTATTAGTTCCAGATAATGTCTTGGAACATTTTGAATATGGAGATTATAAGTTGATATAATTATATTTAGAAAAAATAAATTCTATTATTTAATAAGTAAAATCTTTTAAATATTTTAGTATATTTGACATTCAATAAATCACAAAAGGTGAATAAAAGAAACGATATAAACTTAACCTCTCATTTACAGCACAATAGCAAACATAAAGGTTATAAGATAATAAATATATATGCACCTTGGGGTGGGTATATACGGTAGTTAGGGGCAAGCTAAAAGGACGAAACAGAAAGATGATAAATTTGCTACAAGAAAATAAAGAAATGAAAAGCCAACGCATAAATAGCACATTTGGTTTTTTGCCGACACACAGGCAAATGCTAAAA
>Ga0256842_1000019_pt1 | contig 124423 bp, 136 predicted proteins | sample 4559240metaG_FD_185973 | JGI IMG/M metagenome (GOLD analysis project Ga0256842, IMG submission 185973) | Hydrothermal vent microbial communities from Guaymas Basin, Mexico - 4559-240 | ecosystem: Environmental > Aquatic > Marine > Hydrothermal vents | place: Mexico: Guaymas Basin | collected... | reverse complement strand
AACCATTAAAAGTTTTCTATATTTTCAATTAAATTGTTTAAGAGCTTAAAATACTCCATTCGCTAAATGGTAATCCCTCAAACTCTATATCTTTTATTGTAAAATTGTACTGATTAGATATAGTTACAATGATAGCTTTTTTAAAGTTATATTTTTGATATATAGAGAGCTTTATATAACACTTTTTCCAAATATGTTCTTCACTATCAAATGGGGATACTATTATAATGGTGTCATTAACTATATATTCATAAGTTCCAATAGCTTCAAATTTACTATAATGCTTTAACATAGCTAATACGATAAGATTATCAAATCGTTCTATAAATGTTTGATTTGTGGTTATATATTTAGGAAGTATAAAATCAAAAAGAATTAGTTTTTTGCCACTCTTTTGGTATCTATTATCTATTAGGGTTATTAGTTTCTCATCTTGCCACTCTTTGATTTTTTTGTATAACCAATCTTTGGATATTTTTAATCTCTCTTTGGCATATAGATATATCTGATTTGTTGTGATATTTTTGGTATTAAATGAGGCTAGAATAGTTAATAACTGCTGTTCGTTTGGAGTAAAAGAGGTAGATAGAAATCTTTTTATCATATTAGCATCAATAGCACCCTCTTTGACAATTTGTGGGAGAGTTCCAAGCTTTAAAAAGCTATTTAGAGAGTTTGTAGATGACTTCTTTTCAAATGCTATAAACTCTTCATAATCTAATGCAAATAGTTCAATTAAATTATATCCATCTAGTTTAAGGTTTATTCGTGAGAGTATTATCACACTATTGGTATTTGGGATATAAGATAGAAATTCTTCTTTATAGTGGTCTAATATAAGTGTGGTAATCTTATTTTCTTTGATAAATTTATCTATCATTTTACTATCAATTGGATTTAATAATAGTAAAGGATTATCAAAATCTATATATAAGTACTCTTCTATATCTAAGTGATTATTTATATAATCAATCACTAAACTACTCTTACCACTACCTCTTACACCAAATATATTTACTCTATTTGTATCTATAATATGTGCTTTTCTAGGTATAAAGTTATCATTTAAATATAGTTGATTTTGTAGTTGTTCTAATATTTCCATAATTTATAAACCCTTATTATATAATACAATATTTAATTATAAAAGAAGTTTATCTATTTTAGTATTTTTGGGAGTTTTAATAAATGGTGGCGCCAGACGGAATCGAACCGCCGACACAAGGATTTTCAATCCTTTGCTCTACCGACTGAGCTATGGAGCCATACTTAGTGTTAAGTGAATGGGATTATACCATAGTAACTTTAAAATAAGCTTAAAATTACTATGTTTTTATAAAAATCTCACTATTTTATATTTTTTAGAATCTCTTTTACTACTATTTTATCATTATAAGGATATTTCACCCCTTTTATCTCTTGGTATGGTTCATCACCTTTACCTAATATCATCAATACCTCATCATCTTCAAGCTCTTTTATCGCTTCACTTATTGCAAAAGGTCTATCTATCATTGCCCTTATATTACTTTGGTCTTTTATACCATCTAATATCTCTTGTATTATATCTTCTGATTTTTCATCTCTTGGGTTATCACTTGTAATATATACTTTTTTGGCAAACTTACCTGCCACTCTGCCCATTTTGGCTCTTTTATCTCTATCTCTATTGCCACCTGCACCAAATACTACTGAAATATCTTTATCTTTCATACTATCTAATACTTTTAGCATTCCATCTGGTGTATGGGCAAAATCAACTATAATCATTGGATTATAATTTATCACTTCCATTCGTCCTGATACTCCTGCAAAATTAGATACTTTATCACTCACCTCTTCTATACTTTTGCCTGTTAGCATTACAGATGCACCAACTGATGCCATAATATTAAATAGATTAAATAATCCTACCATTGGAGAGTATAGAGTAGCCTCTTTTGAGAGATGTTTTACTCCTGCTGTAATACCATCTACAAGAGAGAATGCTTGGACTTTGAATGTAGCTGGTTCATCTACTCCATAGCTTTGTGCATTTCTAGGGTTATATGTGATATTTTTTATCTCATCTTTATTGAGTAGTTTTGGAGAATCATCTGCAAAAAATTTACTTTTGACTGCTCTATACTCTTCTATGGTTTTATGATAATCAAGATGGTCTTGTGTTACATTTGTATGGACTTTTAGAGCAAATTTAATATCTTCTATACGATTTTGGGCTATTGCGTGAGAACTTACTTCCATTATAAAATAATTTGCATCTCTATCTTTGGCTTGTTTGATATTATGTAGTGTTTCTAAGATAGATGGCGTTGTCATACTTCGTTCATCTACTCTCTCATCATTTACAAAAAATCCTCTAGTACCTTGAAGTGCTACTCTCTCACCTAAATCAATTAATATTGAGTATATCCCTGCACTTACAGTAGTTTTACCATTAGTCCCTGTAATACCAACTACCTTAACACTACCAATATCCCATTTTTCAATAAGCTCTTTTGGTGTGATAAAGGTTGGTTTATCTATAAGCTTTTCATAATATTTACTATTTTGAGAAGTCTTTAGAAATATTGTATTATCATCTAAACTATTTGTATCATCACTTATATAACTACTATTTTGAAACTCTACTTTCACTGCTATTTCCTACTAATTCATATAATTTTAAAATCTCTTGGTCATTACCAAAAAGATATGCTGTATTATCAAGATAGCTTATTGCCATATCATCAAAACCATTATCTATAAGTTGTACTACAAAGTCTCTAAACTCATCTTTGTTTGTCAATATTACTCTAGTAGAACAGATAATATCCTCTAAAGCCTCTCTAAAGCCTCCACGATATTTAATATGAGTTAAAAAATCATTATATCTAATACCATCTTCATACTCTGCTTTATCTTTGAGTGGTTTGAGAAATATATCTTGAATTTTGGTTTGAGTCTGGTATATATCTTGAATTATCTCATCTATCTCTATATGGGCATCATCTCTCTCATCTTTGATAACTTGATAATATTCAAACAGTGCCTTTGCTTCCATCTCATTATCCAATGCCAAATCACTCAAAAAAATCCCAACTTTTGCCTCTTTAAGAGTAGGATTATCTCTAAAAATCAATCCATACTCTCTAAGTGAATTATCAAAATCATCTTCTAAAAACTTCTTTTGTGCATTATTTAATAAACTCTGTATTGTTGCCATATCTATCCTAACTGGTCTAATTTATCTTCCCATCCAATTGGTACGCTCATTACTCTTATATCTGGGTGAATTAGCGCTTTCATCTGTTTCTCTACACCAAATTTTATAGTTGTCCCTGCACTACCACAACCTACACAAGCACCTTGGAGTTGTACAAATACTACACCATTTTTTATATCTATTAATTTTATATCTCCACCATCTAATTTTATCGATGGTTGTACTTTTTCTATTACACTCTCTACTGCTGGTTTCAACTCTTCATCACTAAATGGAATCAAAATAATCTCCTTAACTTCTTAAACTATAAAACATTATACCAATAAAAATTTAATATAACCATTGGGCTTATATTATTTTTTAATCCTCTATACTCTTATTACTATCTACTCTATTTTTATATCTCTTATATTTACAAACTAAATTCATAATCTTTTTACTCTTTCTTATATCTTTATACTTTTTATGATTATATTTTTTAATCCTATCTATAATATGAAGTTTCTTTTTGCGTTTTTTTATCTCTTTGACTATAGATATAGTATTATCTTTTTGTTTATACTTTCTATATCTTTTTGCCACTCTTAGCCATCTTCTTGCTTTTTTTAATCGTTTATACTCTTCAATAGAACGAATCCAAAAAATATTGATAATTAAATATATTAATATTGAACCAAAAACACTATATGGTATTGTACCAACATAAAGAGGTATAACAATATCACTAAGATTATTTTCAAACCAACTAAGAGTAAGTTCTATATCAGGAAGCCCACTCTCTTGTAAAAAATATAATCCTGTTTGATACTCCATATAATACATCGCAGGCATTGTAATAGGATTACTAAGCCATACCATAGCAATAGCAATAGGGACATTAAAAATCATAAAAGGAGTAAGAGTAAGGACTGCTAACATCTGAAATGGCATAGGAATAAATCCAATAAATATACCAAAAGCCATACCTTTAGATATAGATTTTCTATTAATTGTAAGATACTCTTTGGGTATCTTATATTTTTTTATAAAATCATTTATTTTGCCATCTTTAGCTCTTTTTTTAAAAATATGTCTCAACTATTAGTCCTATATTTTAGTAAATATATTATATCTTGAAAAGACTTAAACTATATTTTTTAAATTTAGCTATAATTCTAAATAAGAGCATCAAAGAAGGTAAAAATGTATAAAAGAGAGTTTGATAATCTACTAAGAGATAAATTAGCTAAGGCTGTATTGCTTTATGGTGAAAATGAGTATTTTTTGGATTATTATATAAAACATTATATCAAAGCATTAAATCTCAAAGATGAGATGTTGATATTAAATTATGATGAGTATGATTTTACACAAGCATACAGTTATCTATCGCAATCCTCTCTATTTGGAGATGTTAATCTACTCATTATTAGAAGTGATAAAAAGATACCCAAAAAAGATTTAGAGGCATTGATAAAAATCACTAATAAGAGTGATATAAACTATTTTTTATATATTTATGAGGGAAGTAGCAGAGATGCAAGGAGTATTCAATCTACATTTAATAGTAAAAATGGGGGATTATGGGTACGATTTTTTGAGGTATCTATTAGAGATGGTATGGAGGTAATGGGGCAAAAATCAAGAGAGTTGGGATTAGCTATAGATAGCTATGCCCTCCAACACCTATTTATGCTTCTTAATCATAATCTTGCTTTATCTATCAATGAGTTGGAAAAATTATCTATTTTAAATCGTGAGATAACTACCAAAGATATAGATAACTTAGTATATTCTACATCTTCAATGCAGTTAGATGAATTGATGCAAGATATATTCAATAAAAAAGATATATCAAAATCATTATATAAATTATTAGAACTTGGTGAAGATGAGTTTAGTATATTAAGGGCTATTGAGTATTTTATCAATCAACTATTTTTATTTAATGCTTATGTCAAGCTAAATGGTAGTGTAGATTCTATGGCAATATTGGGATATAGATTACCCAAACATATTGAATCCCAAAGAGCAAATATGGCTATCAAAATCAAAAGTAATACTATATTAAAAATTTATGAGTATCTATTATATAGTGAACTTGAACTTAAAGATGCTAAGTCTATAAATAGAGAGCCTTTAATATTTGGTATATTGATTAAAATACAGTCATATTTATAAAAAGGTTGTATAATTTCAATATTAATTACACAAAGGTTTTAAATTATGAAAATATCAAATATCAAAATTATTACACTAACTATACTATTAATGTTTATAAATGGATGTAGTTTAGCCCAACCAAAAGTTGATCAAGATAGTATCCTAACAACTCTACAAAAATATGACCCATCACTAAAAAGAAACCATTTTATATCTACAAGTGTAGATTTAAATGATGATAAATGTATGGATTCTATAGTACTAATGAATAAAAATAGTAGATATTGTGGAGCAAGAGGTTGTGTAATGTTAGTAATGGTTTGCCAAGAAAATGAACTTAAACCAATTGGAAAAATATCTTATGTATCTCCAATAGTATCCCTATCAAAACAAAAAACTTTAGGATTTAAAAATATAGATGTAGTTGTTAGACCAAAAGGTGTAGCACCATATCAAGCAACTCTACAATACAATGGTAAAGCATACCCAACAAGTGCACTGTTTGCCAAACCAATTGACAAAAGATTATTAGATAGAATTTTATTTAAGACAAAAAGAGTTAAATAGATGAATGTAATTGACCTATTATTAAAACTTTTAAGCTATAAATCTATTACACCAAATGATGCTAATTCACTAGAGTTTATAGAGGAGTATCTAAGTGATTTCACCTCTATTTGGATAAACAGAGGTGGTGTCAAAAACCTATTCTTATACAAAAAATTTGGAGAGGGAAAGCATCTATGTTTTGGTGGTCATGTAGATGTAGTCCCAGCAGGAGATGGTTGGAGTAGTAATCCATTTGTCCCCAAAATAGAAAATGGTATAATATATGCTAGAGGCACACAAGATATGAAAAGTGGTGTAGCCTCATTTGTCCAAGCACTCAAAGATACAAAAAAGTTTAATGGAACTCTATCTCTATTACTTACAAGTGATGAAGAGGGAGATGCTATATATGGAACCAAAATAGTATTAGAACATCTAAAAAAGATAGATATGTTACCCAATTACTCTATCATAGCAGAACCAACTTGCGAAGATAAAATGGGAGATGCTATCAAGATTGGAAGAAGAGGCTCAATCAATGGATACCTCACAATCAAAGGCAAACAAGGACACGCAGCATATCCCGAAAAATCTATTAACCCAGTCCATCAAATAGCACCAATATTAGGTGATATAGCAGGATATTACTTAGATAACGGAGATGAAGATTTTGCTCCAAGTCAAATTGTAATTACAGATATTAGAGGTGGTATGGAGGTAACAAATGTTACTCCTAGTGAGCTTAAGATAATGTTTAATGTAAGAAACAGCACCAAAACAACACAAGATGATATATTAGAATTTTTTGCTCAAAAACTCAATAAGATTGACTATGAACTCAACCTGACACAAGGTTCATACCCATTTGTCATTAATAGAGACTCTCATATTGTATCTACTATCTCAAAAAGTATATATAAATATTGTAATATAGATACCAAATTATCAACAGCAGGTGGCACAAGTGATGCTAGATTTATGGGGGCTTATGGTATTGATGTGGTAGAATTTGGAGTGATAAATGATAGAATACATGCTATAGATGAGAGGACCACAATTGATGAGGTAGATACTCTTTATGATATATTTTGTGATGTTATAGAGAGATTTTAGAGATTTTTAATATCTTTAAATATATTGCTTTCAATGAGTTTTGTAGGAACTCTATTTATTATTTAAGTAGATAGCTCATTAATTCTATTATGTTATAGTACTTAATTATAGGAGAATTATATGGAAATAGTTATAATATTTTTACAAAGTTTTTGGACATTAACTCAAGATATGGCAATTTACATCATAATAGGTGTACTTTTTGCTGGATTACTCAAACAAATCATTCCTGATACTTTTATCAAAAACCATTTAGGAGATGATAATATAAGTTCTGTTATCAAAGCTTCACTTTTTGGGATACCATTGCCACTATGTTCGTGTAGTGTGATACCATTTGCTACTACTCTCAAAAAAGAGGGTGCTAGTAGTGGGTCTGTTTTGAGCTTTTTAATCTCTACTCCTATTACTGGGGCAGATAGTATATTGGCTACTTATGGATTTTTTGGTTGGATTTTTACAATTTATAGGGTAGTTACATCACTTATAATCGCTATTGTTGCAGGTATCTTACAAAATATTATTGGTAAAAATATTGATATAGTAGATAATAATCAATGTAATAATCATAGTTGTTGTAGTAGCAGTTGTAGTACTCACAAAGCTAAATTTAGTTTTTATAAAGTGTTTGATTATGCTATCAATGATATATTCAAAGATTTTGCAAAACCCCTACTATTTGGATTATTATTAGGTGCATTGATTACTATTATGATACCATCTGATTTTGCTCAATTATTGGGTGAAAACCAAATATTAACATATTTTTTGATACTAATATTCTCTATGCCACTATATATATGTGCCACAGCATCGCTACCTATTGCAGTATCATTAATCATAAGTGGATTAAGTAGTGGCACGGCTTTCATACTCCTAAGTGCAGGTCCTGCTACAAATAGTGTAACAATGGGTGTAGTTCTCAAAACTTTGGGTAAAAAGGCTTTGATAATATATCTTAGTGTTATTGGGGTATTATCTCTACTCTTTGGATATATACTTGATATATATTTTCCAAATCTATTAAATGCTCAAATAATAAATAGTGATGAGAGTTTTACTATATATCATCAAATATCAGCTATTATTATGTTGGGGCTTATTGCTAAATTTATATTAAAAGGTAAATAAAATGTTGAAACTAAACTATACTGGACCAAAACCAAGTATATCACAACATGGTATATTTTTCAAAAAATCTCAAGAGGATAAATATGTATATCTAAAAGTAGCTATTAAAATACTATTATCAATAGATAAGCAGTATAAAAATAGCCAAAAACATTTAATCTATATCAATAGTGAAAATGAATTAAAAGATGAAAATGTATTAGAGATATTAAAAAGTTATGAACCAAAACTAGAAGAACATATTAATAGTGAAGAGGTAAACTATGAAAAACATATAGATGAAGAGATAGAAAAAGTAACAAATAACCATACATTAGATCAAGAAGAAAAGAGAGTTTGGATAAATAATATCAATATTATGAGAAAATATATGATTCAAAGAGAGATAAATAAACTATACTATATTCATATTATTAAAGCAATTAAAAAAATTATATATGAAGATAATATAAAAGAGATAGATATTGATTTTAGCATACAACATTGGCATATATTAGAATCAATTGCAGGAAATTTGGAGTATGGAGTCAAATCTATTCATACTGATATTAAAATTGTAGAAAATAGTGATGCTACATTAGTAGCAAAATTATTAATAAACCCTACTAGATAAAAGAGAGCCTAAACTCTCTTTTATTGACTACCAATTAATCTCAGCAGTTATCATCATACTATTTTCATCCATTGTAGTACCTGTAGTATCCTCAATTTTCTCATTCATAAAACTTGCTATAAATTCTACATTTTTATTATATTGATAAGTAACACCTGCTATTGCTCTGCTTTTTTCCTCTTTTAGTGCATTATCCATCTCAAAGTAGTCATATCTACCAATAGCAGAAAAATCACCAAATCTTGCTTCTCCATTTACAGAGTATCCCTCTCCTGCATACTTTACATCTGCATCTTCTGTTTTGATATATTGAGTAGCTATCAAAAATGCAGGTTGATTATATACAGCGTGTAATCCATACCAGTTTAAATCTCTGTTTTCATGTTTGTTACTATCATCATTCCACTGTCCTAAAAATGAGATATTTGCATAAGTATCTGTTTTATGTGCTTTATGCTTACCATTACCCATAATATGACCTGTTAATCTCCACTCTGCACTTAATCCTCTACCATCTTCTATACCATGATAACCCTCACCATTAAATATACCTAATTCACTAGAGAAGTAAGGAGTTTTTGTTTTGAGATTAAATCCTAAATCGGCTGAATTTGTAAGGTGAGCCCCCTCATCTGCTTCTACAAAAACTTTAGAAATTGAACGATAATTCCAACCACCATGCTCTTCATAATCAATCCATGGACGGTGTACTTGACCAAGTTCTATACTTGTATAAGGTAAAATATTATTAAGATATAGATAAGCATATTTAAGTCTTACACTCCAATCACCATCTCCTTTGTGAGTAGTATCAAAGGTAGTCCTAAAGTAACTTTTAGAGTCTTCATTGAAGTATGCTTTTATTTGAAAGTAGTTTCTTCTTGTTTCAAAATCATTAGATGTTGTATCTGTAAGTTCATTATTTGTACTTTTAAAACCTATATAATGCTTACCACTCACTTTTAATTTCATAGATTTAGTAACTAAAGCAGTGTTATCTTTTGCCTTTTTTTCTTCTAGTTTGGCTATTTTCTTTGCCATATCATCCATTTGAGATTTTAATATCTCTATATCACTTTGAGCTGATACGATTGATGCTACTGTTAAGATTGAAAGAGTAATTTTTTTCATTTATATTTTTCCTGTTTCTATTTTTATATGTTGAAATGATATAATATCTTAGTAACATTTTGGTTACAAATTAAATAGATTAGGAAAATTATGTTTACAGGACTTATCAGAGAGATAGCAGTAGTTAAAAAATATCAAAATAATATACTCTCAATCAAAGCTAAACACAAAGCAAAAATGGGAGATAGTATAGCTATAAATGGTGTATGTCTTACAGTTATAGCATTACATAGTGATGGATTTGATTTAGAACTTGCTGATGAGACAAGAGATATTATTGATGAGAGTAAATTAAAAGGTGAAGTACATATTGAACCTGCTATGAGTTTAAATGATAGATTTGAGGGGCATATAGTACAAGGTCATATTGATTGTATAGGGGTAGTAAAGAGAATTGATAAAAGAACCAATGGGGTTGATTTTATTATAGAGGTAGATGAGAAGTATATTAAATATATTGTACCCAAAGGTTCTATTACAATAGATGGAGTAAGCCTAACGGTTAATGATGTATATGATAATGGATTTAGACTTACAATTATCCCACATACCCTAAGAGAGACATTGATTAAAAATTATGTAGTAGGAAGTAAAATAAATATAGAAACAGACCTATTTGCTAGATATATAGAACATATATTAAATAATAGAACCAAAGCCAAAAAATCTATGAGTTGGAGTGATATAGATGCTATGAGTATGGGATATTAAGAGATAATAAGGTAAAATTTCAACAATAATTATAAAAGGATATATAATGTTAAATGATATATATAATGATACTAAAGAGACAATGGCAAAGAGTATTGACTCACTAAAAAGAGATTATGGAACACTAAGAACAGGTAGTGTAACAACAAATATAGTTGACCATATTAGAGTAGATTATTATGGTACACCAACAGCATTAAATCAAGTTGGAAATGTAACTGTAAGTGATGCTACTACTATATCTATTAATCCTTGGGAAAAAACAATGCTTAGTGCTATTGAAAAAGCTATTCAAGAGGCAAATATTGGTGTAAATCCAAATAATGATGGAGATTTTATTAAACTATTTTTTCCTGCAATGAGTGCAGAACAGAGAAAAGAGATTGTAAAACAGGCCAAAGGTATGACAGATAATGCCAAAGTAGCTCTAAGAGGTGTAAGAAAAAACGCTAATGATGATATAAAAGCACTTGAAAAAGATAAAGATATTAGTGAAGATGAAGCAAAAAGAGCATTTGATGAAATTCAAAAAATCACAGATACTAATGTAGCTTTATGTGATACTCTATTTGCTTCAAAAGAGCAAGATATATTAAAAGTATAATAATGAATATAGAAAATATTTACAAAGAAGCTGGGGCTTTATTAGATGGACATTTTATATTAAGTAGTGGAAATCACTCAAATAGATATTTACAGAGTGCCAAAGTATTAGAAGATACAGGAAGAGCAGAAGTCTTGGCATTTGGTTTAGCAAAAGAGATTATGCAAAGTGGCATTGAAGTAGATACAATTTGTGCCCCTGCCTTGGGTGGAATTTTGGCAGGTTATGAACTAGCAAGAGCTTTAAATCTTCGTTCTATCTTTGTAGAGAGAAAAGAGGGAGTAATGCAACTTCGCCGTGGATTTGAAGTAGCAAAGGGTGAGAAATTTATAATTTGTGAAGATATTATTACCACAGGTGGTTCTGCTATGGAGGCTGCAAAAGCTATTGAGGCTCTTGGTGGTGAAGTAGTAGGATTTGCCTCACTTGCTAATAGAGGATTTTGTAAAAGAGATGGAAGTAGTAAAGCACCAAAACCAGAGTGTAAATTACCAAATGATAAACCATTATTTGCTTTAGATGATTTTGAATTTGAGATGTACTCTCCTGATGAGTGTCCAATGTGTAAAGAGGGAAGCGAAGCTATCAAACCAGGTAGTAGAACATAATAATTTTAAATGGTGGATAAAATTCACTAAATAGGCTAAACCTCTTTAGCCTTATAAGATAATAGTTCTTATTTTTGTATTTATTTTAATATATCATTAATTTTATTCAAATAATTCACTATGAGAACCTATATCTATAAGTTCTAAAATATTATCTTTTATTCTATAAATTAAAAGTAGATTAGGCTTGATATGACATTCTCTAAACTTTTTTAGATTTCCTGTGAGTTGGTGGTCTTTATATTTTATATCAAGTGAAGTGGCATTTAAAAGTTTATATAAAATATCTATATAATTTATCTCATCACTATTGGTTAATTTTATTTTTTTAAAGCTTCTTTGGAATTTATTTGTTTTAAATAATCCATATTTCATGATTTCAAATCTTTCATTAACTCTTCAATAGAATCATAAAAAACACCCTCTTTTTTATCTGCTTGAGCTATTGCTTCTTGTAGTCTTTTTGTTGGTTTTTTCTCAAATGGTAAATTTTTATCTTTTTTTACTTTTGTTAAAAATAGTGTAACTGCTTCATTTATACTTATTCCATATTCTTGAAAAACTTTTTTGGTATCATCTAATAAATTTTTATCTACATCTATTGTCATAGTCATTTTATTTTCTCCTAAATAATAGTTCTAAAATTATACCTCTTTAGCCTTATGAGATAATAACTTCTCTCTATCTAATACAAAATCTTCTCTCTTATCCCCAATCACACTAAAAATCCCAGTATCCATACGAATAGCATCACAAGGACAAGCCTCTACACAATATCCACAATATACACACTCCAAAAGGTCTATATTAAATATCTTTGGCATCTTCTCATCTACCCCATCTTCTCTCTCTGTGGCTTCTATATATATACAACTTGATGGACAAGCCGTAGCACACATAAAACAAGCTACACATCTAATAGAGTCATCTTCTCTATGAGTAAGCCTATGTAATCCTCTATATCTATCACTTATATCTGTGGGTTGTTCTTCAGGGTACTCTAATACATCCATTTGGTTTATATCTTTTAGATTTCCAAATAGATGTTTTGTTGTGATTTTAAGTCCATCAAATATAGCAGGTAGATATAATCTATCTCTAAGAGATGGTTTTGGTCTTGATATTACTTTTACCTGTTTTTTCATTAGCTTACTCCTACAATTATAATCGCTGTAACTATTATATTTAAAATAGATATTGGTAATAGATATTTCCAACCTAAAGTCTGTACTTGGTCAAATCTAAATCGTGGAAGTGTCCATCGTACTACAATAAAAAATATATTAAATATCAAAAGTTTGACTATAAATATAATAATTTGTAAAATCATAACTACACTATTTATAATATTAGGATTATCTATCATAGTAAGTAAAACTATACCTAAAACCTCTATAATAATAAATTTAGCTATAAGTATAATCTTAAATACTTTGGTCTCAAATGCTCGTGAACCATCATCTATCATAGAGCTTTTTACTCTATTATTCTTTTCTATCCATCTAATAGCTAGATATATAATTATAGGTGCTACTACCATAATAGCAATAATTAATATATCAAAATTATCTTTCATAGTATTTGTAGAGAGATAAGGAAGAGTATATCCACCAAAAAATATAGTAATCACCACAGCACTAGCACTATTCATAGCGATATACTCTGCCATAAAGTATATCGCAAACTTCATAGCACTATACTCACTCATATGTCCTGCTACAATCTCACTATCTCCCTCAACTGTATTAAAAGGGGCTCTATTAGTCTCTGCAAAAATTGCGATAATAAAAATAACTCCTGCAAATGGTTGGACAATAATCCCCCAAGCAGGAATAAATCCCAATATCACACCACTCTGCCACTCTACCATAGAGTTAAAATCTATCGCTCCATAAGTCATAATCATAGCTACAACACTAAGTCCTAATGGAAGTTCATACCCCAACATCTGCGAAGATGCTCTAGTAGCCCCAAGAAGAGAGTATTTATTATGACTTAACCACCCACCAAATATAATCCCAATAATCCCAACTCCACCAATGACTAAATACCACAATACACCATAATCAATAGGTAAAGCTTGAATAATATAAGACTCTTTATCAATAACTAAATTATCAGCAAAAGGTATAATCATAAAAGCCAATAGTGCAGATATAAAGGTAATAGATGGAGCTAAAATATATATCCATTTCCCATTTTTGATATGATTTGGATAATACTCCTCTTTAAATACAAGCTTTAATACATCAGCAAAAGATTGTACCACACCACCCAATCTAAAACCAAAAACATTAGTCCTATTAGGCCCTTTTCTATCTTGAATAATACCAGCTACCCTTCTCTCTAACCATACCAACACAGGTATCATCATCAAAGCTACAATTAGTGTTAAAACAATGGTAAAAAGTGTCATACCAATAGATAAACTACTCATCTACTTATCTCCTGTAACTTAATTTACTTTTAGTGATTTTATCTAAAATTAGCTTTATATATAATAGTTATAAGCTAACTAACTCCCTAAACCTATTTATATCTTTTTTATACCCCACAATAATAAAGGTATCCCCTTTTTCTATTTTGTGATGTTTGATTTTAGATGAGTATATAAATTCATTAGTGCTATCTTTTGTAATTATAAATAATAGTAATATTCCATACTCTCTGCCCCAATCTATTGAGATGGGATAATTTTTATCAAAAATATTAGGGTTTTCTATTTTAATTTCTGATATTTTTAAAGCACCCTTTTCATAGAATATATTGTGTAATACTTTGGTTATCATTGGTTTTTCTAATATTTCATATATCACATTTGCTGTGGTTTGGGTAGTTGGTAGGAGTTTGGTTGCACCTGCTAGTTTTAGTTTGTCTGCACTCTCTCCATCTTGGGCTAGGGCTACAATTATTAGGTCTTTAAATGCTTCTCTAAGTGATATTGTTAGAAATATATTTTTTGCCATATCATCTATTACACAAAAGGCTATACTATTATTTATATCAAATCTACTATTAATATTATCCCAATTATTACTTAAATCAAAACTATTTTCTCCCTCTCCATCAAGTTTAAATATCTCTACATATTTATATCTATATTTTATATTTTTTTCTATCTCTGTGGCATAATCGTTATTTCCAAATATTAAAGCATTCTCTTCTGTCATTTTAACTCTTTTTATGTAGATATATATTATATGATTTCAAAAATTCCATATTACCAATGATTAATAGGTAATCTCCTATCTCTAATGGAGTATCATCATTTGGATTAAATATAAAATCACTAGCACTTTTTTTGTAAATTCCTAATAGTATAACTCTATATTTTCTACTATGTAGCTCTCCAATTTTTTTAAAATTTTCTATAATTCTACTATTCATTAATAGCTCTTGTAGCTCTATTGCATTATAATTTATTCTCATAGCATGAATAGTTTCAAAAGCAACAGATTGTCCTATAATCTCTTTTGCTACTACTCCTACAAGCTCTTTTTCATAAAATAGTTCATCTACTCCTGCAAACTTTAATTTACTTCTATTTGATTGATTTATCAAAATTGATAATAGTCTAACTTTTTTATTAAATGAACGAATGGTAAGGGCTGTATATACATTATAGACATCACTTGAAGCTAGGGAGATGATAGCTTTTACATACTTATCTATATGTAGGTTTTTATAGCTACTTATAGATGCTGGGTCTTGATTAAGTACCATAAAACCATCTTTTGATGCTCTATCTGCCTTATCTTTATCTTTTTCTATAATAATTACTTTGGAGTGCTTTTTGAGTTTTTTACCTAGTTCTTTGGATATATTTTCATAACCACAAATAATATAAAAATTTTTTAGTTTAGATATATCATAGATAAGTTTTTTATCTTTTATCTCATCAAGTTTTTCTGTAAAAGATGTAACTATTAGTGAAGTGGTAAATGAATATACTGTAATACCTGTAATAATTACAAATATAGCCACAACTTGCCCTGCTTGAGTAATAGGTGTCATATCCCCATAACCCACCGTAGATATAGTAACTATTGACCAGTATATTGCTTCAAAGAGTGTATTAATAGGTGAATTATTATTATTAGCTTCCATTGCATATATCAATATTGAAGAGATAAAAACTACAACTGATGAGAATACCAAAAGAGTTATAAATTCAAATCTTTTTGCTTTGATAATAGATGTAAATGTCTGAATATTTTTGGCATATCTAAATAGCTTAAATACTCTAAATAGTATTAATATTCTAAGAAGCTTTATCTCATGAGAAAATGGTAAAATCGCTAATAGGTCAATAATGGCTTTGGGTGAATAGATATATCTTAGCTTTATTTTCATAATCTTTTTGAGAGTCAAAAATATATAAAAATCCTCATTTAACATCTCATTATGTTCGCTCTGTTCTATTATGATTTTACTAATATCAGAACTTACCCATAATCTCAAAATATACTCTACCAAAAATATAAAAGAGATAATATAGTTATTAAAAATAAGTAGGATTTGATTATGATAGTTTGGTTTAATCTCTTTGATAAAAATAGCTAAACTCATAAAGATAAGAGTTATCATAAACATATCAAAATATCGTTTATACTTATAGTTACTATTTTCTAATAGATTATAAAAAAACTTTTTTCTATTTTGATATAGGGTTGAGCTATTGATAGAGTAGGCTAAATCTAATATAAAGCTCTCTATCCAAGGTATATTTTGTCTCATTTTTTTATAAAATAGCTCATTGCAGATTTAAGAATATCATCATCATCTTTGGAATTTGCTTTTAATACCTCTCTACTTTTGCTCTCATCAATAAACTCAATAAATATATTCTCCCCATAGCTTGATACTTTTGATATATCTCCTCTATTTCTAGCTAATACTTTAATTATCATCATATCTATAAAGGCTCTTGTAATATCATCTAATTTACCAAATCTATCTTCTATCTCAATCTCAATCTCTCTTACCTCTTGTTGGCTATTGGTTTGTGATAACCTTCTATAAATCTCTAATCTTAGTCTATCTTGTGGTATCAACTCTTCATTTATATAGGCATTGATTGAGAGCTTCATATCTACACTATGTTTCTCTTCTTTCTCTCCACTAAGTTCTCTTATAGCATCTTCTAGCATTTTGATATAGAGTGAATAACCAATCTGTTTGATATGCCCACTTTGAGCCTCTCCAATAATATTACCACCACCACGGATTTCTAAATCATGAAATGCTAATACTGCACCACTTCCAAGTTCGCTATGAGTCTCTAAGGCAAGTAGTCGTTTTTTGGCATTGGTTGAGAGCTGTTCTTTATCTTCTACTATAAAATAACAATACCCCTCTTTACCACCTCTTCCTACTCTTCCACGAAGTTGATGAAGGTCAGCTATCCCAAAGTTATCAGAACTCTCTACTATCATACTATTAGCATTTGGTAGATGAATACCTGATTCTACTATAGAGGTACTTAGCATAATATCATACTCTCCATTTTCAAACTTCATCATCTCATCTTCTGTTTTAAGAGCTGTGATTTTGGAGTGTAGAATAGCTATTCTTAGATTAGGGATTAATCTTAGAAGCTCTTTTTTCTTATCTTCAATAGTAGCAATTGAGTTATGGACATAAAATAGTTGTCCTCCTCTTCTTCTCTCTCTTAAAATCGCCTCTTTGATTACTTTATCATTATAACTTTTGACAAATGTTCTTACTCCTTGTCTTTGGGTTGGTGGGGTAAGAATTTCTGAAAAACTTTTGATTTTGGATAGGGCTAGATTTAGACTTCTAGGGATTGGTGTAGCACTCATACTCAAAAGATGTGAATCTATACTAATCTCTTTTAATACCTCTTTTTGTTTGACTCCAAATTTATGCTCTTCATCAATTATTACAAGTGCTAATTTTTTGAATTTTGCTTTAAGTAGTGAGTGAGTACCTACTACCATATCAATAGAACCATCTTCAAGAGATGCTAAAATCTCTTTTTTCTCTTTGGCAGAGCTAAATCTATCAATTTTGGCTATCTTTATATCATAGTTTCCAAATCTCTCTTGTAGTGATTTGAGATGTTGGCTACTTAGTAGAGTAGTAGGTACTATCATCATAGATTGATACCCATTAATATATGATACAAACATAGCATTCATAGCCACCTCTGTTTTACCAAAACCTACATCAGCACTTAGCAATCTATCCATCATTATACCACCACTAAGCTCTTCTAACATATCTTCAATAGCTCTCTTTTGGTCTAGGGTATGGGTAAATGGGGCTTGATACAAAAAGTTTTTGACTTCTATTTTAGAGCTATCTAAAACTATACCTTTCTTAAGATGCCTTTGAGCAGATAGATTTATAATATTAGAAGCAATAGCAAATAATTTATCTTTGACTTTACCTCTTAATCTCTTGAAGCTAACTTTACCTAGTTTATCAACAGTTGGCACACTTCCACCATCAGCTACAAATCTATCAATAGTCTCTAAGTTCTCAACAGGCACTAAAAGAGTATCATCATTTTGATATGATATTACCACAAATTCTCTTTTTGAACCTAATATCTCTCGTCTCTCTACACTTCTAAAGTTTCCTATTCCATGATTTTCATGTACTACAAAATCACCTTGTGTAAGTTCATCTAAAACTATTGATGCTCGTTTAACTCGTTTGGCTTTGATAGGTTTATTGATAGATAATATAATCTCTCTAGCACTCATAATATTAACAATACCATCTTGGTATATAAAATTAATATTATTAAATGATGATAAATTAGATGCTCTTGCCACACTTTGAGTTCTAGCAATTATAGATATTTTTTTGGATTTATGAGCCTCTAATATCTTATTAATATCAGCTACTTCTATATCTTTAAACTCTTTGGCTTTTGGAATAGTTGGAAGTTGGAATTTATTTTGAGCTATCATTGGGGTATCAAGGAGATAAATCTCTTCTAATTCACTACTCATATTAGATGTAAATATAGAGTTAAATTTATCTATATAATTATGAGCTAAATCATCTAAACACCATAAACCTACACTATTAATATCTCTACTAAATATATCAAAATTACTACTCTCTACTCTTTGATTAAGAGATTTAAACTCATTTTCATCTAATGCCAAAAATGCAGGTATAATATCAAAACTCTCTAGTTCATCTACTATACTCTTTTGAGTATCAAGATTATACTCTCTAATACTCTCTACTTCATCATCAAAGAGTATTACTCTAAATGGTAGTTTGGAGTTGATAGGATAAATATCTATAATATCCCCTCTAAAAGATACCTCTCCTTTAGATGAAGCTATATCTACAAATGTATAACCCCATCTATAAAGTTTATCTTTGAGTATATTTATATCTAAACTACTAGCAAACTCTATTTTAATCTTATCAAAATACTCCTCTTTTGGTAGATTAAATAGAAGTGTCCTAATGGGTGTAATTAATAGTTTTCTACTACTTGTAGAGTGATAATATGCGTAAATAGATGATAAAAGTTCAAATATATCATCTTGATAAGTCCGTAAATCATCACCATAACTTACTCTAATATCAGGTAGCACAAAACTCTCAATTTTTAATAGTGAAGATATATCAGATATACTCTTAGCTTCTAAATCATTTTGAGATATTAATAGGGTAGGGTGTGGTAGAGTATCTAAAGATTTTAGATACTCATATATATCAGCTTGATACATCTATTTCTTTTTATCAGTTGGTTTAGTTTCTAGTTTTAAAACCTCTTCTTCTCTGATGATTTTACTCTCACCCTCAAAGATACCATTTGGTTCAATGATTACATTTTTTACATTAATCTCACCAAATACTTTACCACTAGGTAAAATATCAATAGAATCACCTCTATATTCACCCTTAAACTCTCCAGCTACGATTAATCTCTTAGCTTTCATCTCTCCTGTTACAAATCCTGTTTTTCCAATTACAATCTCTGCTGTTGTAGTCAATACTCCATCAAACTCTCCATTGATGTGCATATCATTCTCACAATTTATCTCTCCTTTAATTTTCGTTCCTGGAGTAATAATGCTTGTTGAACCGTGTGAATTATTGTCTTTGTTGCTTTTACTACCGAATGCCATTGTACTCTGTTCTCCTTTTTTATTGTATCTGTAAAGTTTTTTAAATTCCATTTGATGAATAGATTCGGATTTAATATCTTATCTAAATACCTCACTTCATAGTGTAAATGTGGTCCAGTACTTCGTCCTGTATTACCACTTCTAGCTACTACTTGTCCTTTTAGAACATAATCACCTACTTCTACGCTTATACTATTAAGATGTGCATAAGCACTCCTAAAACCATAACTGTGCTTTATAATAAGCAAGTTACCATAACCCGTATGCTTATTATATCGTACTTTTTCTACAACACCATTAGCTGTAGCCATAACTTTTGTACCAGTTGGCACACTTATATCTAATCCCCTATGAAAAATCCGTCTATGATAGATTGGATGTATCCTCCACCCAAACCCACTACTTCTTGTAATTCTAGGTACAGGTTTACCATTAGGAATATAGTGCATAATAACCTCTTTTTCTCCAATTGAGAGTTTACTATAATTTATATTAGAGTTTATTTTAAATCCATCATCATTAATGCCTAATATATTTCGAGTATTTTCAAGCTCTTCACCAAGTGAGCCAATAGTGTTTTGAAGATGCTCTTTTTGTTTCTCTTTTGTATCGATTATAGATTTTAGCTTATTAGTATATGTGATTATCTCTTTTTGTTGTAGTTTTAACTTAGCAATTTCAATCTCTGTATTTTTATGAATAGATTGAAGTTCTATAAAACTATCTTCAAGGTATTTAGTATATAAAAACGATAAAGATAAAACTATAATAATAATAAGAATAATCAACCAAAATAACCTTTTGGCAAAATAACCCATAGTAACTTGTCTTATTCCATCTTTATCATGAATAGTAATAATATGTTTATTTCTATCTTTCTCTCGTTTTTTAAACTCTTTTTTGTTAAACATTAAACTCTTTTTTTATCTATATTTTATAGATTTTTATATTTAATTTGATTATGATAGAATTATATCTTAGTTTATTTAAAATTTAAGATTTTTGGAATTAGTGATTAGGTACTTTTTGTTCCGTAGAGTGGGTGAAACTCACCATTATATCGCTCAATTTATTGATATTGCACAGAAACCATAGTAATTAGCAATAATTTATAGTAGTTTGGTTAGGTTGAAGAGTTTCTTAAATCCTCTACCTCTTTAATCGTTAAACCTGTTTTTTGGGATATAGTTTGGTTATCTAAAACATCTAATAAGTTTTTGGCAATCTCTATTGCTTTTTTATTTTCGCCTCTCTCTTCACCTATTTTTTCACCCTCTTCTCTTCCCTCTCGTGTAACCTTTTCAATAGAACTTTTTTGAATAAACAAAAAGTCTTCTCTTTTCTCTTGGAGTTCAAGCTCCTCTTTACTTAAATTTGCTCTGTTTGCTATCTTATAGGCTTTTTCAATTGTATTATTTGTATTTTTTGGAATTACATCTAAAGCTCTTGCGTTTTTGATAAAGTAAATCCATTTATCTTCTATGCTTTCACAAAAGGCATAATCAGTTTTCATATCTAAGAATCTCATATTTTTCTCCTAATTTTATTTTGATTATAGCATAAAATAAAAATAATTCTACTAGTAGAATAAATTGCTTAGGTATCTCTACATACCAGGCAATCTAAACATCTTTTTGAGTTTTGAGTTTTTATAGTACCAACCCCACCCTTTTTTCATCCAATGTCCAACAAATGGCATAGGTAGCATCATAGCTCTTTTATCACTTCTATATACAAATGCTGCCCCATCTCCACTATCCATTACACATAGGATATTTATATGGTCTTTATATCCATTAAATGCAGTTGAACCCTCTTCTATCATTTTGATATTAAAGGCTGTATTTCTTGCCATTACTTCAGCAATATGCCCCTGCTTTGCTCTCCAATCAGGACCTTCTAATGCAGCACTATCACCAATTACAAATACATTATATTTATCAGGAGTATTATCATAATTATGAACCACTTCACAGTAGTCATTTATATGAACAAAGCCTGATTCATTTAGAGGTAAATCAGAGTTTTGAAATACTTTATGTCCATCACCAGCAGATATAAACATTGTTAAATCACTCTCTAACTCTATATTATCTTCAAATATTATTTTATCCGATTTAAACTCTAATATTTTTTTACCAACTTGTTTTTTAATATCTAGTTTATCAAAAAATATATCCATCATTTTTAAAGCTTTTGTACCCATTCTTTTACCAGGTTCTGCCATTGGTGCAAAAAATGTTAATTCAAATTTATCTCTAATGCCAAGTTTTTCAAGCTTATGATGAACATTAAATAAGACCTCAAATGCAGGACCTCCACGAACATTACTACTATCTTTTGGATTTCCACCAAAGCCCATAGCAATTTTACCACTACCTTTAGCGATAAGCTCATCAAGTCTAGCTTTAATATCTAATGATTCTTTTGGTTCTCCACAAATTGTAAGGGTATTTTCAATCCCTTTATGTCTCATCTTGCCACTACCAAGGGCAACTACTAGATAATCATAGCTATAACTACTATTTTTAGATTCTACTTGACCCTCTAAGCTTTTGATAGTAGTTATTTCATCTATAATTAATTTAAATCCATGAATATCACTAAGTAATTTTAAATCTATACAAGTATCTTCAAATGAAGCCTCTCCTGTAGGTATCCAAATAGATGTAGGATATACATATAGATAATCTCTATTTGAAATTAGTGTTACCTCAAAGCCATACTCTCTTAGGTAGATAGCAGACTCAATACCTGCTAATCCACCACCCAAAATTAATACCTTTTTTGCCATTTTTTACTCCTTTTTATTTTTTTAATAAATCACTTCTTGGGTATATAAATACAGTCTCTCTATCAATTATAATCTTCTCTTTATCATCAATCGCATAAGCTTTTAATTTTAGAGGGATAGGTGTATCTTTTCTAGCATTATCTACAAGTTTTTTACTTGTTCTTAAAATTACAACTTTTTTCTTTTTCTTCCCTGCACCTAATCTAAATGGCTCTGTTGGTTTAATAATCTTAATATCAGGATTTAATACTTCAAAATAGTAAGTATGCGCTTTTGAATCTGTATTTTGGAATAAAAACAGATAATCATTTTGAACCACACCATTATCCATAATTTTATATAATCTTGTATTTTTATTTACATTTAGAAGCATATGTTCTTTGGTACTACCCATCATTACTAATGCAATTAAAATAATAGATAATACAGCTATATAAGCTTTTACAGTGTTTCTTAGATATTGAGTTTTACCCTCTCTTTTAATCTCTCTTTCACTTGTCCATTGTACTAATGATGGCTTCTCTAATGCACCCATTACAGTAGTACATGCATCTACACACTCAAGACAGTTTATACACTCTAATTGAAGTCCTTTTCTAATATCAATATGAGTAGGACATACAGTTACACATGCTTCACAAGTAGTACATTCAGCATCTTGATTAAATGCTAAAAGCTCTTTTTTCTTCTCAAACTTTTTTTCTCTATCATATCCATGCCCTTGATATATATCTCCTCCACGCACAGGGTCATATATAGCCATAATTGTATCATCATCATAAAGTACAGATTGAACCCTACTATAAGGACAGATATAGATACAAAAATCCTCTTTGATAAATACAATATCAGCTATAATAAATAACGCAGTTCCAATAAGAGTACCAAATAATATTGTATGTTCCATAGGATTTTTTAGATATTCAAAAAACTCCATTGGTGGTACAAAAAACCATAAAAAGTTAGCAGATGCAATAAATGCTAATATAGACCAAAGTAAAATTGCAACAGCTTTTTTAGCTTGATTTGAAGCAATACTCATATCAGGCTCTTTTTGCTTATTTTTAATTCTTTTTCTTAATCCTAATAGTTTTGTCTCTATTAAATCACGATAGATAACTCTAAAGATAGTTTGAGGACAAGCCCAACCACACCAAGCCCTACCACCAACAGCAGTTACAGCAAATATTCCCAAAAATAGCAACATTAATATAAAAGGCATTAAATATAACTCTTGCATATCAAATGCTACACCCATTAAATGAAGTTTTTTGTGGTCAAAACTTAATAAAAATATATGATTGCCACCAATTGTTATCCAAGGTATTACTAAACTCATTATAGTAGCTACAGCATAAGCCCAATATCTTTTAAGTGAGTATGGTATCCAATTAGCAAGATAAGATTTTTTAGAACTCTTTTTTTCCATTGTTATAATCCTTTTATAATATAAGTAAATAATATATTTTTTATAAGTATATCGTATAATACTTATAGTTGCATTTATTAAATGACATAATAGCAAAAAAGATATATGATACTCTAGTAAGTCATATAATATTATAAAGTGATAATTATATTTGCATTAATGCCTCTCTAGCTATCTCTAATAATACATCTCCACTAGGCAAAAAGCTAATAAGCTTTGTACCAATGCCTCCCCATATTGTAGCAATAGCAAGAAGAGATATAACTACTGTTGTGATACTAAAACTATATTTCTCTTTTGGGTGTGGAGATGGGTAGAAGTACATAAGTGCTATTAGTTTGAAGTAGTAATATACAGATATAAATGCTATGGCTATACCAAATCCTGCTAATGCTATATTTCCTGATTGTATCACACTCATAAATATATAAAATTTTCCCAAAAATCCAATAGTAGATGGAAATCCTGCAAGTGAGAGCATAAAAATTGTCATCATTGCACCCAAAAATGGTCTTTGATGTGCAAATCCTTTGAACTCTTCAAATGTAAGTTTTCGTTTGCGATGACTTGCTACAAAGCTTAGAATTCCAAATGCTCCAATAGCACTAATTACATAAGATACAAGATAGAACATAATAGCTAATGATGCCTCTTGGTTATCACTTTTGATAGATGATAATGCCATTAATAGATACCCACTATGTACGATAGAAGAACCTGCTAACATTCTTTTGAGATTGGTTTGAGATATTGCAAGTAATGAACCACCTAAAAGAGTAATTAGTGCTATAAATGTAAGCATAGGAGAGAATATATTATAAAAGTGTGAGAAATCCACAAGGTATAATCTCAATAAAATAGAAAATAGTGCTATTTTTAAAATAGAAGCCATAAACATTGTAATTGGAAAAGGTGCTCCGTGATATACATCTATTACCCATGAGTGAAATGGTACTGCTCCGATTTTAAATAGTATTGTAATTAATATAAAAGATAATCCTACTATTATCATAGATAAATCTTGTGTTGGATGAGACTCTATAAAGTTGTGAATATCTCCAAATCCAGTAGAACCAACTGCTCCATAAATTAGTGCTGTACCTAAGATAAAAAATGAACTTGCTAATGCTCCTAATATAATATATTTTAGCATCGCTTCAGAGCTTTTAATATCATCTTTTTTGTATCCTACAAGGGTATAGATACTAATTGAAGCTACCTCTAATGATATAAAAGCAGATATTAATTCATTAGCATGAGAGAGCATCATCATACCAAATACACTCCATAATATCAAAGAAAAAAACTCTCCATTATAATAGTCTCTATTGATAAAATATCTATTATTAATAGCAAGTGTAAATATAGCACCACCCAAAAACATCAAATCAAAAATTGTAGATAGTTTATCTACAATAAAAGAGTGGTTGAAAATATCAGGATATAGATATATACTCTTATCAATATTTAATAAAATTATTAGTTGTAATAAAAATGCAACAAATAATATACCAATAGCCAATAGATTTTTATGAGCTATTGAGATAGATTTGTATAGTGTAATAAGCATTAATACTATTGCACCTATAATAATTGTAGTTAATGAGAGAGATATTAAAAATTCTATCATATTTTTACCCCTTGTAGCATTAATTCTAAATTGGTATTAAATATCTCCATAAAAAAGCTTGGAAATATTCCCGTAGCTATTAATAATATAGCTAATGGTATAATAATTAATAGTTCTCTTTTTGATAAATCAGGAAACTCTTTTGTCATAGCTTTAGAAAATATTGTCCGTTGTAACATCCAAAATACAAATATTATTGCCCCCACCATTGTAGATGCTGTAAATACTCCTACTACAAAGCTATACTTAAATGCCCCAAAAATAATCAACATCTCTGCTACAAATCCCCCCGTCATAGGTACTCCTACAATTCCTAATGCAAATAGAGCAAAGAAAAATGTAAATCGTGGAGCAACTGAAGCTATACCACCAAGATTAGATATTTTAATTGTATCTAATCTATTACCTATCATACCTATCATCAAAAATATACCTGCACTTGCAAGAGCATGAGAGATAATAAGATATAAACTCCCACTCCAAGAGTAGATATTAGCCAAAAATAGTCCTAGTGCAATTAATGAGAGGTGAGAAGCAGAGGAGAAAGCAAACATTCGTTTAAGATTATCTTGCATAATTGCAGATATAGCATAAAATATCATACCTATAATAGCCAAAATAGTAACAAGACTTTGATAATATACAAATGTAGCACTAAAAAGCTCAAACCCAAATCTCCATAATCCATAAATACCCAATTTTGCCATAATAGCTGATAAGACCACCAAAGCAGGAGTAGGTGCAGAAGCATAAGCAGGAGCTATCCAAGTATGAAGCCCAACAAGAGGAATTTTGATAGAAAATGCTAATAAAAACCCACCTGCTAAAATAATATTGCTATTAACTGATAGATTAAGTCTAGCCAAATCATCTAATGCAAAACTCCAAACTCCATAACTCTCAAAGTGCATAAATCCTAAATATATAATTGAAAAAAGCATACTCATAGAACCAAATACTGTCATCAAAATAATTTTCATTGAGTTATACTCTTTTTTACCATATCCATATTTACCAATCATAATAAATATAGGAAGTAGCATTATCTCCCAAAAGAGATAAAATAGGATTAAATCTAATGATACTAAAGCACCAATTACACCTGATTGTAATAGTAGTAGATTATAAAAATACCCCTTCTCCTCTCTATGCCAAATAGATATAAAAATCAAAGGCATAAGAAGAGAGATTAAAAGTAATAAAACGAGTGAGAGAGCATCTATCCCAATATAATAACTAATACCATAATTGATAATCCATGGTACTTTGGATATAAATTGTAACTCTTGTGATGTATCAAATTGAAAAGTCAATAGTATAATTAATACAAAAACCACAATAGATATACTCAAAGAAGAGATACGAAGTATATTAATAGAAGCCCTACTTATCCCTAAAATTGACACAGTAAGTATTGGTAAAATAATTAGTAATGAAAGTATAACAGACATCTAATGGATTCCTTTATCCTTATATAATACTTCAATTATACCATAAGAATATTATACTTATAAATACTCTTGTTCTACTATTTTAATATGTCCTACAATAGGTGTTACTTCCAAAGTAAATGGTTTTAAATTATCATCTTGAAATGAAAATCTCATCTGACACTTATCGCTATCTTTTGTTACAAGATGAGCATAATCTGGTAACTCACTTGTTATATCAGAGTGTAATCTACCTAAATTATCAAAAGCTAAAATATGACTATCTTGACAAGCACCAGTAGTAGTTACTGAACTTATTCCATGTTCTCTAGTTAAATTAACTTTAGGAGAGTTATCTTTATCATCTAAATCATTACAATCTGCAAATAGATATTTATTATCTTTTGAATTTAGAGCAGACTCACTATTTGTAATAGTACCATCAAAATCAACATCAGAAGCCACTCTATAAACAACATCATTACCACATGTATAATAAGCAAAATGCCAATAAGCTCTCTGCCATTTAGTATTATTTACATCATGCTTATCATCTGATAAAGCATTTTGTTGAGCTAATCTTACATCAGAAAGAACAGTATCAATTGCACCTTGTCTTATATCTTTATCCATATTAGGTATAGCCACAGAAGCCAAAATACCAATAACAACTATAACCATTACTAATTCTATCATACTAAAAGCTAATCTAAAACGCATAATATACTCCAATATAATTTAATTAGCTTAATTATACCATAAAATTTTTAATGAGCTTATGGTATAAAAATATTTTCAAAAATATTATATTATTTAGGTATAATACTCTTAAATTAAAAAATTCTTCTATTTCAAATTGGCAAGATATAGATAGATTGGTAGAGTAAATTACTATTTAATATTATCTATATATTCCCACGCATATTTATATTTGATATTTATTTGGTGCTAACAATAAAAAGAGGTTAAACTTTTGGCATTGCTTCCCTCCTATAAACCCAAAAATACCCCACAGGTAAAACTAAAAGAATCAAAATCGTAGAACTAATAATTCCACCTACAATTACAACCGATAATGGATATTGTATCTCATTCCCTACACCCGTAGCATATAGAAGTGGTAGTATTCCAAATAGGGTTGTAAATGCTGTCATTAATACAGGTCTTAGCCTTAGATAGGGATTATCATCATTAATTTATCTGTTGCTTCTTGCATATTTTTAAACTTTCCTGCCCACTCTATGTAGTATCCTGAGAGTAGTTTGACTTTGGCTTCTATATTTTGGTTTGCTTCTGCTACAAGTGAGGCTATATCTCGTCCTTCGCTCTCTACTCCTAATACCATATATCTATTTAAATTTTGTCGTTTGATAAATGAAGCACCCTGTTTTATCTCTATATTAGCCACCTCATCAAGAGTTACCACCACTCCATTTTGTGAGCGAATTATGATTTTTTTGATACTATCTATATCATCTTTGGCATTTTTGATTTTGAGGACTACTCCAAATCTTTTGACACCCTCAATTTTTTGGGTTATTGGCTCTTCTCCTACTCCATTTCTAATAAGTTGCATAATCTCACTTACTTTGATACCATATCTTTTAAGTGCTTGGTAGTTGGGTGAGATTATAATATTAGCTTGTCCTAATTGTGGTTCTACCTCTACCTCGTGTAGTCCATCAATTCCCTCTAATGCCTCTTGAATATCTTTGGCAATTTTGCCCATTACTTTTTGGTTCTCTCCATATATCTTAATGGCAAGTTCTGATTGGACACCCTCTAAAAGCTCCTCTATTCTCATAGCTATTGGTTGAGATAGGAGGGTGAAAGGTATTATCTAAGTATATATAACTATATGTAACATAAAATGAGTATTACATAAATCTCCATTATGCTCCTCTATATCGTGAATCAAAGGTTCTGAAAACTCTACTACAAACTCATTTATAGAACAGTGGTTATCTTGATGGGTATCAATGATTACTCCGTGGGCTATTGAGAAACTTATAGCGATAAGAGTTAATAAGTTTATAAATTTTTTCATGCTATCATTATATCATAACTAGACTACAAATATAAACAACTCCCTTATTAATATATAGGACAAAGAACCACCGATAATTTTAATTTATTAAATCTTTACTATAATAATATATTTTAAGTTTATATTAATATATTATACTGCAATCCAACTTAATTTAAAATATAATGAGTTTTTTATCATATATATTATTAACTTAACTAAAAAAGACTATAATTACGAAATAAGGTAATTTAAGGGAGATATAGTTGTTAGAGTCTATTATTTTTTCTATTTTGGCACTATTTTTAGTAATAGGTGCGATTAGTATGATTAGCTTTAAACAGAGTGTTTATAGTGCTATTAGTTTTTTATTAGTTATGATAGCTATGGCTGGGATGTTTGCACTCCTTCATCAAAGTTTTCTATTTTTGGCTCAAATATTAGTGAGTGTCGGGGCAGTCGTTACACTATCACTTATGATAATAACTTCTATAAATATCAAGAGAGATAACCTTCCAAAACATAGAGTATCACCCAAAAGTATATTTTTATCTTCTATACTAATTTTACCAATTATACTTGTGATTTTCAAAGCTATATCATCATTAGATATTAAATTTGTAGAGGTGGATAGTTCATTTGGGACAATTCAAAGTATAAGTACTACTCTTTTTTCTAATTGGGTACTACCTTTTGAGATTGTATCTATACTACTTTTATCAGCTCTAATTGGTTCTATTATAATATCTAAAAGAAGGCTCAATCTATGACTCCTCACCATTTTTTATATTTAGCTACAATCCTTTTTGGTATAGGGCTGTTGGGGCTTACTATCCGTAAAAATCTTTTTGTAATATATCTATCTATTGAATTAATGTTAAGTAGTGTAAACCTAATATTAGCTACATTTTCAAGGGCTAATAACTCCCAAGATGGCTCTATTATGGCTCTTCTTATGATAGCTGTTATTGCATCAGAGGCATCAATATTTTTAGCAATTATTGTATATCTTTATAAAAGCACCAAGACTATTGATACAGAAACCTTTACAAATCTTAGAAATGAGGAGAGTATATGAGTATAATTTTGGCTCTTATTGTAATATTACCATTTATATCCTCTATGGTTTTGGCATCTCTTTATCTATCCAATCTCAAAATAGAAAAAAAGTTATATAATATAATAGCAGTTACGACCCCTGTAATTGTTACAATTTTAACTTTTATTATTATATATAATAGCACACAACATAGTAGCAGTTATATATTAGAGAGTTATCTTTTTAACTGGATAGATGTAGGAGAGTTTCAAATTGATTTGAGATTTATAGCAGATAGATTAAGTGTAGTGATGATAAGTTTTATATCATTTATTGGTATGCTTATACATATATATGCCACTTCATATATGAGTGATGATGATGGATTTGGTAAATTTTTTGCCTATTTTCATTTTTTCTTAGGTAGTATGTTGCTTCTTGTATTGGCATCAAATCCTATTATAATGTTTATTGGGTGGGAACTTGTAGGACTTGCTTCTTATCTATTAATTGGATATTACCATCAAGGGTATGATAATATCACATCAGCAAATAAAGCCTTTATAGTCAATCGTGTAGGGGATTTTGGATTTATAATAGCCCTTGCTACACTATTTATATCTTTAGAGGGTAATGGATATGAGTTTATAGATATTAAAAATAGTATATCACTAATAGATAATCATACTCTTAGTATTATAGGGTTTTTTCTATTTGTTGGTGCTATGGGTAAATCTGCTCAACTACCTCTATTTGTTTGGCTTCCTGATGCTATGGCAGGACCTACTCCTGTATCAGCTCTTATCCATGCAGCTACAATGGTAACAGCAGGTGTCTATATGGTAGCAAGATTTGGATTTTTATATAATGAGATACCATCTATTGGAGAGTTTATAGCATTTATTGGTATATCATCGGCTCTATTTGGGGCAGTAGTAGCACTATATCAAGATGATATTAAAAAGATTTTGGCATACTCTACTATGAGCCAACTTGGATATATGTTTGTAGCAGTTGGATTGGGTGCTTATAGTAGTGGGATTTTTCATATCTTTACACACGCATTTTTTAAAGCACTTCTATTTATGGGTGCAGGTGCTATTATTATATCACTTCATCACGAACAAAATATATTTAAAATGGGTAATCTCAAAAAATATAAACCACAACTTTTTATTGTAATGTTAATAGCCTCTCTTGCAATTAGTGGAATTTTCCCATTTGCAGGATTTTTCTCCAAAGATGCCATACTCTCATCTGCTTTTTTAAATCATAACTATATTATATGGGGAGTTGGAGTATTTGTAGCATTTCTAACCTCATTATATATGTTTAAAATGCTTTTTATAGTATTTTTTGGAGATGATAAAAGCTATGATAATATTAAAAGCCTTGATAAGACTCTAATATACCCTCTATATATCCTAGCATTTGGTTCTATTGTTGTTGGATTTTTGGGTGCTAATGAGGCTTATGGAGGCAGTAACTCATTTTCATCATTTCTAGCTTTAGATGAGCATATACAACATAGCTCACATAAATTAGAGTATATATTAGCACTTATTAGTATGAGTGTCTCTCTATTAGGTATATTTCTAGCATATAGATTATATTTTCTTCCATCACAAGAGAAGAGTTATAATAAATTTGAGCAAATTATAGTAGATAGATTCTATATAGATAGAGTATATAATATTATATTTATCAAAGGATTAAGAAGAGTTGCTATATTTTTCAATAATATAGTAGATAATAAAATAGTAGATGGATTTATAGATGGTATTAGCCAACTATATCTACAAGTAGCTTATAATTTTGCCTCATCTCAAAGTGCAAATGTAAGATATTATGCACTATATATGATAGGTGGAGTATCACTTATTTCATTGTATCTATTAACTATCTTATAATAAAAAGGATTTAAAGTTTGAAAAGAATTGTATTTAAAGTAGGTAGTTCTGTATTAACAGATACAAATAGTATCGCAAAAGAGAGAATGCTAAATCTTGTCTCACTCCTTGCAGAGGCTAGAAAAAAATATGAAGTGATATTAGTAAGTTCAGGAGCAGTAGCCGCAGGATATACAGCACTCAAACTTGATAGAAACCAACATATCAGCAAAAAAGTTCTAGCATCAGCAGGACAACCAATTTTAATGAGTAGCTATAAGAGTATGTTTGATATTTATGATGTCAATACCTCTCAAATCTTACTCACTGAAGATGATTTTGATTCACGCACTCGTACCAAAATATTTCAACAAATTATAGATACAACATTAGAAAATAATATACTACCAATCGTAAATGAGAATGATATATCTACTACACCAGACCAACTCTTTGGAGATAATGACCAACTATCAGCCCATGTAGCACAATATACAAACTCTGATATGTTAATAATTTTAAGTGATATTGAGGGATATTATGATAGTAACCCAAAAGATAACCCAAATGCAACGATTAGAAAAATAGTAAATAAAATTGAAGATAATGAACTCACACAAGCCCATACCCCAAATAGCCAATTTGCCACAGGTGGAATTGTAACAAAGCTAAAAGCAGGTGAGTATATTATGAATAATAACAAAGAGATGTTTTTGTGTAGTGGTTTTGATTTGACGACGGCAAGAGAATTTTTAATGAAGGGTATTCATAATAAGGGGACTCTATTTAGTAAAAAAGATAATTAATCAATAATCATCTTTTTTCTAAAATCAAAATCTCCTCTTGAAGTTCTATATTAAATTTATCTTTGATTCTACCTTTGGCTTCATTAATAAGATAAATTGCATCTTCATATTTACCATCTCCCAAATTTACCAAAAAATTAGCATGAATATCACTCCAAGCCATATCACCTACTCTCATTCCCTTTAATCCAATCTCATCAATAAGCCGTCCTGCATAATCTCCAATAGGATTTTTAAAAGCAGAACCAGCACTAGGATTTGAGGGTTGATTAGCTCTCATAGATTTAAGTATTTCTACTTCACTACTATCAAATCCATACTTAATATCAAATATAACTTCTGTTACGACTCCATCAAGTCTAGCATATCTATATCCATAATCTATATCATCTTTTAATATGTAATTATCACCTATCTTAACACTATAAATTAGATTAAAAATCTCTCTATCTTTAAGCCCTGCATTCATAGCCACCAATCCACCTAAAGTCCCTGGTAATTTTGAGAGAAATTCAAATCCTGCGATATTATGCTTTTTAACAAAAGAGAAGATTTTACCACTCTTAGTAGCACCACCAATAATTAGTCTATTATCTTCTAATTTAATATAATCATAATCTTTAGATAACATCATAAGAGGAGGTGGATTAGGAGATACCAATAGATTATTAGCACCACCAATTATAAACCTATCAGTTGGTATATTATCATCTCTTTCTATTATTAATACATCTATTAGAGTACCTACTTTGATGCTTGAGAATTTTTTGAAATTTATTGTTTTAATTTTCATTTTAAACCTTGATTTGATTTAATTGTATATTTATGTTATAATTCACTTACAAATTCCTTCGGGATCGTCTTCACCTTTGGGTGAAGCTAACATATTTCCATATAAATTTGTAATTTTGCTTTTTAATTTTATAAAATTTCTTTCACTAATCATTCCTATTTTATGTTTTATTCGTTTAATATCAAACGATTTCATTTGTGATAAAATAGCATTACTTTTTTTATTTGTAAATTTAAATTCAAAATAATATATACCTTTTTTAATTGTAGTAGTAATAGGCACACCCATAAAAAAATTATTATTAAACTTTTTAAGCACAACAACGGGTCTTAAGAACATATCTCCTTTACCACTCTGTTCAAAGCCAATATTTTCACCTATTTTAATATAAAAAATATCTCGTTCTTTAAAATATACTTTTCTATTAGAAGAGTTAGTAGATTTTTTTATCTCATTCCATTTATCAAAATCTTTATACATTTACAACTCTCTCAACTCTTTATACTCTTTAGGAATTAAATAATCAATAGTCTTTATAGGTTTATCAAATACTCCATTCTCAAATCCTATCTCATATAATCTATCAAGGGCTTTGAGTTGAATATCGCTAAGTTCAATAGAGTCATCAGAAGCATACATATCAAGATATTTATTTAACATATCACTACCTATTCGCACAAGATTTTCCTCTTCTAATTTTTGGCATAGTTCTACTTTTTTCTCATTTGCTACCTTTACACCATCAATTAAAATCTCTTCTAATTCAATAGCACGATTAAGTGGGATTGAGCGACGAATAGCCATACCACCTAATGGCAATGGTAACTCCTCTTTGGCAAGTTCTATCCAAATATCCCATAATTCCTTTTCTACCTCTAAGCTATCATCAAAATCTAATATAGACTCATGAATTAATACTCCTGCATCAACCTCTCCATCTATTACAGCTTTTTCTATCTCCAAAAAGTCCATATATACTACTCTTGCATTTGGATAATATATTCTAAAAAGCATAGCGTTTGTTGTATATTTTCCTGATAGTGCTACTTTGAAATTTCTCTTTAACTCTATACCCTTTTTCTTGATAAGCTTAGGTCCATACCCCTCTCCAAAGCTTACAGCAGTTCGTAATAGGGCATAATCATCTTTGAGATATGGGTATGCCCCAAAACTAATAGCACTAATATCATAACTACCTTTAAGTGCCTCTACATTTAGAGTCTCAATATCTAATCCTATACTCTCAATCTCATAACCTCTACTATCTACCCAACCAAACTTAATCGCATAATACATAAATATATCATCAGCATCTGGTGAGTGTGCTAAACTTATTTTTTTCATTTTTTTCCTTACCTAGATTAAAAGTTCATCTTTTGGCTTTTTATTTTATTATAGCTTTTTTTATTTAAATTAAAATTTTGGTGCAATCTCCTTTATTATAATTTCATAGGTTTTTAGATATACTTCTTTTAGTTTTACAGTAGGATAAAGCCTACTATATAAGGGTAAAAAATGAAAATATTTAAAACAACAGATGATAATTTCCAAGATGAATTTAATGAGCTTTTAGCAAGAGGTGCTATGGATATTGATAGTGTTACAGATACTGTTAATTCACTTTTAAAAGAGATTAAAAATGGTGGAAACAAAGCACTTAAATTACAAATTGCCAAATTTGATAGATGGACTCCCATAGATGATAATGAGTTAATAGTATCAGTAGATGATATGAAAAAAGCTTATGAAAATATTGATAGTAATCTAAGAGACGCCCTGCATTTAGCTTATGATAGAATAGAGTCATATCACCAAAAACTTATGCCAAAGTCGTGGATTGATTTTGAAGATAATGGTAATATGTTGGGTCAAAAGGTAACGGCAGTAGATAGAGCAGGGTTATATATCCCAGGGGGAAAAGCTGCGTATCCTAGTAGTTTGCTTATGAATGCTATTCCTGCTATTGTAGCAGGTGTTAAAGATATTGTGGTTTGTACTCCTACACCTGATAATGAGATAAATGAGCTTCTTTTAGCAGGTTGTCATCTATGTGGTATCAAAAAACTATTTAAAGTTGGTGGGGCAAGTGCTATTGGTGCTATGGCTTATGGGACAGAGTCTATTCCAAAAGTTGATGTCATCACAGGACCGGGTAATATATTTGTAGCTACGGCTAAAAAACTTGTATATGGTGAAGTAAATATTGATATGATAGCAGGACCTAGTGAGATTGGAATATTAGCAGATAGTAGTGCTAGAGCTGATTTTATGGCGATTGATTTGTTATCTCAAGCAGAACATGACCAGATGGCAAGTTCTATTATGATTACAACTGATGAGGATTTAGCTCGCAAGGTAAGTGATGAAGTAGAGAGATTACTTAAAACTCTAAGTAGAGAAGATATAGCAAGAGAGTCTATTGAAAAAAGAGGGGCTATAATCATAGCTGATAATATGGATATGGCGATAGAGCTTATGAATGATATAGCACCAGAACACCTTGAAGTAGTTACATCTAATCCAATGGAGCTTTTGAGCAAAATTAGACATGCAGGGGCGATATTTTTGGGTGCTTATACACCTGAACCAATAGGAGATTATGTAGCAGGACCAAATCATACCTTACCAACGGGTGGGACAGCTAAATTTTATTCACCTCTAAGTGTAGATAACTTTTTGAAAAAATCATCTATTATATCTATGAGTAGAGAGGGGATTAATGAGATTGGTGAGGCTTGTGCATTGATAGCAAATGTAGAGGGGCTAACTGCTCATGAGGAGTCTGTGCGAATGAGATTAGATTAAATCTTAAAAGAGTAGATATAATTTTAAAACTCATTATATTTATATGTAAATCTCTCTTTATTTGCAAAGTGTACCTCTATTGTAGAGTTTATTACTCCTATGGCATTTTTATAGTTTGATTTAATATCTACTCTTAATACTTTTGATGGGTAAAATCCATATAGATACATAAAGTTTGGGATTTTTAATTTATTTATAGCATTTACAAAGCCTATCATATCCCCCTCTTCTCTAGGGGCAAAAATTTCATCTCTATATATATTTGATATATCCATAACATATTTAAATCTCTCTTTTGATATAACAGATAGATTATTTTTATGAGTATGGGCATATACAAAATCATCTTTTATCTCACTGATTTTATCTCCATCTATACCCTTGATAAGTTTAAGTTCTTCTATATCTTGAATACCTCTTTTATCTCTTGCTTCATATTTATCATCGCTAATAACTCTATAATAATCATCTTCTGCCCCATTTAGTTTCATAAATATATCATCATCAACCCAATCATATATACTATCTTTTATAATATTTGCATTATTTTTATCTAACTCTTTACCCAATCTACCTCCATCAAGAAATAGTAGATTAAATAATCCTCCACTATCCATTATAGATATATTAGTATCATTAATTATCATCTCTCTACCATCTATATATATTTCACTAGGAATATTTAAATCCTCTAAGTGTGAGTTGATGATTTTATTAAATCTAAATTTTCCTGTAGAGCTATAAAATTTGATAATCTCTAGTGTCTCTTGAGCTTTTATTTGGGCTTTGAGTTTATCTTCTATTTTTGATGATATACCTACTCTCTCTTTAGCAATAGAACTTAGGAATATTGTAATACTACCCATTCCTGCTACTATCCAGAGTATAATAGAGAGTACATAAGCTTTTTTCATTAAAATATCTTTGTATTGAGTTGTAGTATAATACGGGTATTATTAATATCTATAACAGGGGTGAATATATACTCTTTGGTTTTATTATCAGTTGTTGTTTTAACTCTTATTAGAGTAGGGTTATCTCTACCTTTATTTAACTCATAACTAAAAATACAACTATCTAAATCTTGATAAAATATATCTCTAAAATCGCTCTCTTCTATTTTTGGTTTAAGGTAATTACTATCTTTAGAGTATAATAATTTCTCATAATATTTTAGCTTCCCATCATCACATTTTAGTTTGGATATAGATATTTTATCGCTATATATTGGATTTTTGGATATAAACTCTAATGAGTCCTCTTTGAGATAGATATAAGCCTCATATTTTTTCTTTTCAAATCCTCTTTGAACCTCTATAACATAAGGAAACATACCATTAATTAAAGATGCTAATTGATGATATTTTAAGACTTTTTGAGGTACAAGAGAGTCTATTCGTTTAAATTCATTAATACTATATTTAAATGCAAACATCATAGTAGCAACAATTAGAGTCATTAATAAGATAGATATTAACATCTCAATTAAGGTAAAGGCTTTTTTATTATTCATAGTGGTATTATAACACAACTTTGAGAGAGTATATATGGTGGAATTTATCCACCATCTTTTATATTATTTTACCTCTTTAGTATCTTCATCAAGATTAAATACTTTTGTACCTACATAATACATAGCCATACATAGTCCTAATCCACCAAGAGAAATCATAATTTCAGTAGAACTTGGGAAATAGTGAATCCACTCAGGAGCTACTTGATACTCTCTTGTTTTTAACATTTGAAGAGGTTTAAGTTGAGTATCATGAACAAGATTATATCTCATAAAGAAAATTCCAACCATACCACTCATTGAAGCCCAAAATAGAATAACATGAGATTTACCCATATCTTTTAAAATAAGATATAAAGGAATAACCATAGCCAATATTACCTCTGCCCAGAATGTCCAAGAACCTAGAATATGAATAGCAACTTCAGCACGATTTGGCATTCCACCATAAATATCTGTTAGCATTTTCCAAGTTACAAAAAATATTAATATAGATATTAATAGTGCCTGAATTTTAGCAAGTCCAGTAAGCATAGTTTTTACTTTTTCTGAGAAATCTAATTTATATCTAAAGCCCATAAGTATAAATGCTATAAATATACCTGTAATAAATGCTGTTAGAATAAAGTATGTTGGATAAAATACACCATTTGATATTGGTCTAGCATTCAAAAATCCAAATACACTACCTAAGTTTGAGTGAGCAGCAAGCCCCACTAAAAGTCCTGTAAGACCAAAATATCTAGCCATTTTCATATCATGCTTTAATAAGAAAATAAATTCAATAACCATAAATGTAAGATATAATCCATATAAAGTACCCATCCACCAAATAGCACTTGTAAGTCCTGGTGAGGCTATATTATATATCATCATAGTTATAGGATGTCCAATCTCAAAAGCAATTACAGTAAAACCTGCAAGTATTGTTACGATTGAACCAAATATTGCTCTTTTTGAGATAAGTTCATAATCTTTAAACCCAAATACATCACCAAGTGAACCTACAATACATAATCCTGTTGAACTAACAACAAAGAAAATATAAACAGCAATAAGCAATCCCCATGGGTGTTCTCTTGTAACATTATAGGCATGGTGTCCTTGTCCTAAATATATTGCTACACCTACTACTAACATAGCTAAAAAACTAAATATTACTACTGCTAGTATATTATTTCTAGGAGTCTTTTCAAATGCCATTAAATCTCTAGCACAAACTTTATTTACTGGAATAGTTGTTATAAACTCTTTTATTTTTTCAATATTCATCATTTATCTCCTTATGTTAGATAGAATAATTTTGGTTTAGTCCCAAGATTAGCTTTGAGAGAGAAGTGTTCTCTAGTTCGTAGTAGTTCACTAATCTCACTATCTGGGTCATCAAGGTCACCAAATGTTCTTACTTTTGTAGGACAAGTATTTTGACAAGCTGTTGTAACTTCACCTCTTTCAAGTCTTGTATCACTACAGAAAGTACATTTATCAACAGTCATAGTTCTATCATCTACATATCTAGCATCATAAGGACAAGCATTCATACAGTAACTACATAAAATACATTTATCAACATCTACTCTTACTACATTATTATCATCATAATATGTGGCATGTGTTGGACATACCATCTCACAAGGAGCATCATCACAGTGCTGACATTGTGATGGCATAAATGTAGATGAAACAATATCAAGTAGAGGATACTCACCCTCTATCTCTTTAACTCCAACCCAAATTCTATGCTTATCAGCACCAAGAAGTACACCATTTTCCTCTTTACAGGCTACTTCACATGCTTTACAATTGATACAATTTTTGTAATCAAGTGCCATTCCATATCTTGCCATAATTATACCTTTCTTATTTCTACATTAGTCTCATGCATTGATGAAGCACCATATACTGGTTCTATAATATCTTCAATTACTGCATTATCATTTCCACCATTTTTATAAGCCCAAGTTAACGACTCACTCTCTTCTCCAAATCCATGAACAAAGAATAGTTGATTTGGTGCTATTTTTTCTGTTGGATATGCTTTAATTCTAGTTTTACCAACACTACTTGAAATCTCTATCATATCACCAAATTTAATATGTTTTTTCTCTGCTACTCTTCTATTTATCCATAAATAGTTTTCTGGCATAAGGTCTCTAAGTACAGCATTATTTGATGTTCCACTCTGTGTAAATTGTGCATGTCTTCCTGTAAGAAGTCTAAATTTACCATTTGGTACATTAAAATTATACTCATCATGCCACATAGGCATAGGATCAACACATTTTTTAGCAAGGTTTGGTAGATAACACTCTACTTTTTTACTCTCTGTTTTAGCCTTACCACCATTTACACTATAATATTTTTTCTTTTGGGGATAATATTGATGTTCATTAGCACTAACTTGCTTGAAGTACTTATCCATATCAGGATAGAAAACACCATGTTTCTTAAGTGCTTCAACAGCCTCTTCGCCATAAAGACCTTTAACCATATGTTCATTTACCTCTTCTTGAGAGTGTTCAAATGGTTTAGTTAAATCAAATTCAGCATATACCTCTTCTTCACTACTATCTTTGATTTCACTTTGAACCTCTTCATCATATTTTTTAGTTATATCAAAAATAGGTTTAGAGATTTTTTCAGTTAGTCCTCTTAGAATTTCCATCACTGGTTTAGTTTCAAACATAGGGTCTAATACCTTATTTCTTTGAGCAATAGAAGGCTCTACTCCACCAAAAGTTTTTACAGGGTCTGTTCGTTCAAGATATGTACATTCAGGTAGTACAACATCAGCATACATTACAGTATCACTAGGCATTGTATCTATTGCTACAACTAATTCCATCTTCTCTAACATTTGAGCAGTTTTTTGAGTATTTGGCATATTCATCATCGGATTATGCTTATATATAAACATTCCTCGTACATTATATGGCATTTTATTCTCTAAATATCTATTTCTCCAACCTACCCAAGAGCCTCCACCAGATACAACAGCACAATCAGAATAACCAACTTGCCCTTTTGTTCTCTCTACTTTATTAACTGCTCTAGCTTGAGCTCTATCATATAATGGTACAAGACTTGCATGAGGAGATAATTTAAGTTTTTTACCAAATACTAATCCACCTTTAGTATCTACTCCACCACTAATACCTTGGAAAATTGCCATTGCACGACGGAGTTGAAAATCATTATTAGAGAATGTACTTCTTCTACCTGGGTAATATACTGCTTTAGGAGCATGAGCCATAAACTCTCTAGCTATTTTATAAATCTCTTTAGCTTTAATATTTGTAATTTTTTCTGCCCACTCTGGAGTATATTTATTATCTAAAATATTAACTTTATATTTATCAAATCCAGCTACATTCTCTTCTACATATTTCTTATCATAAAGCTCTTCTGTGATTACTACATAAGTAAGTGCCAATACAAATGCCAAATCAGTACCAGGGTTAATTGCTAACCATTTATCTGCTTTTGCTGCTGTATTTGTAAATCTAGGGTCAATACAGATAAGTTTAGCCCCTCTTCTTTTAGTTCTTTTAAATATATCCATAGTATCAGGAGTTACAATTGCTTCTGCTCTATTAGCACCAGCCATAATAACATACTCAGCATTATCAAGGTCAGCTTGTGGATAACCACCAAGAGTTACACCATAACCAGAAATTACAGTTTGAAGACAAAGTGATGCATGATTTAGCCAGTTTGCTGAACCAAATGCAGAGTAGAATTGCTTGAATGTATGTTCTGCCATACCCTCACCTGCACAAAATAAAAATGATGAACGGTTATCTTTCTCTTCATCAAGAATTTTATTCATACCAGTAAATTTATCAGTACCATTTAATATAGCCTCATAAGCCTCTTCCCATGATACCTTTTTAAATTCACCCTCACCCTTTTTACCAACTCTAATCATAGGATGCTTCAATCTATCAGGGTCATATAGTGCTTGAATACCTGCATTTCCTCTAGGACATAACATATTTTTTGATTTTGGGAAACGAGGGTTTGGATTAAGTTTAGTTACAATACCATCTTCTACTCTAGCAAGTGCTGCACATTTATTTACACACATCTCACATAGAGTAGCTATCTCTTTTGCTTCACCTGTTCCAGTTTTAGTGGTAATGGAAGTTTTAGACTCTTTCTCATTATGACTAGCTAAAAGATTAGTAACCCCTATACTAGAACCACCTACAATACTCATAGCAACACTACCTTGAAGAAATTTTCTTCTCGATACTTCAACCTGCATCCGTACTCCTTTTAAGTATAATATCTTTTATAAATAGGAGTAAATAACTCCTATTTATAAGTACAAGTTATATTATACAGAAGTAAAACTAATAATTAACTGAAATATCTAATCTTTATTTTTTTTTATTCTATATATAGTTATATCCATATCATCTATCATACCTTTATCAATATTATTATGACAAGCAATACAGTTTGATTTATCTTTGACCTCTTTGGTTTTAAATATAGCCTTATCTATATCTTTGTGTCTCTCTCTCCAATATGGTGTTTTTGTAATTGCTTTAGGTCGTCTTTTCCCTAGAGATTTCATAATTTTTACAGAACTCTCTCTTGTAGATTTTTCTGCACTATTTGCATATAAAAAAGATTTAATAGTTGATTGTTGGCTTTTAGTAATATTAGCCTCTGTAATTTTCTCTCCAAAGTGATTATCTAATCCTCTCATAACTCTACTCCAAGAGGCTTTTGGAAGTAGGAAGGGAGGATAAATTTTATGACAATCTCCACATTTTTCTACAAAAATTGGATTTTGTGCTTTATAATCTATAGATGTAAATTTTTGAGATGTTAAAAAATTATAGTTACTACTTGTAATAAATGAGTAAGTAGCGATTGCTATAATAATAATTGAATATGCAAAAAAGTTTAACTTTTTGCTAACTTCTGTATCTTCTCCTTTGGCTCTTTTATAACCTGTAATCATTGCCAATACCATATTGGTCTTATGATAGAACTGTTCTATCATCACTCCTGATATATGTAAAAATACCCAGAATAAAAATATATAAGATGCAGATTTATGCACAAGCATCCAAATATCCATCTGATTATAGTAATTATCATTTAAAAATGATAAAAATCCTTTTGCCTCTTGAATACCATATAATAGCATTCCAGATGTTACAATAATAGAACCCATAATCATAGCCCATATTGTAAACCAACTTGAAGCTGGGTTATGTCCTGCTGGAATAGCTCTCCATCTATCTTGGATTTTTTCTACAAAATAGAATTTAAGTTGAGAGAGATTGAGTTTAAAAGTAGAAAACCTAGCATATTTTGGTCCAATAAAACCCCAAATAATCCTATATATAATCATAATACCAAAAATAAACCCTAAGGCAACATGGTCATGTAACATCTCTTCATAAGATGATATAATAAATGCTATTGTAAATGAGAATGCTAACATCCAGTGGATAATTCTTGTACTAATTGGCCATACAAAAACTTTATTTGGTGATTTATTCATAATTTTTCCTAATAATATAATTAATTAGAAATTATATCACTATACTAATAACATTCTAATTATTTAAACAGATATTCTATAATTAAATTGGTATTGGTATAAGAGGTAGTGATATAGAAAATATATTCTATATCACTATATAATTATAGATAATATCTATCTTGTAGCGTTAGCTTCTTCTGTAGTAGGAGTCTCTGTTGTTGCAGGAGCTTCTTCTGTTGCAGGAGTCTCTTCTTCTGTATCTTCTGGTGAAGGCATTTTAAAGAAACTTTTTTCTATATAAAGAGCCATAGCTTTTGGATCATAATCATAACCTTTATCAATAAGTTTTTTCATATTATGTTCCATAATATCATGGTCAGTTCCTGATGATTGGTTTGTTCCACCATTTTTTACATCATATAGGTCAAGCTCTAGCTCACCTGCTTGTCTATCATTAAGTGCTGGTGCTTTTTTCTCTGTATTACCCTCACCATTAGCACCATGACATTTTTTACAACTCTGGTCATATACCTCTTGTGCTGATTTAGCATAAGTTATTTTTTCGCCTGTTGGTCCATCATTACATCCTGTAAGTGCAAATACTGCACCTACTGATAATAGAATTAAATTAAGTTTTTTCATTTGTATCTCCATTAATAGTTATTTATAAAATTAAGCTCTACCAGAAAGCATACCATATTGTGTCATTGGTTTAAGTGCATAAACTTTTAATAACCACCAAATCCATCTCTCTTGTGTTGGGTCAAGTGGGAATGAAGGTGTTGGCTTCTTAGTCCAGTTAAACTCAGCTAACATTACAGTACCAATACTTGTAATTAATGGACATACTGTATAACCAGCATATTTAGATGGTAATTCAGATTTACCCTCCATCATAGCAATAACATTATCTACTACTACTTTATACTGTTTTCTTGCACTACCACCAGTTTTACCCATTGGAACAGCTGCAATATCACCAAGTGCAAATACATTTTTATATTTAACATGTTGAAGAGTCTCTTTATTTACAGGTACCCATCCTTTAGATGAACCAATTGGAGAACTACCAATCTCTTCCGCTGCTTTCATTGGAGGAGTGATGTGTAAGAAATCAAAAGGTACTTCTACTTTTTCATTTTTCATCTCAATTCCATACTCTTCTAAATCCTCATCCCAAGCACCTTTTTGTTTCCAGTGTTTGTTAAAAGTAGCTACTTTTTTTTCAGTATCAACAGCTACTAGATTATGTCTATAATTCCATTTCATATCTCTTGCTTCAAATTGTCTTTGAATTGCATTATGATATTCAGATACACCAAACATTTTACTACCATTTGGATAGAACATAAGCTCTGCATTATCTCTAGCACCTGCTTCACGGAGTCTTGCATCTGTTAGGTACATAATCTTTTTAGGAGCTCCACCACACTTAATTGGTGTATTTGGGTGTGTAAAGATACCTTTTACTTTTTTACCACTTTTAGCTTTATCTACAAATTGTTGCATATTTGCCCAAGTATCGATAGCACCATTTGCAAAATAGATAGAACTTATACCATTTTTACCAACTACTTTTCTTACAGCTTTATCATCACCTCTAGTAGTAATTGTTTCTGTAATGCCAAGACCCTCAATTTTCCCAAAGTCAAGTTTAAGTCCTGCAGCAACTACTAGATAATCATAACCAATTTTTTTACCACTTGCAGTTGTTACTGTGTTTTTATCTGGGTCAAACTCAACAGCTTTCTCTTTGATAAGAGTAACTCCACTAGGAACAAAATCAGCAGTTTTATAATCAACAGCACTACCTTCCCAAATTCCAGCACCTACCAAAGTTTGTCCTGGTTGATATGATGTTGCCATATCAGCTGGTTCAATTACTGTAATATCTGGATTATCAAGTGAATTTGTAAATCTAGCTGCGGTACTCATACCAGCAAGTCCTCCACCTACAATTACAATTTTACCTTTTGCTTCACTAGCTTGTACTGGTGTAGTAGTAGCACCAGTTGCCAGTAATGCAGCTGCTCCACTTGTACCAAATAATTTCATTGCATCACGACGAGATATACCCTCACCTTTAAAATGAGCATCGATTAACTCAATACCCTCTTTCATCTGTTTTTTATTCATAGTTTTAGCCTTTATAAGATTTGTAAACTTTAGTCATATTGTATTCTACTCAAAATAAAATAAAAAGGTCTTTATCAATTAGTATGAATGTACAAAATAAATATATTTTATACATATCTACCATATTATTCTATTTATTTATAGATATACTTATAAATAATATAATATTAATTTATATCTTAATATCTTTTAGCAGTAGAGAGTTGTATTTTATCATAACTATATATATCATTTCTATATTGTAAAATACCACTATCATCAATCCAAGTTGTTAAATATACAACATCAACAGGAACTTTAACACTAAGAGGTAATGCTCTTCTTGTTTTACCTTTTAGGTGTTTAATAGCACTACTATAATTGATATTTTTATTAAATGATGCAAAAGTCTTTAGTAGTCCTCTAGGATTTTGTAATCTTATACATCCATGACTAAATGCTCTAACTGTTCTTTTGAAAAGATATTTTGATGGAGTATCATGCATATAAACTGCATATCTATTTGGAAAAAGAAACTTAATTTTACCCAAAGCATTACGACTCCCAGGTAGTTGTGCTACACGATATGGTACTCTTGCACCATTTTTATACTGTTTCCAATCTACTGTTGATGCATCAATTGCTTTACCATTCCAACCAGCATAAAGTTTCATATTCTTTCTTTTTAGATAGTTTGGGTTTCTTTTAAGTTTTGATAAAAACTCCTTTTCTAAGATAGAAGCAGGTACATTCCAATATGGATTTAATACAATCGTTCTTACTGTATTACTAAATACGGGTGTTGGGTGTGTTCTTTTACCTGTAACAACTCTCATATTTTGAATTGATTTACCATTACTAAAGAAGTTTAGCTCAAATGCAGGAATATTTACAATAATTTGTTTTGAATATACCTTTTTATTTAACCATTTTATTCTATCAAGATTAAGAGACATTTTTTTGATTTTATACTCAATAGATTGATTGAGTAGTGATTTGGTAGTTTTATTAACATATCCTGTTACTTTTAATCCATGTCTTTTTTGAAATCTTATAAGTGCATTTTTAAGACATAAATCAGATTTAGTACTAGAGAGGTTACCACATTTAATATCATAATCTCCCATAAATCTCAATCTCTCTCTTATCATAGGTAACGCACTACTTGTTGTACCTATTTTTAGAGAACCAAAATTTGGTAAAGGTTGCCATTTACCACTCATTTGATAAGTTCTATATCTCTCTATCTCTTTTTCTAACTTAGAGTATTTAAAAGTTTTTGGTTTAAATTGATTAAAATCTATCTCACCATTAGATACAAATATTTTTAAAGCACTAATAGGAGAGTATAGAGGTTTATGTGTAGCCCATTTACCTTTGACTCTTCTACGAAAACTACCCCAATTAATATCACCATATAAAGAGTGAGTAGCATAAGATAGATATAAGGCTGTAATTTTAAGTTCTAAATCTATTTTATTGGCTAAATCTCCACTACCATAAACATTTTTAGCTACTATCTCTAGTGCCTTAAATTTTTTATATAAATTAGAGTTATGAGATATTGTAGAGTCTTTTTCTATTTTTTTAAATAAAGAGTATGCTAAATATGATAAATTATCCTCATTTATCCATATAGGTACAAAATATAAATTTTTGTAAACCTGCTTTATACCATTACTGTTCGGTTTTTTTTGTAATGTATTTGTAATACTATTAGTAACATTAGCGTAAAAAGAGTCATTAAATGCAAATGTGATTGTTGTAAGTAATATACTCATAATTAAAATCTTAAAATATTTCATAACTTTTACCTTTTAAATTTTTAAAGTAAGTATATCCGAAATATTATATAATTAACAACTTATTAATGAATTTTAAATGAAATATAAATTATATGTGTAATATTAAGTGAAGTTTTTGATTTTTTAGGTGGCCGGGAGAGGGGGATTCGAACCCCCGGAGGTATTACCCTCACCGGTTTTCAAGACCGGCACATTCGACCACTCTGACATCTCCCGACAATAAGAAGTTTAGTTGGAGGCGCCACCCAGATTCGAACTGGGGATAATAGCTTTGCAGGCTACGGCCTTACCACTTGGCGATGGCGCCATAAACTTACTTTAAAATAAAATAATTTATACTAAAGTAAATTTATGTAAAAGGTGGTGCCCGGAGCCGGACTTGAACCGGCACAGCTGCAATAGCCGGGGGATTTTAAGTCCCCTGTGTCTACCAATTCCACCATCCGGGCATAAATTGTTCCACATAAACTTATAAATAATAAAATGGAGCGGGCGAACAGGTTCGAACTGTCGACCCCAACCTTGGCAAGGTTATGCTCTACCGCTGAGCTACGCCCGCATATCTAAGTAAAATACTTAAATCCGAACGCCATTATAACCAAATTTTTTATAAAAGTAAAGAGTTTTTCTCAAAAAATTATACTTTTTTAGAAATTCTTTGTAAATTACTCTAAAAGTCCTAATCTATACTTTGCATCATTACTATTAATAGTACCTGACATCATATCATCTTGTACTTTTTCTACCTGTTTTAATACAAGTTTTTGTAAATCAGAATCTTCTACTCTATCTTTGACAAACATTTTCATAAGTCCAAACTTTGGAAACTTACTTATCATTTCAAATTTTAATGGACTTCTACTCCAAATATCTTTTTTTTCTGCTAGAGAGAGACCAGTACCACGAAAGACAGTTTGTCCTAAAGAGTCTTCTACATGGTATTTTCTATCTTTGGCATTTGCCTTTTTTCTATAGTAATTTGTATGCCCATCTTCAGACATAGTAGAATCTTCATAACTATTACTCTCATCAACTACCTGCATGACAAAAAAATAACCACCTATAACGATAACTAAAAATATTAACATACCTTTCATGGCTTTACTCCTTTTATACTTTTATATTAGTATAACAAAATATTATTTAAAGAATACTATTTAGCGTTCTTTTTATCTCTTGCTAATCTTTTTCTTACTACTGGGTCAAGAGATTTTTTTCTAATTCTTATACTAATTGGTGTAATCTCAATTAACTCATCATCTTCAATCCACTCCATAGCAGACTCTAATGTAATAGCTCTTGGAGTTACAAGCTTAATAGCATCATCAGCACCACTTGTTCTCATATTTGTAAGTTGCTTACCTTTAAGTGGATTTACATCTAAATCACCTGGTCTTGAAGACTCACCAATTACCATTCCACTATATACTTTATCTTGAGGTTTAATAAACATAACACCTCTAGCTTGAAGATTAAATATAGAGAACGCTACTGCCTCTCCATCATCCATAGATACTAAAGCACCAGGTGTTCTACTCTCAACATGTCCACTGTATGGTCTATACTCTAAATATGAGTGGTTCATAATTCCCTCACCTTTTGTATCGGTCAAAAACTCATTTCTAAATCCAATTAATCCTCTTGCTGGAATTTCAAACTCTAATCTTACAGTTCCATCAGGCATTGGAGACAGAGATGTCATATTTGCTTTTCTTTTTCCAAGTTTCTCAATAGCTACACCTTGAAACTCTTCTGGTACATCAACTACTAGATGTTCAAAAGGCTCTAATTTTACACCATTTTCCTCTTTTGTAACAACTTCAGGTCTTGCAAGTAAAAACTCAAAACCTTCTCTTCTCATATTCTCTGCTAAAATACCAATTTGAAGCTCACCTCTACCACTTACTTTAAATGAAGCATCACCTAATGGCTCCATTCTCATAGCGATATTTGTCTCCATCTCTTTTTCTAATCTCTCTTTGATTTTATTACTTGTTACATGTTTTCCCTCTGTCCCTGCCAAAGGTCCATCATTTACAGACATAATAACAGACAGAGTAGGCTCTTCTACATGCATTGGGTCTAATGCTACTGGATTTTGAGTATCACAAATACTATCACCTACATCAATATCATTAAATCCTGCAATTGCTACAATATCACCAGCTTCAGCCTCAGCAATCTCAATTCGTTCAAGTCCTTTAAATCCAATAAGTTTAGAGATTCTACTTTTTGATTTAGCACCACATGCTTTAACCAAAAGATACTCATCACCCTTTTTAACTTTACCATTAAATATTCTTGTAATTCCTATTCTACCTACAAAGTTATCACTATCGAGAGTAAATACTTGGGCTTGTGTATCATTATCTGGTGAGCCTTTTGGATATGGAACTTTGCTTAAGATAGCTTCAAATAGAGGAGTCATATCTTTGTTTTCATCTTCCATATCCCATTTTGCATAACCATCTCTAGCAGCAGCGTAAAGTACTGGGAACTCAAGTTGTTCATCATTTGCATCAAGTGCAACTAAAAGGTCAAATACTTCATCCATAACTCTATCAGGGTCTGAACCATCTTTATCAATTTTATTAATAACAACAACTGGGATTAATCCAAAACCAATAGCTTTTTTCAAAACAAATTTAGTTTGAGGCATTACACCCTCTTGAGCATCTACCAAAAGTAAAACTCCATCAACCATTTTTAAAACTCTCTCAACCTCTCCACCAAAATCGGCATGTCCTGGAGTATCAATAATATTAATCTTATGGTCTCCATAAGTAATAGCTGTATTTTTAGAAAGAATTGTAATCCCTCTCTCTTTTTCTATAGCATCACTATCCATAGCTCTCTCTTCTACTTGTTGGTGAGCTTCAAATGTTCCTGATTGTTGAAGAAGTTCATCAACAAGTGTTGTTTTTCCGTGGTCAACATGGGCGATTACGGCGATGTTTTTGATTTTTTGCATTAAATTTTTCCTGTATTGTCATTAATTTTTTTGAAATTATACCTAAATATCTATAACATTAATCTTTTTATACTATAATTTAAATATGTTACACAATTCAATGGCTATTATTTTCGCAGGTGGCAGAAGTTCTCGTATGGGAAGTGATAAGTCTTTATTGCCATTTGGAGATAAAAATTCTATGGCTCAATTTCAATATGATAAGTTAAATTCAATTTTTTCTAAAGTCTATATATCTACCAAAGAGGATAAATTTGACTTTAACTCTAGATTAATTTTTGATAATTATCCTCAAAATTCTCCATTAGTAGCAATTATATCAATATTTGAAAATCTTAATATAGATGAAGCATTTATACTATCTGTTGATGCACCTTTTATAGATAAAGATATTATAAAAAGACTATATAGTTATAATAGTAGTTCAAAAGATGCAATAGTGGCTCAAACCAAAGATGGAGTTCAACCACTATGTGCAATTTATAAAAAATCCATTATTTCAAAAGCCAAAGAGTATTTAGAACAAGATATTCATAAATTAACATATCTACTTAAAAATTCAAATACTACGATTGTAGAGTTTGATAATAGAGATAAATTTGCTAATTTAAATTATAAGAGTGATTATATAGATGCTATAAAATCTTATTCACCCAAAAGTTTAAATTCAAAACTCTCATCATCATAATACTCTATTGAACCATTTTCTAAATCATTATACCAACCATGTAAAAATATTTTACCATCATCTACACCTTTTTTAACAGCAGGGTATGATAAAAGATTTTCCAATTGATATATAACCGATATTTTTTCTGTATATCTCAATTTCATTTTTTCATCAGAGTCTCCATGAGTTAGCATTGCCATTTTTTTGGCACTTTGACCAAGTTCTAGCCATTTGATTGTATGAGTATTCTCTTTTGTTGGTTGAATATTTTTATATAATGAGGCTATTGCTCCACAGTGAGAGTGTCCACATACAATAATATCATGAATTTCCAATACAGATACAGCATACTCAATAGCAGAGGCAGTAGCATGATACTCTTCATCAGGCTTATATGGAGCTACAAAATTACCAATATTTCTTACTACAAATAAATCCCCAGGGTTAGACCCTGTAATAAGAGATGGCATAAATCTAGAATCACTACATCCAATGAAAAGAGCTTTTGGGTCTTGTCCATCTTTGATAAGCTTTTTAAATCGTTTTTTATTTTGTTGAAACTTTATTTTTCTAAAGTTTTTATTACCATCTTTGAAATCTTGGATATTTTGATACATTATTTTATACCTATAATAGAGTAATCTATTGTCTGTGAAGCATACATTGGAATAACATTATCATAACTATTTGGCACAATAAAAGGTTTTTTTTCTAAAGTTATAACTTTTGATTTAGGAGATATATTATATATATCTTTTGCATTAGATGATATAAACTTTTGTAGATTTTCTATTGATGAGTTATTATCTATAAAGAGTTGAGTAAGTAGTTGTAGTGCAATTGGAGATGTAAATACACCTGCTGAACAGTGTGATGACTCTTTGGCATGTTGTGGGTGTGGTGCTGAATCTGAACCAAACATCACTTTAGGATTAGCCTCTAGTGCAACTCTTTGTAAAGCTTCTCTATCTTCATATCTTTTGGCTATTGGCTTACAAAATAGATGAGGGTTTAGCATTCCACCTGCTACATCATCAAGAGTGATTAATAGATGATGTATTGTAATTGTAGCATAAAGGTTTGAATGTCGTTCTAGGGCTTCTACACTATCTTTAGTAGTGATATGTTCCATAATAATTTTAAGATTAGGAAATGATGATGCTAACTCTTCATAAATAGGTACAAACTCTTTTTCTCTATCCATCACAAATCCATCACTCTCACCATGGATACATAGAGGAATATCAAGTCTGCTCATAGCCTCTAGTGTTGAGCGAAGAGTCTCAATATCAAAGTTATCTACTCCTCCATCTGAATTTGTTGTAATTCCTGCAGGGTATAGTTTGATACCAATAATATCATCTTTTATATCTTCTAAAAATTCATAGCTATAGTTATTTTTGAAAAATAGTGTCATATATGGAGTAAATTCATTATCTCCAATAGCATCTATAATCCTATCTTTATAGCTTAATAGTGCCTCTTTTGTAGTAACAGGTGGTACTAAATTTGGCATAATTAATGCACCACTAAAACTTTTAGCACTTAATGGTGCAACTGTTTTTAACATATCTTCATCTCTTAGATGTAGGTGCATATCTAATGGTGTATCTAATTTAATCTGCATTATAATCCTTTATTACAGTATATCTATTTTTTTCTTTGGGTATTATCCAATATTTTATCCTAATTCTATTACGACTTAATTGAAGAAGAGGTGGTGGTGTGAAATTAATAATAGGATAATCAATCCCACCATCAAAGAGTTGGTTACAACGAAGTATTCTACTTGTTGAGCGTATAATTGCTAAATCTAATCTATTTGTATCAAATTGCCAAATTGCATAATCAGAACAGGTGGGATGATACCTACAATTAGCAGGTAACATCTTGGAAATATATTGATAGCCTTTTATAGGAAGAGTAAAAAAATTCATTACTCTCTATCTAATGCTTGTTTTAATTCATCAATATTTAACTGTTCTGATAATTTATGACAATTATATTTACTACTACTATTAGATGTAAAGATAATAGGTGTAGCACCTTGTTTGCTAATTAATTTAATTATCATATCTTCTCTATCTTCAAAGAAACTATTATCAAATAGAACAAAACCATACTCTTTGTTCTTGATTTTATATAAAAACTCCTCTTCATTATCTACAGAATCTACAATATAATCTAATTTAGAAATTGTAGATGAATATATTTTGGCTAAAAGTCTATTATCTTTATATAAAAGTATATTTTTATTATCACTATTATCTTTTTTCTCCTCTTCTTGTTTATCTTCTGGTTTGATTTTTTGTTTTAATAAAAAACTATTAATAACTTTTTTAAGCTTATCTAAATCAAGAGGTTTAGATAGATAATCATTCATACCAGCTTTCATATACTTCTCTCTATCTCCACTTAGTGCATTTGCAGTAAGTGCTATAATTGGAATATGCTTTAATTTCTTCTTTTTTTCAAACTCAATAATTGCCTTAGCAGAATCAATTCCACCCATAACAGGCATTTGAATATCCATAAATATCAATTTATAATTATTATTTTTACGATAATCTAATGCCTCTTGCCCATTATTAGCTAAAGTTACTTTGAGTCCAAGAGTAGCTAAAATATGCATAATTAATTTTTGATTAATTACATTATCTTCAGCTACTAATACCTCTACATTATCAAATACTTTTTGAGATTTTTGAGTTCCCTCTTTTGTGGTCTCTTCATCGCTATTAGTTAAAGTCTCTAATGCACTTAGTGTTTTGCTAAATGTAATGGGTCTATAAATAACAGCATCTAATCTATCTTCAATAGATTGTATATGAGATTTAAGTTCAATATCTACAAGTAAAACTATCTTCTTATCAAGATTTAGCAGTTTATTAAGATACCCCTCTGCTTTAACCTCATTATAATCAAATATCAGCGTATCAACACTATCTTTATGAATAAGTATCTCATCAAAACTATATTGAATAAATGATGTTTTAGCAAATTCTATATACTCTTGTAAGTGATAATATGAGCTATATATTGCCTTATTTGATACAAGAGCAGTTTTTAGAATACTATAATCTATTTTTGATAAATCTTGCATCTTATTTAACTTTTTAAAATCTATCTTAAAGAAGAATTCAGAACCCTCATTTACTTTACTATTAATCTTCATCTTTCCACCCATTAAAGATACAAGATTACTTGAAATTGCTAGTCCTAGCCCTGTACCACCAAATTTTCTACTAGTACTACTATCAGCTTGTGAGAAGGCATCAAAGATTTTCTCTTGTTGCTCTTTTGTCATTCCTATTCCAGAATCTTTTACAGCAAATCTTAGAGATATTTTTTTATCATTTTGTGATAACTGTTTCACCGAGATAGTAATAGTTCCATTTGTATCCGTAAATTTGATAGCATTACTAATAAGGTTAATAATAATTTGAGATATTTTGGTAGGGTCTCCCAATATCATATTTTTAATTTCAGGGTCTGTATAGATATTTAGAGTAATATTTTTTTGTGCTGCTTTTGCACTATATGACTCTATTGAAGATTCAATTTTTTCTATTACATTAAATGGAATATTTTCAAACTCTACTTTTCCAGCATTAATTTTAGATAAATCCAAAATATCATTTACAATACTAAGTAGATGTTCTGAAGAGTTTTCAATAATGGTCATAAACTCCATCTGCTCTTTTGTAAGTTTTGTATCTCTTAGAAGCTGCGTAAATCCAACGATACCATTTAGTGGAGTTCTAATCTCATGCGACATATTTGCCAAGAATAAATCTTTTGCTTGTGCTGACTCTTTGATAACTTTAGCTAGAAATTTATAAATCTCATTTGTATCTCTTGATTCAACCGTTGCTTTTAGTTCAGCTTTATTATCTCTAGTAAGGTCAAAGGCAATATCTTTAAGCGTATTTTCTAATACCTTTTTATCTTTGTTGATATTATATAAAATAAATGCAATAACAACAAACATAACTAAAAAGATAATTAATACAATAAGATATAAGATAAATTTAGTATATATAGATGATATATACTCACTAGATTTATCCTCTATATACTTATCTAAAATAACCTGAATAGATTTAACTTGTTTTATTTTTTTTGATGATATAGATACAAATTCATTAGTAAATACATTATATTTACCTATTTGAGAGTTATTAAATATAGATACTCTACTTGATACTATACTATTATCAAAATCATCTCTATCAAATGATAAATCAATTTGAGATACAATATTAATATTATTAAGATTATCAAATGATGGGATTTGCTCTTGTGCTATAATATCATTCCATATAATTAACTCTTTTGAACTCATTTTCATAGATGAACCTACTACAAAAGATATAAATGAACTCTCTATATTGATATTCTCTTTTAAGATAGATAATTCAACATATTTTTTTGTATATTTTTCCAATAGTTTTACTTTAGATGCAATTGATTTCATATCCTCTATCAATGGTATAGTAATTTTACTTCTATACTCATCAAAAAATATACTTTGATAATCAAGAGTAATAGTAAATACTCTATTTCTAATAGTATTTAGTGTATCATTTATAGAGTTTAATCTATCACTTAAATAGCTAAAATCACTATTAGACTCTACAACTTTAATTAGTTTCTTTCGTTCACTATCTACAGCTTTTTGAGTTTTCCGTAAAATTGATATATCTCGCTTACCTTTTTTACCTAAATATATAGCACTCTCTAATCTCTCTTGTTCAATAATAAAAAGAAATTTATCAATTTTGGTAACTAATCTACTATAATTAGAACTCTCTTGTCTATCTTTATACTCTTTATATGTAATAAATGAGTAGTATATAGACATAATTAAGATAATGCCAATAACCCCAAGTAAAAAAGATAGGTTTCTATTATTTAAATATTTGATGTCAAACTCCTAATATTATAGTTTTTTACTGTGGTAAAGAGCTATATTTTTGATATTTTCTTCTAAATGGATAACTGATGGTATAATTAGAGTCGGTACAAATATATCACTATTTGGCTCTAAAAATACTTTGTTAATACTCCAAAGTTTCATTATCTCATCTATTTTATTCTTCATATTAGCAGGATAATCATACTTTTTTATTTTACTAAATTCATCTTCTAATAAAGCCATTGTACTTATAATATTTGCTCTGTTTATTTTAGTATTAAAATCCATTTTAAATGCTATATGAAATTTTGTAATTCGTTCAAGAAGATACTCTATTTTTTTGGTTGTCATAAACATCTTCTCTTCATCCGTAAAATCATATTTATATATTCTATAAATAGAATCAATTCCCTCTAATATTACCTCACTATAATCAAGCATCAAAAGTACGCTATCTTTATCTATCTTATTATGAAGAATATCAGTAATTTGGTCTTTTGTATAACTCAAAAACTCAATAATACCCTGTGAGTTATCATCACTAACTGTTGTTGAGATTTTTCTTAAATTATCTCCTAGTTTTATAATATCTTTTTTTATACCCCAAACAATTGAATGTTTATGGTTATATTTATGAAAATATAGATAATCTTTAACTAGTTTTTGACTAATATATCTAATATTTTCAGTACTTTCAATAACTTGAACACTACCCCTTGTGGAGGAGTAGCTAAATGAGGCTAATATAATGTAAATAAAAAATATTTTTTTCATAATCTAAAAACTTATTTATGTAAGTTTAAATATAGTTTAGTCACTTCATCCATCTTTTTAGAGATATTATTTGTTGTGATAAATACGATATAAGGTAATCTACCTTTTTCAATTTTTAGATAAAACTTATAGACAATGCTCCATAATCTATTAACTTGATTTAACTTTCTATTTATTTTTGGTGTATTTTGTTTGCTACTCATCAAAGCTTTATGAATAGATGCAAAATCTTTTACAGCTTGTTTCATTTGGTCTATTGTATTTTTATCTTTAATTCCTGATTGATAAGATATATAATATTTTGCAATCCTTTGTGCTAACACTCTTTGCTTACCTGCTTTTGCTACGATTTTAGACTCTTTAAGTTTGCTATTTTCTTTGAGAGAATCAATTAAATATTGAGTACCTTCTAAAATAGATTCACTAAAGTCAAGAATCAACTGTCCATCATTGAGATTAAATTTAGTATTTACAGTAGCTTGAAACTCTTCACTACTCATATTAATAAATTCTAAAAGATTTGTCATCTCTGCATTATTAATTGATGATGAGAGAGTTTTTGCTATATCATTAAACTCTTTAAGAGAGTTTTTCAGCTCTCTTTTGGCTTTACTTGTACCAATTTTTTTACCTATATAAAAATAATCTTTTGCTATTGTTTGAGATAGCATTCTTTGCTTACCTGCTATATCAATAAGCTTGATTATGTCATATTTACTATTAGCACCATAAGAGTTTGTAGCTACTAATAGTGCTATTAGTAGTATAGTTTTTTTAAATATATAGTTCATAATTACTTCCTTATTTCTGTTCTATTTTAGTATATAGAGATACTACTTTTCCCATATTATCTAAAATTTCTAATGATTTTTTATAGATAAGTGATGGTATAAATTTAGATTTAGATTTACTCATAATATCAAAAAATAAAAATGCCTTTTTACTATTTTTAATTAATTTATTAATCTCATCTGTATTTTTTGGATATTTTTCTAGTTTATTTAATGACTCTTTGAAACTAATTAAAGTCTCTTTCATCTTATCATCAAACTTTGCATCTTTAATACCCCATACTTTTAGCATATATAAACCTGCTAGTTTTTGGGAATACATTCTCTCTTTTCTAGCTATATCTATAATCTTATTACCTTTATTTTTTGTCTTTTTGATTAATATATTTGTTATATTATCACTACTTAATAGAAGTTGATAAAGATTTGATTGAAGGTTTTTAGCTACTTTTGTAGATGGTTCTTTCTCTAGTATCTTTTTGGCTTTACTCCATAGTTTTTTAGAAGTAGATATTTCACTTTTAAGTTTTTTGTCTTTTATAAAACTTGATAATGAGTTTATTCCATCATCAAATTTTTTAATTGACTCTTTAAGTGATAGAGTAGGGTTTCCAAATCTATTATTCATTCCAATCATTGCATAGGCTTTTAACATCTTTTGAGTTAGCATCCTCTGCTTTCCTGCTATATTAATAGCTTCATTATTACTTTTTATATCTTGTGATAAAAGATATGTAGTAGATATTCCTAATATTAATAGTAATTTAAAATATTTTTTCATAAATTAATTTCCTTATTTCTTTAGTGGTGGTAATGTAGGTGCTGAAGTATCACCTTTTCTACCCTCAAGAGATTTTAAAAATGTAACAATATCTTTTATATCAGATTTAGTTATCTTTTTACCAAGTTGTATTTTTGCCATTTCTTTTACTACATCTTCTAGCTTATCCATACTACCATTATGAAAGTATGGAGAAGTTTGAGTAATATTTCTTAAAGTTCCAACTTTTACAAGGCCATTTTCCCCACCTTTAAAATCACCTAAATGAGCAAATTTAAAATCTTTACCAACATCAAATGGCTGCATACTTCCACCAATTGCAATACCCGTATGACAGCCTGTACAACCTATTCTAATAAATGTTCTAAGACCTTTTTTCTCTGCTTTATTAAGTGCCTTATCATCACCATTTAAATAATCATCAAAAGGAGATGGAGTAACAAGAGTTCTCTCATATAAACCAATAGTAGATGTAATTAAATCAAAATCTATCTTTACATCTTTGTTGTAAGCTTTTTTAAACTCTGCTACATATTGGGGGATTTCATTAATTCTTTTGACTGCTTCTTTTGGAGTCATAGCCATCTCTGGTGGTGCTTGAATAGGACCTTTTGCTTGGTCTTCTAAATCAGGGCTTCTACCATCCCAAAATTGAGCATCAAAAAATACTGCATTATATACAGTTGGAGAATTTAGATGATGAGGGTTTTTAGCACCTTTATGACCAATTGCCACAGGTACATTATCATCTCCTCCTCCATCTAAAATATGACACGATGCACAACTAATATCTGATGCTTTTGATAATCTTGTTTCAAAATATAATTTTTTACCTAATAGTATCTTCTGAGGAGTCAAAAGACCTTTTGGGTCAATTATTTTATATAATTTTTTTTTATTATCAGGAATGGGCGTCAAACCATTATTAGTTGCTAATTCTCTTAGAGAATCACCAGCAAAAATAAGTGAAGATAGCAGTGCTACTCCACTAATCAATCTATTAAACTTCATATTATACCTCACATTTTTACTGTATTTATTACAGATTTTGGTATCTTAATTTTATTATAATTAAACTTTATTACTACTGATTATCCATATATTAAAAAATTTATTGTATGATATGTTAAAAAGTATAAAGAATGAATAATTTTAGAGGAAGTTATAAAAATATTGATGATGTTTCATTTTTGGTAACTCAAATAGAACCTCAACTTACAGATATAAAGACAAAAGAGGCAAATATTAGAAATGGTATTCATTATAGTGAGATGATTTCACCAGAGTATGAACCAACATCTGAGTATTTAGAAGTTTTTTACAAAGCATTAGAAGTAAATAAGAGTAGAGTAGCTAGAGATGTTTTAAGTTTATCAAATCAGATTAAAAACTATAATAAACCTATCTTAGTATCACTTCTAAGAGCAGGTACACCAATTGGAGTACTTATCAAACAGTCCCTAAAAGCAGTTTTTGATATAGATGCTCCTCACTACTCAATATCAATTATTAGAGATAGGGGTATAGATATAAATGCTCTTAATTATATTATAGATAAGTATCCAAATAGTAGATTGATTTTTATAGATGGTTGGACAGGCAAAGGGGTGATTAAACGAGAGTTAGATACTTTTATATCTAAGTATAACAAAAAATTTAATCAAAATATATCTTCAGAGCTTTTTGTATTGAGTGATATTGCAGGAGTTGCAGATTTTAGTGGTGGTTATGATGATTATCTTATCCCTAGTTCTGCTTTAAACTCTACTGTTTCAGGGCTTGTTAGTAGAAGTATTTTAAGTGATAAGTATATCAAAGATAAAGAGTTTCATGGAGTAAAGTTTTATAAAGAGTATCTCTCATCTGATGTTAGCAACTTCTATATTGATACTGTAATGAAAGAGGTTCTAAATCAAGGTATAGATAATATATCTCCCATATTCCAAAGAGATGAAGTAGTTGTTACAAAAATGAGAGAGTATATTAGATATATTCAAGATAGATTTAATATCTCAAATATCAACTATATCAAACCAGGTATTGGAGAGACCACAAGAGTGCTACTAAGACGAGACCCATATCTAATATTACTCCAAGATATTGAAGATATTTCTATATCTCATATTATAAAGTTAGCCCATGAAAAATCAATTAGATTAATAGAAGAGAAGAATTTACCATATAAAACAGTAGGAATTATAAAAGAATGAGAGATATTGATTATTTAGAACTTGGTGCAACTCTATATATCCATGCCAACCATAAAGAGCTTTATCATGTAATAATAGATAATAAATATCCAAATCTAAAATCTATTGTAATATGCCTAGAAGACTCTATCTCTGATAGAGATGTAGAGTATGCTATGGTATCATTGAAAAATATATTAAATCAAATATCTATCAAAGATAACTTTTATATATTTATTAGACCTCGTCATATTAATAATTTAATAGATATATTAAAACTTGATAATATTGATAAAATAGATGGATTTAGTATCCCTAAAATTTCAACTCTAAATCTATCTTTTTATATAAACTTATTAAAAGATAGAGATTTTTGGATGATGCCTATATTAGAATCTATTGATGTATTTAATAATAATAAACTTATAGAGACTAGAGATATATTAGATACCTATACATCTAATATTCTTACTATTAGAGTAGGGAGTGAAGATATATTAAATATATTAGATATACGAAAAGATAATGATAAAAGTATATATGATTATATGCTTTTTTCTAATATTATCACAAATATTATTAATATATTTAAACCATTTAAATATAATATCTCATCACCTGTATTTCATAGCTTTAGCGAGATAGAGAGATTGAAAAATGAGTTAAATATTGATATATCTATGGGATTATTAAACAAAACCATTATCCATCCATCACAAATTGATATAGTTCATAATGCTTATAAAGTAGATAAAAAAGATGCCAAGATAGCAAAAGAACTAATAGATACAGAAAATGCCATAATATCTTATGATGGAGCTATGTATGAAAAAAGCACCCATCTAAACTGGGCAAAAATAATAATTAAAAGAGAGAAAATTTATGGCACAAGAGAATAAGATATTTATATTTAGCGATATAGATGATACTCTAATTCAAACCACAAGAAAAACTAATTTAGATAAAAAAACTAATGTTTGGGTAGTAGGAGTAGATAAAAAACCAATATCACATATATACGAGGGAGTAGAAAAATTAGTTCGTACTACAATGAAAAGCCAAGATATATCTATTATCCCCACAACAGCAAGAACAATAGAATCATATCAAAGAACGGCACTATATAGTGATACCTCTCTTAGAGATAATATAGAGTTTGTAATATTAAATTTTGGTGGAGTAATCTTAGTAAATAATCAAATAGATAAAAATTGGGAAGGTATTATAGAAACTAAATATCAAAGCCTAAATCTACCACTAAATAGAGTATTTAAAGATATAAACACTACTCTAAATCAAAAATTTAGTAACTATAATCTAAAAATTAGACTATTAGAGAATTTTTATGTAGATATTTTAAATAAATATCATAGAGATAATGATAAATTAAGTAGTGAAATATATCAAACTATCAAAGAGTATATAAATGATGAGTATTATATATATACAAATGGCTCATCTTTTGCTATTCTACCAAACTTTTTAAATAAAAAGTTTGCAGTAGAACATATAATAAAAAAAGAAAATCCAATATTAACCATTGGAGCAGGAGATAATCAAAATGATTTAGACTTTATGTTTGAAACAGATTTTTTATTAATACCAAACGGCTCATATAATGCCAAGATTTTATCTCAAAATAGATAAAATACTAAACTATAAACTATTTAGGATTACAAATGGCACATCAATCAAATTTAATAGCAGAAGATATTGAGAGTTATCTAAAACAGCATGAGAACAAAGAGATACTTAGATTTATAACTTGTGGAAGTGTAGATGATGGTAAAAGTACCCTTATTGGACGGCTATTATATGATAGTAAAATGATATTTGAAGACCAGTTGGCATCTATTGAAAAAGATAGCAAAAAGAGTGGGACAACAGGGGATAATATAGATTTGGCTCTACTTGTAGATGGATTAGCAAGTGAGAGAGAACAAGGCATTACAATAGATGTTGCTTATAGATTTTTCTCTACGGATAAGAGAAAGTTTATAATTGCAGATACCCCTGGGCATGAACAATATACTAGAAATATGGTAACAGGGGCTAGTAATGCAAATCTTGCTATTATATTGATAGATGCAAGGCAAGGAGTACTTACCCAAACCAAAAGACACTCATATATAGTTTCACTACTAGGGATTAAAAATGTAATTATAGCTATTAACAAGATGGATTTGGTAGATTTCTCACAAGAGAGATTTCAAGAGATTAAAGCAGAGTATGAAAATATAATACCATCTCTACCAAATAGCAGTAATATTGAATTTCAATATATCCCAATATCAGCCCTTGATGGAGATAATATTGTAAATCCATCTAATAGATGTAATTGGTATAAGGGTAAACCTCTAATGAGTATGCTAGATAATACGCCTCTTAAAAATATCTACCAACAATTAGATGCCAACTTTAGATTGCCAGTTCAATATGTTAATCGTCCTCATCTAAACTTTAGAGGATTTATGGGGACAATAGCAAGTGGAAGCATAGAAGTAGGAGATGAGGTTATCGCTCTACCATCAAATAGAAAAAGCAGAGTCAAATCAATAATATCACCAGATATAAAAGAGCTTCGTCCAAAAGCATATAATGAAAGCGTAGAGAGTACAAACCAAGCATTCTCTCCAATGTCAATCACAATTACTCTTGAAGATGAGATAGATATAAGCCGTGGAGATATGATAGTCAAAGCCAACGAACCACAACCAACAATTAGCAAAAATATTGATACAATGATAGTATGGATGGATGAGAAACCTCTTAAATTAAATGAGAGATATATCATCAAAAGAGCAACAAGTGTAATAGATGCCAAATTCCAATCCATAGATTACAAAAAAGATATTAATAACTTTGATGAGATACCAACAGATAGCTTAGAGTTAAATGATATTGCTAAATGTAGTCTATCATTAGATGAAGCTATAACAATAGATAGCTATAGAGATAATAGATATAGTGGAAGCTTTATAGTAATAGATAGATATTCCAACTCAACAGTAGGTGCAGGAATGATAATATCCCCATCAAATGAGATAGTCCAAAATCATAGAGATTATAGCAAAGCAGAGGTAGAACTAAATAGATATATTAGAGAGAATTTCCCAGAGTGGGAGTGTAGAGAGGTTTAATTAATAAAGTCATTATTATAAACCATTCACCACATCATAAGTAACATCTATCATTTTAGAAAGCTCTTCAAAACTAAAGCAATAAGGTGGCATAAAATATATAATATGCCCTAATGGACGAATATATACACCTTGTTTTAGAGCCTTTTGAAATATCTTTAATCCTACTCTTTGGGTAGTATCATAACCTTGTAACTCAATAGCACAAACCATACCTCTTTGACGAACCTCTTTTACATTCTCTAATGATTTAAACTTTTGAGTATGTTCTCTAATAAACTCTATTTTTGCCTTATTATTCTCTATAATATTATCATTTTGGAAAATATCTAACACAGCATTTGCCACAGCACAAGCGATAGTATTTCCTGTATATGAGTGAGAATCCAAAAAAGATTTACCCTCATTATAATCACAATAAAAGGCATTATATATATCATCTGTGAGCATTACAACAGATAGAGGCATATAACCTCCTGTTAGTCCTTTGGATAGGCATAAAAAATCAGGTGAGATATTGGCTTGTTCTATCGCAAACATACTCCCCGTTCGTCCAAAACCAACAGCTATCTCATCGGCTATCAAAAATACTCCCATCTCATCACATATTTTTCTAAGCCTTGTAATATATGATGGATTATACATAGACATAGACCCTGCACACTGAATTAATGGCTCAATCACTACCGAAGATACCTCTCCTTGATATTTGCTCAATACTCTTTTCATATCTTCTATCGCTATATCTTCATCTACTAATGCAGGTGATTGTGCTTGAATAGTTTTGATTAAAATATCATTATAAATATCTTTGTAAAGCCCTGTATCACTTACGGCTAATGCACCCATTGTCTCACCATGATAAGAGTTTTTAAGTGAAACAAATAGTCTCCTATCTTCTCCCTTATTTTTGAAATATTGAAAACTCATCTTGAGTGCTATCTCAATAGCACTAGAACCATTATCAGCAAAAAATATTTTTTGTAATGGCTTGGGTGTAATTTCAACTAATCTTCTAGCTAAATCAATAGCAGGTTTATGGGTAAATCCTGCAAAAATAACATGTTCTAACTCTTCTACTTGATATTTTATAGCACTATTAATATAATTATTACTATGCCCAAATAGATTAACCCACCATGAACTAATACAATCTAAATATCTATTCCCCTCAAAATCTTCAATATAAGAACCTTTTGCTCTTTTAATTGGAATTAGTGGTAACTTCTCATAATCTTTCATCTGCGAACATGGGTGAAATATATATTTTAAATCTTCATTCATTAGTTGGTTATTTCTCATATATTGCCTTTATTAAAACTTTGGGCTTTAGCCTTATCTTGTGGAGCTAAAGCACCAATTCCTATTTTATTATTATACTTTTTGTGCCACAAGTAGAGTTGATATTCCCATAGAGAATGGTTTAACATATTTTATCTCAAATCCTGCCTCTTTTAGCTCATTCTCCAACATCTCAGTAGTTAAAAACTCCTCTATTGAATCTGGTAAATATCTATATGCTTCATAATTTTTAGATACCAATCCACCAATGGTTGGAAGTACTTTTTTCATATAAAAATCTGTGATTTTAGAGATAAATCCACTCTTTTCTTGTTTGGTAAATTCTAATATTACCACCATTCCATTTGGTTTTAAGGCACGATTAAACTCATTTAATGCCTCTACTCTATCTACTACATTTCTAATTCCATAAGAGATTGATATTATATCTGTTGAGTTATCTTCTATTGGCAACTCTTGGGCTTTAGCCTCTATAAATGAGGCGAAATCTACTTTCTCTTTGGCTACCTCTAACATTCCAACAGATGGGTCAACCCCAATAAACTTATCTATCTCAATAGATTTATTTTTGGCTCTATCTCTCCAAAAAAGTAGTAAATCCCCAGTCCCACAAGCTACATCTACAATTTGAGAAATCTTATCTACACCTAAAATCTCATAAGCCTTATCACAACCCTTTTTTCTCCACTGCTTATCTATCCCAAAACTCAATACTCTATTTGCTAAATCATAAGTAGATGCTATATCATCAAACATCTCTACAATTTTATCCTGTTTTTGATTATCTTTATTCACTTTTAAATGCCTTAGTTTTTAATAGGTATTATACTAAAAGATATTTAAAAAGTTAAGAATATCAAAGATAGATACCGTAGAAACTTAGATATTGTAACAACAACTATAAATATTTTGATATTATATTTTAATACACCTGCTATCATAGTGAGTGGGTCTCCTATAATTGGAAGCCATGCAAATAGTAGTGTATATACTCCATATTTATCAAAATAGGTTTTATATTTCTCTATTTTATCAAGATTTATCATCTTTTTTTCTAGTAAATACTCCTCACCTTTATATCCCATATAGTAGTTGATAATTGAACCCAAAGAGTTTCCAACTGTTGCTACTATTAATAATATTGTGATATTGAAATTTTGTGTGATGTCATAGATAAAAAGTGCTTCGCTACCTAATGGGAATAGGGTAGCAGATATTAATGCACTTAGAAATAGATATAGGTAATCCATTAAAATTGTTTAAAAAACTCTTTGGTTTCTTGTGGTATTTTTTTGATTTTGCCCTCGCTAGGAGATAAAAATACTAGAGTTATACTCATATTAAAAATTAAATTCTTATCTTTGTAAATATTTTGTTCTAATATTATAGATGCACCCTTAATCTCTTTTACTTTAGTTGTAACTTCAATTATATCACCAAGGGTGGCAATAGATATAAAGTTAGAGGTCAAAGACTTCACAGCAAAGTGGCAACCATCTATAACAGGTGAGAGGTTATTTGCAAAAAATAGCTCACTTCTTGCTCTTTCACAATATTTGATATAGTTGGTATGATATACGATACCACCTACATCAGTATCTTCATAATATATACGAATTTTCACTAACTAGCTACTCCACGGATTATAAAGAAAATTGTAGCAGAGATTGTAGCTGCTACTGGTACTGTAATTACCCAAGCTAAAATAATTTTTTTGACCATTCCTCTTTTTACATAATTTTCTTTAATTTTATCTTTAAGGTTTTTTATCAATTTCTTTTGCTCTTTTATCTCTTGTGTTAATCTATATTTTGTTTCAAACTCTTGTGTACCTTTAAGTAATTTTAGCTCCTCTTTGAGACTTTTATGTTTATCTGTTTCTGCTCTAAGTTTCAATACTTTTTCTGATGAGCCTTTACTATCAATCCACTCTCTCAAAAATCCAACACCAAATATAGCACCAACTGCAATATGAGTAGATGATACAGGAAGTCCTAATTGAGAAGCAATAACTACTGTAATAGAAGCAGCCATCATAATACTAAATGCTCTTACATGGTCTAATTCTGTGATTTCTGAACCAACTGTTTTGATAAGTCTTGGACCAAATAGAGCTAGTCCAATTGATATACCAATACCACCAACAAGCATTACCCAAATTGGGATAGAGGCTTTTGCTGATACTTGCATACTTGAAAGTGCATCAAAAACAGCAGCCAATGGACCAACTGCATTTGCTACATCATTTGCACCATGAGCAAAGCTTAATAGTATAGCTGCAAAGATAAGAGGCATTGTAAATAACTTATTTATATCTTTTCTATCTTCACTCAAATCTTTAATTTGTCTATTTATAATTGGTTTAACTATAAAATAAATGGCAATAGCAATAACTAATCCAATAGATAATGCTATTGGGAACTCTATTTTAATAAGTTTCTTGATACCTTTTACAATAATATATGTAGAGAATGCCCAACCCATAATAGCTATTAATATAGGTACAAACTTTTTAGCTGATTCTAGTTTATTATCTGAAAATATAATTTTGGATTTAATAAGATATAAAAATCCAGCAGCTATCAATCCACCAAGTAGAGGAGAGATTACCCATGAAGCTGCAATTTTTCCCATTGTAGCCCATGATACAATAGCAAACCCAGCAGCAGCTATACCACCACCCATAACTCCACCAACAATAGAGTGAGTAGTTGATACTGGTGCTTTGAGCCAAGTAGCAAGATTTAGCCACAACGCAGCAGAGAGAAGAGCTCCACTCATAGCATATACAAATATCATAGGGTCACTAAACATAGTAGGGTCAATTATACCTTTTTTGATAGTTTTCACCACATCACCACCTGCAATTAATGCTCCAGCAGATTCAAAAATAGCAGCAATAATAATTGCCCCTCCAATACTCAATGCACCAGAACCAACGGCAGGTCCTACATTATTTGCTACATCATTTGCACCAATATTCATAGCCATATATGCACCAAAAATAGCGGCTAAAATTAAAAAACCAATATTGTTAATATTACTAAATGATACATTAACATAGAGTGCAACTAACACGACAAAAATAGCACCCAAAGATATTTTAAGATAACTCTTCATAATACTTTCCTTTTATTTATTATTGTCAAAATTATACAATTTTTTAATAACATTTTGGTTACAAAGGATAATTTATATTAATATCTCTTTTAATGCTCTTTTAAGTATTTTACCCATAGCATTTTTGGGAATTTTATCTATTATATGAATATTTTTGGGTAGTTTATAATCTGCTAAATTCTCTCTAAGATATTTTTTTAATTTAGAGTTATCTATAGATTTGACCCCCTCATCTAGTTCTATATAAGCTATTGGTATCTCTCCATACTCTCTGTTTTTCTCTCCAATCAAAGCAGATACTAAAACACCATCAAAACTATTTATCATATCTTCTACTTCTCGTGGGTAGATATTAATTCCTTTAGAGATTATAATATCTTTTTTTCTATCAATAATAAATAGATAACCATCTTCATCAATATATCCCAAATCACCTGTAAGAAGCCAACCATTGATAATTGTAAGTTCTGTTGTACTCTCGTCTTTCCAGTAACCTTGCATTACATTATCACCAAAAACAATTACCTCTCCAATTGATTTTAATGGTAACTCATTTTTTTTTGCATCTACAATCTTGACTTTATAATTATCTAATGGTAATCCTACAGATGATAATTTTTGTCTTTGAAGTGGATTGATTGATATAGCAGGACTAGCCTCACTCAAACCATACCCCTCTAAAAGTGGAATATTTTTAAATTTATTTTGAAGTTCATTTATTATTTTGCCATGAAGAGGTGATGCACCTGAGATAAATACTCTAATAGAGTTAAACCACATAAAGTACCAAGGTAATTTGGTTTTTGCTAAAGCATTATAAATATCAGGAATACTAATAAAAATAGTTACTTTATGTATCAATGCTTGTTTAAATATATTGGAAAATGGTCTAATTGATTGGATAATTACATTTGAAGCACCTTTATAAATAGGTAGTAGTAGTCCAATTGTAAATGTAAAAGAGTGAAACATTGGTAAAAATAGTATGCTTCTATCTCTATTTGTAATTTCTAATCTCTCTACACCTGATATTATATTAGAGAATATATTTTTATTAGATAACATTGCACCTTTTGGCTTACCTGTTGTACCTGATGTATATAAGATTGTAAATATATCATCTAAACTCTGTTCTATATGGAATGTAGATAACTTTTTATTCAAAGTAATATCAAATGAGCAATTTCTTTCATCACTTAGTTCTACTTTCCCCTCCCATATTATAAAGTTTAAAATATCATCTTTTGTTGGTATTTTATCAATGGTATCTTCATAAATACTAGATGCTATTAAAATTTTACAATCACAATTAATGATTATATACTCTAATTCTGATGCTTTTAAAAATGTATTTATAGGTACAGATATAGCACCTATTTTATTAATTGCAAAAATAGATACTATAAACTCTATTGAATTTCTAAGAAATAGAGAGACTCTATCTCCTTGTGAAATTCCAATAGATTCTAAATAACCTGCCATTGCATCTATTTGTTCTAATAACTCTATATATTTAATTTTTTTAGAATCCAAAATTAAAGCTATATCATTTGGTATCGTTTTACCTTGATGTAATATCAATGAATAGAAATCATTATATTGATACTTAGAACTCATACGATACACCAATCGTAGTTAATATTGTGCCACCATCATTAAACTCTCCTATAATACCATTTGTATTTTCACCTGCATTAAGAGTGATGCTATCTTTTTTATCATAAAGAATAGCAAACCCATAAGATAATTTATCACTATATTTGACTCTTATACCACCACTAAAAATATGAGCATCACTATCTGGTAACTCATAGCTAAGATTTGCAACAGGCACAGGGGTCTCATCATAAGCATAAGCACCCATAAGAGTAATATCACTTGTTACTTGCCATGATACTCCTACTCTATATGTATTTGTATCTCTCCAATTTTTGGCTTTAGGGTCATCAAATGGTGATTTAAGCATAGCAAATATTGGTGTATCATATACAAAATCTAAATTTTTATATTCAGACCAAAATGTTTTTTCATAGTTAAACTCTATTACAAAGTTCTCATTTAAAGCTTTACTAATAGCTAAATTTAGAGATGCAGGAAGAGGTATGGTTACAGATGAGTTATGAGTAGAAGATAGATTACTTAGTGATAATTTAGCTAAACCCTCCTCTTTTAAATCTATATTAGAACGATATGTAAGAGCAATATTAAGGTCATCTAAAGGACGATAAGAGAGTGCTAGGTTATATCCAAACTCCACTGTATCACCCTCCATATCTCTAGCAATTGACTTACCTATTGCAAATCCATCACTCTTGACTATCCCCTCACTATAAACTAATCTAACACCTGCACCAATACTAAATTTATCATTTACTTTATATGAGAAAGATGGATTAAGTTCTACAATTTTAAGTCCAAACTCTTGTGCAAAAAGTTTTTGGACTCCATTATCCCATCTCTTAGTAAGCCCCCCAGGGACTGTTAGACTAAGCCCAAATCTAAAATCATCATACTCTTTTGATACAAAATGAAAAAATGGAATAGGGATATTTTCTACCTCAGAGGAGTTGGTAGATGCCAAAATAGTAGTAGGAGATAATGCTTGAAATCCACTAAATTCATTAGCAGGAAGATGTGCTAGGGTGATACCACTCTCTATAAAGTTTGAATTTTTCATAAAACTCATATTAGCAGGGTTAAAGTATGCACTATCAGCACCAACGCTATAAGCTACACTTGCCCCACCTAATGCCATTGAGTTTAGTGATTGTTCAGGGATTTTATATCCTCCTGCTATTAAACTTGCCGTTGCTATACTTAGTGTTAAAATATGTTTCAAAACTACTCTCCTTTTCTTAATTTATCAAACCAAGCCATAACTTGTGGATAAGCAGTTGTAGCACACTCACTATGGTTACTACCCTCTAAAGTGATAAGTTCTACATTTGTTGAACCATTAGATTTAAAATTATTATAAGCATCTTGTGCAAAAATTAGTGGTACAACAGGGTCTTGATCGCAATTATATAATCTCATTTTATTAATAGGTTTCCAATCACTAATACTATTTTCTATAATAGCTTTTTGAAATGAACTCCCCTCATAATTAGTAATAATATTTTGTGTAAATAACTCTTGTGTATAATTAGTAAGACTTACATATATCTCATCTCCTAATTTACTCCCATCAAACAAAGATGCAAAACTAGAAGCATAAGGTTCATTAATAATAGTATTTAAATCTATATCATCATACGAGTTAGAATAAGCAAAAACAGTAAATCCTATAAATGGAGAGTATAGCAAGACATCACTTGCTAATACTGATTTTGTCATCATCTCCAAATTATAAGGTCCTGCCATTGGTGCAGATGCTACAACACTTAGAGTATCACTATAACACTCTTCTATCTTTTTGATAGTAGCCATTGTTGCATATCCACCCTCACTATATCCTGATAAAAATAGTTGTCCATTTATAGGAATTGAGTTCTCTTGTGCAAACTCAATCACAGCTTTTATCATATCAATTGAACGCTGTGCTAGAGAGTCTTTTAATAAGTATGGATGAGTTTTATCATCACTAATACCAAATCCTAGAAAATCAGGTTGAAGTGTAGCAAACCCTGCTACGGCACTAAATCCTGAACCAATAGGATTAACTTGTGGCATAAAATTAAGTGTTGGTGTCTGGCTATTAGCAAAAATTGTACCTCTTGCATCACAAACCATAGAGATTGAGAAATCATCTATATTTTCATAACCAGTTGGTAGTACTAAAAGTCCTGATGCCTCTTGTGTCATACCCTTAAATTGTGTATTATAGATTATTTTATAAGCCTTATAACCAAATGTAGTATTCATTGTTGATGAATTTATATCTACTAAAAGTTGAGAACTAACCAAATATTTACTATCTACATTATTACTATCACCACAACTAGATAGAAAAAATATGGATAAGACAACTAATATAATCTTCTTTTGAAATACCATATACCACCCTTTTTTTTATAATTTAATAGTATATAGTTATTATTTATAATAAAAACTGAAATTTATAATAAATATAACAAATTAAATTATATTTAATCAAATCTACCTTTAAACCCTTTATGTTCTTGTAGTTTAAGAGATGGTTCTTTGTGGAGTTGTTTTTGGATTTTGAGTACAGCATCTATCATAGCTTCAGGACGAGGAGGACAACCTGAAATATATACATCTACGGGGATTATCTCATCTATTCCTTGAAGTGTAGTATAATTATCATAAAATCCCCCACTACTAGCACATGCCCCCATACTTATCACCCATTTAGGCTCTGGCATCTGGTCATAGATTTGTTTTAGGATAGGGGCTTGTTTATAGCTTACTGTCCCTGCAACAAGTAGTAAATCAGCATGGCGAGGAGAAAATCTAAGAACTTCTGCTCCAAATCTTGATATATCATATCTACTAGCAGCCGTTGCCATAAACTCAATAGCACAACAAGCCGTCCCAAAAACAAAAGGCCAAAGAGAGGATTGTCTCCCCCAATCAACTACTGCTTCAAGTGTAGTAGTAACAATAGCATCACCTAAAATATTTTCACTTAAGTCCATTTAAGTACTCCTGATTTATATACATAAATAAGTCCTGAAATTAGCAGTCCCATAAAAACAAACATCTCAATCAGTCCAAAAAATCCTAACTCTCGTAAATTAATAGCCCAAGGAAATAAAAATAAGACTTCTACATCAAATAGTAAAAATATAATACCTAGAATATAAAACTTAATATTAAAAGTATCATAAGGGTCTTTATGAGTAGTCCTAACTCCACACTCATAAGGTTCTTGTTTGCGAATATTATCACTAGTTGCACCCAAATATCGTGTAAGATGAAATACAACAGGTAAAATAATCATCAATACAAATACAACTGATGATGCTAATATTAAATTTGAAGACATCTCATTTTCCTATTCTCTCACTAGCCTCTTTAAATATATTATCTATATTTGTTTTAATCCACTTACTATCCATCCATTCAGCAATTCTTACCTCAACACCTTGGACTAATATTCCAAAATGTAAATGGTCGCCTAGTGCTAATCCACTTTTACCAGTTTGAGCTATTTTAGTACCTGCTTTGATAATATCTCCTTGGCTTACTAATAGTGATGAACAGTGTCCATATATACTATATAATCCCATTCCATGGTCTATCATTGGCATATTACCATATATTCCATTCTCATCAGCAAAAACAACTAATCCTGCATTAGATGATACTATTGGTGCCATAGCAGTACTTGCCAAATCCAATCCTACATGATATGATTGAGATATTTCATTATCTCTATTTTCATAATAGTAGTGTCTCTCATCTCCAAATGTAGCAACAACTGCTGCACGACTTAGAGGGTGGAACTTCTTAATTCTCCATCTCTTAAATAGATTTTGAGATAGACCTTTACCAAGCTTATGAATAAGATTTTCATTATTAATTCTCATATCTTCATTAATAGCTTTAAGCTTCTCTAATCTATCTGTAATATCATCATATTTACTATCAGTTGTAATAAGATCAGAAATTTTGCCATCTATAAATTTATCTTTAGCTTGAATATATGATACTTTATACTCTTTATCTTTGAGATATATTGGTATCTTTCGTTCTCTTGTATTCCCTGCTTTATCTTTGACCACAATAGAGGCTACAAATTTATCTTGATTAAACTCCCAAGCTATTAATGAAGCATAATACCCTTTTTTATAATATGGTTGGGCTTTGAATTTATGTTTTTTGGTATCAATATATATTTCATCAATTGACTCATCAGTTGCTTCAAAAATTACTAAAGCACTCCCACCTTTTCTAATACTATATGAGTGTGATATAATTTTTATTTTGGGTTTAGTATGGTCAATTTTTAAAATTATTGATTTTGTAGTATTATTTCCTATTCCCATATTCCATAAACTCTTATCATTGACTATAATAGTAATTTTTAACTTTTTAATATTTTTGCTAATAGGAAGCTTAGATGGATATTTAATATATATTTTTTTCTCTCTTACATCATTAATAAATTCCTCTTTTGCTAATTCAAATCTATTTGCCCCATCTTCAACTATCACTTGATAATTTTTAAGTAGATAATTATCTGATATATCTATCTCAATATTTGCTTTTTTACTCCAATAACCACTATTATGTAGAGTTATTGTAGGTTCTATTCTTTCAAACTTATCTGATGTATATATATATCCTGATAACCCTGCAAAAATTATCAAAATAAATATAAATTTACCCATACCACTACTCTTTTTTTTACCAAACATATTTTTATTTCTATTTACTTGCATACTCTTCCAATACTATTTTTATTTTTTCTATAATAATCTCAATCAAATCTATATAATTTATATCTACTCTAAATCCTGATGCACTTCTATGCCCACCACCACCAAAAGATGATGCAATAGTACTCATATCAAGATGTCGGTTTTTAGCTCTTAATGATACTTTGATTTTATCCTCAAGCTTTATAATCAATACTCCAATCTCTGTTGTAGCTAATGAGTATGTATATGGTGCTAAAGCATCTGTATCGCTTATCGTTGCACCACAACTACTCATCATATCCATATCTACAACTATTACCCCAACCTCTCCATCAAGATATAGAGTAAACTTATCTAATGCCTTTGCCAAAAGCCTAATAGATGCAAGAGAGTTTTTTTGTGTAAGGTTTTGAGCCACTTTTGATGGATTAGCACCTTTAGTTATAAGCTCACTAGCTATTTTAAAAGTTTCATCACTTAAATTATTAGTCCTAAAGCTTTGAGTATCACTAACTAACGCTGTATAAAAACACTCTGCTACTACTCTATCAATCTTGAAATCATCTTTTAGAAACTGATATGCTACTTGTGAAGCTGATACTGCTTTATCATCAATGATATTTAAAATTCCAAAATTGCTATTTCCATAATGATGGTCAATATTAATTATATCTCTACCACTAATATCAAATCCAATCCTTCCAATATCACCACAATCACAAGCAATAATAATAGAATCCTTATAATCAATCCTATTTTTAATCTTATCAAATCCTCTTAAAAACTTAACACTATTACTAAATTGATATGAAAAATTTACTATCTCTACATTTTTACCAAGATTTTTAAGAATATGATAAATACCCAATCCTGTACCAATGGTATCAGCATCAGGATTGATATGTGTGATAATTGTAATATATTTATAATTATCTATTAATTTTTTAAACTTTTTTATCATTATTATAGAACTTTCATAGATAAATCTATCCAATTAGATTGATGTATTGTACTACCTGTACTTATAGCATCTATACCCGTTTTGGCAATATCTCTAATAGTATCTAAAGTTACATTTCCACTTGCTTCTAATAGAATATGTGGATACTTTTTATCTCTAAATTTTACTACTTTTTTAATCTCTTTTATATTCATATTATCACACATAATAATATCAGCACCTACTCTACAAGCCTCTTTTACCATATCTATATTTTCACACTCTATCTCAATTTTAGATGTAAATGGTATCTTTTTTCTAGCTTTAGCTATAAATTTATCTAAATTTTTAATAGTTTTGAGATGTGTATCTTTGAGCATTAATGAATCATCTAGTCCAAAACGGTGATTTATCCCTCCTCCACATCTTACGCTATACTTTTCAAGTTCTCTAAGTAGTGGTCTTGTTTTTCTTGTATCTAATAGTTTTACATCACTATCACTAATAGCATCTACAAATTTAGCCGTAAGAGTAGCTATAGATGATGCGTGATGGATAATATTTAATATACTTCGTTCTAATGATAAAACTGTGATATTATCAGATATAATATCAACTAATTTATCTCCAACTACAAATTTATCACCATCATTAAAGTACCATTTGAAATTAATATCATACATATTAACAAGCTCATTAATATACTTAACTCCTGCTAATACTCCATCACTTTTGGCAACTATCTTGGCTTTAGTATTAGTTGGTGTGGATACTCTAGCAAATAAATCACCTCTTCCAATATCTTCTGCTATTGTATCTTCTAAAAATTTTTTGATTGACATTAGAATAGTTCTTTATACTTGATATTATTAGCTTCTAATTTAGCTATTGTATCTTCTACATGGACTTTTGCTTCATCTAAATCTACTGAATTACCATCATATCCACTAATAAGTTCTAATGCTGTAGATAGAGTAGCCATTGTAGCTTTATTTACTGTAAAAAGGTCTGTAAAAAATGATGGTAATATACTCTCTACCATATCTTGTTTTTCTAAATAATCTGCTACACCTGATAATATTTTGATACCGTTACTAGCATCTCCATCATTATCAAGAGTTTGAAGAAACTGTATATTTCTATCATTTCGTTCAACTAAAGTTATTCCATCAATTAAAGCCGAAGATGAAACCTCTCTCAAAAGCTTTCCACCTACAGAGAATTCACAACTCTCACCTTTCTCAAAAGTAAATTTACCACTGCTATCTGTTGTACCTTTGGGTGCATCACCACAATCATACTCTACACCCTCAACAGAACTATCCACATAGTATCCTACTCCTAAATCCTCTGCATTTACCTCACTATCACTTAAACTTCCACAACCTATCATAGATATTGATAATAGTGCTATTGATAATAATTTAACTTTTTTCATTTTATACTCCTTTATATAACTATTTTATTTGGATTTAGATTTTTATCAGATTCATATAATTTATCTATGATACTCTGATTTGTAATTGTATGGATTGTACCATCTTTAAGAGAGCTACCATCAATACTAAAAAGCTCTTTATCATTTAAATAAAATCTACAACTACTGCCTAACTCATAAATAAACTCCCCATTCTCTCCACTCTTTGCCATATCTAAATACCCACACTCATAATCAATATTTGATACAGGATAAGTATCTACATATAGATAAGTTTGTCCCATACCATCTATATCACTCTTTTGTATTTCAGAGTAGTATGGATTATTATCACAACTTACCAAAAATAGAAGTGCTATTAAACTGACTTTATATATTTTACTCATTGTTTATCCTCGTATTACTTTTTTGCAACTATATATATATATCTTTAATTTTATTTTAACTATTTTATGCTTATTACTATATTAGTTATTTCTAAATATTTAAAACATACCTTTTTTACTATCATCTTCAAGATTTTTTTTAGTCGGTTGTTTTCTAGTAGTTATTTTATCTCTTTTTTTAATATTTTTCTTTGGTTTTTTAAGTGGTTTTGGCTTGATTATTCCTTGAATCATAAATGATATTGGTTGAGAACTTTTAGTATCTATCATTACTAATATTTTATCTTTGTTTCTTTGGATATTAAATAGAGTAAGGTCTTGCATTATCTCATCAATCTCTACTCTATCATCTGTGGTTTTGGGTAGTTTATAATCATTTCCCTCTACTCTAAGAAGTCTATTTTTATCTTTGAGTACTAGATAACATACTTTGGCAGATGGAAGATTATATAATGAGTTTCTTGTATCTTCTATACATAACCTACTAAAATCATCTTGGTTAATAGTGAGATTTCCATCTGATTTGAGAATATCAAGATATATGGTATTGATACCTTTGATTGATTTGGTACTTTTTTGTAGGTAAGAGTAGAGATGTTGGTTTGAGTATCGTACCATATCAAGACTCTTATATAGTACAGCCATTACAAATCCTAATAAAGCTATTGATATTAATACCTCTAGTAGTGTAAAGGCTTTACTGTTCTTTTTCATTATTTTAACTTTTTATTTAGAGATTTGGAAAATATAAATTTGATATTTATAATCCAAAATATCAAGTATTATATAGCAAATCATCTTAAAATATCCCTTTTTTACTAATCTTTTAGTATAATATCTTTATGGCATATATTACAATAAGTAGAGATGATTTTCATTATAATCTACAACAGATAAACAAATTAGTATCATTAGATAAAATAGCAATAGTTCTAAAAGATAATGCTTATGGGCATGGATTAGAGATTATTGCAAAGTTATCACAAGAGTATGGAATAAAACATTGTGTAGTAAAGTCTATCTATGAAGCTAATTTAATAAAAAACTATTTTGAAACTATTTTAATATTAAATGATAAACCTATTGAAGATGATAAATTTTATTTTGCAATTAATAGTATGGAGGCATTAGAGAGAGTTAATAATAGAGCAAAAATAGAACTCAAAGTGGATACAGGAATGCATAGAAATGGTATAGATATGGCTCAAATTAATAAAGCTATTGAGATAATAAAAGATAAAAATCTTAATTTAGTGGGTATAATGAGTCATACTAGAAGTAGTGATGAGTTATCTAGTGAGCTATTTTGGCAAGAGAAAAATTTTGATATAGTATTAGAGAAGTTTAGAGAATTTGATAATATTAGAACCCACTTATATAACTCTAGTGCTATTTTAAGAAATAAGCACTCTAAATATGATATTATACGAGTAGGTATAGGTGTTTATGGTTATAATGAATTAGCTACAATATTTACTCCCATTAAATTAAAACCTATTCTTTCTCTATATGCAACAAAGACTACTACTAGATATTTAAGTAGTAATAGTAGAGTTGGTTATGGTGGAGATGGTAATTATAGTGGAGTAATATCTACCTATGATATAGGTTATGGTGATGGTTGGTTACGAGATACCAAAGATATATATCTATATAAAAATATAAAAATAATTGGCAGAGTATCTATGGATTTTATATCTATAAATTCACAAAAAGATGAACTTTGTATTTTAGACAATGCACAAAAAGTAGCAAAATATTGTAATACGATTAGTTATGAGATATTAACAAATCTCAATCCAAATATAAATAGAAGGGTTATTTAAACTATATAATATGAAATCATTTAACTTTAAAATAAAAAATCCTATAGATTTACAAGATACTATAAAAAAAAACAGTATAAAAGATTGCCAAAAGCTTTTAATACAAGTTTTTGTAGGAAACCCATCTAAATCGTATATTTCATCTCTTCAAAAAGAGTTAAAAAAATATTTTATAAAAGCGCATATTATTGGTTCTACTACTAATGGTTCTATTGCGAATGCAAAAGTGATAAATAACCCTTATACTACTATCAACTTCTCATATTTTGATGATACACAACTTCTATCATACACTGCAGAACATAATAGAGATGAATATACTACAGGTGTAAATATCGGAGAGTATTTTAATGATTTTAATCCTAAACTAATAATAGCATTTGGAGATGGACTCAATACCAACGGAGAACTACTATTAGATGGAATAAACTCTATATTAAAAAATAGTATTATAGCAGGTGGATTAGCCTCAAGAGATGAAAAGTTTGTTAATACATTTATATTTAATAACTCCATAATCTCTTCTAATAAAATAGTTGCCGTAGCTTTATCAAATCCAAATCTTAATATTATAGATAATTACGCACTAGATTGGATACCAATAGGTCGCCCAAAAATAGTTACTAAATCCATTAATAATCGTGTATATACTATAGATAATATGAGTGCTTTGGATTTTTATTCTAAATATTTAGGCGATAAAGTAGCTACTAGCTTACCAAATACAGGAATGCAGTTCCCTCTTATTATAACAAGAGGCAATGATATTATATGTAGGGCTGTAATGAAAAAACATAGCGATAAATCTCTAAGCTTTGCAGGAAATGTCAAAGAGGGTGAGATTGTTCAGTTTGCCATTGGAGATATTGATACAATTCTAAAAAATAGTAATAATTATAAAAATATACTACCATACTCTAATATTGAATCTATTTTTATATACTCTTGTATCGCAAGAAAATACTACTTACAAGATGATATTGGTATTGAATTATTAGCATTAGAAAAAATTGCCCCAACAACTGGATTTTTTACATTTGGAGAGTTTTATAATAAATCTCTACTAAATCAATCAAATAGATATTTAGCATTATCAGAAAAACCACTAAAAAAGATAAAAATAGATAATAATATCCATAGTAATATAGTAAATAGTAAAAACTCCACATTTAAAGCCCTTGTAAATCTAGCCAACGCTATAAGTAGTGATTTAGAAGAGTTTTCACAATTCCAATATCAAAAAATAGAGGAGCAAAAAAATGATATATACCGTAAAGTATATTATGATGAGAGTACAAACCTACCCAATAGACTAAGACTTTTTGACAAAGTAAAACACCATAAAGATAGATACCTAATACTCTTTGATGTTGATAGATTTTCCAAAGTAAACTATTTTTATGGCTTTGAAGCAGGTGATATACTCATTCTAAATCTCAAAAAATATCTACAATCTGTAATAAAAGATATTGGTATCTTATATAAACTACCTGCTGATGAATTTGCTGTAATTACAGTAGATGATAATATCAATATAAGAGAATTTATTGATACAATAAGTAAAAGACTTACAATGATGGTATTTAAATATAAAAAAATATTAATTCCATATACAGTAACTATGGGTATATCCAAAATAGAGGGTGATGGAGTATCTATACGATATGCTGAAATATCTGTAAATAATGCTAGACTTGCACATAAACCATATATCTATTATGAAGATATTGCACAAGATAATAGACAAAAAATCAAAGATACAACCCAATTAGCCCTACTTGTAAGAGAGGCTATTATCAATAATAGATTACTTATGTACTATCAACCAATATATGATATCAAAGCTAATAAAGTATATAATTATGAATCACTAGCAAGATTTAAAATATCAGATAACGAGATATTAACACCAGATAAATTTTTACCAATACTACCTCATATTTATCTATCTAATAGTTTTGTAAAAATGGTAATAGATACCACCTTTAAAAAATTTGCAAATAATGGAATAAGATTTTCTATAAATATGACAATAGATGATATTATAAACCAAGATATAAATGATTTTTTATGTGTTAAACTCAAAGAGTATAACCTATATAATCAACTTACTATTGAGATATTAGAGACTATAGAGATTGTAGAATCAAGAGAAATTATACATTTTATCAATAGAGTAAGGTCATTAGGAGTAAAAATAGCCATAGATGATTTTGGAAGTGGATTTGCAAATTTTGAATATCTTGCCAAAATCAAAGCAGATATTCTAAAAATTGATGGTTCACTTATCAAAAATATAAATAATGATATAAACTCCAAAATCATAGTAGAAACTATCGTGATATTTGCCAAAAAACTAAATATAAAAACAGTAGCAGAGTATGTCCATTCCAAAGAGATACTTGATATTGTTAAAGGTATAGGTGTAGATTATGCACAAGGATTTTACCTTGGAAAAGGACAACCAAAACTATTACCTTGACTTATATGATTTTTAATGATATAATATGTATCTTCAATCATTTGGGGATGACTTGGTTTCGACTGGAGTAGTCGGGGCTATGTGCATGTCGGACTGAGCAATTCCGTTATACGGCTCAACGCATTTAAACGCAAACAATACAGATTACCGTCCAGCTTACGCAGTAGCGTAAGTTTTAACCCCGATTCGTCGGAGGACTGCCTCGCTAGGGAGTGTCATCTTAACTAGATTTCATTAAGTTGGAGGTGCTTTGCACTTGAGGTATCACATCTGATGACTATATTTAATTGTTGTCTAGCTTTTAAATGAATCTTTAGACTCGTCTTGTAAAGTTTTGGGTGTAGTACAAAGCAAGATTAAATTTAACAACATCATCTAAGCATGTAGAGTCATAGTTCTATCTATTTTAGGACAGGGGTTCAATTCCCCTCATCTCCACCAATATAAATATTAAATACCTATTTTAACCCTACTATACCGTATCAAAAGGCATACTTTAAGGTTAGCATATTTAACAAAAGTGTAACCTATATGTAACCAAATACCTATTTTTGGCTATTTTTGAGTAAATTTAAAATATTTTATATGATTGTTTTTTGATTAGCCATAAGAAAAAATCTTATAGCTTTTATATGTAGTGATTGATATTATACTGATTTTATTTAAATTTCAACTTTGTCCGTTCAGGATTGACAATACCTATAGTATATTTAATATAATTGTTTAAGTGATATTTTTTTAAAATCTTCTGCTAATCTAATTATCTCTTTAACTATTAAAATATCATTATCACAATAGCAAGATTTACTATATTGTTTAATGCACTTCTTAAGCTCTACATCATCTTTGGTAACAGATTTACAAAACCCATTAGGGCTAGACATATCTAGCTTAGTATCTGCAACAACTCCAATAAATAAAACTATACCACACAATACACTTTTTAATATAAATTTTTTTATATCGTTGCCTTTGAAAAATAAGCAACTTTTTTATATATATAATCTAGTTCCATTAACTTTGAATATAGGTCTCTTAGCCTGTTAGCATTAGGTTTATTATGACCAACTATATCTAATATAATATCCCTTTTTACTAATTGACCACCAATCGGTATATTACCGTTATCAAACAATAAGCTAATAAGCTCCTGCTCTTGTATATCAAACAAAGAGTAATCAATTGTATTGTTACCATTCGGTATATACCGTTCGGTATTACCGATAGTCTCTTCATTCGGTATATACTGTTTAGTATTTACGGTTTTACCTAAATCCATAAAGCCACCTCTATTACCTTGATTGATAGATTGATTATTAGATATAGCTATTGGTACTCTCTTCATACCCTCCAAAGATTTATAACTTTTCGCTAGTAATATATCATAGGTTAGACCCTCCATCGCAACATCAATTACATTCTTTTCATTAGTCTTGATATGTTGTATTTTTGTACTCTCTTTTAGTTTATTAAGCTTCTCATTCTCTAGTATCTCATATCTATTTAATAGCTCACTTTTAGTCGCTTCATCTGATAGCTCTCTTAGTTTGTTTCTATATTGATTTACAAGAGTTGATACTGCAAAATAATTAAGTAACAAGCTGAAACCAAAAAACACATAAAAGAAAATATCTCTATATCCTTGTATAGTTTCTTTAGCTTTAGAGCTTAATCTTTCATAATCATCAGATGATACTGTATCGCCTACTTTGATACTGCTCTGTTTTGGTGGTATCTGTTTGAAGCTATTCTTACATTCTGTATTTTTGGTTCTATATCTTCTTATTTGCCAACTATCATTACAACTCTTATAATGCGATTGTTTAGCTTGATTGTATAAATTTAATCTATCAGAATATATTTTATTAGCTTCTGCTCCTGACTTAGCTTTATTATCTAGTATCTGATACTCTTTGGAATTCTCTACTATACCAACAACCAATAATCTTTCAATCTTATCACTTGATTGTAATGCACCCCATAGGTCAAGACTAATAAACAAAGCAGTAATAACACCACTCATAAATAGAGCAAAATTTGATATTTTAAAATCAGTGTGTATTTCCCTGGTAAGTTTGCTAGATAAAAAGTCTTTTAGTAAATCAGTTCTATGAGCCTCTATAAATAGTATCAATATAGCCATAAATCCTAATGTACCATATATAATATTCTCATTTTTTGTGATTGTAGATATAAATAAATACATACCGTATAAAGTTATTCCTAATGATATAAAGATAGGGAAATAAGACCCTATGCCACGACTTACCTCAATCTCATTCATTGAGTTATCTTTGTTCATTTGCTCTCTTATGTTGTAATCTGTATCTAATGTTTTTTTTTGTATCATTTCATTGACCTCGTAGGTTAATAGGAGAGATATAGCTTCAACTATTTATCTCTTCTAAATGCTTTTAAAATAAAGCATAATTTCTAAAATCCTTTTGGATAAACCTCTTAATCACTTCAAAACTATTAAACCTCTTCTTACTCATATTATTATTAATATATCTATTATCCATAATAGAATTAATTTGGTAGTTTAAATATGATGTGCTAGGTTCTATATTTAATTTACCTGCTAACTCTTGTAATCGTGCCAAATCATCAATAAGCCCCATACTCTCCACATACTCTATAAAGCTTACACTACTTCTAATGCTACTACTAAAAGTTAGTTCAAGTCTATTCCAACCTAATAGACTACTATCCAACTCTTGACCTTGTTGCATTTGCTTCTTATATTTATCATAGTATATAACTCTACTTACTCTATTATCTGATATATTATTAATATATAGACTACTACCATTTGAAATTACACCATTGTTTGAATATGGCTTTAATCTCTCTTGAAATCTATCTTTTGATTTATAGTTTATCACCTGATTATCTATCGTATCAATAGCTATATCTAAACTAATCATTTTAAAAGTTTTTCTTTTTAAAAACTTACTTATTATCTTGATTGATTGGCTTTTTGTATCTTTGGTAGGTTGATGTAGCCCACTAAAAATCACCATACAATACTCACCTTTTGCCTTTTTTTGCTCTCTTGCATAATCCATCAAAAGAGGTGTATATCTCACTATCATCATATAATTAGATAATATTTTGCCCTTGCTCATCTGTACTACTTCAACAGTTGGTCTAAACTCATCTTTTTTATATCTTCTCTTCTCATCACTCTTAACCTCTCTTAGAGCTTTATTTATTACTCTTGAATAAGGTGTATTTTTTTTGGCTTTATCTATTGTTAGCCCTTGTTTATCTATCATCTTTTGTACTGTTGTATATCTTGCTACTATATGAATTGTATCAATACCTATCTGTTTATACATTAACCCATTATTGACATTAGAAGCCATATCTAACGGTATATCTATAATAGTTTTAGTAGCTGACATTTATCAGTTATTCTCCACTCTCAATGAAGATAGTATATCTATATGAGGGTCTAATGCTAATAAATAGGCTCTAAAATCCTTTAATAATCGTACTTGTAAATTATAAAAACCACTTAACTCATTTTGCATTTGTTCGCTGTTATTATCTGCTAATTCCATAATATAATTATGGTGTGCCACAAGTATATAATCAAGTTGATTAATCAAGTTAAATAGTTCATCGTGAATATCAATAACCTCTAATTCCACTATACCACCTCTTCTAATAACTCTTTTAGTGCCTCTTGTGGCTCTATAAAGTTTGATTTATCTTTGATAATTTTACCGTTAATATCTTTTTGACTGCTCTTTTGTTCGTTTGCACTCAATACAATTTCAAAAGCTCTTTTCACTCGGTGAGGTGATTTTAATATTTTACTCAATGCTCCTAATTGAAATATAATACTATCAATATGACTATCTACCTCTTCTATGCTCTCATCATTTCTCAATAATTCGCTTAGCTCTTCTGCTATAAAACTAGCCTCTAAACTCTTGTTATATCCACCATTTAATAAGCCCCTGTCTTCATTCCAACTATAAACTCTATCAATAATATTAAACTTTAAACTATGAAATATTTGATAATCTCTCTCTAGCTTCTCCATATACTCATCAATATCAATATTTGGTATATCTCTTATAATATCACTCTTAAACTCTTCTATCACATAACCTCGTATTGGTGCTATTGATACCAACTCATCATTTTTCAACAACTCATCTAGCCCAATAGTATGCAATGCTTGTAACTCTCCAATCGTAGCTCTCATTAATAAACCTCTTCTGTTTGTGATAAAAACCTAGCAACTTCAAGAATAGGAAATACCACGGCTTGTCTAGTTACTCCACCACCTACACGGCGATACTTTGGAATACCTTTACCGTTTTTAATACCTCTTCTAATCGTGGCTATGCTTTGCCCTAACTCATTAGCCAACTCTGATAAGTTTATAGTGCTTTTACCGTAAGTCTTTTTTAAATCCTTAACTAACTGCTCATAGTTACTCATTTTTACCCCTTTTTGTTGTTTTTTGGTATAATATGTATAATAAAGTTATTAACCCTTAATAGTTAGCATTAATAACTTATAACTTTAGAATGATAAACTATTTAAACTTAAAAGTAGATAACTTTTTATAAAGGATTAAGACAAATGATAGATTTTTATAGTAGAGTTGAAGAGATAAGAGAAGATAAAAAACTTAATAAAAAGAGTTTTGCAAACTTATTAAATATGCAAAATAGTAATTATGCTACTCTTTTAAAAGGTAAAAATATTAATGGTGAATTATCAAATTTATTAAAAAAAGAGTTTGATATTAATTTGAATTGGCTTATAAGTGGTGTTGGTGATATGTATGAAAATGATATTGATAGTTCGTGTGATTATATTTGTTTTTTAGAACAAAGGATAACGGAGATATTGCAAGATAATAAAAGATTACATACTAGGCAAGTGGCTTTTTTACCTGCTCTAACTCAAAGAAGATTAGAATTTCAAACAGATATAATTACACATTATTTAAATGAGATAGGGAAAAATTATCAAATAATAAATGCCTCAAATAAAACAAAAAACCAAATATATAAAGAGTTTTTTACTAATATAAGAGATTTAAAAGATATATTTTATAATACTAATAAAATATATATTATTCAAAATATATCTAATTCTAAAATAGCTAAAAAAGAGCAAGGACTTTTTATAAGAAGTATTATCAAGGTTAATGACGATGCACATTTTAATAAAATAATTCCTCAAAGTGATTTTATTTTTATAGAGCATTGTTCTTTTATAAAAGATAACGCTGAAATTTTAGATTTGTATTTTACGGTTATTTAGCTTTTTTAAACTCCGACATTTTTACAATCTACCAAATCCGACCTTTTTCAAGGTTGATATAGATTGTAATTCCGACCTTTTTTCACACCAATAAACTACTCTCTACACCCCACGATATAGAGGCACTTTTAAGATTTTTGATATATCCTATTCTATACCCTCTTTTATCATTTGCTTAGTTGTAGTATTTTTACTACTCTCTACTTGATACTAAATATTATATTATATGCTCTATATATTCAAAGAGAATTAATAATAAAAAAGAACTTAGAACTATAATCAAATGCTCCACCTTAGCTAATAGTTAGGTTCTATTTTTACTGTTTAAACTTGATACTAAATATTATTATCTGCTCTATATATCTAAAGAGAATTAATAATAAAAAAGAACTTAGAACCATAATCAAATATTCCACCTTAGCTAATAGTTTAGGTGTGATATAATATTAGATATATCAAATATTAAAAAGGTAATTATAAAGTGATAGAATATATTTTTGAAGATATTAAAAACGGTGCTACTCTTGAAGATATGTATAATTCCTATGGTGGCATAGAGATATACATTCCCAAAAAATCACCCAACTATAAAGAGAAAATAATAAAAGAGTTCAATGGATATAACTATTCTCAATTAGCATATAAATATAATACAACTGTAACCAATGTGAGAAAAATATTAAAAAGTGTAAAATAGTGTAAAGAATGTCAAAAGATTTGATATACTTTTATAGGCAAAGTATGATGTAGGAATGTGGTAACAAAAGGGTAAAACTATACCGTTTATCAGGTGAAACGGTAAAAAATTACCTACTATTGCAGGTTCAACTCCTGCCCTACTTTGCCCTTTACATTATTTGACACTCAATCAACAAAACTTTTACACTTTGTATAAAACTTATAGGTATATGTAAAATTTTAAACACTATTTAAAAGCCATTTAAAGCCCATTATACGGCACTTTAAAGCATATTATAGGTTATGGTGTATGTAAAGAAAAAACAAGCGAAAATTTGACTTAGTGAACTTTTTTGAATTAGTTAATTTCTAGTTTTGATATAAAATAAGGTTGTAGTAGAACTAACAATTTTTATTTATTCTATCATATTCATTATGATTTAATAAACTTTTAAAATATGCTATATTATCTTTTACAGACATTAATATTCTATATTGTGTATTTGGTACAGTAATAGAATATCTATTTTTATCTTTTTTACATTTGATACTATGATACCTCAAAGAGTTGTGTTTATAATCATCTTTAAATAATCTCTCACACTCTTCTATTTTCTCTAAAGTCAAAGTATTTGATTTGATAAGTTTCTTTAAATCTCTTTGGTATCTTGTTCTTTTTTCAATTATCATTAAGTTGTTTCTCCTGATGTACCAACTCAACATCTAAAGACATTAAAAGCCCTTGTAATGCCATATTCCAATCCTCTATTCTATCAACTAAATAATATAATGGATAAGCATACCATTTATTTAATAGTGCATTATTTAAACTTATATTGTGTTGCTCTGACATATTTTCTAATTTAATTAATATATTATCAACTTTATCAGGTGTATCAAGATTATATATTTTGATAAAAGCCTCAAAGTTATTAAATTGAAATTTGAGTATTTTTCTCATACTATTTAATGTTCTAGCCATTGTAATATATGCACTAATAACTTTAAATATTGAACCAACCTTTAGAGTTGGTAACTCAATATTAAGATAGTTTGGTTGTTGTATTGCTACCATAGTAAACTCCTTTTTTAAAATTATATCTAAAATAAATTATTTATATCCTCTTGCCCACTACTTGGACTAAGCTTTGCGTATCTCATTGTCATAGTTATATCCTTGTGGTTCATAAGCTTCATTATCTTATAGATTGATACATCATTGATAGCAAGAAGTGAAGCGAATGTATGCCTTAGAGTATGTATTACAACCTTACTCAATCCATTCTCTACCTCTTGATTAAAAAGCTTATTTAATATTGGTTGTAGCCTCCTCTGTATCATCTTATCATTACACTTTGACCCATTATCATAGCTTATCACATAATCATCACTATTAAACCCCTCCATAGCTCTAATAAGAAGCTCTATCATATCATCTTTGATAAATCCTTGATAAGTTCCACCACTCTTAAAGTCATTGATTGTTATTTTCTTCTTTAGTAAATCCACATCTTTAACCTTGATACTCAATAACCCATTAAGCCTTGCCCCTGTGCTAAGTGCTAATAGTGTAAATAGATGTAGAGTATCATCTTTTTTAGTATGCTTAAATAGTTTGTTAAGCTCTTCTACTTCTAAATACCTATCTCTTTTATCATTTGTTTTTAGACACTTCACTCCAATCAAAGGATTAACCCCTTTTATTAAATCATTTTTGATATTATAATTTATGATTGTACTCAATAAAGTCAAAATGTGATTAATTGTTGTTGGTGATAAGTTTGTAGCTACAAGATTATCTTGCATTTTTTTATGATGTGTTTTATTAAGCTGTGATAATTGTAACTCTCCAACTGTTGATTTTAAATATCTCTCATACCTACTCTTAGCTTGTGTAGTAGTTTTATTATTACCTTTAGTTGATAGATACTCAATATAATTATTTGCTAAATCATCAAGATTAGTCTTGTTTTGCTTGGCTCTTACTATTGGTAAATTACTATCTTCTCCTAACCGTGCCTTGGCTATCTCTTCCAATCTTATATTATTACAATAAGCCTCATTCATTCCCTCTTTAGAACTGCCTATCTTAGTCCTTATGGTTCGTTTCTCTATTGGGTGCTTATAGATGATGTAAAAAGTCTTTGATTTATCCCTAAGCACTCTATACACAACCCCAACATACTTTTTAGATTTAATATCTTTGCCACTACACATAAATATCCTTGATAATAAAATAGTGTAACCTATATGTAACCAACTTTGATACTTATTGTATATTCTTAATATCTAATGTTGATTAATACTAATGATTACTAATACTGCTATTATACCCTATGTTGTGGCTATTGTAGATTAATGTTAGCTATTGATAACTATTGTTTAAGGTTAGTGTGTAAAAGTGGTATATCAATTCCCCTCATCTCCACCAATATAAATATTAAATACTGTTTATCTAAAATAAATTATTTGTATCCTCTTGCCAAAACTTATTGAGACCATAGTATTCCTTTTGATTTATATATTAACTCAAAAAAGCTACTTTAATTAATTTAAATGTATAATTACCTAAAAGATAAAAGCATTTTAAAGGGTGATAAATGACAAAATTAAATAATGTTTCAATTATAAAAGAGGCAAATGTATATTATGATGGTAAGGTGGTAAGTAGAGCTATTACTTTGGCAGATGGTACTAAACAGACTTTAGGCGTTATGCAAATAGGTGAATATACTTTTGGTACAAATGAGGCTGAGATTATGGAGATTATGAGTGGGGAACTTGATATAAAATTACCTAATGAAGAGTGGAAAACTCTACATACACCAGAGACTTTTGAAGTACCTGCTAACTCATCTTTTGATATTAAGATTAAGAGTGTAACAGATTACTGTTGTACATATATAGAGGATTAATATATGGAAGCATTTTTAGAAGAGGCAAAAAGTTCAAGTAGAGTATTTGCTACTCTTGATGGGGCAAAAAAGGTAGCTATTTTAAAAGAGATGGCACAAGCTTTAAGAGATGAAACTGCTAATTTATTAGAGGCTAATGCTGTTGATATGAGAGCAGGAGAGGAGAGTGATTTATCATCTGCTTTGATGGATAGACTCTTTTTAGATGAGGGTAGAGTTGATGGTATGGCTAAGTCATTAGAGGAGATAGCATCGCTTAAAGACCCAGTGGGTAGAGTTTTAGATGGTTGGATTACAGATGATGGGTTAAAGATAGAAAAAATATCTATTCCTATTGGAGTAATTGGTATTATATATGAATCTCGTCCAAATGTTACAAGTGATACAGCAGGGTTATGCTTTAAGAGTTCTAATGTATGTGTATTAAAAGGTGGTAAAGAGGCTGAAAACTCAAATGGAGCAATAGCTAAAATACTTCAAGGCGTATTGGCTAAAAACTCTCTTCCAACATCTCTAATATCACTTATTCCAGATTCTTCAAGAGCAGGTGTTGATAAGCTTATCAAGATGGATAAATATGTGGATTTAATTATCCCAAGAGGTGGGGCAGGGCTGATTAATCATGTCAGTAAGAATGCTACTGTAAGTGTAGTAAAACATGATAAAGGGCAGTGTCATACATATATAGATGAAGATGCTAATATCCAAAATGCTATTGATATAGCTATAAATGCCAAATGTCAAAGACCAGGAGTTTGTAATGCTATGGAGACACTACTTGTAGATAATAAGATAGCAGATTATATATTACCAAAACTCAAAGAGGCATTTGATAGAGAAAATACCCAACTTAAAGGGTGTGTTGATACTCAAAGTATAATTGAGGTTGAAAATGCCACTGATGAGGATTATGATACAGAGTATTTGGCAAATATATTAAATATCAAAGTAGTTGATGGAGTAAATGGAGCAATAGCACATATTACTAAATTTACATCAGGACACTCAGAGGCTATTATTACAGAGAATATTACAACTGCTAATCACTTTTTAAACTCTATTGATGCAGCAGCTGTATATGTAAATGCTAGTACAAGATTTACAGATGGTGGGGCATTTGGATTTGGTGCTGAGGTAGGAATTAGTACAAATAAACTTCATGCAAGAGGACCTATGGGGATAGAGGGGCTAACTACCTATAAATTTACTATTGTAGGTAGTGGGCAAGTTAGAGGATAGTAATATTATGGTGGATATAGAAAAAGTTAAAATAGAGCTTTTAGAGAAATTAGAGCCTTTAGAGTTAAATAGAATTATACTATTTGGTAGTTATGTAAATGGAACACAAAGAGAAGATAGTGATATTGATTTATATTTGGTTACTAATGATAATTTTTTACCAAAAAGTTTTCAAGAAAATATGAATATTAAATTAAAAGTAATAAAAGCTTTAGATGAATTAAGTGATAAAATTGCTATGGATATAATTGTCCATACTAAAAAGATGAATGAAAAATTTACAAATGGCAAAAGAGTGGCTAAAAGCTTCAAAATCTGATTTAGATGTTATTAGAGAGATATGGGGCTTTTGCCTTATGGACAACCAACACTTGATGATGCAAAAGAATTTTATAATATAGCTTTTAAGTTTTATTGTGAGATAGATAATTTAATAAATAAAGGAAAAAAATGAATTTAACTCACTTAGATGAGAATAATAGACCCAAAATGGTAGATGTAGGAGATAAAGATATTACTACACGAGAGGCCGTAGCAAGTGGAGTAATTGAGGTATCTCAAGAGGCTTATGATATGGCTATGAGTAATGATAATAAAAAGGGTTCTGTAATACAGACAGCTATTATTGCAGGGATAATGGGAGCAAAACAGACAAGTAATCTTATTCCAATGTGTCACCCATTAATGCTAAACTCTATCAAAACAGATTTAGAAGAGTTACCAGAGTTACCAGGGTTTAAGCTTACTATTAAAGTACGACTTGATGGTAAAACAGGTGTAGAGATGGAGGCATTAACAGGTGTGAGTGTAGGATTACTTACAATTTATGATATGTTAAAAGCGATTGATAAATCTATGGTTATAAGAGATGTACAATTAGAAGCAAAAAGTGGAGGTAAAAACGGTGATTTTAGACGATAAAACCCAAGATAAACCAAAAATTGATTATCCTTGTGAGTGGGGATTTAAGATTATTGGAAGAGATAGAGATAAGTTAGAGGAGTCTGTAAAAGATATTTTATCTCATAAAGAGTATAAATGTAAAGTAGGAAATGTATCTAAAAATGGTAAATTTCATAGTTTTAATGCCTATTGTGAAGTAGAAAATCAAGATGATAGAGATAAAATCTTCAAGGCCTTTGAAGAGCATAATGATATAAAGATGGTACTTTAATGCATGAGAATAATTTTAATTTAGAACGAGAAAAATTTGAAAAAGAGATAAAGGTATTTAAGAGAAAAGCAATCTCTGAAAATATTAAAATCTCAATGTTAATAATATTTTTAATATTTGAATTTTTTATTATTGGAGTATTTTTAAATAAAAATGGTCTGATAGATATAGATGATAAAAAAGGTAAAAATAAGATAGCCGTAGTTAATATGGATAAAGTTATTACATCTGATTATATTCTCAAAACTATTGATAAGATAGATAAAGTAGTAGAAAAAGATGAGTACAAAGAGATTCTCTTTATTATGAACTCCCCAGGTGGTTCGCCAACAGCGAGTGAAGAGATGTCAAATTATCTTAGAGAGATTAATAAGGTTAAAAAAATTACAATGTATGTAGGTGGATATGCCTTATCAGGTGGATATTATATTGCTTCTGCTATCAAGCCATTAAAAGCAAATAAAAATGCTTTAGTAGGTTCTATTGGTGTGATTTTACAACACTATAATATCTCAAAATTGGCTCAAACAATTGGAATAGAAGAGAGTACAATTACCAAAGGTAAATTTAAACAACCTCTATCAATATTTAAAAAGACTGATGAAAATCAGACAAAATATATCAATGATAATATGCTTCAACCAACATATCATAACTTTGTAGAAGCCGTAGCTACTAATAGAGGTCTTGATTATAATACTACTTTGAAATATGCTGAGGGTATGGTATTTGTAGCAAACTCACCTAAAATCAAAGGTATTTTAGTAGATGAGATAACATCTCTATATAAAATAAGAGCAGACTATAAAAAAAGATTTGGAAAAGATGTAAAGTTTATAACTATTACAAAAGAGAAAAAATCATTTAGTTTAATCAATTCAAAAGTCAATTTTGATTTAGGCGAATTAAAAAGTAAAATAGTTTTTTAACAAAAGGATTGATATGATAATTTGTGCAGGAGACAAGGAGAGCTTTGAGTTTGCTACTCCTGTTGGTATTGGAATGGTAGATAGTGCTATTAATCTAACTCGTATATGTATTATGAACCCTCCTGAATTTATACTCTTTGTAGGTAGTGCAGGGAGTTATGGAGAGAAAAGAATATTTGATATAATAGAGTCTAAAAGTGCCTCTAATATAGAAAATTCATTTTTTAATGCCTCTGCTTACTCTCCAATAGATAATGTAGTATCAAGTGCTATTGATGTATCAAAAGAGATAATAGTAAATTCATCTAACTATATCACAACAGATGAAAAGTTAGCAAGTAGATACCTATCTCATGATATAGGTATTGAAAATATGGAGTTTTTCTCTATTATCAAAGTAGCCCAAAAATTTGATATTCCAGTAGGGGGTATATTTATAGTTACAAATTATTGTAATAAAAATGCTCATACAGATTTTATGGCTAATCATCAAGAGGCTATGGGTAGGTTGAGTGAGTATATGAGTAAGAGGGTTAAAAGATAAGTGAGATAGAAGTTTTAAATCTTCAAAATATTATTAAGATTAAGCAATTTTGTGATATAAAACATCTAAAAAAATTGGAGATAATATGAGTAATATTTTAAAAATTGGTAAGTATGAATTAAATAGTAGATTAATAGTGGGAAGTGGGAAATATGATAGCTTTCAAACAACGCTAGATGCTACTTTAGCAAGTGGGAGTGAATTAATCACAGTAGCAGTAAGAAGAGTAAATATAACAGACCCAGCACAAGAGAATTTGATGAGTTATTTTGAAAATACTAATGTAAAGTTTTTACCAAATTCAGCAGGTTGTACAACGGCAGAAGATGCTATTACACTTTTTAGACTTACTCGTGAGGCTACTGGTATTGATTTGATTAAACTTGAAGTGATTGGGGATACTGCTAAGACTCTATATCCTGATGTAATAGAGACAATTAAAGCTTGTGAGGTATTGGCAAAAGATGGATTTACGATTATGGCATATACAAATGATGACCCTATTATTGCCAAGAGATTAGAAGATGCAGGGGCTCATGCGATTATGCCTTTGGCCTCTCCTATCGGTAGTGGATTAGGGGTACAAAATAGATTTAATGTTCACTTTATAAAAGAGGCTGTAAGTGTGCCTGTAATTGTAGATGCAGGGATTGGGTGTGCAAGTGATGCAAGTATAGCTATGGAACTTGGTGCTGATGGGGTACTTACAAATACAGCTATTGCACAAGCTCAAAATCCTATGATGATGGCAGAGGCCATGAAACATGCTGTAATAGCAGGAAGAATGAGTTATGAAGCAGGTAGAATTGCAAAAAGACCATTTGCAACGGCATCATCACCAGTTGATGGTATGATATTTTAGGCTTAATAATAGTGGGGATAAATTTTCCTACTATTACCCATCCATTATTCCAACTCTTAGCCCCTCTTCATAGCTAGTAGTTCCATTTTCTATAAGCTCTTTTAGTTGGTCTGCTATTGTTACCATTCCTTTGGATTTCATAGCTATTCTTATTTCATGGTCGGTATATTTCTCTTTAATCATCTCTTTTACACTATCATTTATTACAAACAGTTCACCTACTGCTACTCTTCCTTTGTATCCTGTAAAATCACATCTACTACACCCTACTGCTCTTTTGGGTTTGGCATCAATTGCAATATCTAAATCTTTTATCACTACTGGTGCTAGAGTTGTATCTTCTTTACAATTAATACAAAGTTCTCTTACTAATCGTTGGGCTAATACTCCTAAGAGTGTAGAGGATATAAGATAATCTGCTATTCCCATATCCATAAGTCTTGTAAGTGATGAAGTGGCATCATTTGTATGAAGTGTAGATAATAGTAGATGTCCTGTAAGGGCTGATTGCAAGGCTATTTCACCTGTTTCACTATCTCTAATCTCACCTATCATAATTACATCTGGGTCTTGTCTTAGGATACTTCTAAGTCCTGCTGAGAATGTAAGTCCTACTTTTGCATTTACTTGAATTTGACTAATATTATCTGCATTATACTCAACTGGGTCTTCTACTGTAATAATATTTTTATCAGGTGTGGCAATATGTTGTAAGAATGCGTGAAGAGTGGTTGATTTACCACTTCCTGTAGGTCCTGTTACAAGTATCATTCCATGAGAGTGTTTGAGTAATGAATAGAACTCATCTGTCATCTTCTCATTAAATCCTAAATCTCTTAGAGTTGGGATATGTTCACTTTGCATTAATATCCTCATTACAATTCTCTCACCATAATAAGTAGGCAAAATTGATACCCTAATATCAAGAGTTTTACCTGAAATTTTGACTTGTGTTCTACCATCTTGTGGTACTCTTTTTTCTGAAATATCAAGATTTGAGATAACTTTGATACGGTTAATTACTAAAGCTATAATCTTTTTTTCAAGGTCAAGATGCTTTTTTAATGCACCATCAATTCGTAATCTTACCTCTCCTTTGTTCTCTCCATTTTCAATATGAATATCACTAGCACCCCGTTTAATAGCTTGAAAGAATAGTGAATTAACAAGCTTTACAATTGGTGCTGAACCCTCACTTGATAGTAAATCTTGTGAGTTTTGGATAAATGCTAAAAGGTCTGATTCTACCTCTATTAGCTCTTCTGTGGTATCTGATGAGATATTTTCAAAATCACTACTTGTCTGTATCTCTTGGAATTTATTAAGTAGCCTCTCATAGCTACTATCATCTAAAATATATATTGGATAATCTACATTTAATCTTGATATATAGTTTAATGCAGATGAGAGAGTATCCTCTTTTGCTACAGATATAATTTTATCTTCATATTTTCCAAAAAGTAAATTATGTTTTAGCGATACTTTTGCATTAATATTTTCATCAACAAATGGCTCTAAATTAACATCTTTTAATCTTAAAAATTTCATATTATTTCCCTGGGATAAAGATGCCATTTTCTTCTTCTTCATCATGTGATAATATTCTATTACTTGCTAGGTGTTTATAGGTATTACTTGTAGTAGTAGTTGTTGTAATTCTACTACTTGCACCTCTACTATTTGCTCTGTTTTCTAAAGTATTATATACAACAGAGTTATATTTAGTCTGTAATCCATCTAACTCTACTAATAGTTTTCTAAGTTTCTTTAAATCTCCACTTCTTGGTACAATATATGGAGTAAGATAAATTACTACATTTACACTACTTGTAGCATTTGAACGAGATTTAAATAGTTCGCCAATAATTGGTATATCTCCTAATAGTGGTACTTTTGTAGTAGTTTTACCATTAGATTTTTTGATAAGCCCACCTACAATAATTGTCTCTCCATTATTTACAATAGCATTAGTCAAAACTTTTCTTTTGGTAGTCGTTGGTCTATCAGCAGTAGAACCAGAACCACCCAATACATCTTCTATAATAGCCTCTACACTCAATGATACTTTATTATTACTTGATAGTCTTGGTTTAACCTTTAGAGTGATACCAATATCCTCTCTACTATAACTATTTCTAGTAAGGTCTTGTGCATTATTACCTTTTGCTGTACTTGTAAGTATTGATTGTGTCTGTCCTACATATATAGATGCCTCTTTATTATTTGTACATAAAATTGATGGTTCACTCAATATTTGAGCTCCACCATTTTGGCTTAATAGGTCAAGTTTTGCACCCAATGCAAATATCTCTGAAATATCAGAAGAGAATTTAAATGGTGTCTCTGTATTTGTAATTGCATTACCATTAGTATCATAACTTGTAGTTTGAGTATTTAAAAAGCTCATTAAATTTTGAGATACCATCATAGAATTTCCACCTAACATTCCACCTGCTATAGAAAATAGTCCTTGTGATGTAATCTTACCACCCTCAAATCCATATCTTACACCTATAGATTTGGCTATATTATTATTAATCTCTACAATTTTTGCTTTTACAAATACTTGTGGTTTCTCTATATCAATTTTGGCAATTGTAAGCTTTATATTTTGGATTTGTTCAGGAGTAGCTAGAATAATTAGTGCATTTCTCTCTAAATCACTCACTACCATAGCTTTTTGAGGCTTGATAGCTTTACCTTTGATTTTGGATTTTGCAACTTCTGCTCCATTCATTTGAGCAATAAGCTTTGATAATATCTTCTCTAACTCTTCAACATTTGAATTTTTAAGAGGTATAACATACATTTTTTGTTCTGTACCCTCTCCCTCAATATCAAGCTTTTTTACATAATTTACCATTCTATTTACATTATCTCTCTTACCCACTAATATAATAGTATTTGTAGCCTCATCTTTCATCACATCTACTTTTTCACTAATGATAGCCTGTGGGAAAAGCTTCTTACTCATAGCATTAGCACTTGTATATACACTTTTTGCAGAGGCATTTTTGAGCTTGATAAATACAGAACCCTTTTTGCTACTCTCTTCTACACTATCAATAAGCTTTTTAATAGAACGAAGTGTTTTGGGATATGCTGTTATTGATAACATATTATTATTTTTAAATGATACAACCTTTGCATCTTTATGTAGTAGTGGACGGATTTTGGCTCTTAAAATTGAAGCATTTGCAGTTTTGAGAGTAAAGATAACTGTTGTCATAGTATCTCCTGAAATCTCATGGCTTACATTTAATCCTGCTCCTGCGGCATCATTGGATTTGACTACCTTATAAAAATCACCCAAATCAATTAGCGTTAATCCATGAGTGGATAAAATGGAATTAGCTAATGGGATAAGTGAGCTTTTTTTAATTGGTTGGTTTGTTACAAAATTTACTTTACCTCGCAACTTTGTATCTACCAAAATATTTTTATGTGTTATTTTACTAATAGTCTCTATAAAGCTTTGCATATCCAAATCTTTAAAATTAATATCTACCTTTTTATCATTAGCATTTAGCATAATAGTCATAGATATAACAATTGCCAATAAAACTCTACTTAATCTCATATTCTAACTCCATTTCTTGATTATTTCTCTTAACTGTAAGTGTTAAATTTTCTATCGTACTAATATCTTTATAAGCATTAAAGGCACTTTTATGAGATGTTAATCTCTCTCCATTAATTGCTAATATTATATCACCCTTTTTTATTCCTAATTTATCAAATCCACTATCTTTTCTCACAAATCTTACTCTAAATCCTATGATAGACTTTCCACTCTTAATCTCATTAATACCTATATCTTTCCAAATATTTTTTGGACTTTTCATATAGCTATTTAAAAAATCTCTTCTGATAGTTTTGGTATATCCATCATCTATAATCTCATCTTTTTTTTGAGTTATTGGTTTGGCTATTGGAGTATCTTCTATCTCTTTGATAATAGATTTTGATTTTGTACTCATTGATTTTTTCTTTTTGATAAACTCTAATTTATACTCTTTGTCTCTTTTAGAAAATATAGCATGGTGTTTTGTAGCACCAATAAGCTTGAACCCCTGAAACTCTTCACCTTTAGATAAAACTGTTCTTTTAGATAATTTTTCAATAGTTACAACTATAATATCATCATCAATATAGATACCAATTAATCTAATACCTCTCATAGATGATTGCTTTTGAATAGGTTTAGTGATAACTGTTTTTGGTTTATTTATAATTTTATTACTTTTTTTGGCTAATGATACTCTATAATATAGTGGCTTTACTTCATCAAGAGAGTCTATCTCAATAGTATTTGATGGTAGTGTAAATGAGGCTATTATCACCCAAATAAGCTTAATTATTGCCATAGGTGATAGTATTAATATTGCATAATTAAATATATTAGAACTAAATATTTGTTTCATAATACCACCCATTTTCATCTTTTTGCATAAATGCTTTTAGCCATTGTGTAGAGTTAATATCATCAATTCTAATCTGAATTAATCCATCTTCTACTACTTTAAGAGTAGCATTTTGAGTAATATTGCCTGAACTAATATCAATAGTTATCTCCATTGGTGAGATAATATTATGATTTATAGAGGCATTTAGCTCACTAATTGGCAACATACTACTAATACTTTTATCTAACTTGATATTATCTATCTTAATAGTTGAACTTGCAAGAAAAGAGCTTATATCTATCAAATCAAATTTAATTAACTCAATATCATTTATAGATATATCTCCTTTAGTAATTTCAAGCCCAAACATTCCACTATTTAATTTCTCATTAGATATAACCACACCATTTTGAGCCTTTAACTGCTCTTCTAACATAAAATATAATCTATCTTTGGGTGCAAATATTATAATAGATAGAATAGTAGCTAATATAATAATCAATATTTTTTTTATCATTTAATTTTTACCTTTTTAATTTTTCTAACACTTCATCTCTAATAAACATCAAGTTTTTATAAATATCTTTTAAATCATCTATTTTCAAATCCTTTTTTAAACTCTTGAATAAAAAAGTATGGCTCTCTAGCTTTTCTAATCCCTTTTGATACCACAAAATCAGTCTCTCCACTCAAAATAAATTTTTCACTCTTATATATAAGTTTCTCATCATAAAAATCTCTAATATTCTTATCTATCATAGAAAAATCAACTCTATTTAATATAGGTGATATAAACTTAACTTTTAAATCCTCTTCAAAATATATATTCATAACTTTTATATGTTTTTTAATTAAATTTTCCAAAAACTCTATATCACTATTTGATATATCATAATTATAACTAAACCAATTTGTAAATATATCAATATCATTAAAATTTTGCCTAATATCTACTATACTCTCTAAATCATCAAATCTAATTTTACTAAATGAATAGGTAGGTATCTGATTTTTTTTACCCTCTAATATGGCTATTTCTCTTTTTAACCTCTCTATCTCATCTTCAAAATCACTCATAATTTAATCCCTCTACCATTTACATTTGAGTTCTAATCTATATTTTTCATTTTTATATTTAATATCAAGTTTTATCACACTAATTGCTAAATTTGTAACTTTTTTGATTATAGTATTGAGTTCATTGATAGATAAATCTTGAAATGATGCTTTGAGCTTTTTGTTTCTATTTTTAAACTCTTTTATCTTAGCTTGTGATACCCCTTGTTTTATACTATTTACTTTTTTAGTAAGTTTTTTATCTCCCCAAAGCTCTTTTAGTGCAATTACTCTATTAATCTCTTGGTTCTCTATTTTGTTCTCTATTGTATCGCTTTTCATTGTTGAGTAACTTGTGCTTTTATATATAAATGTCATAATCATCAAGAGAAATGATGATATTAATACTATCTCAAATTTATACTGTTCTATATTCATATACTCTCCCTAAATTCTACTATACCATTTCCAATATCTTTAATCTTGATACTTTTAGCTAAATCACTATAAATTGATTTATCTTTTATACTCATAGTAACTATCATAGCTTTATCTGTAATAATTAGAGTTTGAAGTTTAGCCCCATATTTTACAATAGATGAGATAGACTTTAAAAACTCTCTCTTCTTTCTCTCTATTTTATCAATTTTATTATATTTAGAGAGGATACTATCTCTACTATATTTACTTTGAAGAGATGGGTAATCTTCTAAAAGTTCATTGATTGATTGATTAGAAATAGTAGAAGAGTATCCATATCCCTCTACTCCAAAAGATATAGCAAATATCATAAATATAATAGATAAGATTATAGAACTTTTTATATCTATAAAATCATTAGAACTTTTACTTAGTTTAAACCCACCACTATTAGGAGTAAATGAGTTATCAAAAGATAAAAATCTCTGCCCCTCACCAAAAGCAATTTTAGGAATAGTTGTAACTATATTATCTACTAATCCTAATGCTTGATTAGAATTTAGAGATATAGGATGTTTAAAGAGTTCAAATGATTGTTGTGCAAAATATACTCTATTTACATCAAATTTATCTAAAAGTTTAATAATCTTAGATTTATCATAAGCTATAAATACCCATACTCCATCAATATCTTTAAAAACATCATAACTATATTCACCCTCATCTAAAAGTTCATCTAGTACAGATGGTGCTAATGCTTTTGCTTGTCTTTTATATTTTATCTCTAATGGCTTTTTTGTGAGAGTATATAGAGATGGGGATAGCATAATATCTACTGTTTTATCAGTATATCTTGGCTTAGTATCATGATGTAAGAGAATTAACTCCCTACTATTATTTCTCATAAAATTCAAAATATTTAACCTTTCTATTTTTTATCTTCAAGTTATCTAATATTTAAAAACCATTTATTGTGATTGAATTGTTAGATTAATAATATATATAATAATATATTTAATATCCGTATTATACTCAATTCTTTATAAAAAGCATATATATTATTAACTACTATTTAAATATTATTTAGATATAATTCTATTTCCATTTCTGCTAAAATATGGAAAATTTGTAAAAGGAGTAATAAATGCCTAAAATGAAAAGTAAAAAAGGCGCTGTTAAGCGTTTTAAAGTTAAAAAAAGTGGTCTTGTAAAAAGAGGAACTGCTTTTAGAAGTCATATTCTATCAAAAGTTGATGGTAAACACCATAGAGGTATGAGAAGTGCTAAGTATGTTGATAGTGTTGATGCAAAGAATATCAAAGAGATGATTAATTAAATTAATTTAAAGTTCCCATAAAAAATGGGCAAGTTCAAATAATAAAATTATTTGACACCTCAAAAGTAAAGGAAAACTATGAGAGTAAAAACTGGTGTCGTAAGAAGTAGAAGACACAGAAAACTATTAAAACAAGCAAGAGGATTCTACAGTGGTAGAAGAAAACACTTTAGAAAAGCTAAAGAGCAATTAGAGCGTTCATTAGTATATGCTTATAGAGATAGAAGACAAAAAAAGAGAGATTTTAGAAGACTTTGGATTACTAGAATTAATGCAGCAGCAAGACTAAATGATTTAAATTACTCAAGATTTATGCATGGTCTTAAACTTGCAAATATTGAACTAGATAGAAAAATATTAGCAGATATGGCTATGAATGCACCTGCAAACTTTACAAAAGTAGCAGATGCTTCAAAAGAGGCTTTAGCAAAATAATCTATAGAGTATCTTTTTTAAGATACTCTATCTCTTACTCAAATTATGTTCTATATAATGAGCATTAAACCAATCAGGTATTTCAAATTCTGTTTCAACTAACACTTGTGCAAAATCATTTGTATTATTTGCATCAAAAACTAATTTAGGCATCAATCCAAATTTCTTTAATGCAGGTTTCATAACTACATTTTCTTCTGTTGGATTTTCTAAAAAGAATTTAATCTGTTCTTGTGCTACTGTCCAATTATTATCATAAATTCTCAAATATACTTGATTAATAGCCACTAATGGTGGAGCTTTCTTATTTCGCTTATAGGTATTATGGCATAGCATACATTTTGCCTCAAAATCATATAAAACTTTTTCAGTAATATGTGCATTAAGAGGAGATATTAATATCCATATACTAATTATACATATAAAGCGTATAGTTTTTCCTCTTCCATTTTAATTCTTCTTACTAATACTTCACCAATATTATCAAGGTCACTTAAAAAATTATCTATATTATTATCATAAGATTGTCTATTTGTATATTTTCTAATAAAAAACATTACCTCTTTTGCAATATTTGTCATCTCTGCTTGAATATCTTCTACAAATGCTTTATGTATATCATCTGAACCATATTTTTCTCCAAGATAACTATATAATTTATTATCCTCTATCATCAAGTGAATCTCTAAAGCAATTTTAAAATCATTTAATAGATTTACTACCTTTTTATGAGCATTATTATCACTTTTGAAACTCTCTTGAATCTCACCAAATATCTTTAATAACTCTTGATGGTCATGTTTGAAATTTTCTATAAGCTGTTTGTTATATGTAGTTTCAACTTTAATCTCTTTTGCACTTTCACTATCTTTTTTAAACTTATTTAAAAGGTTTTTGATAAATCCCATAAAATATCCTTTTTACTGTTTTATTATATAAATTATACCATTAAATTGTTAAATTTACTAAATTAAATATATTTTTCTTGATTTAAGACTAATTTTATCCTATTTAAGATATAATACGATTATATAATAAAATATAAGGAATTAAAAATGGCAACAGTAACATTTAAAAATGATATAGTATGTAATTTAGCAGGAAATGAAATTAATGTAGGTGATACAGCACCAGTAGTAACAGTAGTAAACTGTGACCCAATGCTTCAAAATGAGCAAATTGGTGGAGAGGGTAAAGTTCAACTTGTAGTTGCAGTACCTTCACTAGATACTGGTGTATGTGATGCAGAGACTAGAAGATTTAATACAGAAGCAGCTAATCTTGATGGTGTAGAGGTAATTACAGTATCTATGGATTTACCATTTGCAGCAGCTAGATGGTGTGGAGCAGCTGGAATTGAAAACTTAAAAGTATGTTCTGACTTTAGAAACAAAGATTTTGCTAACGCTTATGGTGTTTTATTAGCAGATGGTCCTTTAGCAGGAATTACAGCAAGAGTTATCTTTGTAATTGGTAAAGATGGAAAAGTAACTTATAAACAAACTGTTCCAGAAATTACAACAGAACCAAATTATGAAGAAGCATTAGAAGCAGCAAAAGCAGCTCTATAATATTTATCCCCCCTATATAACCTTAGCCCCTTTTTTCTACTCCTCCTTTTATAGGGGCTAAGGTTTATTTAAGATTAATAGAGTATAATTATAATCTTCAAAAGAGACACTGAGACTATTATTTAGTAGTTTGAGTGCCTCTTTTTAGACCTATGCAACATTGTTTGAAGACATCGTGTCAGGATGGGAACATAGCAGCACATCTTCATTCACTGTGTGCCGTAGGTATCTGAAGAGGGGTCTTAACCCCTTTTAAAATCAATACACTTAACTACTTGAATTTTTATCTAATGTTATTGAACTCTTTAGTATAATAAGATTACTAAAAATATCTAGGAGAAGATTTGAAAATTACTATCATAATTGTTTCTATACTATTTACTTATGCCACAATTTCAACTATTTTTCACAAAACTAAACTTATAGGAAATATAGGTGCTTCTATTGGAGATACAAATATATTCCTTTTTGGATATTTAGCATATATTATACTTTTTATTATGATTTATCCTTTTTTAAAAATAATTTATAATAAAGGTTCTATAAACAAACTTGAATACTCTTTGGGTTGGGTACTTTTGGTTATATCTATATTAGTTGCTCAATTTTTATTAGTTGGGGCATATCATAGTGGATTTATTGCTAGAGAATTTTCTAGCTTTTTACTCCCATATATTGGTAAACTTGGACTATTTCTATTTTTTTTAATGACTTTGATGCTCTCTTATGTGATGATATTAGGCGATAATATGAATAAAACTCATAATTTATGGATAGATAAAGCCCTAAATATTTTTGAGATGATAAAGTTTGAGTTTAAAAACCCTTTTGCATCTAGTAATGATATAGTAGAACTCAAAAAATCCAAAAAAAGAATGCCAAAAATCAAAATAGTAGATGAGAAAAAAGAGAAAGAGGCATTAATTGATAGAGATATTAATGATATTGCCAAAATTAAACCAGTAGAGAATAAGAAAAAACCAAAAGATATAAAAATAGAAAAATCCAAAAAAGAGACTAAAATAAAAAATAGTTCAATTGTCTTAGAGGAGTTAGCAGAGAATAAAAAACTTTTAGATGATATTGAAAAAGGTAAAATGGATAGACCAGAAAATTTTCAATTACCTAGCTTAGACTTTTTAGAAAAACCCAAAAAAACTAATAAACGAATGAACGAGGCTCAAATTGATAAAAAAATTGAAGAGCTATTATCTAAATTAAAAGAGTTTAAAATTGATGGTGATGTACTTCATCACTATACAGGCCCTGTGGTAACAACATTTGAGTTTAAGCCAGTTGCAAATGTAAAAGTATCAAAAATTCTAAATCTTCAAGATGACTTGGCTATGGCATTAAGTGCAGAAACCATACGAATACAAGCCCCAATCCCTGGTAGAGATGTAATTGGTATAGAGATACCAAATAGTGCCTTTGAGACAATTTATCTAAGAGATATTTTAGATAGTGAAATATTCAAAAACTCAAAATCCCCACTTACACTAGCATTAGGAAAAGATATTGTAGGAAGAGCATTTATCACAGACCTCAAAAAACTTCCTCATATATTAATAGCAGGTACAACAGGAAGTGGTAAATCAGTAGGAATTAATGCTATGATATTATCACTACTATTTAAAAACTCCCCTGATGACCTTAAATTTATCCTAATTGACCCCAAAATGCTAGAGTTTTCTATATATAATGAAATTCCTCATCTACTTACACCAGTTATCACAGAAGCCAAAAAAGCAATAGCTGTTTTGGGTAATATGGTGATAGAGATGGAGAGACGATATAAAATTATGGCAAATAGCCGTACCAAAAATATAGAAAACCACAATATAAAAGCCAAAAAAGAGCAACTAGAAGTATTTCCATATATAGTAATAGTAATTGATGAGTTGGCAGATTTGATGATGACAGGTGGTAAAGAGGTAGAGTTCTCTATCGCAAGACTTGCTCAAATGGCAAGGGCAAGTGGAATACACCTAATAATAGCCACACAACGACCAAGTGTAGATGTAGTAACAGGACTTATCAAAGCAAACCTACCCACAAGACTTAGCTATAAAGTAGGACAAAAAATTGATAGTAAAGTAATCCTAGATAATCATGGCGCAGAGTCTCTACTAGGTAGAGGAGATGGATTATTCACCCCACCTGGCACATCAAATCTAGTGAGAATTCACGCCCCATGGAATAGCGAAGAGGAGATAGAAAAAATAGTAGAGTTTCTAAAAGCCCAAAGAGAACCAAACTATGATACCAAATTTCTAGCCTCTAGCGAAGATGGAAATATTATAACAAAAGGAAACAGTATTGATGACCTTGACCCACTATACGAAGATGCAAAAAAAATAGTATTAGAAGATAAAAAAAGCTCAATATCATACCTACAAAGAAAACTACAAATAGGATACAACCGTTCAGCAAGAATTGTAGAACAGTTAGAAACTATGGGAATACTAAGCCCTGCTAATGTAAAAGGACATAGGGAAATATTGATATAGGACTATTACCTATATCTTACAATTCCCATCTATACTAAAGCTATTTTCATATCCACATTTATTACATTTAAAAGATACTAATTTAGGACTACAACAACTTCCACCTCTTGTATCAGTTAGTTCTATACCCTCTTCTTTACAAAATGGGCATATTCCACTATTAATCATATTAAATTGATTTGCTTTATCTTTGAGATAATATACATAAGATAGTATAGAACCAATAAAGACTATTATCATAAGTATTAAAACATAAATATCCACTATTTAGACTTCTTGGAGGATTCCATGGTCATATATTAATATACCACACATCATAGCATTTCTATTAAATTTTATTTCAAGTCCATGCTTTTTACCATTAATATGTCTTCTCTCTAACATAATTACACCATTATCATGATAAATTCTCTCTACACCATCAAGTAAATCATCTTTATAATGTGTTTGTGATAAGATTTTACCATCTCTATCAAACCACTCTTCTACACCATTCTTTTTGCCATTTTTATAGTGGGCAATATATTTAATAGTGCCATTTTTATTATATTTTCTCTCTATTCCATCTTTGCTACCATTATTATCTAATGATACTTTGGATTCTACAGAACCATTTTCAAAAAGTTTTTTATCTGTAATAGCATTCATTGAAAAACTATTAAACATAAAAAATATCAATCCCATAAAACTAACTTTTATGGCATTAGATAAAGAGATATGATAGAGGGAGTGAGAATTTCGTGCTAATTGTGAATTTGAGTTAATTAAATTTTCTACCATATTTATTCCCTTCCTAATGCCATGCTTTATAATTATCTGTTTTTTTATATAGAGTTCTCACTCAAACTCTATATTTTAATATTGGTTAATTTGTATTTTGAATAACACTAGGTGCTAAATATGGTGTTGCCATTCTAAATAACACTTCACTACCTTTTGTAGCATCACCACTAGCTACACCAAATGTAAGGTCAATACTCCAACCTTGTCTTACAACAATAGCATGAGGATCAGCAAATGCAGGGAAATTAAAGTCTCCAGCATCAATATCAGTCCAAGCTTTGCCACTATCATCTTTTTCTATACGAGTACCAAAAGCATCCCAATAACTAGGAGGAGTAAATCCATCTAAAACAGCTATATCTTTTGTGTATTCTCTAAACAACTCACCTGGAACAGCTTTATTTAAGTAATATACATTTGTCTTATAATCTTTTGGTGCATTAAGGTCATTACCCAAAACATTATTTTTAATTAATCCATCTGCCTCACCACCTGAAGCTTCAATTAGTTTCATTACATGAATATACTGTTTGTTAGTTGGTACTGAAGGTCCTATATCACCTACGGCATCTGCACAAGCAGGAATATTCAAAGAGTCTATAACAATAGGTATATCCATTCCATATAAGTTAGAGTGATAATTAGATGAAACTCCACCTTGGTCTTTAAACATTGGTGAATATATATCATTACTATGATATACTCTTCCTGTTGAATAGTTTAATGAAGTACCATTTAATATATTAAATTTCTCTTCCATAGATTCATTAAAATTGGCATAATCTGCATGTTCTAATATAGGTTCTGTTGCACTAGCTGGATATGGAGTAAACCAAAAACCTGCTTCAATTTTACCATCACCATCTACATCAAATCCACCAGGAATATATACAGCACCAGCGAGACTCATTCCCTCACAACTTTCAGTTGCCCATGGATAACTATCATCTGGGTCACATCCGTTTGTACCTTTTAGTTTTTCACCCATATTTGTTCTACCATCACCATCACTATCATTATATGGGTCAAGTGCATCAATTGTATTTGGTACATCTTCTTGATTTACATTTGCTGGACGGTGAGTTGATAATTTTTCGGTATCAAATATAGTCTCATCACAGCTATATACCTCTCTACCATCAGTAATTCCATCATTATCACTATCAGGATTAAGAGGGTCTGTCATATATCTAATAATTTCATTTCCGTCCCAAAGTCCATCACCATCACTATCACGGTTATTTGGGTCAGTTTCACCTGCATCTACTTTACCATTACCATTTGCATCCTCTTCGCCATTAGTCAAGCCATCGCCATCATTATCAGCATTTGGGTCTGATTTTGTATCTTGTGCTACTGCTGCATTATCATTTATATCACCTGCTCTGTTACTACCACAACTAGTAAGAGCAAAAATTGCTAATACTGCTACTACCGAAAGTTTACTTGTTAATTTCATTTTGTGCTCCTTATTTACTAGCTACATTATTTGTTATTGATGCTGGGTATGTTAATCTTACTTCTGTTCTTCTATTTTTTGCCATACCTTCTGCTGTGTGATTAGTTGCTATTGGCATACTTTCACCCTTACCATCTGTTGTAAGTCTATTAATACTTACTCCTAATTTTACTAAAGCATCTTTTACAGAGTTTGCTCTTCTTAGAGATAGAGCCATATTGTACTGCTCACTTGCTCTAAAGTCTGTATGACCTGTAAGTTTAATTAGACTACCTCTATTTTTCATCAAGAATTTTGCAAAATTTGTTATCATATTCATAGAGTATTGACTAATCTCTGCTGAATCTGTCTTAAAGTGAATATCAAGTTCTGCTTTGATTGGACAACCTTTATCATCTACTTCAAAATCACAAGGAGTATTTGGACATTGGTCAATAGAGTCTAATACACCATCTCTATCTTGGTCTGGTCCTTCTATTTTGATAGGACACTCATTTTCATCAAAATCTTTTTGTACTCCACCTATACCAAATGGCATTGAAATTCCAGCTGTTACACTAAACTCATTACCCTCATCATATTCACTTCCAACAATTTGTAGTGCTTTTGTCTCTACTTTAAGCTTCACTCCATTATCATTAACTTTATAATCAATACCACCACCTGCTTGGATAAAAGCATTTGATTCATAACCAGCTCTTTCACCCTCTACCCACTCATAACCTGCTCCAGCTACTACATAGGGTGATACTTTTTCATCTTTTTTAAAGTTATATACACCATTTACTGATATTTGTGTCATAGATGTAACAGTTTTATCCTCATCTCCATCAATTTTAATATAATTAAAATCAACTCTAGGTTCAACCTCTCCATCATTTTTTGATTGAATGGTCAATCCAACTTGTCCATTTACAAAGTTATTACCACCTTCATTTATAATAGAAGTAGCTCCTCCATTAATACCAAACTCAAACTTACTCTCATCTTTGTTAGCAGAATGGAGCAAACTAGCTGTTATTAATGAATAAATTAGCACAGTTCTCATCTCGTCTCCTTAGATTTTAAGATACTCTGTTCTCACGCAAAGTATCTATTTTTAATTTTCTCATTCACTTAATATGTAATAATATGATATTTCTCCTGAAAAGAACTTTAAATATCAAAAAATATTAATATTTTTTGATATTAGATGATATAAAGTGATATTTTTTTATATTAAAATAGATATATTAGCTTTTAACCTGAATTTGATATAATTGCATTATGAAATATTTTATCTTTAAATCCGTACTTTTTTTACTGTTATTAGCTACTATATTGTTGATTGATATAGATATATCACATCAATTTATACTAAATCCAAAAGAACATACTTATAGTAAATATCTATGGCTTATTATTATATACTTCTTATCATATCTATATCATAAGTTAATGACTAAACGAATGGTAACAAGTAGTGAAAGTGTAGCAATATTTAAATCTAATATAATAGCCTCTATTTTACTATTTTCTATTTTATTTGTTACCAAAGAGTCTGATGGACACTCACGGGCAATAATACTTCTATTTATGATACTTAGTATGACTATACCTATATTTGTATTTTTATCCAAAAAATATTTTTTTAAATATAGTTATTTGAGAGAGGATATATTAGTAGTATCTGATAAAAGAAGTATGTCTAATGTTGATAGTTGGTTGGTAAAAGATAATGCTTTTGGATTTGATATTCATCAGATGATTATTGTAGATGGGTACTCTAAAGATGAGATAAAAGAGAGTATTGATTATGCAATGTCAAATAGAGACTACTATTGTGCCGTAATAGCAATTGATGGTGTATTAGATAGTGATATATTAGATTATATAGATTATATTCAAGAGAGAATATATCGTGTTATTATGCTTCCTAAAATATCATCAATGCCACTATTTAATGCTGAAATCATATCATCAATCAATCACAAAGGTTTGGCATTTTTTATCAAAAATAATCTTTTAAATCCAGTTGATAGAAGTGTCAAAAAAATATTTGATTATGTGGTATCATTATTCTTAATTATAATATCTTCACCATTTTTAATATTATTGTATATTATGGTATATATATCTACATTAGGACACCCTGTATTTAAACATCGTAGAATAGGTGCTAATGGTAAAGATTTTAATATATATAAGTTTAGGACAATGTATCTTGATGCTGATATAAGATTAAAAGAGCTTTTAGAGAGTGATGAGAGTATCAAAAAAGAGTGGGAAGCAGAATTTAAACTCAAAAATGACCCACGAATTACAAAAATAGGTGGTTTTTTACGAAAAACTAGCCTTGATGAACTACCTCAAATTATAAATGTACTTCAAGGAAAGATGTCATTAGTAGGACCTCGTCCAATTATAAATGATGAGATAGCAAAATATGGAGAGTATTTTGAATATTTTAAAGCAGTTAAACCTGGTATTACAGGATTGTGGCAAGTAAGTGGTAGAAATGATATAGAGTATAGTGAGAGAGTGCAACTTGATGTTTGGTATGTAAGAAATTGGAGTGTAGGATTGGATTTAGGTATATTAATCAAGACTTTTGTGGCTGTTATATTTAAAAAAGGGAGTTATTAAACTTCTTGTAAAACTCATCGGGCTTTAGCCTCACAAAAAGCTAGAGTTAAAGCACTATTTAAGAATGCTCTTTTCTGCTCTTAATATTAGATACAGAAAACTCTATCAACTCCTCTGTACTTCTAATACTTTTTGGAATATTCTCAAAGCTCTTCCCCATTACAATATATGCAGAGTAGGCATCGCTATATGCTCGGTGGTGGTTGGCTACATCAATATTTAGGGCTTCATTTAGATATGCTAATCCATATCTTGGGCTTTGGAAAGTTCGTCTTGCTAAATCTATGGTACAAAATTTGGGATTGGCGATATTTCCTAATCCACATCTCTCAAATGAGAAATCTAAATATGAAAAATCAAATTTTACATTATGTGCTACAAATATTGTATCTTCTAAAAACTCTCTTAGGGCTGTTAGTGCCTCTTTGAGAGATGGAGCATTTTCTAAATCTTTTAATGTAATTGATGTGATTTTTGTGATATATTCTGGGATAAAAGAGGCATTTACAAATGTTTCAAACTTATCTATAATTTTACCATTTTGTACCATAATCGCACCTATCTCTATCACTTGAGATGTGCTTGGCTTGCTTCCATTAGTCTCTATATCAATTATACAAAATTTTTGATTTTTATATGACCTAAAGTATGTATCAAGTTTAAATCCATTTTTATTTTGAGATATAGGGTATCCTGATGCTTGAAGTATCATCATAAATTGCTCTATATCTGTATATAAATCTACTTTTTGTGATATAAACTCTTCAAGTTGAGCAGTAGATAATTTACCTCTGTTTTTTTTAAATCTTCTGGTTAATTCATTAAATATTTTTTGCATTTTTTATAAAGTTGATTACCTTCGCTTTATCTTTTTTACCCTTTGATGCTTCTGTGCCACTACTTACATCTACACCATAAAATCCATACTCTATGGTAGATGATACATTATCCATATCAAGCCCACCAGCTAATATAATCTTAGAACAATCTATATCTCTAAACCACTCTAAATTTAATCTCTTACCACTACCACCATAACTCTCACAATAGGCATCAACTAATCTATACTCATCACTATATTTTAGAATATCCTCTCTTGTTTTGGCTCTTATTACTTTGATATATGGGACAAAGAGTTGTTGATATAGCTCTTGTGGTGCTTCAAAATGAATTTGTGCTAGAGTACAACCTGACTCTTGTATAAATGAGTTGATAACTTGTGCATCACTATTTACAAAAAGCCCCACTTTCTCTACAAATGGTGGAAGTTTATCTATAATTTTTTTAGCGATTGATGGAGATATATATCTTGGAGATTTTTCATAGAATATAAATCCCAAAGCATCAGCTCCACTATTAATAGCTAATAGGGCATCTTCAAGATTTGTAATGCCACATATTTTAACTCTATTCATTATATTTTCAAAGACTCTATAGCACTATTAATTCCATTTGGATTATTATATACAAATGAACCTGCTACTACCACATCAGCACCTGCTTCTTTAAGCGACTCTATATTTTTATCACTTATACCACCATCAATTTCTATCAAACAGTTTGGATTTTTAATCTCTATTAATGCTTTTAATCGTTTGATTTTTTCTAATACAGATGGGATAAATTTTTGACCACCAAAACCTGGATTTACGCTCATAAGTAGAACCATATCTACATCTTCTAATAGAAACTCTATCGCTTCTGGTGGGGTATGAGGGTTTAATACAATCGCAGGAGAAATATCTAAACCTCTAATCTTTTGGATTAATCTATGAGGGTGTTTCTCCTCTTCTATATGAAATGATATATATTTAGGTTTAAGTGGGGCGAATAAATCTACAAAAAATGAGTTATTCTCTACCATTAGATGAATATCAAGAGGTTTTGAGGCTATTTTTGCCACAGAAGATACCACTACTGGACCTATTGTAAGGTTGGGTACGAAATGACCGTCCATTACATCTACATGAACCAAATCACAACCACCATCACAGATGGCTCTTACATCACGAGCTAAATTGCCAAAATCGGCTGATAATATACTTGGGGCTATTAACACTTTATCTACTTTTTTGGTGGTATTATATCATAAATATTTAAAATTGTTTGTAGGTAATTTTAGTGAAATCTGATATAATAATATCAATATATATAAAGAGATGAAAATGAATCAAAAAGTTATAACAATATTTGATAGAGTAGGTATAAAAGCAGGAATGGATTATTATGATAAAGCTCTTGCTAAGGGCTTGGATAATAATGGTTGTAAATGTCTAATTTATAGTAACTTTGATAGTGAGTATAGTAAAAAGTTTTATAAGATAGTAGATGATAGAGGTAGTTTATATAAGCTATTTTCACATATACACTCTACAATTAAATCATCAATAGATGCCAAAAGAGAGAAGAGTAAGCTTGTAATAGTCCATCTATTTAATGCCAACTTTCAAACACTTCTAACTATATTGATAGCAAAACTATTTAGGCTTAAAGTAGGTGTAATTGCTCATGATATATCAAGTTTTATTAATGGTGATAATAAGTTTATTCAAAATGAGATTTATAACTATTTAGCTAATTATATTATAGTCCATAATAGATTTTCTTATAATGAGTTAATTCCATATATTGAAAAAGAGAATATTCATAAGGTATCTATATTCAAGCAGGGTGGATATTTAGATTTTATAGATAAAAATATATCAAAAGATATAGCAAGAGAGAGATTAGGACTTGATAAAAATAAAAAATATATACTATTCTTTGGGCAGATTAAAAAGGTTAAGGGATTAGATATTTTAATAGAGGCATTAAGCTTTGTTAGTGATGATATAGAATTAATTATCGCAGGGAAAGTCTTTGGAGATGATTTTCATAACTATAATATGCTTATCAAAGAGTTGGGATTAGAGAGTAGAGTAACTAAAATGATAAGATTTATTAGCAATGAAGAGCGAGAATTACTATTTTTTGCTAGTGATGTAAATGTATTACCTTATAAAAAGATATATCAAAGTGCTGTAATATTAATGTCAATGAGCCACTCATTATCTGTAATAGCATCTGATTTAGAGAGTAATAGAGATGTAATAAAGAGTGGTAAGAATGGATTACTTTTTGAGAGTGAAAATGCCAAAGATTTATCAGATAAGATAGAGCTATTTTTCTCTAAAAATATTGATAGAGATAGAGTCTCAAAAGAGGCATATAAGAGTATTAGAGATAATTATAGTTGGAGTGATATAGCTTTGGGTTATATTAAGTTGATAGATGGATAAAGCAGAGTTTAGAAAAGAGGCTTTGGTCAAGTTAAAAAAGGTATCAAAAGCACCTAATAGATATAAAATTGACAAAACAGTTATTCAAAAACTATATGATTATATAAAACAAATTAATGCCAAAAATATTATGCTTTATATACCTTTGGATATAGAAGTGGATATAATGCCACTTATTGTAAGATTAAAAAGAGAAAAAAAAGCTATTTATGTCCCATTTATGGAAGGTAAAAGTTTTAGATTGGTAAAATATAGGTTGCCTTTAGAGGTAAAGAAATTTAAAGTAAAAGAACCTAGAATTTCTAGGGAGTATAATAAAAAGATAGATTTAGCTATTGTACCTATTGTTGGGACTGATAAGAGTATGAGAAGAGTCGGTTTTGGCAAGGGAATGTATGATAGATTTTTTGAAAAAAAGAGTAAAAATATAAAAAAAACAGTTTTTGTTATGAGAATATTGTCTTATAGTAGAGAGATAATTACAGATAATTATGATGTAAAAGGTGAACTCCTTATATCAAAAACAGTTTTATTAAACTGGAGTGCTAATGTTAGAATTAATTAGTGTAGGTGCATTGTGTTCAATATTGGGTGCAGGAGTATCTTATATACTAATAAGAAATGAGAATAAAAAGAATATAGGCGTGTTTGTTTTAGAGGGCAAAGCTAAAGCAACGGCAATAGAGTTTGAGGCAAATAAGATGCTTCAAAATGCAAGAGTTAGAATTCAAGGAGATGAATTAAAATTAGAGAAGAAATTCCAACAAAAACTAAATCAATTAGATAAACGCTCACAAGATATAGCAAATAGAAAAGAGGCTTTGGAGTCTAAAGAGTTATATATCCAAAATCAAAAAAGAAAGTTAATCCATAAAGAGGATAAACTTGATAAACTTATAATTCAAGAGAAAGAGGAGATTGATAATATACTCTCTAAGATGGAATCAATTGCATCTTTGACCAAAACAGAAGCAAGAGATTATATTTTAGAAAAAGTAGAAGAACAATCAAAATCTCAAATAGCCTCAATTGTAAGAAAATATGAAAAAATTGCAAAAGAAGATGGAGAGAGAAAGGCCAACTATATATTAGCCCAAGCTACTACTAGATATGCAGGTGAGTTTGCAGGTGAGAGGTTGATTAATATTGTAACTCTTCCTAGTGATGAACATAAAGGTAGAATTATTGGTAAAGAGGGTAGAAATATCCGTTCGTTAGAGACTATTTTGGGAGTTGATATTATTGTAGATGAGACCCCAGGGGTGATTATTATAAGTAGCTTTAATCTATATCGTAGAGCTATTGCTACAAGAGTTGTAGAGACACTTGTAAATGATGGACGAATACACCCTGGACGAATTGAAGAGGTATATGAGAATATCCAAAAAGAGTTTGAAACCAAGATTTATGAAGAGGGTGAAAATATTTTAATTGATTTAGGACTATTCCCAATGCACAAAGAGTTGATTAAGCTTTTGGGTAAGTTAAAATATCGTGCAAGTTATGGACAAAATGCTTTAGGGCATACTTTAGAGGTAGCCAAATTAGCAGGTACTATGGCGGTAGAGATGGGTGGAGATGAAAAACTTGCTATGAGAGCAGGAATACTACACGATATTGGAAAAGCCCTTACCCAAGAACAGGGTGGTTCACATGTAGAGATTGGAGCATCATTATGTAAGAAATATAATGAACACCCAACTGTAATTAATGCGATATATGCTCATCATGGACATCAAGAACCAGATAGTGTAGAGTCATCGGCTGTTTGTGCTGCTGATGTAATTAGTGCTGCACGACCAGGGGCAAGACGAGAGGTATTAGAGAACTTTACTAAACGAGTCAAAGAGATAGAAGAGATAGCTATGAGTAAAAAAGGTGTGATTAGTGCTTATGCTATAAATGCAGGACGAGAGATAAGAGTATTTTTAAATGCTCATAAGGTAAGTGATAATGAAGCTGTAATGTTGAGCCGTGAGATAGCCAAAGATATAGAAGAGAGAGTAAGCTACCCAGGCGATATTAAAGTAAATGTAATTAGAGAGTTACGAGCTACAAGTTTTGCTAAATAAATTTAATTAAGGAGAAAAAATGGATATAAAAGAGAAATCAAAAGTTTTAAAAATATTAAATATAGATTATTTATATCATATGACACATCTTGATAATTTAAATAGTATTTTAGAATATGGATTATATCCACATGGTAATAAATATCAAATAAAAGATATTAGCAATAATGAAGTTAATAATAGAAGATTAAAAAAAGAGAGTGTTTATAATAGAAGTATTCATAAATATGTACCATTTTATTTTAATCCTAGAAATGCTATGTTATATAGAAATCAACGATATTTTCGTAATAATATTATTATTTTAGGATATAATAATATTATTGCTTGTAAAAATGGTACAGTTTTTACAACATGTAATGCATCTAGCGATAAAGCAAGATTTACTGGAAATATTTCTAGTTTATCTAAATTTAAATGGAAAAATATTTTTTCTAGAAGATGGACTAAAAAACTTGAATTTGAAGATGGTAGTTATAAATTTATATCTAATAATTCTATAAAACAAGAGATGATGGCAGAAATTTTAATAGCAAATAGAGTTAAACATAAAAATTTAAATATTATATTTACACAAGATAGTAAAACAGCTAGATTTATAGTTTCTAATTTTAAACTAGATAATATAAAAGTAGTTGTTAATCAATCACTATTTTTTAAAGATTATATATGATTAAAATAAAAAGAGGAAATATCTTTTCAAGTAAATGTGAAACTATTGTTAATACAGTAAATTGTATGGGTGTAATGGGTGCAGGTATCGCCTATGAATTTAAATTGCGTCATCCTGATATGTTTAAAAAATATAAAAAATTATGTGATAATAATTTAATTGATATTGGAAAATTATCAATTTATCAAGTAGATAATAGTAATAGTACTTATCAAAAAATATTAAATTTTCCAACCAAAAAGAGTTGGAAATATCCATCAAAAATAGAATATTTAGAAAATGGACTAAAAAAATTTGTAGATACATATAATGAAAAAAGTATTAAATCTATAGCTTTTCCATTATTAGGTGCAGGTAAAGGTGGAATACCTTCAGAACATTCACTAGATATTATGCAAAGATATTTAAGTAAGTGTGATATTGATATTGAAATATGGTACTTTGATGAAGAGGCTGAAGATAATATATATAAAGAGTTTAAAAATAAGTTTTTAAATTTAGATAGTAATTCTATTAAACAGTTATTAAAACTTAGAATAGATTTAATTGAAAAAATAAAAAGTGCATTACTCACTAGAGATGATATACACTCAATAGGACAATTAAAAAGAGTACAAGGGGTTGGAGATACAGCACTTGAAAAATCATATCAATTTATAAATAGTTATAATCAAGATAAAAACTTATTCACAATTTAAAAAAGGAGAAAAAATGGACAAAAAATTTAGTGGTATGAAAGCCTATGTAAGAATGGAAGAGAGATATGAGGGGTTAAATATACTCTTTGAACCAAGTGATGAGACAAAAGAGTTTGTAATAGATGTAGTAGAAGAGGTTAAAAAAGATACTGGTTTAACTCCATTTATTTTTGAAAAAATATCAAATGATAGAAAAGATATTCAAGCTATTTATATAGAGTTTCATGATGATGTACATAGAACTGGTGGTGATTTTTTTGAAAAAGTATTGAGAAAATTAGAGATAGATAAGTGTGAAGATGAAGCGTGTGGAGTATAAAATGAAAAGAGTATTATTAACATTTATATCTTTTATGGTATTAAATTCAATGGTAGTTGCAGGTGATGTGGTAGCAGTTCTTAAAACAAATATTGGAACAATAGAGATTAAACTATTTCCAGAGGTTGCACCAAAAGCAGTAGAGAACTTTACTACTCATATTAAAAATGGATATTATGATGGGTTGATTTTTCATAGAGTAATTGAGGGTTTTATGATTCAAGGTGGAGACCCAACAGGTACAGGTAGAGGTGGAGAGTCTATTTGGAAAAAAGATTTCAAAGATGAGTTTAAACCAAATGTTGTATTTGATAGACCTTATCTATTAGCTATGGCAAATAGAGGTAGAAATACAAATGGTAGTCAATTCTTTATCACTCTTGCACCAACTCCACATCTAAATGGTATGCACACTATTTTTGGAGAGGTTATCAAGGGTAAAGATATTGTAAATAAAATAGGAATAGTTACAACAAATGGAAGTAGAGGTGGTAATAAACCACTTTTTGAGCAAAAAATCATAAAAGCATCTATTAAGTAGTTATGATAGATATTGATAAGATAAAAGCAGAGAGAGAGAAATGGCTCACTTGGAAAAATATTATTCCACGAGTAGAGTCCATCTCTGCTTTGCCCTCATTTGATAATATAGAAGTAGAGTTTAATGATGCAATTACTATCAAAATAGAAGATGCTTCGCAAGATGATATTGATAAAATAGAGGAGTTGGCAAAGGCTCATATTCCTTGGAGAAAAGGACCATTTGCTATCAATAATTTAATGATTGATACAGAGTGGAGAAGTAATATCAAATATGATTTACTTAGACCTCATTTTGATATTAATGATAAAATTGTTGGAGATATTGGTTGTAATAATGGATATTATCTCTTTAGAATGTTAGAAGAGAACCCCAAAAGGTTGGTAGGGTTTGACCCATCAGCTATATTTTATACACAGTTTAAATTTATAAATCATTTTATCAAGAGTGATATAATTTATGAGATGTTAGGGGTAGAACATATTGAGTATTATCATCATAAGTTTGATATTCTCTTTTGTCTTGGAGTCCTTTATCATAGAAGCGACCCAATCGCTATGCTTAAATCTCTATATAACTCACTTAATAAAAATGGTGAATTGATTTTGGATACTTTTATGATAGATGGAGATGATGAGATAGCACTCACTCCAAATAAAAGATACTCAAAAATACCAAATATATATTTTATCCCTACAATCCCAGCACTTATTAACTGGTGTAAAAGAGCAGGGTTTAATAGAGTAGAAGTATTAGAAACAATGGTTACAACTGCTGATGAACAAAGAGCCACAAAATGGGTTTATGAACAGAGTTTAGAGGACTTTTTAGACCCAAATGATAGAAGTAAAACGGTGGAGGGTTATCCTGCACCAAAAAGAGTTTATATTAAAGCATTTAAATAAGGATATTTATGTTAGAAGAGATTTTATGGTATCACACAGCTACAATTAACCTATTTTTATTGACCATAATGATAAGTTTAATTTTGCCAACACTCTATTATAATAGAGCATATATTTTAGTTAAATGGAGTAAAATATACTCATTTGTATATTATGGGCTTATTAGTATGGTTGCCTTTGATGGTATGATAATGCTAATTGTAGCCAAAAGAGATATGGGTATTAATATTATACTTATGATAATAGCCTTTATAGTGTTTATTATGTTAGAGATTTATAAATCTATTGAACTCAAAAAATATATACAAAATATAGATACTTTTGAAGCAAGGTTTAGAAAAGTTTTTGTATTTGTAGCTTCATTTGAGATATTAATTATCTTTTCATTTCTATTAATTTACTCACATTAATTATGCAATATCTCTATCACAAAGAGGCACAAAACGAGCAGATATTATTGATTAATGATGATTATAGATATATTATAAAAGCTCGTCGTCATAGGGTAGGAGATAGTATATATCTTCGTAATTTAGATGATGATTATATCTATAAATACTCTATTTCACATATTAGCAGACGAGATGCCCAAATAAGATATATATCCAAAGAGTTATTAATTGTTGAAGCTTCTAAAAAACTTCATATTGGTTGGTGTGTAATAGATAATAAAAATATAGAGAAAAATATAGTATATCTAAATGAGATAGGTGTAGAAAGAATTACATTTATATATTGTGATAGAAGTCAAAAGAGTTTTAAGATAGATTTTGATAAACTTAATAAAATTTTGATTAGTTCATCTTCTCAATGTGGTAGAAGTAAAATGATGAAATTAGATGTTCTAAATTCTCTACAAGAGTTTTATCAAGATAATCCAAATAGTAAAATGTTAAATTTTAGCCCCAATAAACTCACAAAAAATTCTAATATAGATACAATTGTAGTAGGTTGTGAGGGTGGATTTAGTGATAGTGAGAGAGATTTATTTGAAGATAAAGATATAATAGGATTAGATAGTAGTATGATACTCAAAAGTCAAACAGCTATAATCTCATTATCATCTATTTTAATATTATAAAGGAGTAGTTATGAAAGGTATAATTTTAGCAGGAGGAAGTGGGACAAGACTATATCCCATTACAAAAGGAATTAGTAAGCAACTTGCACCAATCTATGATAAACCGATGATTTATTACCCATTATCAGTATTAATGTTAGCAGGTATTAGAGAGATTTTAATTATCTCAACTCCTGATGATTTACCAAATTTTGAGAAACTTTTGGGAGATGGAAGTGATATTGGAATGAAATTTAGCTACAAAGTCCAACCATCACCTGATGGATTAGCACAAGCATTTATATTAGGAGAAGAGTTTATAGGTGATGATGATGTATCTTTGGTATTAGGAGATAATATATTCTATGGAGATGGACTCAAAAGATTATTAGCTAAAAGTATTGATAATCTAAAAAGTAATCACGCTACTGTATTTGGATATTATGTAAAAGACCCCCAAAGATATGGGGTGGCAGAGTTTAATGAAAATGGAGATGTTATCACAATAGAAGAGAAACCTCAAAATCCAAAAAGTAATTATGCCGTAGTTGGATTATACTTCTATCCAAATGATGTAGTTAAAAAGGCTCAAAATGTAAAGCCAAGTGATAGAGGAGAACTTGAAATCACAACTCTAAATCAAGATTATTTAGATGAGAGTAGATTAAAAGTAGAACTTATGGGGCGAGGGTATGCGTGGCTTGATACAGGTACTCACGAGAGCCTATTAGAGGCATCAAACTTTATCCAAACCATAGAAAATCGTCAAGGGTTAAAAGTAGCTTGTATAGAAGAGATTGCATTTGAGATGGGATATATCTCAAAAGAGAGATTATTAGAGTTGGCTCAACCTCTCAAAAAAAATCAATATGGACAATATTTGATTAAAAGAGCAAATGAGGGAGTAGTTACTAAATGAAGTTTATAAGAACAGATATAGAAGATGTAGTAATAATTGAACCCCTAATCCATGGAGATGAGAGAGGATATTTTGTAGAGACTTTTAGGCAAGATAAATTAGAGGAGTTTTTGGGATTTAGAGTAAATTTTGTTCAAGATAATGAATCAAAAAGCTCTTATGGGGTTCTTCGTGGATTACATTATCAATTAGCACCTTTTGCTCAAACTAAGCTTGTAAGAGTTATTAAAGGTAGAGTCCTTGATGTGGCAGTAGATATTAGAGAGGGTAGTCTAACTTATGGTAAGCATATAGCAGTAGAGCTAAATGAAACTAATAAAAGAGAAATATTTATCCCACGAGGTTTTGCTCATGGATTTGTAGTTTTAAGTGATGAGGCTATTTTTGCTTATAAGGTGGATAATTATTACTCTCCTGATAATGATAGAGGAATGGCTTTTGATGATATTGAACTTAATATTGATTGGATAGTAGAGAGAGAAAAAATGCAACTTTCACCAAAAGATACAACTCAACCAAGTTTTAAAGATAGTGATAAATTTGATTATGGTGTAGATTATTATGGATAAGAATTTTGATAAGTGGAATGTTATTAAGAAAAATATTCATAAGTATAAAAAAGTTATTGGATTTAGTCAATATGAGATAATTTTTATGAAAGTTGGAGAGAATATTGGTTATGAACAAAATGGAAAAGGAAAAGATTTTTTAAGACCTATTTTAGTTTATAAAAAGTTTAATAATAGAGTTTTTTTAGGAATACCTTTAACTTCTCAACCAAAAAATGATAAGTTTCATTTTGAATTTGAGTATAAAAAAGATAAAAGAAGTTTTGCTATACTTAGTCAAATAAAATTGTTTGATATAAAAAGGGCTAAATATAGAGATGGTAAAATTTCAAGATATTATTTTGATAAATTACAAGAAAAACTGTTGAAATTAATTGTTACCCCACTCCCAAAAGAGGGGGAGCGCACTAAGGCGATTTGTAATAACAGTATAACACAAAAATATAATAATGTCAATATCTTAATCACAGGAGTAAATGGACAATTAGGTTCAGAGTTAAAAGAGCTATCATCAAACTATAATTATAATTTCTTTTTTACCACAAAAGAGGAGATTAATATTACAAATTATAAAGATGTTAATAGTTTTATAAATAGTCATAAAATAGATATAATTATAAATGCTTCAGCATATACAGCTGTTGATAAAGCAGAAAGTGATGTGGAGTTAGCAGATAAAGTCAATCATCTAGCAGTAAAAAATTTAGCTCAAATATCAAAAGATAACTCTATTAAGTTTATTCATATCTCAACAGATTATGTATTTGATGGCACAAATTATAAACCTTATGTAGAAGATGATAAAACAAATCCAAATAGTGTATATGGCAAAACAAAACTTGATGGTGAAAATGCTATAAAGCAGATTAATCCAAAAAACTCTATAATCATTAGAACAAGTTGGGTATATAGCAGTTATGGCACTAACTTTGTAAAAACTATGTTAAAATTAGGCAATGATAGAGATAAGCTAACTGTTATCTATGACCAAGTAGGCACACCCACTTATGCAAGAGATTTAGCCAAAGTAATTTTAGATATTTTACCACAAATCAAAAGTGATAAAGTAGAGACTTATAATTACTCTAATGAGGGAGTTTTGAGTTGGTATGATTTTGCCAAAGAGATTATGAAGATGGCAAAGATTAATTGTGAAATATCTCCAATAGAGACCAAAGATTATCCAACACCTGCCTCTCGTCCTCATTATAGCTTGTTAAATAAAGCAAAAATCAAGAGAGATTTTAATATAGAGATACCATTTTGGAAAGATAGTTTAAATAATTGTTTAATAACTTTAGGAGAAAAAAGATAATGAAATCAATTTTAGTAACAGGGTGTGCAGGATTTATAGGTAGTAATTTTGTACCATATTTTATAGATAAATATCCAGAATATAATATAATAAATTTAGATTTGCTCACTTATGCAGGTAATTTAGAGAATTTAACAGAGGTAGAGAGTAATCCACAATATAAATTTATCAAAGGTGATATTTGTAATCGCCAATTGGTTGAATTTATCTTTAATGAATATGATATTAGAGGGGTTATCCACTTTGCAGCTGAATCTCATGTAGATAACTCTA